>Ga0209507_1000455_pt1 | contig 45856 bp, 44 predicted proteins | sample AD_UKC028_MetaG_FD_184414 | JGI IMG/M metagenome (GOLD analysis project Ga0209507, IMG submission 184414) | Active sludge microbial communities of municipal wastewater-treating anaerobic digesters from USA - AD_UKC028_MetaG (SPAdes) (version 2) | ecosystem: Engineered > Bioreactor > Anaerobic >...
AACTGTCGGGCATCAACATCCGTCGCGCTCTTCCCTCTTACCTGTCGTCCAGGGGATGCGGGTAGCCGAAGGCCCCGTAGAAGCCGCAGGTCAGCGCCGCCCGCCCCGCCGCGTAGTCGAGCGCGCCGGCCATATCTCCCGAATCGTAGAAGCGGGTCAGGAAACCCGCGATGAAGCTGTCGCCGGCGCCCATCGTGTCGATCACCGCGGGAGCCGGCTTGACCGGCTGGTAGAAGCGCTTCCCTTCCCGCGAGAAAAGGGCGCCGCGCCCTCCCAGCGTGATGCCGACGATCTCGGCGCCGCGCTCGTGGCAACGCGAAATGATAGAGCCAAGCCGTTCCTCTGTCAATGCGGCGCCCGAGAAGAAGGCGAAGCGCAGGTGGGGGCAGACCTCGTCGATGTACCCGTCTTCGGCCTTCGTGGAGAAGTCGAAGGAGAGGTCGCAGGCCTCGGCGAGCTTCTCGAGCTCGGGCTCGACGCTCGAGAAGCAGCTCGTGTGGCAGCAGTCGAAGCTCCGTACGTAGTCGAGGTCGGGGGGGACGAGCCGCAGGCGGAGGACGTGCTGGACCGTGTCGCGCGGGCCCCCGACGAAGACGCGGTCGCCGTCGGGATTCAGGTTGACCCCGGGATGGCCGCTCCGCCCGTAGGCCCTTCGCGAGCGTTCGAAGCTTACTCCCTCCGCCGCGAGGCAGCTCTTGATGTGCTTGGCGGCCCCGTCGTCGCCGAAGACGCCGAGGTAGGCGGCGGCCCGGGCCCCGTCGCGCATGCAGTTGACGGCGACGTTGACCGCGTTGCCGCCGGGATAGTACAGCCCCTGGTCGAGGTAGCAGTCCACGACGTTGTCGCCCAAGCCTATGAGTCTCATGCTGCCTTGCCTTTCAGCCCTTGACGGAGCCCGCGGTCATGCCGCGGATGAACTGCTTCTGGGCCGCGATGAAGAAGAGGATCAGCGGGAGCGCCGAGATGGCCATGCCGGCGATGAGGGGCCCCCAGTCCACCTGGAGCGCGTCGCGGAAGCTCATGAGTCCGGCGGGTATGGTCCGGTACTTGTTCGAGTCGATGAAGATGATGGCGAAGAGGAACTCGTTCCAGGCGTAGTACGCGATGAGGATCGCGCTCGTGAAGAGTATGGGACGCGACATCGGCATGAAGATCCGGCCGTAGGCCTGGAAGCTCGTGCAGCCGTCGATGATGGCGGATTCCTCGATCTCCTTCGGGATCGCCAGGAAGAAGGAGCGGATGAGGAGGGTGTTCAAGGGGAGGCGGAAGGCGATGTAGGGGATGATCATGGCGAGGTAGCCGTTGCGGATGCCGAGCCTGGTCAGGAGGCCGTACAGGGGGATGAGGCAGACCTGGGGATTGAGCATCATGCCGCCCATCACGAAGACCAGGGCGGACCTGGTCCATCGGGTCCGGAAGCGCGATAGGCCGTAGGCGCAGAGCGAGGCCAGGGCGATGACGCCGGCTATCGTGGTGAGGGTGACGACAAGGCTGTTCACGAAGTAGCCGGAGATACCGAACTTCCAGGCGTTGGCGTAGTTCCGCCACTGCGGGACCCTCGGGAGGGACCACATGGACAGGGATATCTCGTCCGAGGTCTTGAGGGAGGACATCATGATCCAGAACAGGGGATAGGCCACCATGGCGAAGCCGACGAGGAGGAGGGCGAGGACGGGGAGCTGGGCCGGGCCCAGGGAGTCCCTGCCCGGGCGGCGCTGGCTGTACGGGCGCATCCCTCACTCCTCCCCGGTCCTGAAGGACCGCAGCTGCAGGACCGCGAGGGCCGCCGAGATCCCGAAGATGAGCACCGCTAGAGTCGAGGCGTAGCCCATCATGTCCTTGAAGAAGCCGGATTGGTACATGTGGACGGCGATGGTGATGGAGCTCGTGCCGGGGCCTCCTCCCTGCGTCAGGATATAGGGCTCGTTGAAGACCATGACCGAGCCGGTGACGGTGATCACCGAGGTGACGAAGAACATCTCCCTGACCTGGGGCAGGGTGATGACGAAGAACCTCCGCAGCTTGCTCGCCCCGTCGATCTCCGCCGCCTCGTAGAGCTCCTCGGGGATCTTCTGGATGGCGACGATGAAGAGCATCATCACGTAGCCCGTGCTCTGCCATTGCGAAACCGCGATCGTGGCGAAGATGGCGGTCTTCGAGGAGCCCAGCCAGGGCCTCGCCAGGGAGCCCAGGCCCACGAGCTCGAGGAAGCCGTTGAGGAGGCCGTCCATCGGCCGGTAGATGAAGCCGAACAGGAGGCAGATGACCGATATCGAGATGACGACCGGGAGGAAGAAGGTGGTCCTGAAGAGCTGGCCCACGCGGCGGAAGGATCGATCTTCGAGGATAGCGGCCAGGACGAGGCCGAAGCATACCTGGCAAAGGACCGATATCACCGCGTAGCGGGCGTTGTTGCGCAAGGCGGTCCCGACGGTCTTGTCGAGAAAGAGGTTCGCGTAATTCCCGAAGCCCACGAAGACCTTCTCGGGGGAGAACGCGGAGAAGCGGAAGAAGCTGAAGGCCAGGTTCTGGACGAGGGGGTAATACACGAAGGCCCCCAGGACCAGGATGCAGGGCATGATGAATAGGAGCGGCTCGGCCGCGGCTCTCACGTTGTTGCGCCTCATTTCTGCTGGCCTCCCGGATCCTCCGCGCGATCGAGGGCCGTCCGGGCGCCGTAGCGGGCCCGGGTGGCCCTCTCGCTGCGAGCGATCCTCGATTACTTCTTAGCCTCGCTCCGCACGATCTTGGCGGCGGCCTGCACCTCGGCCATGACCTGGTCGATGGTCTTGTCCTTGGTGGCCACGGCCTGGGCGCCGCGCATGAAGGCGTCTGCTATCTTGATGTTGACCGCGTTGTCGAACCAGGGGGCCGAGCCCTCGACGCCGTTGATCAGCTCCACCGCGCCGATCAGCTCGGGGAAGGAGTTGTCCGGGGTCATGGCGCCGATGACGGCGACCGGGGCCCCGACGGCCTTCACGAACTGGGCCGCGTTCTGCTTCTCGTAGATGAACTTGAAGAACCTCTCGGCCGCCTCGGGATTCTTGCTCGTCGAGGAGAGCATGAAGCCCTCGGGGGCCCCGGTGAGTAGCCCGGGATCGCCCTTGCCGTCCTTGAAGGCCGGGAAATTGAAGTAGCCGTACTGGATGTCGGGGTTGCTCTTCCGGATGAGGCCGAACTCGGCGAGCTGGATGTAGATGACGGGAAGCTTGCCCGCGGCGAAGAGGGCGCGGGCGTCGGTGTGGGTGATGGAGGTCGCGTTCGGTCCCATGAAGTCCACGATCTTCTGGAAGCGCTCGAGGACGACGCGGTACCCGGGATCGGTGAACTCGCCCGTGGCCTCGTTGTAGTCCTTCGCGGTCACCGCGGGGGACAGGTAGCGCTGGAACATGGTGCCGAGGTAGTGGGAGATCGTCCAGGGGTCGGCGAGGCCCTCGATGATCGGGGTCGGGTAGCCTTTCTTCTTGAGGGTCGCGAAGGTCGCGAGCAGCTCGTCGAAGTCCTTCGGCTCCTTGGTAATCCCGGCCTTGGCGAAGATCGCCTTGTTGTAGGCGAAGACCTTGCCGTCGATGGTCTGGGGCATGCCGTAGACCTTGCCGTCGAAGGTGAAAGGCTTGACCTGGGACTGGATGAAGCTCGCGGCGAAGGCCTTGTCCCTGGCGAGCAGGTCGTTGAGGGGCTTGATCCTGCCGGACTTCACGAGGTTGTAGGCGAAGCTGTCGGACCAGGAGCAGAAGACGTCGGGGATATCGTTCGACGAGACGAGGACGCGGATCTTCTCCTTGTAGGCGTCGTTTATCACGCTGTCCATCTCGATCTCGATGTCGGGGTTCCGCCGCTCGAACTCGGCGACGAGGGCGTCGAAGTAGCTCTTCCTCGGCTCGAGGGGCCATCGGTGGAAGAAGCGGATCGTCGTCTTCGCCCCTTGGGCCGCGGCGATCGAGGTCGCGATCACGAGGACCGCGAGCAAGGCCTGGATTCTTTTGGACATGAAAGCCTCCTAGTGCTGAACTGGGCGGCCGCCATCCGGCGGCCGCCGAGGGAAAGCCTGGGCTCGATCAGTACTCCATCTTCCACATGTAGCGGCGAACGGAGAGGGGATGGCCGCGGTGCTCGGCGATCCGCTCCGCGTAGCAGCGGATCACGGCGCCGAAGATGGGCGCGGCGAAGCTGGTCTTGAGCTCCGCGGGCACGCCCTCCCAGTCGAAGTCGGCCGCGTCGATCAGGGTGATCTTCCGGCAGTAGCGCTTGAGGAAGGCGTGGGCCCGCTCGTCGAGGGGCCGGGTGTCGCCGACGGTCTTCAGCATGACGAAGGGCACGTCGTAGTCGGTGATCTCGAAGGGGCCGTGGAAATACTCGCCCGAGTGGATCGCCGAGGAGTGTATCCACTGCATCTCTTGGAAAAGGCAGATGGAGAGGGAGTAGGCCTCCCCGTAGACGGGGCCCGAGCCCATGGTGTAGATGAGCCGCTCGCGCTTGTGGGAGGAGCCGAACTCGTCGGCCGCGGCGGCGAACTTGGCCTTGTTGCGCGCGAAGATGTCGTTGAGGCCCTTGACCGCCTCGAGGGCCGCCTGGTATTTCGGGCTGGGGGCGAGGGCCTCGAGGCAGCCGAAGGTGAAGCGGAGCGCCATGCCGGCGCGATGCTCGTAGGCGTCTGTCTCCGGGCCCCAGTCGTACTGGAGGCCGTATTCCGCGGCCTTCCAGAGGGGCGAGTCCACGAGGTGGGCGTAGGCGACGGTGAGGGCTCCCTTCTTGCGCGCGTACTCGGCGGCGGCCACGGTCTCGGGGGTGTTCCCCGAGTGGGAGCAGAGCACGACGAGGGAATCCTTGCCCAGGCCCTTGTACCCGCGGTGGATGAATTCGTTGGAGCTCACGACGGCGGTCGGGATCCCGGTCTCGACATCGAAGGCGTACTGCTGGTTGTACATATAGGCGAGCGAGCCGCCGCAGGCGACGAAGAAAATATTTCGAGGTGTACGGTTCTTGATCGCGGCTATCGCGGTCGAGAGCATCTGGGCATGGGTAGGGGCCATGAATACCTCCGATATAACATCTTAATACATCTTAAGACGTATTTAAACGTATTGTACATACACCTCTGCCGCTGTCAAGAGAAACTTGCAAAAAAGAGGGAGGCTAGCGGGCCGAAGCTACGGCCCGCGCCGAGGGCGGGGCGAAGCGGTCGCGCGGAAGGGAGCCGAAGCCCGAGGCGCGATAGGATTCGACGCGATGGTCGAGGAAGTCGGTGAAGAGGATCCGGCTCCCGTCGGGCGAGACGGCGAGGCCGGTGGGCTGGGCCCCGCCCCACTGGCGGGCGACCACGGCGAGGCGCCGGGCGTCGATCGCGATGAGCTCCCCGGCGACCGGGCCCTTGCGCTCGTAGCCCTCCTCGCCGTCGGGCCCCCGCGTGCAGGCGTAGATCAGGCGGCCGTCGGGGGAGAGGGCGCAGCCGTTGGGGTTGGGGCCGAGGCGGAGCTCCGCGAGGAGCCTGCCCCGCGCGCAGTCGAAGGCGAAGAGGGAGCCTCGGCCCATGTCGGTGGCGTAGAGCCGGCCGCGGTCGGGGTCGAGGACGAGGTGGCGCTTGGCTCCCCCGTCGGGGGCGTGGAAGGTCGCGAGCTCCATCGAGGCGAGGTCGAGGCGGAGGATGGCCCCGTCCGAGAAGCGGGCGATGTAGAGCCAGCGCCCGTCGGGGCTCGGGGCCAGGCCCCGGGGCGTGCCCCCCGTCTTGATCCGAGCGAGGATCCTCCGGCTCGAGGTCTCGATGACGCAGACATCCTCGCTCACCCAGTTCGAGACGTAGGCCCGCGAGCCGTCGGGGGAGGATGCGATCACCTTGGGATAGGAGCCCCCCGAGGGGAAGCTGTCCTTGTAGGCGAAGCTGTCCAGGTCGAAGGCGTGGATCCGCGAGCTGTGCATCTGGGAAACCCAGATCTCGCGCGAGCGCGGGAAGAAGGCGCACTCCACGAAGCCCTCGGAGGCGGCGAAGGGGAGGGGAGGCTCGAGCCTCCCCAGGGGGGCGAGGCTCGCGGCGTCGAGGAGGTCGGCTCCCCGCCCCGAGAGGAGGGGTACGACGAGGAAGCGCCCGTCGGGGCTGAAGGCCAGGCTCTTGGGCCGGAGGCCCGTCGGGCCCATGCGCTCCAGCTCGAGGGGGGAGCCGGCCCGCTCGAGCTTCTCCTCGAGGAGGAGGGGCCCCCGGGCGGGAAGGCCGGAGGGAGGGGGCAGCTCGAGGCTGATCCGCCGGGCGACGCAGCCCTCGGCGAGGATCAGGAGCTCCTGGGGCCCGGGCTCGAGGGAGGCCCAGCGGATCCCGTTCCGTCCCTGCCGGAGGGGGAGCTCCTCGCGCCCGCGGAAGACCAGGGCGCCGGGGGGCGCGAGACGGAGGCCCAGCTCGACGCGGCTCCGCGGGGGCTCGGCCTCCAGGGCGGCTCCGGAGCTCGCGGCGAGGAGGATGGAAAGGAGAACAGCCTGGCCGGCCCTCATCGCCCCGGGGCCTCGGCCCCGGCTTTGGCCGGCTCAGCGGCGGCGGAGGGAGCGCCGGAGAGGCCCTTCTCGGTCAGGAGCCGCGTGACCTCCTCGCGCTCGGCCAGGACGGGCTCGGCCAAGAGGGCCTCGGCCGCCTCGCGGTCGGCGAAGCCGGCCTCGAGGGCCTTCTTCAGGGCCTCGAGGCCCCCGCCCCCGTCCTCGGCCACGACGAGGCGGAGGCGGGCCAGGGAGAACCAGGCGAGCTTGCGCGCGGCGTCGGCCTGGACCGAGGCGGCCAGGCTCTCCATGGCCTCCGAGAAGCGGCGGGCCTCGGCGTAGAGGAGGCCGAGCCGCTCCAGGGCCTCGGCGTCGGCCTTGCCGAGCTTCCGCGCGGCCTCGAAGGCGGCGATGGCCTCGTCGCGGAGGCCGAGCTCGGAGCGGATGAGGCCGAGGAGGAGCCAGGCCTGGCCGTCCTCGCCCCGGGCCGCGAGGAGGCGCCCGAGCTCCTCGGCGGCCCGTTCCCGGTCGCCGGCCGCCCGCCGGAGGAGGGCCGCGTTGTAGACGGCGTCGGGGGCGTCGGGCTCGAGGGCGAGGAGCTCCTCGTAGCTGGCGAGGGCGGCCGCGGCGTCGCCCGACTTGTACTGGACGAAGGCCCTCGTCGCGATGATCCGCGTATTGCCCGGGTCCTCCTCGTTGAGGGCGTCGAGGGCTACGAGGGCCGTCGCGTAGTCGCCGGCCTCGGCGAGGGAGCGGGCGAGGTTGAAGGAGGCTCCCTTGAGCTCGGGGTCGAGGGCGAAGGCCCGCGAGAAGGCCTCCCCGGCCTTCTTCCACTCGCCCTTGTCGAACCAGGCCGTACCCAGCTCGTACCAGCCGCGGGCGAGCTCCGAGCGGGGAGCCGAGGCGCAGGAGGCGAGCGCCAGGGCGAGGATGAGGGCGGCCGCGAGGACGGCCTTCGCTCGAGCCGGGGGCATGGCCGCATTGTGCCACGGATGGCGGGCCGCGGCGAGCCCCCTCATTCCACGAAGAGCCGCTTCGAGGCGAAGAGGGGATCGGAGGTCAGGTTGACCCCGAGCTTGCGCAGGCCCGCCTCGTCGCCGGGGGTCGGCACGTGGCTGAGGTGCATCTGGCAGCCGCGCAGGCCGCGCAGGGCGTCGAGGCAGGTCTGGACCATGGGCGTCAGGGTCGCGCCGATGGAGAGGGCGATGAGGACCTCGTCGACGTCGAGGCTCGCGCTCTTGCCGCGGAGGACCTCGCGCTTGAGCCGGGCGATGGACTCGATGACCAGGGGGGAAAGCAGGGGGATCGAGTCGGGCACCCCCGCCATGCGCTTGGCCCCGTTGATGACCGCGGCGGTGGCCGCGTGGAGGAGGGTGGAGTTCTTGCCGGTGACGATCTCGCCCGAGGGCAGCTGGAGGGCCGCCCCGCAGTAGACCGAGTCGACGCCCTTGGCCGCGCCGGCGGCCTGGGCGGCGGCCGCCGCCGCGCGCGCCGCCGGCACCACGGCCCGGTACTCCGGGCCGATGCCGAGCTCCTTCAAAAGGAGGTCGGCCTTCTCGAGGGAGGATCGGTCGGCCATGCCCGTCGTGTACTCGCTCGCGCAGCGGAGGTAGCGGCGCACGACCTCCTGCTTGGCCGCCTCGCGGCAGGCCTCGTCGTCCACGATGGCGAAGCCGGCGCGGTTCACGCCCATCTCCGTGGGCGAGCGGTATGCCCCCGGCTCGTCGGTTATCCGGTCGAGGATGGCCTTGAGGATGGGGAAGGACTCGACGTCGCGGTTGTAGTTCACCGCCGCCTCCCCGGCGGCCTCGAGGTGGAAGGGGTCGATGAGGTTGAAGTCCTTGAGGTCGAGGGTCGCGGCCTCGTAGGCGATGTTCACCGGGTGCTTGAGCGGGAGGCTCCAGATGGGGAAGGTCTCGAACTTGGCGTACATGGCCCGGTGCCCGAGGCGGTGGTCGTGGTAGACCTGGGAGAGGCAGGTGGCCATCTTGCCCGAGCCCGGCCCCGGGCCGGTCACGACCACGAGGGGCTTGGTGATCTCGACGCGGGGGTTGGCCCCGTAGCCCTGGTCCGAGACGATCGTGTCGATGTCGGTCGGGTAGCCCTTGGTGGGCTCGTGGGTGTAGACCCGGACGCCCCGGTTCTCGAGCTTGGTCTTGAAGGCCCGGGCGGCGGCCTGGCCCTCCCAGCGGGTGATGACGACGGCGGCGACGGAGAGGCCCCACTCGCCCAGGTCGTCGATGAGCTTCATCGCGTCGGCGTCGTAGGTGATGCCGTAGTCGGCCCGGATCTTGCGGTGCTCGATGGCCCCCGCGTGGATGCAGAGCACGATCTCGGCCTCGCGCTCGAGCTCCTTGAGCAGCCGCACCTTGACGTTGGGGTCGTAGCCGGGCAGGACCCGTGCGGCGTGGAAGTCCGCGAGGATCTTCCCCCCGAACTCGAGGTAGAGCCGGCCCTCGAAGCGGCGCATCCGCTCCCGTATGTAGGCCGCCTGCTCGGCTATGTACTTCTCGTTGTCGAACGCGACGGCTCCCGCCATGGACCACCTCCCGGACGGGAAGGCAGTCTACACCGAGCCGCCCGCTTACGGCTACTCCGGCCGGCCCGGTATACTGGGAGCCATGGGACTGCAGGTCTTCGGCACGAGGAAGTGCCCCGACACGCGCAAGGCCGAGCGCTGGCTCAAGGAGCGGGGCGTCAAGTACCAGTTCGTGGACCTCGCCGGGAAGGGCATGAGCCCGGGCGAGCTGCGGAGCGTCGCGGCCGCGCTGGGCATCGACGCGTTAGTCGACCAGGAAGGCGAGCGCTACGCCCGCCGCGGCTTGGCCTACCTGGAGGCCGACCTCGAGGAGGAGCTCCTCGCCGACCCCCTCCTCCTCAAGACCCCCGTCGTCCGGGACGGGAAGCGGGCCAGCGTCGGCTACCGGCCCGAGCTCTGGAAGGCCTGGCTCGGGGGCTGAGGGCCTAGGGCCGATCCCGGCCCTCGTACTCGAAGCAGTCGAAATCCGCCGCGCTCCGCGCCGGCGTGCCCTGGGCGTTGGCGAACAGGCCGACCATCGTGCCGGTATGGTGCTTGCCCTCGGCCACGCCCTCGTCGGAGAGGAAGCTCGAGTCGGCGACCGTCCCGACGGTCCGCCAGCCTCCCTGGTCCGAGAGCTCCCGCGCGAGGAAGCGCCGGGCCTGGCCCTCGACCTCGACGCGGAGCTCGACGGCCGCCCTCCCGCCCGGATCGTCCAGGGGCAGCTCTCCGAGGACCCGTTTCCGACCGTTGCGGTTCTCGGCGAGCCTGAGCCGGAGGCCCCGCTCCCGGAGCAGGGCGAGGCTCACGTGGTTGCGCAGGCCGTAGTAGCAGGCCAGCCCGGCCTCGCCGCCTCCCTCGGGCGGGTCGAACTCGAGGCGGAGCGAGGCGGTATAGCGGTGCTCCGTCTCCCGCCTAAGCAGGGTATTCTTGGCGCCGATCGAGTCCAGGCCCCCGGGCCCGGTCAGGATCCGGAAGAAGCCGGGCCGCTCCGACAGCGACCAGGAGGAGGGGTCGGGATTGCGGGCGAACTCCCACTCGAGCCGGAGCCGCGGCGCCTCGAAGTCGTCGCGCCAGGGCCCGTTTCCGGGCCGCCGCGCCGGGGAGGCCGAGGGCAGGTTAGGCGCCGCTTGGATCTCGCTCGGCCCCCTGCCCTCGTTCACCGCGGGCCAGCCTTCCTCGGTCCAGCGCATCGGGTCCAGGGCGGTCTCGCGGCCGAGGGTGGTCCAGGGGCCGCCGTTCGGGCGGCCGCAGAGGTAGAGCATCCACCAGTCCCCGGCCGGGGTCTGGATCGGCGAGCCGTGGCCGCAGCGCTGGAGGGGGGCCGAGGGCTCGGCCTGGGTCAGGATGGGGTTATGCGGACACTCCTCGTAGGGCCCCGCGAGCTTCCGCGAGCGCGCGACGGTGACGCAGTGGCCGAAGCCGGTCCCCCCCTCGGCGAGGAAGGCGTAGTACCAGCCGTCCTTGAGAAGGAGCCTGGGACCCTCGGCGCAGGGCCTGCCGGTCCCGGCCCAGGCCTGGAAGGCCTCGCCGGCGACGGCCTTCCCGTCGCTCGTGAGGGGGACCAGCGTGAGGCCCGGGGCTATGGCCATCCAGCGGCTCCCCTCCCCGTCGACGAAGAGGGAGGGATCGATGTTGTCGACCTCGAGGAAGACGGGCCTCGACCAGGGGCCTTCGGGCCGCTCGGCGCAGGTATAGAGCTGCCTTCGCAGGGGCCAGGCTGTTCCCGGGCCCCCGGGTATCCCCTCGGGAGGGTTGTTGAGCCTGAGGGTGGCGTAGAGATGGAAGAGCCCGTCGTGGAAGGAGAGGTCGGGGGCCCAGATGCCGTGGGAGTCGGCGAGCTCCGAGAGATCCAGGTAGGAGCCCTCCGAGACCGCGTGGCCGACGATCTCCCAGTGCACGAGGTCCCGCGAACGCGAGATGGGCACGGCCGGGAAATACTGGAAGCTGGAGTTCGCGAGGTAGAAATCCTCCCCGACCCTCGTCGCCGAGGGGTCGGGGAAGAAGCCGCGGAGGACGGGGTTGCGGTAGCTCCCGCGCGGGCCCATCGGCGTGGGCTACTCCTTGACCGAGCCCATGGTCACGCCCGCGATGAAGTAGCGCTGGGCGAAGGGGTAGATGACGAAGAAGGGCAGCATGGCCACGACGACTCCCGCGTTCTTCACCATGTTCGCGAAGCCGATGATCGCCGGGTCGTTGATGTTCTGCTCGCTCAGGATGAGGTCGCGGAGCTTTATCTGGAAGTTGTAGTAGTCGGTCTTGGAGATGTACATGACGTAGCGGAAGAACTCGTTCCAGTACTCGACCGCGAAGAACAGGCCTATCGAGGCGAGGGCCGCGGTCGACAGGGGGAGGACGATCGACCAGAAGACCTGGGGAGGCGTCGCCCCGTCGATCTCGGCCGACTCGAACAGGCTCTCCGGGATCTGCTCGAAGAAGCTCCGCATGAGGATCATGTTGAAGACGTTGACGCTCGGGGGAAGGAGGACGGCCCAGAGCGTGTTGGTCATGTGCAGGCCCTTGAGCACGAGGAAGGTGGGCACGAGGCCGCCGTTGAAGACCATCGTGACGAAGATGAACTTCGCGAAGAAGCCGCGGCCGACGAGCTTCTTCTGCCTGAGCACGTAGGCCCCGAGGGTGGCCATGGTCAGCCCGAGGGCCGTGCCGCAGACCGTCGTGACGATCGAGACCAGGAGGGGCTGGCGGAGGTTGGGGTTGGTGAAGATGCTCTTGTAGGCCTCGATCGAGGGGTTCTTGGGCCAGAAGTTGAGGCCGTAGATGGTGCTGCGGTCGAAGGAGTCCGAGATCACCTTGGCCAGGGGCACCAGCATCAGGACGAGGAGGAGGAACATGAAAAACACGTTGCAGATCCGGAAGATCGAGCGGCCCGCGTGGCCGTTCCGGAGCGAAAAGACTTCCCTCACGCTACTCCCCCTTCCTACAGGACGCTCGAGCCGCGGATCTTCCTGTTGATGGCGTCGGTGCCGAGGACGAGGAAGAGGCCGATGAAGGACTTGAACAGGTCGATGGCGGTGCCCATGCCGTAGTTGCCCTGCTGCACGCCGACGCGGTAGGCGAAGGTGGTCAGCACGTCGGTGGCGTTGTAGACGTTCGGGTTCTGGAGCACGAAGACCGATTCGAAGATGTTCATGACCTTGCCGAGGTTGAGGATGAACACGATGAGGATGGTCGTGACGATGGCGGGGAGGGTGACCGAGAAGACCTGCCGCAGCCTCCCGGCCCCGTCCATCTCGGCCGCCTCGTAGAGCTCGGGGTTCACTCCCGAGAGGGCCGCGAGGTAGATGATGGTGCCCCAGCCGGTCTCCTTCCAGCGCACGATGAAGAAGTAGATCGGCGTCCACCACTTCTGCTGGGCCAGGAAGTAGATCGGCTCGATCCCGAGCTCCTGGAGGACGTTGTTCACGATGCCCACCTGGGGCGAGAGGATGAGGGTGAAGATCGAGGACACGACGACCCAGGACATGAAGTGGGGCAGGTAGAGGATGGTCTGCACGAGGCCCTTGGCCTTCCGCGAGACGAGCTCGTTGAGCAGGAGGGCGACCGTCACGGAGAGGATGGTCGAGAGCACGAGGTTCGTGATGCTGTAGAAGAGGGTGTTGCCGAAGGCCCTCCAGAACTGCGGGGCCCTGATCCCGACGAAGAGGTCGGCGAAGTTGTCCAGGCCGATGAACTTGCGGGCGAAGGGAGTGAACTTGTAGAAGGCCAGCGAGACGCCGACCATCGGCACGTAATTGAATATGATGACGAATACCAGGACCGGCGCGAACATGGCGTAGTACATCCAGTCGTTGCGGATCTGCCTGCGCGTCCTGTCCCAATCGCGCGCCTTTACCATCACTCCTCCATGAAAGCGAAAATCGCAGCAGCGAGGAAAGAGAGAGCTGTCCAGTAGGGGAAAGACCACAGAGGCACAGAGGCACAGAGGGAATATGGGAGAGAAAGAAAGTATGATATCCGGATGGGGTCGCCTTTCTTCGCGGGTCACCCTTCCCTCTTTCTTCCTCTTGACTCTGTGCCTCTGTGGTTCAATTCTCCCTTACGTCAGCCTTTTCTCTGTCGTCGAAAAGCCCTTACTTCTTGTTGATCGCCGCGAGCATGGTCTCGACGTACTTCGCGGAATCCTTCTTGTACGCGGCGAGGCCTTCCTCGATCGTCATCTGCCCGAAGACGATCTTGGTGACGTACTGGGTCTTGATGTTGTTGAGCTCGGGCAGGAGCTCCAGGTACTTCTCGTTGGCCGGCGGGAGGCCGTAGGCGACGGAGTTGGCCTGGAACATCTTGAGGGACTCGGAGATCATGGGATCCGGCTTCCAGTTGGGCTGCCAGTTGGTGACCGGGAGCTCGGGGCTGATGACCGCCTTCAGGAAGAGCTTCTTGGGGTCCTGGAGGGAGGGGAGCCACTTGATCTGGCCGTCCTCGATCTTGTGGAAGACGCCCTCGGTGCCGAAGGTGGCCCAGGTCTGGCCCTTGCCGCCGTCGAGGACGAACTCGTGGAAGTACTTGAACAGGCCCTCGGGGTTCTTGGCGTTGGCCGTGATGGCGTAGGTCGTCGCGGGCCGCTCGACGTACTTGGTCTCCTTGATCGGCGGGATGGGCCTGGTGATCGCGTTCGGCACGTTCTTCGTGATGAGGTTGTGGAGGTTGAGGTTCCAGGTGCCGGCCCAGTAGTTGAAGCAGCCGACCGTGCCCGAGGCCCACTTGTCGCGGGCGTTCGAGGTCTTGTTGGTGATGATCTCCTTGTCGATGAGGCCCTCGGCGTAGGCGTCGCGCATGCGCTTGAGCGCCTTGGCCATGTTGGGCTCGGTCATGCCGTCGACCCACTTGGAGCCCTTCTTCACGAAGTCGGGGGTCGCGTCCTGGTAGAACTCGCGGAGGTAGATGTCCAGGGGGTACTCGGAGTTCACGAGGCCGGCCGAGGTGATCGGGATGACCTTCTCGGGCGGGAGGCCGTCGGGGTTCTTGTTCTTGAACAGGCGGAGCATGTTGATGAACTCGTCGTAGTTCTTCGGGGGCTTCAGGCCGAGCTTGTCCAGCCAGTCGCCGCGGACGTAGGTGATGGTCCCGTTGCCGCGCTCGAAGGGGATGCCGTAGAGCTTGCCGTCGATCTTGAGGGCCTCGACCACGGCGGGATCGGCGAGGCGCTTCTTGAAGTCGGACTTGTTGTAGAGCTTGGTCAGGTCGTAGAGGGCCCCGGCGTCGGCGTACTTGGTGTACCAGTTGCCGCTCATGATGAGGATGTCGGGGATGTCGCCGGTGGAGAAGGCGAGGTTGACCTTGTTGTAGTACTCGTTGTGGACGGGGTGGTTGAGGACGAGGTCGATCCCCGTGAGGTCCTTGAAACCGTCGACGAGCTGCTGCTCGCCGTTCTCCTTGACCTGGAAGGTGCCGTCGACCATCAGCTTGATGGACGCGGGCTTGGCCTGGGCGAGGAGCGGCAGGGCCGCGACCGCCGCGACGAGGGCGATGGCGAGCGCCGCTTTGGCGAATCTGCTCATGGATACCTCCTGTAGGGAATCGGGCTATCGTTGGATCGCGGCGGGGCCTCGGGCCCGGCCGCCGTGCATCCTCCCTATTCTACCCGGAATTGTAGAATTATCCCGACGCCTGCTTGGACAATTCCGACATCCTCGGCCGCCCCGAGCCCGCCTGGCGGCCTCCCGCGGCCTCTTCCCAGGTCTCCCGGAGCCAGGCGAAGGCCCCTTCCTGGTCCTCGACCGAAAAGACATGGCCTCCCGGGCGGAGCTCGGCCCGGAAGCGCCCATTGGCGCCGAAGGCCCGGTAGATGGCCGAGGTTCGCGCGTAGGCCTCGCGCAGGGAGGCCAGGGGGAAGAGGCGGTCGTCCAGGCCGTGGAGCATGTACAGGGGCTTGGGGGCCGCCAGCCCGGCCAGGTCGGGAAAGTCCATGAGGCGGGAGAGGCCCGGATGGGTCATGGCGAAGGCGGATTGGCCGCGGAGGCGGTTCCCGCCCGGGGCCATGAGGCCGGACAGGGTCCCGAAGCTGCAGATCGCCACCGCGGCGCGGACCTCGTCGGAGAGGGCGGCCAGCTGCCAGGAGCGGAAGGCCCCCATCGAGAAGCCGACCGCGGCCAGGCGGGCGGGATCGGCCTCGGGCAGCGATGCCAGGAAGGCCGCGGCCGCCTCGTCCTCGGCGGCGATGAGGCCGGCCCAGGAGGAGCCGAGGCCGAGGAGGTTGCTCGCGACGGCCTGCTGGCTCTCGTAGCCGCCGCAGGCCCGGTCGCCCCAGCCCAGGGCGTCGACGCAGAGGGCTATGCAGCCGCGCCTGGCCAGCTCGTCCCCGACGAAGCGGCCCCCGTAGTTGGCCGCCGCCCACTCGGCCGCGGCCGCGGCGCGGGGATGGCCCGCCGGCGGGGAGATCATCTTCTCCTTGCCTATGTCGAAGCGGGCCCCGTGGTCGTGGAGGAGGAGGGCGGCGGGGAAGGGGCCTCGGCCCTCGGGAACGGCGAGGTAGGCCCTGCTCCGTCGATGCCTCCCGATGCGGAGGCTGAGGACGCGGAGCTCGTAGCCCTCCCGGGCTTCCGCCGCCTCGAGCCGCGGCTCGGGATCGAGGCCGCGGCAGTCCTCGAGGAGGAGGGCGCGGAAGGCCTCCCTGCCGCGCCGCTTCCAGGCTTCGGGATCGGGTTCCCCGCCCCGGGGCCCCGCTTCGCCTCCCTTCCAGCCGAAGGGGAAGTCCAGGGCCGCCAGGGCCGCCTCGTGCCAGGCGGGCAGGCCCTCGGAGCTCAGGCCGTCGTTCAGTTCCAGGTCCATGGCTTCGATATGGGGGCCGGTCCCCGGCCTTGTCAAGGCTCGGGAGCCCCGAGGCGGCTCGCGTCCGGGCTTCCCGCGGGCGGCGCGGCGGTGCTAGCATCCGGCGGCAGGAGGCGGAGATGGAGCAGCGGGACGCAGGGCCCTGGCGGGCCGACCTGGGCGACGGAAGCTACCGCAATCCGGTGCTCCACGCCGACTATTCGGATCCCGACGCCATCCGCGTCGGCGAGGACTTCTTCCTCGTCTCCTCGAGCTTCTCCCACTTCCCCGGCCTCCCCCTCCTCCACTCGAGGGACCTGGTCAACTGGAGGATCGCCAACCACGTCCTCCCCCGCTTCGAGGAGCCGGGCTACGACCGGCCCCGCCACGGCTGCGGGGCCTGGGCGCCGAGCCTCCGCTACCACGGGGGCTTCTTCTGGCTCTTCTTCGGCGCCCCCGACGAGGGCATCTTCATGTGCAAGGCCGCCGATCCCTTCGGGGCCTGGGACCCGCCCCGACTCGTCCACCGGGCCTCGGGCTGGATCGATCCCTGCCCCTTCTGGGACGAGGACGGCCGGGCCTGGCTCGTCCACGCCTTCGCGCGGAGCCGCTGCGGCATCAAGCACCGGCTCGAGCTCTGCCCCATGGCCCCCGACGCATCCGCCCTCCTCGGCGAGGGGCGGACCGTCTTCGAGGACGCCGAGCGGCACCCGACCATGGAGGGCCCGAAGCTGTACAAGCGCGGGCCCTGGTACTACATCTTCGCCCCCGCGGGCGGGGTCAAGCCGGGCTGGCAGGTCGTCCTCCGCTCGCGGGACCTGTACGGCCCCTACGAGGACCGGACCGTCCTCCACCAGGGCGCCACCGCGGTGAACGGGCCCCACCAGGGAGCCTGGGTCGAGCTGGCCTCGGGCGAGTCCTGGTTCCTCCATTTCCAGGACAAGGAGGCCTACGGCCGGGTCGTCCACCTCCAGCCCATGGCCTGGGAGGAGGGCTGGCCCCGCATCGGCGTGGACCTGGACGGGGACGGGATCGGCGAGCCGGTGGCCCAGTTCCGAAAGCCCGTCGCGGGCGCGGCGCCCCTCGCCCCCGCGAGCTCGGACGGCTTCGACGGGGGGCGGCTCGGCCTCCAGTGGCAGTGGCAGGCCAACCCGCGGGAGGAGTGGCTTTCCCTCGCCGAGCGTCCCGGCCGCTGCCGGCTCCGCGCGATCGCCCTGCCGCCCCCCGCCGCCGAGGCGGCGGAAGGCCCCGCGCCGGTCCCGGCCGGCCCGCCGACCCTCTACGAGGCGCCCAATCTCCTTTTGCAGAAGTTCCCCGCGCCCGAGTTCCGGGCGACCGTCCGCGTCGAGCTCTCGCCCGACGCCGAGGGCGACCGGGCCGGCCTCGCGGTCTTCGGCCAGCGCTACCGCTACCTGGCCCTGGGACGGGACGGCTCCGGGGCGGCGCGCCTGTCCCTCGTGGAAGGGGAGGCCGAAGCGCTCCCCGCGCGGGAGCGGGAGCTCGCCGCCGTCCCCCTGGGCTCGCTCGGAGCGAGCCTGCGCGTGTCGGTCTCCGAGGGCGCGGTATGCGAGTTCAGCTACAGCGCGGAGGGCGGCCGCTTCGCGCCGATCGGCGGCCCCTTCGCCGCCGCGCCGGGGATCTGGGTGGGCGCCAAGGTCGGCGTCTTCGCGGTCAACGCCGAGGGCAGCGCCTCGGCGGGCTTCGCCGACTTCGACGACTTCCTCGTCGAGGGGCCCTGAGCCGTGGCCGGGGCCGAGGAGGCAGGGATCGGGGCCGCCCTCGCGGGGATGGAGGCCCTTTTCGGCGGCTTCTACGAGTGGCTCGCCGGGCAGTACGACGAGGCCTCCGGGGGCTTCTTCTACGCGCGGAGCTCCCGGCTCCTGCCCGGCTTCGAGCCCGACATCGAGTCGAGCGCCCAGGCCCTGAGCGTCCTCGAGCGCTCCGGCCTCCTGCCCCTCCTCGACCCGGGCCGCCGCGCGGCCATGGCGGCCTTCTTCCGAGCTAGGCAGGATCCCGTGAGCGGCCTCTTCCTCGACCGGGACCCGGCCATGCGCGAGGACCAGGTCATGGTCGCGCGGGCGATGCAGTACTCCCTCCGCTCCCTCGCCCTCCTCGGCTCGGGCCCGGCCCACCCCCTCCCGCCGCCGGAGGCCGCCCCTTCCTTCATGGCCAGCCCCGGCTCCTACGTCGCGTGGCTCCGCGGGGTCGACCTGCGGAACGCCTGGCGGGGCTGCGACCTCATGATGTCGGCCAACCACTACCTCGAGCGCCTCGGCCCGGCGGAGCGCGAGCGCTTCGTCGGCGCGGCCCGAGCCTGCTTCGAGGAGATGCAGGAGCCCGCCAGCGGGCTCTGGGGCGGGGGCCCGCCCTACGTCCGGCTCTCCGGCGCCTTCAAGATGGGCATGTTCTACTCCCGCTTCGAGCTCCCCCTGCCGAGGCCCGGAGCCCTCTATCGGAGCCTCCTGGGCTGCCTGCGGAGCGAGGAGGCCCAGGACCTCTGCTGGGTCCGCAATCCCGTCGACCTCCTCGCCTCCCTCCGCGGCCTGGTCGCGGCGCCCCGCGGGGAGCTGGCCGAGGCCCTCGGGATCACGGCCCGGAACCTCGCCCGCTTCCTGCGGCCGGACGGCGGATTCTCGCGCGAGCTCCGCGGCTCTCCTCCGGCGCCTAACGTGGCCCAGGTCAAGGAGGGCGAGGAGTACCCCGCCATGCCCGCCCCCGTCAGGCTCGGGGCCGGGCTCGCCGAGGGCGACATGAACGCGGGCACCCAGGCCCTCCTGATCTTCAGGCTCGCCGGTGTCCTCGCCGGGACGGGCCCGGCCGTCCCCGGCGGGAGCGGGGCCTTCCTGGCCCGCCTCGGCCGCCGGGGCCCCTGATCCCCGGCGATATTGCCCCGCGGCCTCCCCGTCGCTATCCTTGCCCCATGAAGCACGGAGCCCAGCGCGCCTCGGCCGGCCGAGCCCGGGGAAGCCACCTCCTCCTCGCCCTCCTCCTCTCGCTCCCGCCCCTCCCGCTCCGGGCCGCGCCCGCGGGGGAGGCCCCGGCCGCCCCCGCGGGCGACCCGGCCTCGCGCCCCCGCGTCGCCCTCGTCCTCCAGGGGGGCGGGGCCATGGGGCTCGCCCACGTCGGGGTCCTGAAGCTGATCGACCAGCTGGGAATCCCCGTCGACATCGTGGTCGGCACCAGCATGGGCTCCATCGTCGGCGGCCTCTACTCGATCGGCTACGGCGCCGAGGAGCTCGAGCGGCTCACCCTCGGGGCCGACTGGCTCGAGCTCTTCTTCGCGAAGAGCCTGCCCGCCGACGAGAAGTACTGGGACCGGGTCGACCGCTCCCGCTACGCCATATCCCTGGACTTCGACCGCTCCGGCACGAAGCTCTCCGCGGGCCTCCTCTCCGATCGGAGGATCCTCGCCTACCTCGATCGCCTAACGCTCTCCGTTCCGGCCGAGGCCGACTTCGATTCCCTGCCCCGCCGCTTCAGGGCCGTGGCCACCGACATCGCCACGGGGGAGCGCGTGGTCCTGGGCCGCGGCTCGCTCGCCGACGCGATGCGCGCGAGCATGGGCATACCGGGGGTCTTCGCCCCGTACCGCCTGGGCGGGCGCTACCTCGTGGACGGGGGGCTCGTCGACAACCTCCCGATCGACCTGGCGCGCGAGCTCGGGGCCGAAATCGTGATCGCGGTCCAGCTCTCGGGCGGCGAGCGCTTCTCCGAGGAGGAGCTGGGCCGCTCGCCGCTGGCCTCGCTGACCCGGAGCATCGACATCATGACGGACATGAACGTCCTGCCCCAGCTCCCCAGGGCGAGCTACGTGCTGAACGTCGACTTGACGGGCTACACGACGGCGGACTTCCTCCGGGGGGCGGAGATCCTGGCCGTCGGCGAGCGAGCCGCCCTCGAGCGCCGGGGCGACTTCGAGGAGCTCCGGTCGCGGATCCTCGGTCCCGGGGGCGCCGCGGCCGAGGCTCCCCCGAGGCCGGCGCCTCCTCGCGTCGACCGGGTCCTCGTCGTGGGCGCCGAAGGCAAGGAGGAGGCCAAGACCCTGTCGCTGCTCCTTCCCCTCGAAGGCGGCCTCGCGGACGAGGCGGTCCTCGAGGAGGCCGTCGGCTACCTCGAGCGGCGAGGCGCCTACAGCTCGATCCGCCTCCAGAGCGAGGAGCGCGGCCGGCAGTCCCTCCTCGTCCTCAGGCTCCAGAAAAGCCCTCCCGAGAGGAACGCCGTCCGCCTGGGCTTCGCCTCCGAGGCGAGCTACACGACCTCGATCGGCAGCCGGGACATCATCGCCCCCGGCCTCGTCTTCCGCGGCCTGACGAGCCCGGGCTCGAAGCTCACGATCGACTTCTCGCTCAACGACCAGCCCGGCCTCGGAGCGGCCTTCCTCCAGCCCCTCGGCGAGCGCCTCTTCGCCGAGCTCTCCTTCCTGGCCTCGTCGAGCGTCGACACCTACGTCACCGACGACCTGGAGGGGCGCTCCTTCCAGATCAACCGGCAGAGCGTCGCGTGGAGGCTCGGCTTCACCCCTTTCAACTGGGCCGAGATCGCGGCGAGCCTCCGCTACGACGAGATACCCCATACCGGCTCCTATCCCGACCTGCCCGCGGGCCCCGACGTCGAGGCGGCGCCGATCGCCTCCCTGAGCTTCGAGCTGTCCCTCCTGGACTCCCCCATCTTCCCGCAGAAGGGGGTCCACGCGGCGGCCGGATACCAGCAGGGGATCCCGGGCATCGGCGGCTCGCGGGCCTTCAGGACCTTCGAGACCTCGGGCTGCCTCGTCTCCTCGATCGACGTCCCCCTCTCGCTCGAGCTCGAGTGGGAGTACGGGACGGACTTCAGCGAGCGGGGGGACGATGACGACGCGGCCCCCGCCTACTACAAGCCCGACCTCGCCAATCGCCGCATGTTCCCGGGCCTCATGGACGCCGGCGAGCGGATGGGAGGCCACGTCCTGGGCCTGAGCCTCCTCGGGAAGTACCAGCTCAACTGGTCGACCCGGGCCCTGGGCCTGCCGGCCTTCGCCCTCCTCCACGGCTCGGCGGGCACCGCGCTCCAGGACCTCGCCCAGGCGGGGTCCTTCAAGGACTACAGCCACGCCACCGCCGATATCGGGCTCGGCCTGCGCGTCAACGACGCCTTCGGCCTCATGATGCGGGTGGGCATGGCCCGAGGCCTCGACGAGGTCCCCAAGGGCTTCGTCGCCATCGACCTAGGAGCCTTCGGGATGAGGTGAGATAAGGTCGCCTAACGCGAAGCCACCCTCGCGGCGGCCGCCCTCAGTCCTTCCTCTGCACCACCTTGGTCTCCGGGCTGTATCCCAGGTCCCTCGCCAGGGCCGCGCTGGCCTTGAGCAGGCTCTCGGCCGCCTGGACGCTCGGGGCCTTCAGCCTGAGGGCCTTGGCCTGGGCAGGGCCGTAGGCGAGGGCGTAGGCCTGCTCGACGAGCTTCTCGAGCGCGATGGGCGATCCCGCCGGGACGGCGAGCAGGGCGTAGGCGAGGAGGACCTCGTCCCTGGCCGGGAAGCCGTACTTCGCCCGGCAGAGCTCCAGCTTGGCCACGAGGGCCCGGTGCTCCTCGTAGCCCTTCATGGACTCGAGGCCGTAGAACTGGGCGACCCGGTAGGCCTCGCCGTCGCCGAAGCCCTTCTCCGCGGCCTTCCGGAGCTCGGCCACGCTCTTCATGTTCCGCTTCTTGAGCAGCTCCCCGGTGCCCAGGACGAGGCCCTGCTCCTCCTGCAGGCGCTTGGCGTACTGGGCGTAGGAGCCGTAGTTGGCGATCCGGGTCAGGTAGAAGAGGACGGCGTCGGACTCGGCGAGATCCTTCTTGCGGCGAGCGTCCTTCTTGTCCAGGCGGAGCCGCGGGGCCGAGCCAACCTTGAGCTCGACGTAGTACAGGTCGTCGATCAGCGGCGCGATCGCCCCCCCGGACCACTCGGCGACCTTGGCCAGCTCCGCGCCCGGCCGGTACTCGGGCTTCTTGGAGCTGCGGTCGAGGAGGTAGCAGAGCCAGCCGCAGCTCTCGAGGTTCCTCTCGAGGTCCTTCCGCGACAGGAGGCCGGAGAAGGACTTGTCCTTCTCGACCGCCCCCTTGTCGAGGTAGCCGAGCTCGGCCGCGAGGCGGTAGTCGGCGCCGTCGCGGAAGTGCTCGCGGTCGAAGTAGCGGGCCTCGTCCACGCCCTTGAGCCCGTTGTCCCGCGCGAGGTAGTACAGCTCCCCGGAGGGATACGCGAGCTTGTCGCCGGCGCGGTAGTCCTCGATCGTCCGGTAGCCCCCGCTCTTGAAGGCGTAGAGGTAGGAGCCCGAGGGGAAGTAGAAGTACTCCCCGTTGACGAAGATGTCCCGCGCCTTGCCCTCCTTGGCGAGGCGTACGAAGTCCTCGAGGCTCGCGAGCTCGATGCGGTTCTGGCCGCTGACCTCGCTCACCTTCGAGTACTGGAACTGCTGCCCGGCGAGCGCGCCGCCCGCGGCGAGGCACAAGGCCGCCGCCGCGGCCAGCCTCGCGAGCCTCCCGCCCCTGTCCTGCTGCCTTGTCATGGGCGCAGTGTATACCAGCCCTCATCCCCCGTCAAAGCCGGCTTTGCTGAGCGAGGCGCTTAGGTATGGCCTCGCGCGCCCTAGGCGTCCCGGCCCGCGGCCTGGCCCGCGTCGTAGATGACCGGCATCCTGCCCTTCCAGGTCTCCCAGAGCTCGCCCTTCGCCAGGAGCTCGGCCATGAAGGCGGCCACGTTGACGCGGCTGGTCTTCCCGGGGTCGAAGAGGGGGCTGCGGCGCGGGGCCTCGTAGAGCTCGTAGGGGGAGGGGGAGGGGGAGGGGGCGTCGACGAGGCCGTCGGGCCGGACGGCCACCCACTCGATCGCGGGGTCGTCGCGGCCGACGACCTCGGCCAGGTAGGTGGCGGCCGCGATGTTGTCCCTGTGGGGCGGGAGGACGAGGGTCAGCGCGGCGAGGATGGCCCGCTCCGCGGCCGAGCGGGCCTCGCGGAGCTCCCGGTCCTCGCTCGCGGTGGTGCTCATGAGGACGAGCTTGCGCTTGCCCCCGCCGCCCCTCCTGAGCGCCTCGCAGCAGCCCTGTATCGCCCCGCGGACCAGGAGGCGGGGCGCTCCGTAGATGCCCTTGAGCGTGATGTTGTGGCCGAGGCAGGAGACGATCGCGTCGCAGCCTTCGACGAGGCCCGCGAGCGCCGCCTGGTCGAGCTCGGCGATGGAGCCCCGGCGGACCTCCACCGAGGCCAGGTCGATCGGCTCCTCGCCCAGGCTCGCGCCCTCCCGCAGGAGGGCCCTGACCTCGATGCCTCGCTGGGCCAGCTGCCTGACCGCCAGCTTGCCGGTGGCGCCGCTCGCGCCGAGTACCAACGCTTTCATAGGCTCCCTCCGAGTTCCGCGCGCAGCGCGGATGCCGCGCCTCACCCCGGCATGATACGCGCTTCCCCGGCGGAGCGCCAGGGCTAGGCCGGGGCCCCGGCCCCGCCGACCTTGAAGAAGGCTATGGCCTCGCGCAGGCGGCCGGCGTGGCCCGCGAGCTCCTCGGCCGAGGAGGCGAGCTCCTCGGCGGCCGCCGAGTTGGCCTGGATCACCGTGTCGAGCTGGCCGATCGCCTTCTGCACCTGCTGGGTCCCCACGCTCTGCTCCCTGCTCGCCGAGGAGACCTCCTGCATGAGGTCCGCGGTCCTCCGGATGTCGGGCACGATGCGCGACATGATGCCCCCGGCCTCCTCGGCCACCGCGACCGAGTCGCGGGAGAGGACCGATATCTCGACGGCGGCCTTCTGCGAGCGCTCGGCGAGCTTGCGCACCTCGCTCGCGACGACGGCGAAGCCCTTGCCCGCCTCGCCAACCCGGGCGGCCTCGATCGCGGCGTTCAGGGCGAGGAGGTTGGTCTGGCGGGCGATCTCCTCGATGATCGCGGTGCTCGAGGCGATCCGCCTCATCGCGTCGACGGTGTCGCCCATCGTCTTGCCGCTCTCCTCGGCGTCGAGGGCGGTCTTGCGCGAGAGCTCCTCGGTGGCCGCCGAGTTGTCCATGTTCTGCCTGGTCGCGGCCGCCATCTGCTCCATCGAGGCGGAGACCTCCTCCGCGCTCGCGGCCTGCTCGGACGATCCCTGCGAGAGGGCCTGGGAGCTCTCGCTGATCTGGAGGCTGCCGGCCTCGATCTCCCCGGACACGGACCCGATGGCGAGCAGGACCTCCTTGAGCTTCGCCGTCATGGCCTCGAGGGCCCGGGCGAGGTCGCCCACCTCGTCGCGCGAGGCGAGGAGGGCGCGGGGGATCTCGACGTCGAGGCGGCCCTCCGCGACCTTCCGCGCGTGGCCGATCGCCTCGATCACCATGCCCGATACGCGCCTGCCGAGGACGGCCGCCGCGGCCGAGACGAGGCCCAGGACGGCCGCGAGGGCCGCGGCCGCCAGGACGAGCCTCTTGCGCAGGGTCGCGAGCATGGCCGCCCGCTCGGCGGCGACGGCCACGTCGATGTCGTCGACGTAGTTGCCGGTGCCGACGACCCAGCCGTAGGGCTCGAAGGCCAGGGAGAAGCTGCGCTTGGGCAGGCTCTAGGTCTGCCCCGCCTTCGGGAACCAGTAGTCGGAGTAGCCGCCCCCGGCGAGGCCCTGCCTGATGATCGACTGCATGTAGAGGTTGCCCCTCGTGTCCTTGGCCTCGTAGCGGTTCGTGCCCTCGGTCTTGTTGCCCAGGAGGACGATGTTGTTCCCCTTCGCGTCGTCGATCCAGAAGTAGCCGGTCTTGTCGTAGCGCAGCTCCCGCACGAGGTCGGCCGCGAGCTTCCGCGTCGCCGCCTCGGCGCCCGGGCGCCCGGCCACCTTCTCGACCGCGGCGAGGAGGCTCACCGCGGTCTCGACCTCGGTGCGGGCGTTCCGGTCGAAGTTGGCCCTGAGCGCGGCCTCGAGGCTCCGGACCTGCGCGCCGGAGACGTCGAGCATGATGGCGATCAGGACGCCCCCGCCCACGAGGCCGGCGGCCAGGGCCGCCGCGAAGGACAAGGCTACGATCTTCGTCGAGAGGCTCCGCATGGCCCACCTCCGAGTACCTTCGGATGGGCTTCGAGCGGGTTCCCCCGGCAGGCGGGGATACTCGCCGGCCCGCTGAATTAAAAATAGCTCGCTTCAAGCCTATAGCCCCCGGGGCCCCTGTCAAGCCTCTCGATACGAGCTTCCCGCCGCGGCGGGAGCGGGCTTTCATGGACAGGCCGGGAGACTCATGCTAGACTTGGCTAAAGAAACAGCGCGACTCCGCGTCTCCGGGGCAGGGCCTCGCCGGCGGAGCCGCGCGTACGGAAGGAGTGTTCATGAAGAAGCTGTTCGCTCTCTGCCTCGTCCTCGCCTGCCTCGTCGGCCCCGCGGCCGCCGAGGAGCTCATGGCCTACGCCTCGGTGGAGCAGGACCTGGCCGTCCTCCTCTTCACCGCCTTCGAGAAGGAGACCGGGATCAAGGTCAACTTCGTCCGCCTGGGCTCGGGCGAGATGGAGGCGCGCGTCGAGGCCGAGAAGGCCGATCCCCAGGCCTCCATCTGGGTCGGCGGCGTCGGCACCAACCACATCTCCGCCCAGAACAAGGGCCTGACCGCGCCCTACAAGTCCAAGGCCGCCGCGAACATCCCCGCCCAGTTCAAGGACAAGGACGGCTACTGGGCCGGCCTCTACCTCGGCCCCCTAGCCATCTCCACCAACCTCGACCGGGCCAAGGAGCTCGGGATCAAGCCGCCCAAGAGCTGGAACGACCTGCTCAAGCCCGAGTACAAGGGCAAGTTCCGCGTCGCCTTCCCCGGCTCCTCCGGCACGGGCTACAACGTCCTCACCACCATGATCTACCTCAACAAGATGGACGAGGAGAAGGCCTTCGCCTGGCTCAAGAAGTTCGCCGACGCCTGCGAGAAGTTCGAGCGCTCCGGCCCCGCCCCCACCAACTACGTGGCGACCGGCGAGATCCCCATCGCCATCGGCTACGCCCACGACGCGGTCCGCGCCAAGTCCAAGGGCGCCAACATCGAGATCAACATCCCCTCCGAGGGCGTCGGCTTCGAGCTGGCCTCCATGTCCCTGATCAAGGACGGGAAGCAGCCCGTCCTGGCCAAGAAGCTCTACGACTGGGTCCTCGGCCCCTCGGGCCAGCAGATCCTCTCCGACTTCTTCGTCGTGCCCGTGCAGAAGGGCGCCAAGGTCCACCCCATGGCCATCCCGCTCAACAAGATCAAGACGGTCAACCAGGATTCCATGTGGGACGCCCAGAACAAGGCCCGCCTCCAGGAGCGCTTCACCAAGGAGATCGGGAACAAGTAGTCCCCGAGCCGCGGGATTCGAAAAAGGCCGCGCCTCGGGCGCGGCCTTTCCTTTACCCGGGCCGGCGGCCCGGGCGGGCTCAATCCTCCGGCAGGACCCGGACGAGCCGCGGCTCGAAATGGAGGGAGACGGGGCTGCCCTCGGGCCAGATCCGCTTGCTCGTGGGATCGTCGATCTGCACGAGGATGTCCCCGAACTCGGTGGCGACGAAGCTCTCCACGCTCGAGCCCAGGTAGATGTTGGCGGCGACCTTGCCCTCGAGGAGGCCCGTGCCGGGCTCTCCCAGCCTGAGGGACTCGGGCCTGGCCATGACGGCCGCCTTGCTCCCCGCCGCCATGCCCGCGACGCCCAGGGGCACGGTGAAGCGCTTGCTCTTCAGGGCGCAGGCGTAGCCCGAGCCCTCGGCGCCCAGGATCTCCACGGGGAAGAAGGCCACCTTGCCCACGAAGCCCGCGACGAACTTGGACTGGGGGTTCTCGTAGATGTCCGAGGCGGTGCCGATCTGCTTGATCAGCCCGTCCCGCATGACGATGACCCGGTCCGAGAGGCTCATGGCCTCGGTCCGGTCGTGGGTGACGTAGACCGCGGTGATCCCCAGGGCCTTCTGGATGCGGCGGATCTCGACCCGCATCTGCTCGCGCAGGAGGGCGTCGAGGTTGGAGAGGGGCTCGTCCAGGAGGAGGACTGAGGGCTCGACGATGAGGCTGCGGGCGAGGGCGACGCGCTGTTGCTGGCCGCCGGAGAGCCGCCCCGGCGAGCGCGAGGCCAGGGCCTCCAGGCCGACGAGCTTCAGCGTCTCGCCCACCTTGGCGGCGATCGCGGCCTTGGGCATCTTCCTGATCCGGAGGCCGTAGGCCACGTTGTCGAAGACGTTCATATGGGGGAACAGGCCGTAGCTCTGGAAGACCGTGGCCTTGTCCCGGGCGTGGGCCGGTAGGTAGGTCACGTCGTCGTCGCCGATGTGGATCTTGCCCTGGGTGGGGAGCTCGAAGCCGGCGATCATCCGGAGCGTGGTGGTCTTGCCGCAGCCCGATGGCCCCAGGAGGGTGACGAGCTCGCTGGGCTCGATGGTGAAGGACACGTCGTCGACGGCGGTGACGGTCTTGCCCCCCGAGGGATCCTTGAAGCGCTTGGTCACGCGGTCGACGCGTATGGAGACGGATTTCTTTTCCATGCTCAGGCCTCCTGGGTGCCGCTCTTCTCGAGCATGACGCTCTGCTTGAAGAGGAGGCGGATGACGCCGAAAGCGGCGAGGACGATGGCGATGAGGGTGACGGAGGTGACGCTCGCCAAGCCGAACTTGACGTTCTCCGAGTAGTTGTAGACGAGGACGGTCATGTGGTACCAGTTGGGCGACACCAGGAAGATGATGGTGCTCACCGCGGTCATGGCCCGGACGAAGGTGAAGGACATGGTGGACACGAAGGCCGGCCGGATGAGGGGCAGGGTGATCGTCCTGAAGACGGCGGAGGGCCCGGCGCCGAGGTCGGCCGCCGCCTCCTCGATGGCGGGATCCACCTGCCTCAGGGTGGAGGAGCCGTTCTCCAGGCCGAAGGGCATCTCCCGGATCACGTAGGCGACGACGAGTATGGCTCCCGTGCCCACGAGGACGATGGGCGCCTTGTTGAAGGCCAGGACGAAGCTGATGCCGACGAGGGTGCCGGGTATGGCGAAGGGCGCGAGGATGAGGAACTCGAGGAGCCGCTTCCCGGGGAAGCGCTTCCGCACGAGGATGTACGCCGCCGTCATGCCGAGGAAGCCCGCGATGGGGGCGGAGATCGCCGCGAGGGTCGTGGTGTCCAGCATCGACTTCCCGCCGCGCCGGAAGGCCTCGCCGAAGTTCTCCAGCGTGAAGCTGTAGTCGATGCCCCAGTTGCGCACGAAGCAGCCGGCCACGATGGTCAGGTACATGCCGACGATGAAGCCGAGGAACAGGACTATGAAGCCCGCCAGGGCGGCCTTCACCGGCGGGCTCGTGAGGTCGTAGAGCCTCGTGGAGGGCTTGCCGGTCACCGTGACGTAGGACCTGCGGGTGATCCAGTAGCGCTGCACGAGGAAGGCCACTATGGTCGGGAGGAGGAGGACCAGGGCGTAGACGGTGCCGTGGTCGACGCGGCTCATGCCCACCACCTCGAGGTAGGCCTCGACCGAGAGGACCTTGAAGCCGCCGGCCAGGAGGAGGGGATTGGCGAAGTCCGCGATGGCGGTGGTGAACACGAGGAGCCAGGCCGAGAGGATCCCCGGCAGGGAGAGGGGGAGGGTGACCTTGAGGAAGGTCTTGAGCTTCCCCGCCCGCAGGTCCATGGAGGCCTCCTCGGTGGTGGCGTCGATGGCCTGGAGCACCCCCTCGATGGACGAGAAGGCGATGGTGAACATGGTGAGGGTCTGGATGGCCACGAGGCCCCCGAGCCCGTAGATCGGCCCCGATCCGATGCCGAGGAGCTTCTTGGTGATGAAGCCGTTGTTGCCGAACAGGAGGATCAGCGAGAGGGTCAGGGAGAAGGGCGGCGAGATGATGGGCAGGGTGGCCAGGGCCTTGATGACCCTCCTGCGGCGGGGGGAGATGGCCGTCCTGGTGGTGTAGAAGGCGAAGACGTAGCCGATCAGCGTCGAGACGCTGGCGGTGACCAGGCCGAGGAGGCAGGAGTTGCGGAGGGCGGTCCAGATCTTGGGCTGGGCCAGGATCTTCCTCCAGAGGTCGAGGCCGATCCGGCCCTCCTGCATGACGCTCAGCTTGAAGGCCTCGTACAGGGGGTAGACCACGAAGGCGCCGACGATGACGAAGAGGACGAGGATGGCGTAGCCGACGATGGGCTCGCGCGAGAAGAGGGCGGCCCCGAGCACCGCCAGGACGGCGAAGGCGAGGATGAGGGCGAAGGCCAGGAGGAGCTTGTCGAAGCTCCGTGCCTCGTTCTCGTCGCCCATGAAGACGGCGGTGCCGGTCACGTTGGAGTCCGCGTCCATGAGGGGCACGTAGACCGGGTAGATCCTCCGCCCGCCCACGAGGTAGGAGGTCTTGGAGAAGAACTTCTCCTGGTAGGCCACGCTCTCCATGGCCGCGGCGTAGTCCGCCGAGGCGGAGAGCTGGGCCAGGAGCTCCTCGTCCTCGGGCCCCGTCGAGGCCAGGACCGGATTCCCCTGGGGATCCCCGGCGAGGTAGAGGATCTTGAGGCCCTTGTCCGTGGCGCTCACCCGCTCCTTCCAGGCGGAGAAGGCCTCGGGGTCCCCGGGGATGGACTCCGCCAGGGAGGCGATGTGCTTGGTCTGGCTCGATCGTATGTAGCCGTGGAAGGTGTCGGAGATGCTTACGAACATCCAGGACACGAAGGCCAGGACGAGGGCCGATACGAGGCCGAATATAAGGAGCTTCCGGGGCGTGAACATGGCTACTCCTCGATGGGATCGGCCCCGCATCTCGCCGCGGGGCCGGCTTTACTATACGACGGATCCGGGAAACTGGGTAGCCCGGAGCCGCGGGCGGCCGGGGCCGGAGCCCCGCCTATTCGCCCCGGTAGAGCTCGGGGAAGAGGCTGCGCTCCACCATCTGGACCAGGAGGTGGATCACCATGGCGTGGAGCTCCTGGACGTGGTCGGAGTAGGGGCCCGCCGGGGTCGCGATGGCGAGGTCGGCGAGCCCGGCCAGGGCGCAGCCCCGCCGGCCCGTGAGCGCGACCGTCCGCATGCCCCGCGCCCGCGCGGCCCTCGCGGCGGCCAGCACGTTCGCGCTCTCGCCGCTCGTGCTGATGGCCAGGAGGAGGCCCCCCTCGCGGCCATGGGCCTCGACGAAGCGCGAGAAGACCGAGTCCCAGCCGAAGTCGTTGGCGCAGCAGGAGAGGTGGGAGGCGTCGGACGCGGCGAGGGCGGGGAGGGGCCGACGGTCCCTGCGGTAGCGCCCCGAGCACTCCTCCGCGAAGTGCATGGCGTCGCAGAGCGAGCCCCCGTTGCCGCAGGAGAGGACCGTCCCGCCGGCCGAGAAGGTATCGGCCATCAGCCTTCCGGCCTCCGCGATCAGCTCCAGGGTCCCGCGGTCGGAGAGGAGGGCCTCGAGCGCCCCTTTGGCCTCCGCGAGCCCGCGTTCGACGATATCGACCACGATAGCACCTCGCTCCCGCCCATGGTAGCGGCCCGAGGTGCCTCGCGCAAGCGCCGGCGCGGGCCGCGCGGGGCCCCGCGCCCCGCCTACGGGCCCGGAAGCGAGGCCTCGGCTATCGCCGCCGCTCCCGCTCCTCCGGGCCGACGTAGAGGTAGACCATGAGGTCGAAGAGCTCCCGCAGCCCGTCGCCCCATCCGAGCATCGAGCCGCTCAGGACCCAGGACTCGAGCCCGGAGACCGAGCGCCGGAGGAGGGCCAGGCGCTCGGCGGGCCGGCGTTTCCGCGTGTAGGGGGGATCCGTCGGCTGCCAGTAGAAATCGTCGGAGTCGAACCAGGGCCAGCCCCGCCGCTGGGCGAGGAGCCTGCCCAAGGTCGAGGTTCCGGAACCGCAGGGCCCCAGGAGATGGATCTTCACGGCGGCTCCTCCGAAGGTCCCTCAGTTCGTCTTGAAGTAGGCGTAGAAGAGCTCGTTCACCACCGTCTCGACCTGCTTCGCGCTCTCCACGACGGAATCGAGGAGGTTCTCCCGCTCGAGGCAGTTGCTGCTCTCGCCGTAGAGGTTGATGGAGCTGTAGATGATCTGGAGGGGGTTGCGGATGTGGTGGTACAGCTCGTGGATGAAGGATTGCTTGACGGCCTCGAAGTCGCGGTCCCCCACGAGGTTGCGGACCGTGACCGCCACCGGCTGCTTGCGGAGCTGGGCGATCTCCTCGACGATCCGGGCGTAGGTGACGCAGGCGACGTACTCGCCCGCGGCGTCGAAGACCGGCAGGACGGAGCACTTCTCCGCCTCCATGGCCTCGATCGCCCGTTCGACGTCGTCGTCGAGGTAGATGGCCGGCTTGGGCCGGACGCAGTCGACCACCAGCTGGTGGCCGAGGAGGAGGACGTCCGCGGGCGTGACGATCCCGTAGAAGCGGAGCTCGTCCATGACGACGAGGTAGCCGCGCTCGACCAGCTCCTCCTCGACCGATCCGACGCCCGCGAAGGGCGCGACGACGTAGCCGTCAGTTCGGAGACACATCCTCACCAGCATGCAGCTCCCCTTTTATATTTCTCTGGAATATGTGGACGTCGAAGTTGACCTTGATCGACTCGCCTCTCGCGACGTAGGGGAAGACGTATTCCGACAGTATGTCCAGGACCTGCTCCTTGCGGAGCTTGGTGAGGAGGCTCTTGCTGATGATGATCGCCTCGACGTTCCGCTCGCCCTCCACCTCGATCATCTCGAAGGAGTCCGGGGAGATGAGCTGGAAGGAGTGCAGGACCCCCATCTTGCCCTGGGGGACCTTCTTGCCGAGGACGAGGATGTCGGTCACCGGCGGGAGCTTGATCGCCTCGAAGTCGAGGTCGACCACGAAGGAGGTCTCGGATATCTGCATGCGAATCCCTCGATATCGCCGGATGCTACCTCGATTCCGGGCCTAGATCAAGCTAATTGTTGTTAATGCCGGGCGAGTTGGGCGAAACAGCGGCCCCGCGGGCTGGTAAATCGGTTTTCCTCCCGGCTCGGCCGGCGCCGCCTGCCTCGCATAACGTCGTTTTTTCACTGAGGGCGGCTCGCCGGGCGCTGGAAATGGGGTATACTTGCCCTTGGAAGAAGCGGCTCGTGGAATTCACCTACCGACTGATCGACAGCCTCCTGCTCTCCGCGGTGGCCCTCGCCCTCGGCGCCTATGCCCTCAGGCAGGACCCGAGGAGCGGGCTGAACCGGCTCCTCCTCCTCATCTGCCTCTGCTTCGTCGTCAGGAACACGACCGCCCTCCTCGCCTTCGCCGCCCTCAAGGAGCGCGAGGAGATCGTCGCCCTGTTCAAGGCCAACTTCCTCTTCCACGCCATTATCTTCTCGATGAACCTCCACTTCTTCCTCCTCCTGCGCGGGAAGAAGGGACCGCCTGCCTGGGCCCTCGCCCTCGTCTACCTCCCCATGCTCGCCCTGAGCCTCGCCGCCATCCTCGACCACGAGCGCTTCGTCCGCTTCGCGTTTCGGGACGGCGAGTGGCGGATCGCGCTGCCGCCGCGGGCGGGCCGGGCCTGGTTCCGCGCCTACACCTGGACTACGCTGCTGTACCTGACCGCGACGATGCTCGCCGCGCTGCGCTCGCTCCTGCGGGCCGCCACGAGGCGCGAGCGCCGGCAGGCCTTGATTCTCATCTGCGGCTTCTCGGCCTACTTCGCCTCGCAGGCGGCCCTGCCCCTCCTGCGGAGGGCAACCGCCCCGAGCCTCCTCGTCTATCCCCTCTTCGCCTACATCCTCAGCCTCTGCTACGCGACGCTGCGCTACCGCTTCCTCGCCCCCCGGCCCTCGCCGATGACCGAGGAGCTCATCGCCCACATCGGCGACGCGGTCTTCCTCCTCGATCGGGACTTCGCCGTCGCCCACGCGAACCCGGCCGCCGAGCGGATCCTGGCCGCGCCGTCGGGAACCGTGGAGGGCCGGCCCTTCCCCTCCCTGGCCAGGGAGGGCGGGAAGGTCGCCGAGGTCCTCGCGAGCTTCCAGGCCGGGCCCGAGCTCTCGCTCGGCCTCCGGCTGGCCTTCGCCCGGGGCGAGGACGAGGCGGCGGCCGCCTGCTACCTTTCGAAGGTGAAGGACCGCTTCGCGGACCTCGTGGGGATACTCGTCATCGCGAGGGAGCTGCCGGGGCGGAAGGAATTCCAGGGCCTCTACCGGATCACGGGCAGGGAGCTGGAGGTCGTCGACCGGATCCTCGCGGGCGAGACGAACCAGTCGATCGGAGCTTCCCTCGGCATCTCGGAGCGGACCGTGGAGGCCCACTGCCTCCACGTCTACGCCAAGCTCGACGTCAAGAACAAGGCCGAGCTCGTGAGGCTCTGCGCCAAGTTCGACCTCCTGCCCTGAGGCCGGGCGCGGGGCCCCGTCGCCGGGGCGCGCCCCGGCTCAGGCGAGCGGGCCGAGGTCCTTGTCGCCCAGGAGCTGCCGGTACTGCATGTCCTCCTTGCGTATGTGGTTCCTGACCCAGTCGGTGAGGAAGGTGAGGACATCGACGCTGATGCCCAGCTCCTTGCGCTCGATCTTGCCTGCGAGCTCGGCCACGCTCCGCAGGAGCTCGGCGTGCTGGCGGGCGTGCTCCTCGCGCCGCTCGTAGCCGTAGAGCTCGAAGGCCTTCTCCTCGGTCGCGAAGTGGTACTTGGTGTAGGAGCCGAGCTCCGAGAAGATGTGCTCCAGCACGGAGCTCCCCTTGCCGCCCCGCATCGCCTCGTGCAGCTCGTTGACCAGGGCGATCAGCCTCCGGTGCTGCGCGTCGATCGTCGGGTTGCCGGTCTCGAGGCTCGCGTCCCAATCCATGAATGCCATGCGTCCCTCCTCGCTGCGGCCGGATGATATTACTGATTCGCTATATTCGCAATGCCCATATGGGGAAGCGGCCTCGACGCGGGTACGGGGTCCCGAGGAGCCTAGCGGCCCGGCCCGCCGCCCTCGATGGCCCGGTCGATCTTCCTGCTCTCGGCCTCGAGGAGGCGGAGCTGGGCCTGGGCCTTCTGGAGCTCGAGCTCGGCGATCTCCTTGCGGCAGGCGAGCTCGGCCATGCGGTTCCGCTCGCGCTTGCCCAGGTAGATGAAGCCGAAGATTATCGTCGGCAGGGCGACGAAGATGCTGAGCAGGGCCACGACGCCCTCGGCATCCATGCGCGGCCCCCTTCAGCCCAGCGCCGCGAAGACGGCGACGCCCCGGCTCCCCGCGACGAGGAGGAGGATCCCGAGGAGTACGGGTACCGCGACGTAGCTGGCGAAGTGCCAGATCGCCCCGGCCTTGGCCCCCCAGCGGGCCTTCATGGCCTCGAGCTTCCTGAAGAGGGAAGGCTTCGCGAACCACATGATCCCGGAGAAGAGCCCGTATCCGAGGATGGCCAGCCCGATCCCGAAGGTGATCCAGTTCATCCAGCTGCTCCGTAGCGAAAGATCGACGGGCCCGGGCCCGCCGGCGATGCCGCGCCGAGAGCATACACTCTTTCCCCGAGGCGAGGAAGGGCTCCGACTGGGCGGAGGCGCTCTCAGGCGGGCCCGGCAGCGCGGAAGCGCTGCATGGTGATCTCCCTCCCGCTCGCGTGGTGGCCGCTCGTGCCCTTCGCGGCGATCGCCTCGAGCCCCCCCGAGCTGGCGACGATGCCGGCGGCCTTGCTGAAGGAGCAGCCGCCCTCGCAGCGCATGCGCTTACGGCCGACCTTGACGAGGATGCGCGCGCGGGCGGCCTCGAGCTCGACCCGGTAGAGGTCCATGCACTCGGCCTCGCCGGCCCGGGCGAAGCCGACCAGGTAGATCCCTCCATCGGCCTGGGTCAGGAGGTTGATGGTCTGGTAGCTCGGGAACTCCTCGTCCAGCCAGCCCTCCCTGCAGGCCTCGTCCCAGGCCCAGGTCTCCCGGAAGGAGAAGCGCGAGGCGTGGATATCCCCCACGAGGGAGTAGAAGTCGATGGTCCTGCAATCCCAGCTGCCGGCGGCGAGGAGCCAGCCTCCCTCCAGGGGCGCGAGGCCCACCGCCCCGGCGGTCGAGGCGTGGCCGCGCCCCGCGCGCCGGACCGTCGGGCCCTCGAGGAGGCGGAGTCCTTCCGGCGCGAGCTCGTAGAAGCGGACTTCCGACGCGTCCTGGGCCGCGTTCTCGATGCCGACGGCGAGGATATCGCCGACGATCTGGAAGCCGCCGGCGTGGTTCCAGGGGTAGTCGTCGAGGCAGATCACCTCGGCTACCCGGCCGCCCGAGGCGGCGAGGTCGGCGACCACCAGGTAGGCCTTCTCGTTCGAGCTGCTCGTGATGTAGGCCCGCTCCGGGCCCGAGCCGGCGAGCTGGATGCCCTGGAAGTGTCCGCCGGGGAAGAGGGGCCTCCCGGATCGATCGATGGAGCAGAGGGTCCCCCGCTCGTCGATGGCGGCGAAGGACGCTTCGATATTAGCAAGTCGATCCATGGCGCCTAACCTCCTATAGGGCAAGCCGCGGGCCGGCCTAGAACCTCGTCCTCCGCAGGAGGCTCTCGGCGATAGCCCTGATGCCCGGATCGTCGACGGCGAAGTAGAGGCTGCGCAGGAGGTTGCGCGCGTTGCCGCGCAGGACCTGCCGCCGCGGGATGTCCTCCGGCCGCTCGTACGCGACCAGGGTCGGGAGCCAGGCCGAGACCAGCTCGCGGCCCGCCTCGCCGCGCCGGAGGATGGGCGCTATCGCCGCGGCCGTGCGCTCGTCCTCGTTGTCCCTGAGGTAGCGCCCGCTCCCGAGGAACTTGGCCCGGATCAGGACGAGGAGCTCCCCGAGCTCGGCGAGGCCGAGCTCGGGCCTCCCCGCCAGGAGGGCGAAGACGTCGGCCGTATGGGCGACCGAGTGCGCCCAACCCTTGCCCGGGATGTAGCCTTCGAGGTCATTCTCGTCGGCATAGGCGCCGCAGACCCGCTCGAAGACCCGGGCCACCGCGCCGCGATCGAGGAAGGGCGCCTTCCCGTCCAGCTCGAGGACGAGGGCGACCAGGAGCATCGAGAAGGAGCGCGTGAACACCCCGTCGCCCTCGGCCTCGCCGATGCGCCAGCGGAGGAAGCGGTCGGAGAGGCAGGCCTCCAGGATGCCGCGTACCGTACCTTCCGGCAGCCTGCCCGCGGGGATCCAGGCCGCGAAGGCCTCGTAGATCAGGTCGTCGCGCAGGTAGCCGTCGGGATCGCCGAGGCGGGAGAGCATCTCCTCGACGAGGGGTTCGAGCTCGCCGCCGGGGGGGAAGGCGAAGGCGCGGGCCTTGATCGCCTCGAGCTCTCGGACAAGGTCCTCTTTCGTTCGCATATCGTACCGCCTTTTTACGCCGCCTTATTTCCGGGCGACGCAGAGGACGTGATGGGCGGCGCCGAGGAGGGAGGGGCGCTCGGAATGCCGGAAGGAGAACTCGATCCAGCGCTCCCGCGCCTCCGCCGGAAGGCTCAGGAGCTCCGGCTCGCGGAGGCAGCAGATGCCCTCGGCGGAGGCCACCGACTCGACGCGGAGGCCGAATCCCTCGAGGTAGGCGCGCAGGCCCAGGGGCTCGACGAAGCGGGCGCGGGTGAAGCCCGTGTCGAAGTCGCTGTTCGCGCCCCGCGCGATGGTGCCCTCGAGCTCCTCCTCCCAGGCCGCGATCCGCTCGGGGTGCCGCTTGAGGAGGGAGAGGGCCTGGGCCATCTCGGTGATGAAGGCGAAGACCATGAAGCCGTCGCGCGCGACGAGCCGCCGGCACTCGGCGATGACCGCCGCTCGCTCCGCCTCGAGCTCGAGGTGGTAGAGGGGACCCATGCAGAGGACGCAGTCGAAGGACTCGTCCTCGAGCCAGGGCAGGCTCCGCGCGTCGCCGGCGGTCGCCCGCTCCAGCCGGAGGCCGAGCTCCTCCGCCCTGCGCCGGGCGAACTCGACGTTGCGCGGCGAGAGGTCGATGAGGCTGACCCGGTGCCCGAGCGAGGCGTAGTGGAGGGCATACCTCCCCGGCCCGCCCCCGAGGTCGAGGATCCGGCTCGCGGGCCGCAGGCGCCGCTCGATGTGCCGCTTCGAGAGCTCGAACTCCAGGGGATGGCGGTCCATCCGGGTCCACTCGATCTCCACCGCCCCGTCGTAGTAGTCCCGCACCAGGTCGGACATGTGCGTAGCTCCCTCCCTCGCCGCGGAGCGGCGGTCGCGCACGGTACGTCGCCTCCTTGAACCGCTCGCCAAAGTCAAGGCCGCCAGAGATAGTATCACTGGTCGCATCGCTCCGTCACTCCGCTTCGCCAGGATCATCCGGGCGTCGCAGCCCCGACTCCGGCAAAGGGGCGAGCGCTGATCGCCTTGGGGCATGGCCCCCGGCCGGACTTCGCCAGCCGCATCCCGGGACACCGTTTCTCCTCGAGCAGCCTGCCGAGGGGTATCGGGGAAAAAATACTTGACAGTGTCATGTAAATGTCCTTAGTATGGCTGCGTGGACGCACCTAAGGGGATCGTGGCCGATATCCGGGCATTCAATCGCTTCTACACAGGCGTGCTCGGCCTGCTCGATAGGCACTTCCTGAGGAGCCGGTACTCGCTCACCGAGGTCCGCGTCCTGTACGAACTGGCCCACAATGAGGATTGCGCCGCCAAGACGATCCTGGCTGCGACGGGCCTGGACCAAGGCTATCTCAGTAGGATCCTCAACTCGTTCATAAGGAAGGGCTTGCTGGAAAGGAACCGATCGCCCGAAGACGGGCGCTGCGGCATCCTCGCCCTGACCCGCGAAGGCCGGGCATGCATAGCGGCGATCGAGGCGGAGCAGGTTGCGGCTATCGATACGCTGGTTCGAGCGTTGACGACCGAGGAGAGGCGCGAGCTCGTCCGGAACATGAACCGGATACAGGCTCTCCTGAAAGGCTCCGGGACCAGAAAAGGAGGGTAGAGCATGGAGGCTATGACGGCCAAGGACGTGGCAATTCGGAGCGAGCTGAAGCCGGGGGATCTCGGGTACCTGATCCATCTGCACGGCCTGCTGTACGCCCGCGAGTACGGCTATGGTCTCGGCTTCGAGTCCTATGTCGCCGAGGGGCTCTGCGAGTTCTGCTCCCGCTACGATCCCGATGCAGACAGGCTGTGGATCTGCGAGGCCGGGGGGCGCATGGTCGGATCCCTCTTCGCCATGCACCGCCCCGAGGCCGCGCAGCTACGCTACTTCCTGGTCGATCCGGCGTATCGCGGTCAAGGGCTCGGGACCCGGCTCATGGGCTCGTGCATGGATTTCCTCCGCGAGCGCGGCTATGCGAGAGCCTACTTATGGACGACGGACGAGCTCATCGAGGCGGCCAGGATCTACGAGCGCTTCGGGTTCAGGCTGGGGGAGGAAAGGGAATCGACCACCTTCGGCAAGCGCCTGGTGGAGCGGCGATACCAGGTGGAGCTCCGCTCGCCGACGCCATGACGGAGGTGGAACCATGGGAGGACTCAAGAGAGCGGTGTACTTCTTCTGCGCCGACGCCATAGATAAGGTCGCGGGCAACGTGCTCGAAGCAGCGCGAGAGTTGTTCCAGCTGGAGGACGCGGGGACTGCTGTCGACGGCTGGCCGGTGCTCAAGGCGTCGCATAGATCGGGCGAGGAATTCCACTTCGTCAGGACGGCTAAGGTCGTGAGCCACGACTACCCGCACTACCTGCCTATATTATGCGATCTTTTCGGCGACTTCGACATCGCGGGAGTCGTTACCTGGCACGGCGGCCAGAACGCCCCGCCGCGCGTGCTGACCACCCATACTACCGGTGACGTGGCATCCGGCAATTTCGGTCCCGCCGATCCGGCCAGGATGCGAGCGCTGGTTCTGGCGTTGGAGAAGAACCGCATCGAGTCGGGCCTCGACGGCTTCCGCACCTTGACCGAGGCTACGCATTGGTCAGGTATGGTTTACGATGGTGGACCGCCCGAGCTGCTTCCCCGATACGGAGTACCGCTCCTCGACATCGAGATCGGCAGCGAGCCGGAGTCATGGGCGGATCCCGTCGCCGGGAGAGCGATCGCCCGTTCCCTGGCGGGAATATTCGAGCACGACGGGGCCCGGGTACGGAATCTCCTATGCGCTGGGGGAGTGCACTTCGAGCCGGCCTTCGTAGGCGCCGTCCTCGATCGAGCCGGTCCGGTCGCCTTTGCCGTATCCCACATCCTCGCTAATCAATGGCTCATCTCTGGAGGCTACGACGCCTCGACCGGGCTGCGCAAGCTAGAATCATGCGTCGCATCGATACGGGGAGGAATAGACGGAATAGTCTTCCACGACAACCTGAAGGGGCCGTACAAGGATAGTCTCCGAGAGCTCGGGAGGAAGCTGGGAATACCCGCTTTCAAGCACCAGGCGCTGAGGGATCCAGGTGCGATCAAGTGGGTTGATAGATCGCCTAACGCCTCTGATGGTATAATCGGCCCGACGCTGGCGCGGAGCTAGGGTATCCTTTCCAAGCGAGACACCTATCCTATCTCCCCCTCGTCCCGAGCCTGAAGCGAACGACGCAGTAGATCAGGAGGTCGACGAGGAAGATGTAGACGATGAAGCCGCTGTTGGCGAAGGTCCAGGACTCCAGGGTCAGGAGGGTCAGGACGACGCCGACGCAGGTCGCCAGCCAGGGCCAGGCGAGCTCGGTCTCCGGGTGCCGGTAGGCCTTGACGAGGGTCGGGAGGGCGGCCAGGGCGTCGGCCAGGATGCTCAGGAGGATGGCCAGGTTGCCGACCTTCGTGATCAGCCAGAGGGCCAGGCCGAGGAGGGAGAGGAAGCCGCAGGCCAGGTCGAAGCGGCTGACCTTCCACTCGGCCTTCCTGTTGATGAAGGTGGCGGCGAAGGTCAACAGGGGGAGGAAGCCGGTGCTGAAGGTCATGAGGGCCTCGAGGCCCACCCCCTGCTGGACCTGGGCGGCGAAGGCTATCATCGGGACGATGGACCAGAGGAGGAATGAGACCCGGTTCGGCTTGACCCTGCCCCTGAGCGTATCCCCGAGGTAGGCGACCGCGCCTCCCGAGCCGATGAGGGTGCCTACCAGGACGAAGTTTTTATCCAGCATCGCTTGCTCCCGACGCGATGGTAGAGTCTATCTATGACAGGGCCTGTCATAGATATTCCGCGGCCCCGCGAGAATCGCCGGAAGGCCGAGGCGCGCCTAGGCTTACTTCCTCAGCTCGGCCAGGCGGCGATTGGCGCGGTCGACGAGCTGGCGGTTCGGCGCGGCGAGGAGGAGCTCGTAGAACCTGATCGCCGCGGCCTTGTCGCCCTTGACCTCGTTGAGGTAGGCCAGGTTGCCGATCACGACGTAGTCCGAGCCGTCGAGCTCGTAGGCCTTCAGGAAGGAGCGCTCGGCGCTCGGGAGGTCGCCCAGCTGGGCGTGGGCCAGTGCGTTGTCGTTGTAGGCGACGACGCTGTCCGGGCAGGAGGCGATCAGCCGGGCGCTCAGGTCCCGCGCGTAGCCGAGGGCCTCGGGGCTCTGGAGCTCGAACCACTCGCGGATGTAGTCGTGCAACGCGTCGATGAAACCGGCCCGGCCGTCCTCGAAGGGGAGGCCGTCGCTCCAATACCAGGCGCCCCGGTTCGCGTCGTGCCGCTCGAGGGTCCTGATCAGGTAGTCCTTCTCGGCCTCGTAGGCGCGGAGCTCGGCGAGGAGGCGGGTCTTGCCGAAGCGCATGTCCAGGCGGTCGGGGGCCCGCTGCAGCCCCTCGTTGATCACCGCGAGGGCCTTCCCGGCGTACTCGGGGTCGTAGTCGACCTCGCCGTACATATAGCCGACCTTCTTCCCGGTATCGCTATCGGCTATCTCGAAGTAATCGCCCTTCCTCGGCGGTTTCTGCCCCCCGAAGACGATCCGCTCGCTCCGCGCCATGTTGAGGTAGTAGTTGAAGAAGCCGATGCAGAGCTCGGGATCCTCCGGAGCCTTGGACTTCCAGGACTCGAGGTAGGACTGCAGCTCCTCCATCTTGCCGTCGTTGAGGAGCTTGATGTAGCCCGCCTTGTCCTCGGCCGCGCCGGCGGCCATAGCCAGGGCCAGCAGCGCCGCCCCGAGCAGCATTCGCTTTCTCATGCCAGACTCCTCCGGCCATCACCATACCCGGCCGCGGCGCGGGAGTCTAGCCTGCATTCCGCCCGTAGGCCTCCTCGAGCCTCGCGAGGTCGAACTTCTTCATCGCCATGTAGGCCTCGGTCACGCGCTTGCGCTGCTCCGGGCTGCCCTTTTGCAGCATCTCGTTGAGCCGCTCGGGCAGGATCTGCCAGGAGAGGCCGAACCTGTCCTGGAGCCAGCCGCACTGCTCGGCCTCCGGGCGGGCCGACAGGCGCTCCCAGTAGTAGTCGATCTCGGCCTGGCTCGCGCATTCGACGGTGAAGGAGACCGAGGGGTTGAAGGCGAACTCCGGTCCGGCGTTGAGGGCCAGGAAGGGCGTGCCCCTGATCTCGAACTCGATGGCCACGATGTCGCCGGCCTTGTGCCCCGTGATCTCCTCGCCCACCTCGGTGTAGCGATCCATCGAGAGGATCCTGCCGTCCTTGAAAACCGACAGGTAGAAATCGACCGCCTCCTTGGCGGTATTGTTGAACCAAAGGCAGGGAACGATCCGTCTCGCCATGGAAAACCTCCTTGCGCGCGTCGAGGGCGGCCCGGTCGTAGCAGAGGCTCCGCCTGAGCCGCGGGCTCCCCGCCCGTCTCCCCCATCCCGAGCAGGGAGAGGAGCTCCCTCACCTCACGCGCATCGAGCCTCGGCTGCGCCTTCATTGCTAGGCCTTCTATTATATATAAAAATACTAATATAAGAGGGCCCGATCAAGGCGTGGTCGGGGAGGATCTGGAGCGGAATCGCGGCAAAAAAGCGGCCTCTACGTACCAGCACGGATGACGCAGGCGGCTCGATGGGGTAGTCCTTCCCCCGCATCGACGGCCCGCGATCTCGTGGTCGATCCTGACCGCCCCGCTTCGGGGAGAGGAGTACCAGGTATGGCATCACGCAGCGCTCTTTACCCGCTCATCGTCGCCCTCGGCCTGCTCGCGGCCGCCTGCTCCAGCGGAGGCGGGGGCTCGCAGCGGGTCGGGCTGGCCGATCCGCGCTTCGGCTACATCGCCCCGAAATGGGATACGAAGGTCAGGAGCCTGGACATGCACGACTACTGGCTGAGCTTCTCGGGCGGCATCGTCGATCGCAGGGGCGCGAACTACTACCTCCTGCCGAAGTCCTCGGGCGGAGCGAGCTGCTCCGACCGCTTCCGCGCCGCGTCGGACTATTTCCAGGCCTGGTGCGGCGTCTACACGGTCGAGGACGACGCGAGCGGCGCCTACGCGATCAACGAGAGCGGCGAGGTGGATATACAGGCCATACTCGAGCTGGCCCAAGCCGATCAGAACGCCTGGCTTGCCGCCTACGGAGATACGAGCGGCAGCGCCTGGGGCGACGTGACCATGTATAGCGTCGAGGAGGCCGAGATCGACGGATGCGCAGGCTGGAAGATCTCCGGACCGATGAACTCGAACGTCGACGTGGGAACGGGCAATCCCGCGACGGGCCTCGAGCCCCTCGCATTGCCGGATGAGAGCCTGTGGATCGACGATGTCGGCTCCCACCAGCTGGTGTCGCTGAACGGCGTCTTCTACGTCTGGCACTCGGCGGAGACCAAGGAGCTGAACGTGGCCTACTACAACGGCGTGGTCTACCTGGATAAGCACTCCGCCTGGCATAACACCCTCCCGAAGGTCCAGGCCGAGCTGGAGCAGATGGCCAGGGCCATCAGCGTCTACGAGGAATGAGCGGCGCTCGGGACGCGCGGGGCGAAGCGGCGAGGACGGGCCCCGCGTCCCCCGCGCTGCCTCATTTCCTCAGTATCCGCTCCAGCTGCTCGAGATCGGGCAGCAAATTCAGGGTCACGAAGCTCCCTTTATAGAACAGCGCCCAGTTGTTGAAGACGCAGGGCAGCTCCTTCGCCTTCCGCAGGCTGTCCACGTGGACCAAGGAGACGGGGATCTCGTTCGCCGCGCAGTAGCGCTCGATCAGCTCGAGGTTCTGCTGTATAAAGGGGCACTGCGAATCGTAGTAGATGGTGAGCTCTTGACTGCCTATCGTTTCCCTTTTCGCGTTAGGCGCGAACTTCGGCTTCGTGCCGTCGAAGGAGAGGGCGAGCAGCTCATAGCCCGAGCCGGTGGCGTCGACCGGCGCGAAGCCGTACTTCTTCGCGAAGGATTGGTCGGATAGCCAGGCCTTCTGCTTGGCCGCCCCGAGCATGCAGATGCCGGATTTGCCCTTCGCCTTGGCGTCGGCTATGCAATACTCCATGAGGGATTTCGCGTAGCCTTTCCCCTTGCAGCCGCCGGAGACCCAGAGGCAATACAGGTAGACGTAGTTGTCGCCCGTGACGGGAACCCAGGCCGTCTCGAGGGGAGCGTACTCGATGAACGCAGGATCCTTCGCGTCGACCTTCCGGAACACATGGCCTTCCTCGAGCCGCTCGGAGAGCCAGCGCTTTTTCGCCTCGATGCCGGGATGCGGCTTCCTGCTGCGGATGATGCAGCTGACATGCTCGGTGAGCAGGTTGTCCGGCCTCAGGTTCACGAACTCGTTTTTCAGATCCGCATTTCCCATTCGACTACCCCGCGATCGATATCCCCGCCGCCCAGGGCTCGGGATCCGCGGTAAGTAGAGCACCGAAGGAGGAGTTTTTCAATACGCGATCTTGTCGCGCAAGAAGCTGCCCCGATCCAAATCGTCGAAGGCCTCATTCAGTTCTTCCCTGGTGTTCATGACGATAGGCCCGCCCCAGGCTATCGGTTCAGCGAGGGACCGTGAGCTCATGAACAGGACCTGGGCGTTTGCATCCCCCGCCCTGATCTTTACCTGGTCGCCCGGGGAGAGCTTTACCGCCGTTTTTTCCCTGACTAGCTCGCCGCCGACATAGGCCTCTCCCAGGAGCGTGAAGAGCGTCACCGATCGCGCGCTATCGGTCTCTACGACCGCGGAGGCATGCGCATCGAGGTGGATATCGTAATAATCCAGGGGAAGATAGCCGCTGGTATACCCTGTTCTCCCTTCGTATGCGCCTGCGAGCAATCGTAGTTTTCCCTCTTTTAGCTCGATCTCTTCGATCTCCGCGGTTTTTATGCTGTGATACGCCGGACTGACCATTTTATCCTTCGCGGGGAGGTTCAGCCAAAGCTGCACGCCGAGCAGCCGCTCCGCCGCCGGCAGCCGCTCTTCGTGCATGATGCCGGAACCCGCGGTCATCCACTGGACTTCGCCATCGCCGATGGTCTCCTCGTTGCCGAGACTGTCCTTGTGGGTCATGGCGCCATGGTACACATAGCTGATCGTCTCGATGCCCCGGTGCGGGTGGAGGGGGAATCCCGCGGTATACTCGGCGGGATTTCGGCTGTCGAAGGAATCCATCAGCAAGAGCGGATCGTAGTCCGCGACGGTCCTGTTCCCGAGAACCCGTACCAAGTGCACGCCAGCTCCATCCTGAGTCCTGAACCCGGTTACCTGGTGCTGTATGGTTCTTTCCATTGGGCAGCCTCCTCGGCGATGGCTCCCTAGAAGTATAGACGATAGCCCCGCTCTTGTTGCCAGTACGATAGACCTAGGGCGTTATGGGAAAGACCGCGGCGCCGTCGTCGAGCCGGCAGGCGAGGAGCCGCCCGTCCTCGCTCAGCGAGAGGTCGTCGACGCCGAAGCCGCACTTCAGCAGGGATATCTTGCCCAGGTCGGCGCAGGAGAGGAGGGCGAGGGCGGAGGCGCCGCTATCCTTCCGGCCGGCGAGGGCGGCGGCCAGGAAGCTCCCGTCCTTCGAGAAGGCGAGCGAGCGGCAGATCCACTCGCCGTCGTTCGCCTTGGCCAGCTGCTTGCCCTTCGCGAGCTCGTAGACCGCGACGAAGCTCTCGCCGCCGGCCGCGAGCCGGCTCCCGTCGGGGCTGATCGCGAGGGCGTGCAGCTCCTTCTTGTCCTGCTGGACCTCCGCGCTCCAGGCGAGCTTGCCCGTGCGCGCGGACCAGAGGCGCAGCGTCCCGTTCGAGGCGCAGGCGGCGAGGGAGCTCCCGTCGGGAGCGAAGGCGAAGTCCGTGATCCGCAAGCCGGGAGCGAGGGCCTCGAAGTCGCGGGCCTTGCCCGTGGCCAGGTCGATCAGCCTGAGGCCCTGCCGGTCCTTCTTGACGACGACGACCGCCGCCGCCTGGCCGTCGGGCGAGGGCTTGGCGCGGAGGAATTCCTTCTTGGCGTCGAGGACCGATGCGAGGGCCGTGCCCCCGGCTAGCTCGGCCGCGGCGTACATGAAGAGCCCCTCCTCCCTGGCGATGAGGAGGCGCTTGCCGTCGAGCGAGTACTCCGCGCCGCGAGCGCGCCCCGGCTGGCGGGAGAGCGGCGCCGCGGCGACTCCCCGCGCGCCGTCGAGGAAGTGGAGGGAGGAGACGGGGGAGCCGACGCGGGCGGCCTCGCAGGCTGCCAGGACACGGCCGTCGGGCGAGAGGGCGATGTCGGCGAAGCCGCTCGAGGAGCAGCCGGTCTCGAGGAGCCTTCCGTCCTTCGCGTCGTAGACCCTGAGGCCCGACTCGTAGAGCCGAAGGAGGAGGGCGCCGTCGGGCGAGAGCGCGATCCCGCCGCCGCCCCCGGCCTCCGCCACGGCGAGGACCCGCTCGCCCGTCGCGAGGTCCCAGGAGGAGAGGCCCGAGCCGGAATCGTCCGAGCTGAACAGGCGCTTGCCTTCGGGATCGAAGGCCGTCGCCCTGCTGCCCGGCAGGGCGCGCAGCAGGGAAGCGTCCGCCGTCTTCCTGACCGCGATCTCCGGGCCGCCCTTCCGCGGCCCCTCGAGGGCGACCCGCTCGTAGGCCAGGAGGCTCCCGTCGGGGCTGAGGGAGCAGGCGCCCTTGACCGCCTCCTCCGCGGCGGCGACCCGCGCCGAGCCCTTCGCGTCGTAGACCTCGATCCCCCTGTCCCCGCAGGCCACGATGCGCGATCCCCCCGAGCAGAAGCCGGCCCAGAGGAGGCGCCCCACTGAGGGGCTCACGCGGCTTGCGTAGGAGCCCGCGAGGTTCCACAGGTCGAAGCCCGAAGCGCCCCCCGAGATGCCGTCGGAGAGGAGGAGGGCGCCGTCCGGGCTGAACTCGAGGCGCCTGATGAAGCGCCCGCCGTTCCCGAGCCGCTTGAAGGCGACGAGGGTCGCGGCGTCGACGAGGTAGATATCCCCCGACTCCTCCGCCACGGCGAGGGGCCCGCCATCGCGGCTCGCCGCGACCGCGACGAGGGCCTTCGCGCCTTTGTTGATCTTCGTCAGGCCCAGAAGCGACAGG
>Ga0209507_1000457_pt1 | contig 45747 bp, 37 predicted proteins | sample AD_UKC028_MetaG_FD_184414 | JGI IMG/M metagenome (GOLD analysis project Ga0209507, IMG submission 184414) | Active sludge microbial communities of municipal wastewater-treating anaerobic digesters from USA - AD_UKC028_MetaG (SPAdes) (version 2) | ecosystem: Engineered > Bioreactor > Anaerobic >...
ATGATCGGCAATCATCGCATCATTGCTTGGAGTCATCAGTTGAGATCTTCTTCCTTGAAAACAGGAAGATGAATTAGCGAAATACCCTCTTCCGTGAGCGACTTGATTTCGTCGGAGGACGGGGTTCCGCGAATCGCTCTATCCGGCTCCTCGTTATAGTGGATTTTCCGCGCTTCACTTGCAAAGGCATCGCCGACATCTTCACTGTGGGCGATCATGGTTTGAACCAAATGCTTGTACGCAGCCATGATTTGCGTACCCGAAGGCATTGCATTCATCATCGTAGCTGATATTCCTTTGGATACGTCATGTGTCGCTGTCGTGCGATGTTCGGGTACAGCCGACATACGTGTAAAAATAGGACTTAGCGGGTCTTTAACTCCTACTGGTGCGGCTTTCCGCATTCTAATCAGGCTACACAAATTAGCTCCTTCGGCCTCAAACTAGCCTCCGTCTCTGCATAAGAATCGGGCCAATCGTTGTTGTTAGATTTTCCTGTTTCGTCGCGGCACTTTTGGCGTTCCTGACTTTAAAGCAATATTTTCCTGAATTTGTTTGGATGCTGTTTGGGCGAGTTCAAGTTCTCGTTGCAGCAACGCCAATTGTGTTTCTTGCTGGCCTAGAGTTAGACGGAGTGCAGCCAGTTCTTCAAGTTGCTTTTCATTTCCAGCCCTTAGCTCATCCTGTTTGCCCTCGGCAACACCTAGCATCTGTCTTACATTGGCCAGTTCAGCCTTGCTGGAAGCTAATTGAATCCGCAACTGCTCCTCATTTTCAAGACTGCTAGTCCGAAGTTGTAGAAGTTCGCGTTGTGCTTTTAACGTCATCTGGCGTTCGTGATCGATTTCAAGCAAAGCGCGTTTTTCATTAGCATCAAGTCGTTCTTCGGTACGCCGAAGTTCTTGGCGATATTTTTCAAGCTCGACGGAATAGTCCTTTCTGGCATCGGCCAGCGCGACCTCTAGCGTAGTTTGTTGATGCCTGGTTGATTCAATCTGTTGTTCCAAGGATTTTGCTCTTGCACGTTCGCCTGCAAGATCTCGCTCAAGATCCAATATCCGTTCATTGGCCACGCTAAGGGCTTTTTGGGTTTGATTTGAATTTGCTTCCGCGGCTATGCGTGCTTGGTCTGCAGTAGCAACAGTCTTCAGGGATTCGGTAACTTTATCCTGCGCTTCCTGACGGAAGACGACGAGGCTATCCTGGGCACACGTTTGTGCTTGTGACCACAGCGAAGCCACTAGTTCTCCCGCGACAGCCTTTAGCCCTTCAGGCAGGTCCGGATGCTCAATCCGAACCCGGCTCTTTTCACGTAACTCAGACCAGAATCTGGCCAAGGCTTCTGCCGGCGCGGACATGCTCCCTTTTCGGACATACTGGTAGAGCTTGTTTGCCGTTGGGGTTATGCCGTATCGAAAAAATAGAATGGTGCAGACTTCTCGGTACAGATCCTGTGTGTCGAGATCATGGGCTTTCAGCGCCTCGATTTCCGCGATGATTTTGGCTTCTGTACTCATGCTTTTGCTCCTACAGTGGCAAATCTTCCGTTGCTTACCGATACATAAGTTAATAATACAACGTATAACGTTGTGAAAACAATTCAAAAGCTATAATATTTGACATTACGACTATAATGTCGAATTATTGCGACGTGATTGCCTTGAGGAAATACTGAGACCTCCATCCACGTTTTCAGGCCCAAAATGACCGATACCGCGCTCGCGCCGATCCCCGTTGAGCAGATCCTGTTGCCAGCCGACCTCGATGGCAGCCAAGGACGTAATCGCGCTGTTGGTCGTGTCGCTCAGATTGCCGCCACCAATGACCTGCAGGCCATTCATGCCTGGTTGGCGCGTTTCATCGAGACCAAAACCACTTTTGACAACTATCGGAAAGAAGCCGAACGTCTCTTGCTGTGGGCGACGCTCCAACTGGGCAAACCCCTCTCCTCGCTGACCCATGAGGATTTCTTGGTATACCAGCAGTTCCTACTGGATCCCCAACCGCGGGACAAATGGGTCTCGGGTGGTGGTCGAAAGCATCCGCGAGATGATCCTCGCTGGCGGCCGTTTTATGGGCCGCTCTCGACGGCTAGTCAGCGCCAGGCCATGATCATCTTAAATGTGATGTTTTCTTGGTTGGTCGATGCCGGCTACCTGGCCGGCAATCCTTTGTCCTTATCGCGGCACCGGGCGCGGAGGGCCAAACCCCGTATTACCCGCTATCTCGATCCAGACCTTTGGCAGGAATTGAAAGTCTTCATTGACAGCATGGCACGAGAAACGGATCGCCAACGGGCCCACTATTTTCGCGTCCGGTGGCTATTCACCCTCCTCTATCTAGGCGGCCTTCGAATCTCGGAAGTCGCTGAAAACACCATGGGCAGTTTCTTTTGCCGGCGCGACCGCGAGGGCGACGAGCGCTGGTGGCTGGAGGTTCTGGGAAAAGGCGACAAGGAACGCTTGGTGCCAGCGACCAGCGAACTGATGGTGGAACTGGCCCGTTATCGGCGTGAGATCGGCATGGCGCCCTACCCTAGCCCCAACGAGGAAACTCCCTTGCTTCTGCCGATCGGAAAGTCACGCGAAGCGTTGACTCGGGCGGCGTTGCATTCGATTGTGAAAAGGGTTTTCGAGGGGGCTGCTGAGCGCTTGCGGCAACGAGGCGATGACTATGTCGTCCGAGCGGATTTACTTGAGCGAGCATCGGCACACTGGTTGCGCCATACCGCCGGTTCGCATATGGCTGATCAACAGATCGACTTGCGCCTAGTCCGAGACAATCTGGGCCATGAGTCGTTGAGTACGACAAGCCAATACCTCCATGTTGACGACGACCGTCGACACAAGGAAACAGAAGAAAAACATCGGATTCGATGGTGAGAGTGCTCAATAACTCGGCAATGAAACAATGAGAGACGGTTCGTTGGCCAAGGTGGCCAGAGCCTATTATCTGATCGTTGAATTGTGCTGTTTTTGTGAACACATCGAGTTGAGTGACTTGGATATGTCAGGAAATATGGCCATCCCATGTAATACTTAAACTGTTAACCACCTAAGCCAAACATCATTAAATTGAGCAGAGCCAAGACAGAATCGCTGGCCACCCCAGGTGCAATCGAATCTAATGCAGGCGATGACTACCACATTCTTTGGGCCTGCCGCCGCTCCTTACGCCTGCTGGAGTCAGATAGTGGCTTAAGCTTGGTGCACGTTGAAGGGGTTTCCCGCGATGATGAAGCAGCTACGGTTGCTCCAGACGCATTCCTTGGTGTGGACCTCACCGAATACTACGGAGGTACTTCAATTGCCAGCGCCACCCGCGTGGTGTTCTCGCAGCTTAAGTACAGCCAGCGCCACCCAGATAGGCCATGGACTGCCGCGCGCTTAAGTGAAAAATCAAAAGGAGCACGAGACCGTTCCGTAATCGCACGTCTGGCACAGGCCTTTTCCGGATTCTACGAAGGACACGCGCACGCCCTTGTCATTGAGCACCTGCTTATCAAATTAGTCAGCAATCGGCCAGCGGATAAGGAACTTGTTCAAGCCCTAGGAGCCGCACAGGCTTGGCTCAAGGATCGCCCAGCAACCCAAACTGCGCGGTTGATTGCTGCTCTTCCGGCACCTAGTCGTAAAGTTGTACAACATCTCCAGAAGGCCAGCGGCCTTACCAGCACTACCTTCTGCGATTTTTTACGCTGTCTAGATTTCTCTGACTGCAATTCCGATGGCCGCCTTTGGCAACGCTTGCGCTTGATTCAAGAAATTGGGCAAATCGCACCGGCTTCCCCATTGGAGCGTGTCCGTGATCTATATGAGCGGGTGGCTTCTGAAGCATTGCCGAAGGTCGGTGAATTCGGACTGCAGCGCGCCGATGTACTGGCTGCGTTGGGTTGTCATGGTGAGGAGAGTCTCTTTCCCGCCCCACCGCGATTCGAACGTCTCTCGAATCCGATTCCCACTCCGGATGCCGGGCGCATTCTTGAGGGCCTCCAAGCTAGCCCCTCTCGCAGTCTTCTTGCTCATGGCGCAGGCGGTGTCGGTAAGACAAGCACCGTATTATCCTTGCCAGACCACTGGCCACTTGGGCGTTGGGTCTTCTACGATTGCTTCGGCGGTGGCACCTATAAGGACAGCCCCGGCGACGAACGGCATTCGGTTCGTCGTGCATTGCTCCAACTCAGTAACCAGTTGGCGGTGCTGTGCGGCTCCCCCTTTTTGATTCGCACTCCGGACGACATTCATGACCTCTGGCGGGCATTCCGCACCCGGCTGGATGCAACTGCCGAAATACTACAGAAACAGGGAGAGTCCCTAGTTCTGGTTATCGACGCAGCGGATAACGCCATCCAGGCCGCCGATACGCCGGAAGATAGCTTTGTTGTCGATCTGTGGAAAATCCCCCGGCCAGAAAACGTCTTTCTATTGATGACCGCCCGCTCCGGTGGTCGCGCCCAATCCCTGCAAGCGCCGTCAGGCACCCCACAGCTTGAACTGACGGGTTTCAACCAGGAGGCCTCTGCGCAGCACCTGCGCCAGAGCCATCCCTTAGCAACGAACGAGGACGCTGAAGCGTTTCACTCCCACTCACATGGCAACCCCCGCGTCCAGAACTATGCGCTTAATACCGGGATTGCCGCGGACATACCGACCATACTCGGCCATGCCCGCCGCCATCTGGAGGAGATATTCCAAGACTATATCAACGGCGCGCTTACCTTGACCTTCACTCAAGGCGAAGCTAGCGACCACTTGGACGATCTAAGTTGCTTTCCCCGCCCTCTTTGCCTACACCACCTTGCCGGAGTGCTTGACTTGCCGACTGCGGAAATTGAAGCCCTGTGCGACGCGCTGAGTCCAGGACTCACGCGAGATGCGGATGGCTGGCATTTCCGGGACGAGGACTTCGATACCTTCCTGCGAGATCGGCTGGAGAAAACCACAGGGGCACCATCCGCTCATCGCCGCCTCGCACAGCGCATGGCGGCGTTGCCGGATAGTGACTTCGCAGCACGCCATCGCGCCGACTATCTATTCAAGGCGGAGGATGACTTGGCCGTGATCGCCCTTGCTTTGGACGGGAACATCGCCATTCCTAGGCATATGGACGAGGTCGCACAAGTCCAGGTCTTGCGTCGGCGGTTAGTTCTGGGCGTTAAGGCGGCGGCTCGTGCCAGGCAAGCCGAAGCCTTGGTCCGTCTGACCGTACAGGCTGCCGATGCAGCACGATCAGATTCCGCCATCCTCAAGCTGATTGAAGAGCATCCGGATCTTGCTGCCCTTTATGCCGATCCGCAAACTATCGCCAAACACTACCTGGAGGTCAAGAACCAAAGATGGTTCGGCGGTGCGCAATTACGCTGTGCTTCTCTGTTCTCCCGCACCCCGGAACATCATGTTCGTGCCCGTGAGCATTTGGACATGGCGGAAGCGTGGATACGCCGTTGGATGAGCAAGAAGCAAGAGGAACGGAATCATTGGCGGGTCGAGGACCACGAGATTGCCGCCGGTGCAGAGGCGATCTTTCGGCTCGCAGGCCCTGAGGCAGCGAGCCGTTGGCTGAGTCGTTGGCGCCCCCTTGATTCGGTGCTACGCGCCTGCCGTGTATTGGCCAAGGCCATCGCACGTGACGTTCCACCTCCGCGCCAATCGGAACTATTCTATGCGCTGCGTCCACACCCTCTTGCTGCCGTGTTGTTTCTGGTGGCCTTCCATCGTGCAGGTACGCAGCCTGAAGCGCCGCTAGTCGAAGCAGTTCTGTCAGCGGTGGAAGCTTATTCCCGCCTCAAACGGCACCAGTTTTTGCAGGAACGTCATATCTTCAACTCCGGTGCCTTAGCCCTACGGGCAGCCGTCGGGGTCGAATTCGCCGAACTCCTGGCGTCCTACGACATCCCCCCAAAGCGCATAACCCATCTGTTGGAACGCATCTCCCCGTTGGAGACCAATTTCGCGCCTCATGATGCTATGGACGCCGGCCGTTTTATCCCTCAACTCCAAGTGCTGGCATTGCTTACCGAACTCAATGGGCACGAACCGGACGAGCAGGAACTGGAGCAGCGGCTACTCAAATTCCACGACAAGACGTCTGAATACGAACGGGGTGAGGAACTCAAGCGCTTTCATTCCATGGTTGATGCGCGGTTTCGTCTCTACCGTCTGCGCGCAGAGGCAATCGTCTGCCGTCCAGACATCCTCAATCTAATGCCAAAACTGACCGAGACGCTCAATCGCGGTACGGAAGAGCGCTGGCGTTATGGCCGGAATTTCGACTTCTATCTGCGTGATGCCTTACCCCCGCTGACGGAGGCGGCTCTAGCATGCACCGGGGAGATCGGTGGGTTTTTAGATGCCTTGGCCGAGGCCATATCCAGCAACTTTGGTGAAGGGGCACCGACTTATTGGATAAAACTGGCTGAGCGCCTTCTAACCCACCACGATCAAATTCGACGTGGCATGGCTTTGCTTGACCGTGCCGCCAGATATTTGGCCGAACATCCCACCACCGGCCAAGAACACTGCGAGGCACTTCTACACGCTGCCGCTCTAGCCCAGCCCCATGATCCAGAAATGGGAGCCGACCTCTTTCATCAGGCGGTTAAGGTGGCCAGAGAGTTAAACGACGATCTTTGCGATCGGCTGAGATACTTAGCGGGCAGCGCAGAGGGGTTAAAGAATGATCTTGACGAAACCGGAGCCCGCGACCTGTCCGCTCGTTTGGTCAGACTCACGGAAGAAACGCGCATCTATGTCGCCAACGAAGATGGCTACCCATGGATTAGCGTATTTCGTGCCGTGCTCGGCCTCCATGCGCCCAGCGCCTACGCTCTATTTACGAGATGGGCGGACCTCGGCCATCTGGGCATACGCAGTGATGTGGAAGAGCTTAGCAAAGCCGGCCTAACAAAAGGCCATCTCAAGGCCAATCAGGCACTGGGATTACTTCGTTTGGGATGGGATGGACGCAGCACGGCGTCAGCTTTTCGGTCAATTCTCGACGTCACTCTGGCACAGAGCGGAGTTCAATCCGATACCTTCCGAAACCAGGTACGGATAATCGTGAATTGGGTACTCCGCGATATCTCGCGCGATGAACGGATCAACTGTGCCCGACGAATCCTGGACTGGCTAAAAGCAAACAATTGCAGCCATCTGCCGGAATACCGACCCTTACAGAAATATCTGGACTTCGTGGCCGCCCATCCTCAGCAAGAGGCTTCGTCCAGCCACCCACAGGAAAGCAACTGGTCTGAGCGGACCCCAACTGAGAAAATCGACTGGGATCTTTTTTTTGGCCAAGCCCCCATCCCAGCGCGCTTGCCTGAACTTCTGGCAGGGTTACGCGAGTTGCCTGGTTACCAAGGTCGCAGCACATTCTACGATCAGGCGCGGCAGCGAATACTGCCCTCGGAACGTACGGCCTATCTGCAAGCCTTATTGGAGCTGCCTGACGAGCGAGTGTATTCACACGAATACCTGGATGAGTGGGAAACCAGCTTGGACATTTGGAGACATTCCCGTCAGGTACAACGCTGGGCGGAATCAGGCATGCCTGAGCTGGTGCGCCGGCATCTACCAAGCATCCTGGGCTACCCCTACCACGCGGATGAACGTCTCGCGCGTCTGTTGGCCCTGCCTTCCGTCCAGCCGGAACGTTGGCTCGATCTGCTGGCCCCCGCCTTGGCGGATTGGGTGGAACGACTGGGGCCATGGCAGCTTTATCCTCTGGCTGGAGTGCTAGCGACGGGACTCAGTCCCGACCAACGGAAGGGCCTGCTTGAGGAAGCAATTGTTCACGGCGAGCGCGCCCTTCTGGAAGGCCGACAGGAAGGCTTACCCCCCCTGCCGGTTTGGCAGGTTTACGGTGAAGACCGCGCCACACCTTTCGCCACCTTGCTCTATACGTTGTTCGGCCATCCAGACACTCGCGTTCGTTGGTCTTGCCTCCATGCCCTACGCGACATGGACTTGCAGAATGAACCAATACTGCTCTCCGCCCTAATAGAGCGTTTGGACACTGAGAGTGTCGGTGGTTTGCTCCCGGCGGACAGCAGCTTTCTGTGGATGTCCGCTCGCGCCTACCTGATGATTTTCCTCGCACGGTTTGCACTGGATTATCCGGCCGCGCTGCGTCCTCACGTGGAGACGTTGCTGCGCCACGCTCTGTCCAAGGATTTCCCCCACGCACAGATACGGGAGTTGGCCAAACGTGCCCTGCTGGTAGTGGATGAAGCTATCCCCGGAACACTGCATACCGGAACTCGACAACAGCTTGAAGCAGTAAACCGCCCCATAGGGGTACAAGTTATCGAAGGCATGCGCCGCCATTTTTCAGACACTCGTAGCCATAAAGGACGGTTCGATTTCAACCCGATGGATACGTTGCCGTACTGGTATTCCCCTTTAGGGCGACGTTTCAATCTCGGCGCAGATGAAATCGCCACTATGGCGGAAAAATGGATTTGCGACCGATGGGGCTTCTTCGGGCGAAACGTACCGCAGTCGAGAAAAAGGCGTCAGGACCGAGACTGGCATTTGGCCACCAATGACCACGGAAGCCTACCCGTCATTGAAGAAGGGCGAACCTATTTGGAATACCATGCCATGCTTCTCGTAGCGGGGGAACTGGTCGAAAGTCGCCCGAATACGCTTGAGCACTCGGACTCCGAATACGATAGTTGGAGATATTGGCTGCAAAACCATCTACCGACATACTCGCAGTTCTGGCTTTCTGAATTGCGCACTCCGGTCCCGCTAGAAGCGCAACTTCATGGCCTTACCACGCCGCAAGAAGGCTGGTTAATACCTACTGTTCCCGATGCTTTCGATAACTGTCTCGGCCTGCCCCCCTCTAGGAATAATGAATTTCTGACTGTGGCAACCGAGGTAGACATCCACGAACCAGGAAAGCGGGAACACCATCTCGTTGAGTCCGCGCTGGTCAGCCCGCAATCTGCTCACGCCTTGCTGCGCGCACTCCAAGCGATTGGCGACCCAACCCCCTACCGTATCCCTCCGGCCGGCAATGACTTGGAAATCGATGAGCCAGGTTTCAGCCTACACGGTTGGATTAGCGAGACCTCGGGAGAAAAGGAATTGGACAGTCACGATCCGCTGCTTTACGGGATGGATACCGGCCTCCCTTGCTTTTCCCAAGCCGTACAAGAGCAACTCAGCGTACAGCCAGACTCGGCGGGAAAGCGCTATTTGGATCGTTCTGATCCAAATCACCTTATCGCCGAGATTACCGCCTGGAGTGAGCCTCATGAGGACAAGGAAGGCGCGAAGTATTCGTCGGGGTGGAGATTACAAATCAAGTGTGACCGGTTGTTCAAATACCTGCAGGTACAGCAACGCTGCCTAATCCTTGAAGTTCAAATTGATAGGGAAGAACGCCGCTATGGCCAGGAAAAAAACTTCGACTACAAGCCCCCCGCCGTCCTCCTCTACCTCCTCCATCCCAATGGACATCTCGAAACCCTGGAACACCACTATCGCCTTAGGCCAACGGATACTTGAGGAGCTAAAACTCGACCACGAGATGGATACCTTGGGTCGCTGGCTAGCTCACTATCTTGCGGAGAAAATGGAATGCGCAGCCTCCGCTCCCGCGGGAGCGACAGGGGAGACGGATCGGCGTGAATGCGTGGACCTCATTCTGCGCCTGTGGGAACGCCGCCAAGCTTGGCCTCTATCCGCCCCGCTCAAGGATGTAGCTGACCGACTGGATGAACTGCTCGCTCCGAGCCCTCACTTTTTTCACGCAACCACAAAAACGTCAAACCCGTTTCTGGATTTGCTCCACGGTTTGGAAAAGCTACATCACCGGGAAACCCAAATCTGTCTAGCGGCCTGGGTTGCCGGCTTGAATCTGAGCAAGGACCGTGAATTCTTGCTCAGCCATTCAGAACATCTGGACGATGATGAACTCCGAATCACTCAACGCTTGGTCGAGATCCAAGACTTCATGCTTAGTCCAGAGGCTCAACTTGGCGATGAGCCCTGTCCAAATTTCGCCACTCTGTCAAAGGTTGAGCAGGGAAAAATAGTACGTGCCAGACTACGCGCAATAGCCAAGTCGCGAACGCAGTTGCTCGGTCGGTAGTGCAATCTCAACACTACTAGGAGGCTTGATGGCTAAGACAAGCGCGGCAACCGCTAATGCAATCAAACGCAAATAACGGATCAGTCTGACGGCACTAATGGACTTTATGGACAAGCAAATCCCACCGCCTAAGTCGTGGGAGAAGTTCGAAGATTTGGTGCGCGCACTATTTGCCGTAGTCTGGAGGTCGCCTCTCACCCAAAAGAACGGCCGGGCCGGTCAAAAGCAGCACGGCGTCGATGTCTATGGGACACCCAAGGCTGAACCTGGCAAGACGTTTGGCGTGCAATGCAAGGGAAAGAGCGAAGGCTACGGGGCCAAAGCGACTATCGCCGAGTTCGATACAGAACTCGCTAAGGCGGACAAATTCCAACCTGCGCTTGGACATTGGACGTTTGCAACCACAGCACCTAATGATGCACCACTTCAGGAACATGCCCGGCTCGTGTCAGAACGGCGCAAGAGGGAAGGGAAATTTCCTGTAGTCGTCATCGGTTGGGAAACTATTCAGGCACTGCTGTCCAGTCATCAGGCAGTGGTCGAAGAATTCTACCCCGAATATGCGGGCGATCTACCGAAGATCTTGGCGGCGCTACGTGCGCTACCGAGAGCGGACGAACTCGATCAGATTCGGCGGGGCCTCATGGTGTTCGCGCCGCGATCAGTCGCATTGAGCGCTGAAGCGTCTGAGTGGTCTGAGGTCAAGTTCGAGATGGCACGTGATCTCGCTCCAGCCCTGATGGGGCGGCCACTCGGGCCCGCAGATGTTGCCGCTTGTCCCACGCTCCCAGAAGTGCCCCTGCTGATTGCCGACCTGGAGCGGGCTGGATCTGCTCGACTCGCGGGCGTGCCCGGCGCGGGCAAGTCGATCTCGATCCTCCAGGTAGCGCGCCAAATGCATGATCGCGGCTGGCGGGTTCTTCGATTGCCTGACCCGATGGGAAGACTTCCGCCCTTTGACGCAAATCCACAGCCCACCCTCTATATCGTCGATGACGCACATCTGACCCGCCCCGCATGGCTGCGTGAATTGGAAGAGTGCGCGACGGCATCGCGCTGGGTCCTGAGCGCATACACAATTTCCGAGGATAAGGGTGGCTCGCCGGGTACCATCCAGCTTGATGCAAGGCGCGCAGTCCAGGTCATCGCGGACGGTTTGCGGGCGTCGCCCGAGACCACGCTTGCCGCCGTTCGTCATGCCGATGACCGGGTTGGCGATCGTCCGGGAGACGAACGGCTCGATCTGCGTCTCGAACAAGCAGCGGTGCAGGCGCTCTACCCATGGCAATTTTGTTTCATTCTCGGAGGAGGATGGCGACGGGCGAGCGCATTGGCTAGTTCCGCGCGTGCAGCCGGTGCTGACCTCATGCTCGCGGCAGTGGGAATTCGTCAACTGGCCACCCGCGATGCGCACTGTACGCGCGATGCGTTGATCCAGCTGGTCGGAGACACGTTGTTGATCGCCGATAGTGATGCTGCGATCTCCTGGCTGGTCGCACAACGCCTCCTATTAAGTATTGACGACCTTCGCTGCCCGCACCAGCGTCTCGCCAGCGTTCTTCTTGCACGCATTCTAGAGGGGCAGTCGCCAGAAGGGCGCCTGACGATTGCATGCTTGCTCAAAACGGTGCTCGGCGACGACCGGATGCCGCTAGGCGGCCTGAGCGTGCTGCTTAGCGAATTATCGACAGGGGGCGAGTATCGGCAGTGGTGTCGGCTTGTGCAGCCGCAATGGCTTACGCCTGTCCTGGCGCGCTGTTGGGCAGCGACTGAGCCACTCGACATCTGCCATGCGTGCTGGGTACTCAGTACCTTGCATGGCTACTTGCCCGAAGAGATAACTGAGTTTGCCGATCACAAGGAAATTCTCGCAAAATGGATTCGGGAGGCTCCCGAGGGCGCATGCTATGCGGTTGGCCGCGTCATTAATCACGTATTTAATACCGATGAGACACTCGGCGAAAGCATCGTCGCGCTAGTTGATCCGCACGCATTGGCGCGGGCGATTAGTACTGCAGGCCCGTTACACGCCGGCGAGATCGCGGATTTGCTTTCCACAATGCGTGTCGGCAAGCATGATGCGTGGAAGACCTGCTATCTCGAGCATATCGATCGCGACGCCTGTCATCGTACGGTCTCGACATGGCCGCAGGATGCCTACCTCTCAGTCGCAGCCGACTTCTGTGAGCATTTTTGCCACTTCGAGCCAGAATTCGGGTTCATGCTGATCGAAGCACTGATCCCGGCCATCGCCGATCGGTTACGTGCTGACCCTCAAGAGGCGTTCCATGAACTCAACGATATCGTGTGGAATGCTTTGCGACTCTACGATCCGCTTGACCTCTATGTAGGCAAGCTGGCACCGTCTCGGCGAATGCGGCAGGTGGGGCGCAGAATCTGCGCCTGCTGGTCGCCGAGTGAGCTCGCGACTAAGTTGTCGCGCAGTTCGCACCGAAACTTCCAGTCTGCCGCGGGGCTGCTATGCTTTATGCACAAGGCCTCACCAAAACAATTCAAGGCGACCGTCCTAGCACTCGATTGGGACGGGATCGACCAAGCGATCGGTACAGATTGGGAGGAAGGGATTGGCGATGCACGAATGCTTCTCGGCGTCGCGTATGCCTTACCTGCGGTACGGCCGGCAATCCAAGCGATGATTAAGCAGAACGAAACACGTATCGTCACCATGTCGACGCATCTCGCGGCCCTTGCTCCCGCTAGCGCACTGCGTCACGTTACGGCCGGCAAGTGCATCGCGCTCTGCCAGTGGGGCCATGTCGATTGGGAACTGGGTGCGTTGATCCTGGCCAGAATGGTGCAGTCGGAGCCAGCATTAGTTCTCGCTTTACTCGAACCACACTATCGAGGATTAGCCGAAGCTTTCTCTCAGCCTAGCCCGACTTTCTACAATGATGGCTTGTTGTTTCTACGCCTCCTTGCACAGGTTGCACCTAGCGGGCTGGCCAGAGTGCTAGAGCAGATTAATGTCGAAAAGGCTGCGCTCGGATGGCGCAACGCGCTTCGCGGCTGTGAGAACAATAGTAAGGTTGGCGCAAAGGTACAAGCGCGGCAGGTAGTTTCGTTGCTGATCCACTATGCGTTTGAACGTGATGACGATGTCGGTGAGCTTGCGCGTCAATTACGACGGGACTTTCCCCGACTGTCCGTGCCTTTAGCGAAAACTCTTGAGCAGATCGACATAACTGAACCGATCGAGTGAGCGTACCGCAGTTGTGTTTGCTGCCTTTCCCTCGCCCGTTTGACATTATCGCCCGTAGGTCAGGAGTTCGGTGCGGACATTGGGTCCGCACCGCTTGAGCGACTACAGCACTTTCCAATGTCGCCATTCGAAAACGTTCGGCAAACAAGTCTGGCTCGATGAAAATGAGAGGCCGCGGAGAGCGCATATGGGAGAACAATGGCGTCACGAATGGGGTTTCGGGCTTGACGCGGCTACGCCGTTCCCTCGGAGGCGGCACGGCAACAAACTTCATTGCACCTTGGCTGTCATAGGCTGGCGTTCGCGCCGTCGGATTGTTCCTCCTCCGCTTGCTCCGCATTTGCGCCAACCATTTTCGATTCAGCCACGGGGGCGAATTTGTCGACGACGAAGGTCGGCCCGCGACCGCAAAAAAGCACCTTTACCCTGACGATGTCGTTTCGCTCCGGGTTTCCTGCGCGTTCGCGGGCAGCCTTGAGGCGGCCGACAAGAAAGCGGTATTTGGCCTTCAAGTCTTCGTCACGCGCGGCGTTCAGGAAATCGACGGCATAGTCGCCGCCCCTGCTGTCGGCGAGGCGTTCTGCGACAAACCGGTCCAGCCTCTCCATCCAATCGGGCGGGCAGTCAGCCCGGCGGAAAACCGCCTCCACCAGGTGCCCAAGGAGCTCCCCATAGGCGCCAAGCTGCGGGTTGATCCGGACCAGCGATTTAAGAAACTCAAGGATCACCTTCTCGATTGACGCGAGTTCCGTCTCCGTCGAGGAGACGTAATCCTTAAGGAGCTTCATTCCTCTTTGAAGCGACCAGTCGCCTTGGGAGAGCATCCAGAGGATGTTGCCGGAATCCAAGGACACGAATGAACGCTTGGAGAGAAAGGATCCGGAGGTGAAGGCGTTCGCATCTCGTTTAGGAAGGATGCCGGAAGCGGACGCTGCCATCACCAATGCCTGGGGCCACACGCCGTCGACTCCCGCGAAGTGCTTTGCCATCTGACGCAGCCGTCCGTCGAGCGTGAGGAGCAGCCCGCCACGCTCCTTCGCGAGAAGCACGGCCTCCCTCCCCTCCTCCCCGAGAATCTCGGAAACACTGGCGGCCTCCTCGTCTTCCCCGAAATCCCCGTAGCCAGGTTCGACCCGGCAGTGCTCGCTGAGAACATTCAGAAGCCTTTCGCCGAAATCCGACTGCCTTTTTCGGTATGACTCGTCGTATTCGACGAAGCCGATCCGGCCACCGGCGTCGTAGGCCGTTCCGGCTTCGGGAGTCGACTTGGAACGTTCGGCGAAGGCTTCGATTATCTCTTTCGTCCTGTGGCTGACGAGAACCTCCCCAAGACAGGAAAGCGCCGACTCCGAGTTGAACCTTGCTAGTTCTGCCAAGGCGAAGGAGTCCGCCACGAAGGGCTTTTCCCGCTTCAACACGAGTTCCAAGGCGGCAGTCCTCTCCGTGCCCAACCCCGTGCCCACAAACAAGGGAGGCGCCTCGTCCGGCCACCCTTGACAGACGTCCACCGGCGAACGCCCGATCAACTCAGACAGCTTGGACAGCGTCAGAAGGCCCTGGGCGTAGATGTCCAGCATTCCTTGGGAAAAGGCCGAGGATCTGTTCAGCATTTCGTACAGGGGGGCCAAATCCTTCACGGGATCGCCGGAATCGCCGATTTTCAGCGACTGCACGTTCGGCAGCCCGTCCAGCCTGGCTGCGCGATCCTGAGCCATTTCAAGCAGGGTGAGGTAAGAGGAGCCGATGGAGGCTATCCGAACCGTCTTCGCCGTCCCGAACGTCATGGAGACCTCGACCTCGTCCCCAACCCCCCTGCCGATGAAGGACTGGACGAACTCCGAAGCCGGATGGTAGAAGCCGGTCCTGTAAGGCAAACCTTCGCAGTCCAAGGGGTCGATGGCGAAACTGTCCCGACGCCCGTCCGCCTCCTCGAACACGCAATTGCAGCCGGGGGAAACGCAGGTAGGGCTGCTTTCCAACGACGGAATCTTGTTTGTCAGCAGGGAAAGCAGGTATGCGGAAAGCGCGTCGCGGTCGTCCGGATTCATGCGCACCAGCCGATACAGGCGGCGCAGGGCCCGTTCCGTCCGCCCGTATCTGAGCTCCAGGCTTGCCAAGGAGGCGACATTTCGCACCGACCCCGTCAGGTCGTCCGGTACGCCTAACAGTTCATCTTGGAAGCGTGACGGGCCGGCCACCCGGTCCAGAACGGACATCCAGAACAACCACGAGGCGGCCTCGCCAGGACGCTTGTCGAGTTGCTTCCTGGCCAAGGGTTCGAGGAAATGCCAATCCCCGGCCATCTGGCCCATGTCCATGGCGCACCGCCTCAAATCCTCGACGTCCGCCCATCCCTCAGGAAGCGAGGCCAGCAAGGCCTTGGCCTTCCCCCTCTTCCCGGTTTCGACGTGGCAGGTCAGGAGTCTGGCGTGAAGCTCCGACGCCGTCTTGGCGCCAGGGGCAAGCAGACGTTCGTAGAGTTTGGACGCCTCCTGCCATCTCGACGCGTTGAACAGGGTCTCCGCCACAATCAGCAACTCGCCCTGCGGGCTCTCCGGGCCGATTGTCGACAAGGCGGCGGTCTCCATCTTCTCCGCCTCGTCCGGCCTGCCGGCCCACCTCATGATTGGCGCCGCCCTGCACAGCAGGTCGATTTCTCCGGTGCCGATTGGGTCGGCGCGGAGGATCATCTCGACGACCTTAGACTTCCCGCCCCTCTTTGCTGTCGCGGCCCACACCAGGCCGGAGATGTAGCGGAGTATTTCGCCACACTCAGGAAAACGTTCCACGGCCTTCAGATGGGCGGTCTCCACGAATCCGGCGTCGCCGCCGGCTGCGGCTATTTCGCACGCGGCCGCTACCGACTCGATGGTCAGCTCGTCGATATGCTCCTTGGCGACGGCGAGCGCGTCGGCCTTCCGGCCGAGTTCGTCGAGGGCCTGTATCTCAATCCTGACGAGTTGGGGGTCGGCGACGCCGCCGGCCCTGGCTTCTCCGACCAAGTCGAGGGCCGACCGGGCGTCGCCGAGCAGAAGGAAGGCGAACCCGAGATTGGCCGCGGCCCTGGATACGTCGTCGGTTTGCACCGACCACAGCCGCTCGGGGTGAGGCAGGAACAGTTCCGTCGCCCTCGCCAATCTGCGTCGACGCTCGGCCGGAAGCAGGCCGTGCAGAGCGAGGACCGGGTCCTTGGCGCAGTCCTCCACCGCAAACGCGAGGAAGGCGTCCCGCGCGAAAAACCCTGAATCCTTGTGTTCAGCGGCAGATTCAGCCTGCTCCAAGGCCTTTTCATGGTTTCCCGCCTGATGGCTGGCGGCCGCCGCGAAATAGAGGATTTCGGCCTCGCCCCTTATCTTGGGCGGCGCGTCTTCGATGGCGACGTTCTCCCCCAGCAAGACGCGGGCGTTGGCCGTCGCGATCCAGACCTGGGAGGACAGGGGAAAGCGTTCCGACTCCTCGCTCCCCGCCTTGACGGCGCCTTCGTTGTCCCCGGAGAGCATCAGCCCGCGGACCCTCCCTGCGGCGACCCTCTCGTCGTCCGGGCAGCATGCGTACGCCTTGGCGAACAGTCGGGCCGCCTCGCCGGGGTCATCTCTGGACAGCCAGAAACACACGCCCCTTTGATGGTGCCAGCGCGCCTTTTGATGGGCGTCGAAGCCGGAAAGGTCTTTGCCGGCGGCGTCGGCGTTTTCAAGGGCGTCGCGGAACTTCCCGGCCCTGATGAGGGCGCTCGTCCGGTCCAACTGCTCGGTGACCATCTTGTTCAGGGAATCGGCCCGGCCCTGTGGCAGGACGGCCTCCACGAGCATCTCCTTGGTGTCCAGCACCGCCCTCAGGGTATCCGAGGCCCCTCTTTTTATTTCCTCATGCCCCCTCTCGATGCGGTTGAAGACGCCGCCGGGCGAGTTAGGGGCGTAGGTTTCCTGAAGGATGGGAAAAGATGAGACCCTGGTCTCGATGTCCTCCCAAAAGTCGACGGTCACATCGAACATGTCCTTCGCGACCCTCTCGCCCGAAAGCTTCTGGACCTTCTGTTGCAGAGCGGCGTCGCTGGGAGTCGTCGTCGCGATGAGCAGGCGCGTTATCGGCTGCTTTCCGTCGTCCGCCTTGCGCACCTCCTCCTCGACGTGTGCCCAAGTCAGTTTCGTCTTGTAATACTTCTTGCATTGGACGCCGATCTTCCCGGCGCCCTTGTGGGTGACGTAGACGTCCACGCCCCTTTGCTCCTGCCCCTTGCGTCCGTTCATGTTCGGCAGCGGGTCCCCGAAGACGACGCCATATATCTCGGCGCACATCTTTTCGAAATCGCCTTCGCTTTTTGGGATGGAAAGTTCTGTTGGGATGCCTAACAAGATTCGTCCTCAGGTCGCGCGACTAGCCTTAGATTATGACGTATATGAGAAAAAGCCGCCCTTCAAGTGACATGAAGCCTCAACGTCGGCAACCTACGCGTCACCGGCCACTCGACCGAACCAGTGCCAACGGCGGCAAAGGCATATCAGTTTCCGTAGGTCGTCGGCAGGTTTCAGAGTCGAACGGACCTTTGAACGGTGATAGCGCACCTGTCAGCGAGAACGGATAGGATAGCGATTTGGCATGTGCTCGCAGTGGGCCGAGCTAACGCTCATTGGAATAGAAATGAAACCCGAAACCTTTTGGTGTGGATCTCCTGACCCCGTAGATATCTATTTATACGTTCTTGAGTTGAACGATGGATGCTATTACATCGGTCTCACATCAGACATTGCCAAGCGCTTGAAACAACATTGGGACGGTGAGGGATTTGGTGCAGAATGGACTCGCCTTCATAAGCCACGCCGGGTGATGCACGCAATAAACACCGCAACACGAAATACCCGTGAAGCGGAAGACCTAGAAAACGAAGTCACCATTTTGATGATGATCCGTCATGGCATCGAAAATGTGAGGGGTGGGCATTTCAGTTATCCCGATCGCCAACTGGTCGAACATCATCTGCGCATAAAGGGGGCTTGGGAGCGGGTCGTACTAAACGAACTCGACAAACAACCCTGTGACACGAATGAATCTTGGGATCAGGCGATGTGCTCATTGCTTCAGCATGCCACCCGTTTCTACGATGCGGGCTCCCCCAAAGACCAACAGCAGGTACTCTTTGCTGATATCTATCGGCTGACCCGCTATCGCTACTGGCGCGATGAATTCGCGCCGGCGCTTACACCGGCATTTTGGGGTGGCAAAGGAATCCTTCCTGTGCTCCTGTCTTTTAAGCTGGGGCGAACCGTTGGTAGTCGGCTCGATGGTCCATTTAACGTTCTGGCCGCAGCTTTGTGTCGAGGGAAAAATGGGGATCACCCGCAGCGCCGCCTATTTCTAAAAGTGTGGCAAACCTACGAACCTTCGCGCACGGCAAAACAGGCAATCACGCTTGGAAAATTCATGGGCTATTTAGATGAAGAGGCGCTGGACGACAGGCAATACGATGAATTTATCTCGGTATTGTTTCCAGAAACCCGGCATTTGCTGCGCTAAAACGCATCTTGCGGAATGCATCTTTGAACATCGGAAAGTTGCCGTTCGGGGTCATTAGGTACGGAAGGGCCGCTACCCCCCCGACTGCCGCCAAATACCGAACGACTGGCCAATGACAGGTAAGTCCGAACAGCAGAAATCAGATCAACTCCCCTGCCCTATTTCGTTTGACATTATCCCCAGTAGGTCAGCTATTCGGCATAGTTAACCGTCATCTGATCCAGATAACGGAAACCTCAAGATGCTGCGTTAAGTGCCTTGGCGAACCAATCATATCCCCATAATTGATTGACGATAGCGCTACCTGTCGCGCTAGAACGACTGCTAACCTGATCGTCATCAAGAATTGTCGGGCCGATTATGGAAAATCCCAACGCTAACGTATCCCTCCGCAGCCGCCTGATCCAGGCGGCATTGGATTGCTTCCTCGCCGACGATTATCACAAAGTCAGTACCCGCCGCATTGCGGAATGCGCCAGCGCCAACGTGTCGATGATCCGCTACTACTTCAGCAGCAAGGAAGGTCTCTACGAGGAAATGATCCGCGAAACCCTGAGCCCACTGCTCGATGTCCTCGACGGGCCGCTACTCGCTTCGACAGGCGGTTTCGCCGATTTCCTCGGCCTGTATTACCGGACCATGTCGGCCCGCCCGGAATTCCCCAAGCTTATTCTCAAAGTGCTGGCGCTCCGCCACGGGCCGGGCCGCCGTTTCATCCAGCAATTGCTGGAACGCGGGCGCACCCGCGGTGCCGGCAAAGTCGCCGAGCTAAAATCGCGGGGACAGATTGCTCCAGCCACCGATCCTGACATTCTGCGCTTGGCCTTCGTTAGCCTGGCCATGACGCCCATGCTGCTCAAGGACATCTTCGAAGAGCAGATGGAACGTCCTATGGACGAGGCCTTTTTAAACAACCTAGCGAGTTTCAATGGTCACCTGTTCGCTGCAGGCCTGGCGACGGCAGTTCCCGGCACAGAAGGAGATAAGCCATGACGCTGCAGATGAATGTCGGCGCGGTGCGCCGATTCGCAAAGGCCATGAAATTCGGCGCCTGGCTGCAGTCGATTCCTAACAAGCTCACGCCAGCACCTTTCCGACTGGTACAGATCGGTTCTGCCTACTGGCAGTCGCGGGCTCTCTGCGTTGCGGCACAGCTCGATGTGGCCACCCTGCTTGGAGAAGAAAACCTGAGTGCAACGGAGCTTGCCGCTCGCCTTGGTGTCAGCGCCGATGCGCTCGGACGCCTGCTGCGTCTACTCGTGGCAATAGGCGTATTTGCAGAAACGGCGCCCATGGTTTACCGAAACAACAAGCTATCTCGTCACCTGCGCAGCGATAAGCCCGACAGCGTGCGTGCCATGATCTTGCTGCACAACTCGGAAGCCATGAGCCGCCCCTGGTTTGAGCAGCTGGACGCCGGCATCCGTAGCGGTACGCCACCCTTCCAACTCAGTCATGGGGAGGAGCTGTTCGGTTATCTCGACCATCATGCCGATTTTGACCGGCTTTTCTCGGCCGCCATGGATAGCGTCGAGAACTTGGCCGGCGACGGTTTTGCCACTGATCTGGACTGGGGCCGGTTTGACCGGCTGATTGATCTCGGCGGCTCGCGTGGCAGCAAGGCACTGACCATCCTGAAACACCATCCCAAGCTATCTGCCCTAATTATGGACCGTCCCCAAGTCATCGAGGAAGCCGAGTGTTACTGGGCCAATCATCCGACACCGGGTATTGATCGCCTGCGTTTTCAGTCCGGAGACCTGCTCGATAGCATTCCCTTCGCCACTGGCCCGCAGGATATCTATCTACTTTCGGCGGTCCTGCACGCCTTCGACGACGCGACCTGCGTGCGGCTCATGCGCCAGCTCCGTGCCGCCATGGGCGACAGTGGCGCCTGCGCGGCAGTGCTGGAAATGGTCGTACCGGAAACCGGCGCTGATGTCGCCAGCGCTTCATTCGACATGCAGATGTTCGTCGGGTGCCGAGGGCGAGAACGGACGCTCAGCGAATGGAAATCGCTCATTCAGGCCAGCGGGCTGGCGCTCGAAGAAGTCATTGGGCTGCGCTCGCTCGGCAGCATCCTGGTCCTGCGCTCTATTTGAACAACTGGCAGCTTCCAGAAATTGGCATGACGTCTCGTTGCACGCCCGTTTCGCGGAAGCTGCCATTGATCTACGATTTCAGAGGCAGGTAGATGTCGGTCACCAGCTCATGCTCTGGCGTTTCCGGCATCAGGTTGAGGTAATGGAAATAGAGCGGAAAATCGCGCAGTTCCTCGCCACTCTCCGGTAACCAGTCGCGGTAGAGCGGATAAATGCTCTCGCCTATCCTAGTGTGGGAGCCGTAATGCCGCACCCGCGCACAACGACCGCCGGGAATGCTTTTCGTGATCACGCCCTGCGGGTTGGGCGGAACCTCGCCATTCACCTCGCCGCAGATATCGAAGCGGAAGTCAGCAGGCTCGCAGGTGTCTGGGTTGTCGTAGACCACGCCGAAGCTCCGGCTGCTGTTCTTGGGCGAAAGACCGCTCGTCTTGCGCCAATCAATGAACTGGCCGACAGAGTCATTGACCCTTTCGGTCGGGCCGCGATGCTCCATGACGGCAATACGGGTGGTTTTGAAATCGACGATCTCGACTTGCACGGTTTGTTTCCTTTCCGGGATACAGAAGCGATAGCGCTCATGCCAGGACTCCCAGTCCGGCTGTCGCCTGAATGCGGAGGGCGACTGGCCGAAAGTGTTCCTGAAAGCACGCGTAAACGATTCCGGGTTTTCGAAGCCGGCGTCCAGGGCGATGTCGATGATTTTGTCCTGCCGACTGAAAGCGAGCCGATAACTGGCCTGCCGCAGACGCAGCAACTGGATGTAACGACCAACGCTGGTACCGACGTATTCGGCGAATTGCCGATGAAAGTGAAACTTGGAGAAATTGGCGACCTGGCTCAGAAGCTCCGTGCTCAGCGTTTCGCCCAGATTGGACTCGATATGGTCGAGCACTTTCGCAAAGCGCCTTGCGTATTTTTCAGCCTGTGTGTCGCTCATCATTCATCCTTGGTTCACGGCGCACACTATGCGCGGGACGCACCGGCAAATCCTGACCGTAATTGCTCTATGTATCGGCGAATCTTCAACGGACAGGAAGGAGTTGCCCGAGTTTCTCCAGGATGATCGCCTCCAGTTGCTTGATGACAGCGTTGGGCTCCGCCTCCGCCCGATGCAGCAGCAGACCGATGCTGGGCAGCTCCGGCATGCCCGTCAGAACCTGCAACTGTGCCGGCAGCCCGGCCGAAGTCCGGATTGTGATCCCCAATCCGGCCGCTACCGCCGCCCAGATACCGCTCAGGCTGGCGCTACTGAAGGCGAGACGCCAGGCGATGCCGGCCCGATCGAGCGCGGCGGTCGCTGCATTACGCATCAGACAAGGTGCTTCGAAGGCTACCAGCGGCAGCGGTTTATCCTGCCAATCGATCACTTCCCCCTGGCGTCCAATCCAGCACATCGGAAGCTCGGCGAGGCGCTGACCATAAGCAAATCCTTGTCCGGAATCCCAGGCCAGCGCGAGATCAAGCTGGCCACTGCCAAGCAGTTCGAGCAATTCAGCATTGCGCGCCACACGGGCCTCGATGCGCACCTGCGGATGAGCACGGGCAAAGCTGCCCAGGGCCTCGGTCAGCAAGCTTTCGCCAAAATCTTCCTGCAAGCCGAGGCGCACACAGCCGGCCAGATCGGCACCGCGCACGGCCGTGGCCGCCTCGTCGTTCAGTTCGAGGAGGCGCTTGGCGTAGCTGAACAGGGTTTCTCCGCGAGGCGTCAGCACCAGGCCGCGTCCGGACTTGCTCAGGATGGGCAGATCGATTTGGGCTTCGAGTTTCTTCAGTTGCGCACTAACAGCAGAGGTTGATCGCCCCAGACGATCAGCGGCCTTTGCAAAGCTGCCAAGCTCGATGCCGGTGACAAAGCTGCGCAAGACGTCGATATCGAAGTTCAGTTGCCGCATGCAAACCATCCTGATTTTGTGGATTAACAATCAAAAACTATCTGATATTCAAAACAATTCTTGGTCGTTATCGTGGCGATGTCAATTCATTTTTCAACCAGGAGAACTGCAATGAGCACGACGCAAAGCTACGGCCAACAAGCCATGGGAGAGGATGCAAGAAAGCTCGCCGAACTTACCGACAAGGTATTGTTTGGCGATATCTGGGAACGCCCGGAACTCACGAAGCGCGAGCGCAGCATCGTCACCGTCTCCGCCCTGGTGGCAATGTATCGGATCGAGCAGTTGCCCTTCCACCTCAACCGGGCACTGGAAAACGGCGTCACGAAAGAAGAGCTGATCGAGATCATCACCCATCTGGCCTTCTACTCCGGCTGGCCGACGGCGGCTTCGGCCATCAAGCTGCTCAATGCGATTCCCTCCCAAAACTAAGCCGTCCAGCGCCAGCAGGAGAGATCCATCATGCCGTTTTCCCGAATAACCCTGCTCAAGGGCAAGACGCCGGATTACCTGCGGGCGCTGTCAGAGAGTCTGCATCAGGCGCTCGTGGAATGCTTCGAGGTGCCCGCCACCGACCGTTTTCAGGCCATTCACCAGCTTTCGCCGGAGGAATTGGTCTTCGATCACCACTACCAATGTGGGCCGCGTAGTAATGATTTCGTGTTGATAGCAATTACTGCGGGGCGTCCGCGCAATACCGAAACCAAGAAAGCCTTCTATGGCCGACTGGTCGAGTTGCTTGCCACAGCACCAGGTATTCGTCGCGAGGATGTCATGGTGGTGATCACCACCACTGCGGCCGACGAGTGGTCATTCGGCAACGGTCTGGCGACGCTGGTGGAAGATTCAGAAACTTAAGGAGTTGATGATGTTGGCGATGCAGTACAGCTTTACCCTGCCGGCGGATTACGACATGGCGATCATTCGCCGACGCATTTCAGACAACGGACACAGGATGGATGGTTTTCCAGGTCTGGTATTCAAGACTTTCCTACATGCCAGTCGCGATCCCCAAGGTCGCGGAACCCATGAGAATCTCTATGCGCCGTTTTATCTCTGGGAAAGCAACGAAGGCATCAATCGTTTTTTGGCCAGCCCCGGCTTTGCTGCCTTGACCGCATCCTTTGGCTGGCCGGCGATCAAGCTCTGGTCCGTCTGGCAGGCACACTTGCCCCCAGAATTCACTCAGGCCAAGATTGCCACGCGAGAAATCGTTCAGATCGATCCATTTACTGACCTTGCCGAACTGCAGGCGCGCGAAAGCCGGCTGGTCAATTTCGATCAAAACGGAGATGCCCCATTGGGTTCGCTCGTCGGTTTCGAGCCGAACACCTGGTCCTTGGTTCGTTTTCGTTTGTGGCGTTCTTACGAAAACGATCTAGCCAAGGCCGGAACACAGGTCTATGAAGTTGGCTATCTCGCGAGATGAATGATGTTCTCTTATGGCGATGGGCAACTCATAGCGACCGTTGATTGGCCGTATGGGGAGCAACATAAGGCTGAGAAGCGAAACTTGGATCTGTTTCGCTGCCCGACTTCGTTTGACATTACCCCCAGTAGGTCAGAAATTCGGCCTGAGCGGCCGTTCGGGGGCATGGCTGATTTGGCCAGCAATACTTCGGCAAGATGCACTTCGACGATCAATCAGGTTTAACGACTACTTCCCTGACTGACGAACTCACACTTCGTGCCCAAAGCAGACCGTGGACTTTGTTAAGCAGCCTCATTTTTCCTCTTCTCGTTGATATAGCCGCGCCATTCCGCCTTCGCCTCTTTTGTCAAAAAAACAAAGAAGAAAAAGAACATATCTTCGTTGCGCGATAGCGATTCCCATTTGAAATTTAATGGGACCATCTTCGACATCACTTTCATGACAACAAAGAACCAAACTGCTAAAAAGTTCGCCATATACGCTATCTCAACATACCTCCCAAACTCACCCAAAAGGGGGGATGGAGGCATTACGAACGCGCCAAGTATTGCGATCAAGACGGTCGAAATAAGGAGAGTGGATGCAGTTCGCTCAGTCATGTTTTCTGCGCGTCAATGTCCGCTTCTGACCCCGATAGCACGTATCCCTGTACTTCATCCGATAGCTGCCGTTGAATTTTCCTGATGTCCGATTTGGGGTTATGAAGTTCGACAAGCTGGCCTCGACCCATTCCCATGGAGCGCTATTAATAGATATTGTTATCGATCATAACGGGCGAAAAAACCTGTCATTGTCGACAGGTGCCGATCCGTTTGGCATCTGATAACGTGCAAGCCGCAAATGACGGTTCGTGGCTCGAGGCTCTAGACAGGTTAATGATGTTCCGGGCGTCAATTGGAAATCATTTGTCGTTGGTTCGTCGATGAGGGCATCACTGTATGCCACCTTAAACCTGCGGACTTCAGACAAGCCCCATACAACGTTGGTAGCAAGTGCCATACCCATGAATGCCAGTCAAACCGCAGCACCCCTTGGCGCACTCTTGATGCGAGCCGCAGGTGCCGTCGTTCTGGTTGCCTACGGTTTGATCGGCGTCGTTCAGGATGACGTGGTTATTCCGACCAAGAGAGGCACATTCCACCTCCACGGGCTATCCGGATGGACCATGGCGGGAGCCATGCTTTGTGCTGCACTGGCCTTGCTTGCCGTCGTCATGGATCACTATGATCGACGGGACGATGAACTGGCGTATAAGCGTTTCGGAAAATGGGCGGCGCGTCTCGGATGGGTACTGACGGGGTTGGCGATTGGGCTGAATACGGCCGGCGTGAATTTTCCTGAGCCGTCGAAACTCACCCCGATTGGAATTTTCGGCGGGGTAATGATTCTGGTTGTGGTCACGGTTATTGGCCTTGCCAATGAGCGAGCAGTCGAAAGAACAGCGCAGCCGTCGCTTCAGGCGCCTGGCGACACACGAAGCCACTATCGGGTTGGCCGGGCAATCCTTGGGCAGTTGCTGATGATTTTTGGGGCGCTGATCCTTCTTTTCGCACTTCCGGGTGTGTTTCAGTTCAAGGTCATCAATTACCTGATTACATCGGTCTCGGTGCTCGCGGTCGTGCTTGGGTGGTTGCTGTTTTCCTCGCGAATCGCGCTTGATATTCAATTGCCGGCACCATCGACCAAAAAATTCAGGCATTGGCGTGCCATCAGGATTGGGTTGCTGCTCGTCGCCGGTCTCTGGGCGATCTGGTACGTCAAGAGCAGTCAGTGGGGCGAATGGCGTGATGATGACGAAGCGGAGCGGAAACGCGCCCCTGCCTGGAACTATCGGTTGGACGAATTCGCGGCTGGTATCCCTCTCCCGGTGATCAAGGATAGATTGTCCGCGGAAGGATTCCGGATGCGCTGCTACGGCAACCTTCAAAAGCACGAAAAGATCGAACCGGACGACATCGAGGTTTGCTGGACCATCGCAAACAACATCGAAGGCATTCCGTCGCGGATGATTACCTTCTTCTTTGGCCCGAACGGACTGCGACATATTCGACTCGACTTCCCGGAGTCGGCATGGCCCGCCGTGAAAGAATGGCACAAGCGACAGGGTGACCTTGAGGTCGGAAACTTCGGCCGTGACCAGGGGGGATCGAAGATCCTCGGCCGCCGCGGAAAAACCGGACTTGTTCTCGCCTCCGATCCCGGAATGCTTAACTGGGTCATGGTCATGTGGCAGTCGCGCGAGTTGATCCAGGAGCGTAACTGCGACGCCAAGGAGCATGATCACGCTACCTGGCAACTCCTCTGCAAGGACTGGCCACCATTCTCCGGTCCGTCCCCTTTCCTGAATGCCAATCCAAAGTCGACGCCCGCTACGCTCGGGCGGAGTGCTCCCCCTACCTAGAGATTCGTAATCCCGATGGCTGCATTGTTCTTTTTCATCCTTCCCGCGCTGGTGGTAGCGCTTGTCATCTGGTTGACGCTCCGAGAGAAGCAGAAATTCGAGAATGGCTTGCGTGGCAGCGAACCAGTGACCCCGCCATGTACCGATTCCCCGATAGCCTGCTCTTCGGACCAGCGATGGTTCATGCTGATCGACGGGGAGCGGCGAGGCCCGTTTGCAGTCGAACATCTCCAGCGGTTCCGTGATCACGGCGTTCTCGTTCGTGAGACAAAGTTGCTGGGGGCAACTACAGGTATCGGCCAGCGCGCCGACCAAATTCCGGATTTGTTCGAGCCGATCGGCGAGTCGCAACAGTTTGCTTCGCGCAAGGTGGCCTACCAGACTTTCCTTGGATTGCGCGACCCCATCTATCGGAGCAAGGGAACCGCGACGATCGCTCAGAGCCAACTCAAGCTGGCTGGCAAGCCGCGACGGCTCTTCGCGTGGCGCCGTCGCGAGGAAAGCATTCCGCTTGCGTCGATCCTGGATGTCCTGGTCGAAGGTCGAGTGGTCCGGTTCGCAGTCGAAGGCAAGACGCAGCAACGTTTGCTGAATTTTCGAACCGTGGAAGAGGCGCGCGAGTTTGCGCTGGCATTGCCAACTCGGATGTCTGAGGCGGGGCAGCATGTCAAACGCGACAGCGAGGAATTTGCCCAGTTCATGAAGGGTGCGCGCCCATGGGGAACGCTTGCCATCATCGGGGCAAATATCGCCATCTATTTGTTGGCTGGATTCAGCGGCGCCGGCTGGGTGCTGGTGTCCCCTGGAACGATGGCGAGCTGGGGCGGGAATCTTGGGCCGCTAACAACGCAGGGTGAATGGTGGCGTCTTTTGAGCAATATCTTCCTGCACTCCGGGCTCATGCATGTTTCGATCAACATGATTGCCCTGTGGGATGCGGGTCGAGTTACGGAACGCCTCTTCGGGCATACGCGGTACTTGTTCGTTTATCTGGCTGCCGGTCTTGCGGCCAGTATCGCGAGCATCAACTGGCAGCAGGAGTCCGTCAGCGTCGGGGCGTCCGGTGCGGTTTTCGGAATCTACGGGGTACTGCTGGCCGCCTTGGTATTGAACCCGCTTCTGTTGCCGGCTACGGTGACCCGACGCTTGCGGAATGGTGCTATCTTTTTTGTCGGGTATGCACTGTTGCAGAGCCTCGGTCAGAAAGGCATCGATCATGCTGCTCACGTCGCCGGATTGTTCAGCGGTATGCTTTTTGGTTCGGCACTGGTGCTCCCGCGGACGAAGGCTTTCTTTGCTGCCGGGGCGTCGGCGATCCTCGTCGTGATCGGTGCCTGGCGCGCCGACATTGCGAATGCACCATACGCTGACGAGAGGCGTTTCTGGAAATATCTGCAGACCGTAATCAATGAAGAGAAGCGCCTTAACGAGCGTGCCAAGGAATTGGTGCCCGCGGCAAGCAGCATGGGCACTGCGGCACTAGCCGAAGGCATCGACAAGGAGATCGTTCCTGGTTGGAGGTCGGTTAGCGACAATTTGAACCAGATGGATCGCCTGCTTCCTCGCTCGAAAGCCCTCCATGGCCCGTTATCGCGTTATGCCCAGTTGCGGTACGAGGGGTTCATGATGTTTCGGGACAGTATCCTGACCTCTGACGACAAACTCTCCAGTTTGGCTGGTGAGCGCCTGCAGGAGGCCAATCGACAAGCCGAAGCCTTTGCCTTACTCCTGAAGGAACAGGCGCTAAAGAAGCCGGGTGGTTCGGCTGGTGCAGGCAGCACGACCGCCACGCCGGCATCGGGCCCGCCGCTGCCGCTGAAGCCGCTTCCGGAACTGCCAGCTTCGCAACCAATCATGTCTGGACAATGGCGGGACGCCGGCCGCATCATTTATGCCGATGCGGCGAAGGCTTACCCCAAGGGACCGACGGTTGCACTCGATCAGGGCATGGCAGGCTTTGTCGAGGACATGCTGCAAAGCCTGGCTGCCGTTGACCCCGCAGCCAGAAGCTGGGTTCTACGCAAGGTGGCACTCGAGGGCAAGCGCTTGGACGATGCTACGCGCCGACAACTCCTGATGCAGTCTATCGAGAGTGTCCGCCAGAATAATGTCCGTGCTGGCCTGAAAGCGGAGGCGCTTGCCGAGGGGGCCGTTGGCCTCTTGAGGCTTCGCCAGTCGCAGGGATTGGCCGTTGAAGTGATGCGTGAAGCGCTCGCTGTGGCAATGGCCGCTGACGGCGAGGAGCGTGCCGTCGCGTTACGTTCGCTCGCCGAAGCTGTGGATTCGGACAGCTGGGCCGATGTCCGGCCGCTGTTGCCGATTGCCGAGGAAGCAGCGCAAATTTCTGGCGACCCCTTCCATCAGTCCTTTGCGCAGGCGTCGGTGGCGCATAGCTGGCACCGCCTCAAGCGCCAGGACAAGGCAAACTTGTGGTGGCAAAGTGGACGCCAGACGGCGGCACAACTGACCGAACCGCGTCGGCGTAATACCGCTGAAGCCCATCTCGCTAAAGTCGCTGCCGAATGGGGTGATCGTCAATTGGCCAAGGAAATGATCGACGCTAGGCGCGGCACCTTTGTCGATGTTCTCGCCAAAGACGTGATGGTCGCCAGTGCGAATCGTGGCGAATACGACCTGGCGTTAAAGGAGTTCATGTCGTTGCGGCCGAGTTGTACCTCAAGCATAGGAAGCGGAGGCTTTGCGCTGATGGATGTCGTGAAGATCCAGGCGGGTCGTGGCGATATCGAGCCGGCACTTCGCCTCATCTCGGAAGCGGGTGGATGTGCCCCGCGTTTTGTATCCGAGGCATTGATTTCCATCGCATCTGCCGAGGCAAAGCTAGGAAACAGCCCCTTGGCATCTGAAGCGTTGAAAAATGGAGTGGCCGTTCTTGCCTCGATCAAGGATCGGACGCTGACCAAGCATGAGTTGATGACCAAATTGGATGCGGCAACGGTGGCGGCCAGATTGGGGGACAAGAGGCTGGCCGCGGCATTGATCGCCGAAGTGGTTGCCGATGCGGAGAAGTTTCCGCTGTCCCAATCCGAAGACAGGATTGCGCTTCTCGCAAAGGCTGCGGCTGCCTATCTGGGCACTGGAAATGAGAAGCGGGGAGGTGAATTGTTCCTCAAAGCCTACCAGTTGGCGGAAAGTGCGCCGAAAACCCCGGGAGCCGACGACACTGGAAAATCACGGGCCCTTGCCGCGATCGCCGGCGCAATGCTGTCAGCCGATCAGTCCTGATCATGCCGCATGTTCGCGAAGCCAACTTTCAAATCAGACTTAGGCGAACGGCCTTGGCAACCGTCTGCGCTTTGCCGACGACACCGAGTTTCGCCTTTACGTTCGTCAAGTGGAAACGGATTGTGCGTTCGCTGAGAGAGAGGATGAGCCCAATTTCGCTGACGGTCTTGCCCGTAGCCCACCACTTCAGACATTCGTGCTCCCGCGAACTCAGTTCTTTTGGTGCGGGAGAAGGAAGCTCACGCGAATACACCAGGCGCTTTACCGCCTCATGGACATAAGCACCCAACAGGTAGGCCGCCCCCAGCATTTGCATATCGTGCGAACGCGTCTTGTAAGCACGCTCGGCATTTGCCACGCTCAGTAATGCGACCTCTCCGCGAACCCCTCGCATGGGAATGGTCACCCCTGAAGCGACGCCATGGCCTTGTGCATCCTCCCAAAAGGCCTTTTCGGCAGGCTTGGCAAAAACGTCATCCGACCAGATCAAGGGCAGGCTGGAATCGCCCAGCAGACAATGGCGAACGATCGGATCGATCCCGATGTAGTCCTTTTCCAGATAGGTTCTAGACCATTCCTCCGGGTAGCCACTGAAAATGTACTGAAGACATTCTCCATTGGATAACGGGACTCGAGCACCGTAAAGATAGTGCTCAAAACCCATTTGGATCGACACCTTCCGGACTTCTCGACCTAATTCGTCGAGCGAATCCGCATTTGCAATGTGCTCCATGGACGACAGATCTGCGTCACCGATGATGAGCTCCGGAGGATGCGAAACACGGTGGGTGATTTCTCTCATTGTGCGCCAACAATCAGTTCGTCGAATCAAGCGATTTTCGGCGGAAATAACTGCATTAGCAATGCGCTCGCTGTTCTGGCGCAGGTCAATTTGATACGTCTATCGACTTCCTGTTTGATCAACACATTATGTTGGCTAGACGATTAAATTGTCCGAGCAGACGATGGACACGAAGTCCATCAGGCTGGGTTCGGGTGGACCATGAGGCTCAGTCCGTTACACCTGTCGTTTCTGACAGCTTGATGGGGCGATCGAGCCCTTCCTACAATGGTCGGTCGGTATAACTACAATTGAATTGAGGCAATGTAGGTCTCTCCGAAAACCATGTTGTTTATCATCAATGTGCTTCTCATCCCAGGCGGGATTGTTGTCACCATCGCCGGGATAGCGATGGCGGCTAGCTGACATTCATTAGTATGACGAAAGGGATCTGCGTTGCCAGCAGAACAAATTCATCCTCGTGACAAGCTGAGCATACCTCCAGATGTTCTGGATTCGCTGAGGAACGACGCCAATGGTCTTTCCGATTCGGAGGAGCGAAACAAAACGCTGGAACTGATTCATAAATTGGAAAAAGGCGTTCTATACCACGAGAGGGGTATGCAGGAAATCCAGAGAAAATTCGCTGCGCCAACTCCACGTGTGTCACGAGCCAAGCTTTTCGGAATCACACTAATATTCGGTGGCTTTGCGTGGTTCTTTACTGGTGGGCTGATCAGTATTCTCGACGACGGTGGCTATACAGAACGCCATACCGGGCGATTTGTTACTGAGGCAACGGATGCGATTGCGTATTGGTGGGGAATTGACTTCTTCGCATTCACTTCCTCGCTTTCCTTGGTACTAACCGTTGCCTGCATCGCTGCGCTCCTAACCTACCCTGTTCCTCTACTTGATTGGCTCAGAGGGCGGAGATAACGTACGCTTTAACAGTTCTCGAAGGGCCGCTCAGGGTTGCATGCGCTCTTCCATCATTGAAATCCATCACCATCAGTCAGCTTTCGGCCAGAGGCATCCAGTAGTTATCCAGCAAAAACGCATACGGAATAAATCTAGATGGCTTTCCGCGGGCTATACTTGCGCAAAGAAACTGACATCCATGGCTCGCCCGAATGTACCCACGATAGAGACCCTGTCGCTGCTCTATGGGATGCTGTACTTGTGAGCCCACAATGGCGAGGTGATATTGCCAGCTTGAGCCATGATGTCGATGCTTAGAAAGGTCATGCGCTCTGGGCAGAAAGAGAAGTTCTATGGGACGCCGTTACGCGTCTGCGGTACATCGCAGCGAAGAGTTATCGGAAGACACCATCCAAGCAATGGCAGCACTCTATCTGGAAAATTTCGACGGGACTTCGGACGCCATCTTTCGCAGTGATCTGGCCGACAAAGATGAAGCCATCCTGCTCTTTTGTAATGAGTGCTTGGTCGGCTTCACAACGCTCAAGGTCTTCGAGGTTACGTGGCGCGACCATCCTGTGCGCATCGTCTATTCAGGCGACACCATTGTCAGTCCGCTGCATTGGGGGCAACAAACATTGGCCTTTGCCTGGATATCACGGGTTGGCCAAATCAAACAGAGTGCCCCGTCCATTCCTCTATTCTGGTTCCTCCTTGTCAAAGGGCACCGCACGTTCAAGTATCTATCTGTCTTTGGCAAGTCGTTCTTTCCACACTGGTCGGCACCTCGAGCGGATTTGAAATCGTTAGTCGACCAATTGGCCATCGCCAAGTTTGGCAGCGACTACGACCCTGGAACGGGCGTCGTCAAATTTCCAGCCTCGCGCGGCCACCTCAAGGAAGCGATTGCCCACGCCTCCCCAGAGGAAATGAGCAAGGCCGCGACACAGTTTTTCCTCCACAAGAACCCAGGCTATCGCCTCGGTCACGAGTTGGTTTGCATCTGTGAGCTTGAGCTGTTCAACATGAAGCCTTTGGCGGCACGCATCTTCCGGCTGGCTGAAGAGCCCGTTTGCTCATGACCGTCACCCCCTGGGCGTTACCCGAGAATGGGCAGGATGAGCCGAGTCAGTCCGCTTGGCTGCATGGCACCCTGGCGCGGAATGCCAGCACTGCCTATCTCATGCAGTACGGCAGTCCGGACACTATGCAGTCATTTCGCAGCCAGGTTCCGCTCTGCGGATACGAGGATTTGGCGCCGTATCTGGACCAATTGCAGGCCGGCGAAAGTGATGTCCTTTTCTCCGGATGGCCGGTCGCTTACGAACGCACGGGAGGCAGTAGCGGGGGCGCCAAGCTGATCCCGTACTCACGGGAAGGCCTGTTGGACTTTCAGCGATGCATCGTGCCGTGGCTTGCGCGAACCGTGAAAGACTACGGCATCACCGGCCAAGCTTATTTTTCGATCAGTCCGGCAACCCGAGAACCTGAGTTTATGGGCTCGGTCCCGGTCGGATTGCCTGATGCGGCTTATCTAGGTGAGCATGCGGGCTTCGCCTTGGCCAACCATAGCGCCGTTCCCCAGACGCTCGGAAACGTCAGGGACATCGCGGAGTGGCGGCAGCAAACGGTGGCGCACCTTAGAGAGGCAACGGACCTGGAGTTGATCTCGGTTTGGAGTCCGACCTTCCTTCTGCAACTGCTAGACGATATTCCGGACGCCCAACGCTGCTGGCCCAATCTCAAGGTGGTCAGCTGCTGGGCATCAGGCTCTGCCCACCGCTATGCTGAGCAACTCAAAGAACGTTTGCCGCATGCCACGCTTCAGCCAAAGGGATTGTTGTCCACCGAGGCCGTGGTCACGGTTCCTGGCGACAGCGGTCAGCCGGTACTTGTAGGCCATGGCTTTGTCGAATTTATCGACGGCAACGAGCTTCTGCTCGAAGACGAACTCGTCGAGGGTTCGGAGTATGAAGTCGTTGTCACCACCGCCAGCGGTCTGTATCGCTACCGGACGGGTGACTGCGTCCGATTTGACGGCCGCAACCAGCTTGGGCATGCCATTCTGGAATTTGTGGGCCGCGATTCGCTCACCAGCGACTTGGTCGGCGAGAAACTAACTGAAACTTTTGTCGGTAAGTGTCTCAAGGCCATTCCCGGGTTTGCCATGCTCGTGCCGGACATGTCTTGTCCGCGCTACGTCCTGATTTGCGAACGAATGCCGACCGAAGGCCAGCTCGCCAGGCTCGAGAACCACCTCGCTGCCAACCCGCAGTACGCCTACGCCCGCAAGCTGGGGCAGCTTGCCCCCCTTCGCGTGCTGCCACACGACCAGGCGTTTTCCGTGCTTGAACGCGTCATGCTCGGGCGCGGAGTTCGCCTGGGCGACGTGAAGCCTGTTGCACTGCGTCGCGAAGCCTTCTGGTTATCGCTTTTTGAGGACAGCCTGCCATGAAAATTGCGCTCATTTCCCCCAAAGGACCGCTGTACCGGGCGCGGGGCGGCATTTTCAAGAAGTCATTGCGCTATCAGCCATTGACCTTGACCACGCTGGCCGCGCTGGTTCCACCGGAATTGAATGCGCAGATCGCCGTGTATGACGAGGGGGTCCAGCCCATTCCGGACGCCATCGACGCCGACCTGATCGGACTCACCGTCATCACCGGAACAGCCGGGCGCGCGTATGAACTTGCCGCGCGCTTTCGTGCCGAGGGCAAGACGGTGGTCCTTGGCGGCCCGCATGTCACCCTGATGCCGCAGGAAGCCGCCCAGCATGCCGACGTTATCTGCGTCGGCTACGCCGAAGACAGCTGGCCAACGTTGCTTCGCGATTTTTCGTGCGGCGCGCTGAAACCTGCCTACCACCAGTCCCCGGATTTCTCCCTGGACCGGCCCGACATGCCTTATGCGCGCCGCGACCTGTTCGACTCTGGCCAATTCCTGACCCAAGCCGTATTTGAGGCCACCCGCTCATGCGTACATGACTGCGAGTTTTGCGTGGCTCCCGCGGCATGGGGCGGCAGCAATATCAAAAGCCCGTCCGACTGGGTCATCAACGACATCCGGCAGTTCGGTCAAAAGAAGCTCATTTTCGTTGACCTCAATCTCATATCCGACCGGGTATACGCCCGCGAGCTTTTTACCAAACTGGTGCCGCTCAACGTCGAATGGTTCGGACTGTCCACGGTCCTGCTGGCTCATGATCCAGAGCTGATGGAACTCGTTGCTCGCAGTGGCTGCAAGGGCCTCTTGCTGGGTCTGGAAACCGTTACGCCCGAGAGCCTGCGCGATGCCAAGAAGCGTTTCAACGGATCGGTTGGCTTCAAACAGGTCATCGGTGATTTGCACCACCTCGGAATATCCATTCAGGGCTGCTTCGTGTTTGGGCTAGACCATGACACGCCTGACGTCTTCGACGCCACGGTCGAATTTGCGCTCGACGCCGGCGTCGATCTGCCCCGTTTCGCGGTGCTAACCCCGTTTCCCGGAACGCCATTGCACACCCGCCTGGACAGCGAAGGAAGGATCCTGACCAAAGACTGGGAGCTTTACGACGGACAACATGTCGTCTTCCAGCCCCGTGCCATGACCGTGCAAGAACTCGCCGAAGGGCATGAGCGCGCCTGGAAAAAAGTCTACCAGTGGTCGTCGATTGCCAAGCGCTTGTGGGTTGCCCGCAATTTCCAGCCGCTGGCACTCACTGCCAACCTGGGTTATCGCTTCTACGCTCACAATCTTCACCGCTTTTACACCTGCGACTGGCCGATCCAGGCGCTACCGCCCCGCGTCAGCCGCGCCATCGCGTTCGCCGAAGAGTCCGCTAACAGGGCCATATGCGGATAACTCTCATCCAGCCCGCGATCGGCCATCGGATCGGGGAATCCTATATCCGCTCATGGCAGATGGAGCCCTTGCCCATTGCCACCCTGGCCGGACTCACGCCGCCGTCGATTGATCTTCGGTTTTACGACGACCGGATGGAATCCATTGCCTTCGACGAACCCACGGACGCTGTCGCCATTCCGGTCGAGACCTATACCGCGCGCCGGGCGTACCAAATTGCCAGTGAATATCGCCAGCGCGGCGTGCCGGTCATTCTGGGGGGGTTCCATCCGACGCTGGTGCCGGAAGAGGCGTCGCGCTTTGCAGAGGCCATCGTCACCGGTGAAGCGGAAGCCATCTGGCTGGAAGTCATCGACGATTTGCGCCACAACACGCTGAAACGCCACTACCGGGGCGAGCGTACCGACCTGTCGGGGATTTCGGTGGACCGAAAACTGTTTCGGGGAAAACGCTATCTCCCCATCGGTCTGGTGGAAACCGGGCGGGGCTGTCGGTTTCCGTGTGAATTCTGCGCAATTCAGACTTTTTTTGACCGCAGTTACCGGTCACGCCCAGCCGCTGCGGTCATCCACGAATTGGCGAGCCTGAAAGGTCAAAAGAAGCTGTTCTTCTTCGTTGACGACAATTTTGCCGGCGACATCAAGGCTGGCAAGGATCTGCTGCCGCAAATAGAAGTGCTGAACCTGCGTTGGATTACCCAGCTCAGCATCAACGCGGCACACGATGAAGCCTTCGTGCATCAGCTGGCACGCGCTGGCTGCCGTGGCGTACTCATCGGATTCGAATCACTCAACGAAGCCAATCTGCAGCTCATGAACAAGCGCTTCAACACGATGAAAAAAGGCTATGTCGGGGCACTGGACAACCTGCGTCGACATGGCATCGCGGTGTACGGCACGTTCATCTTCGGTTACGAACACGACAACCTGAACTCGTTTGGCGAAGCCGTGGAATTTGCGCTCGAGCAGGACATGTATGTCGCCGCCTTCAATCACTTGACACCCTTCCCTGGAACCTCGCTGTATCAGCGGCTGGCAGCCGAAGGACGCCTTCGCTTCGATGCGTGGTGGCTGGATAAGCGCTATCACTACAACGAACTTCCGTTCACCCCGATGAACCTGAGTCCCGAAGCTGTCACCCAGGGGTGCATCGAAGCGCGCCGCCGTTTCTACGCCTGGCCCAATATCCTGAAGCGCAGCCTGCGCAATCGCAGCGACTTTTTCATGTTTCGCAACTTCTTTCCCATCAACGCACTGCACCGGAACGAGATTTCGCTGCGTAACGGACACCCTTTGGGCGACGAGACGGGATCCATGCCGCTCCTCGAGGTCGCATGACCACCTATGCGCTGGCCACGCCACACGACGATGCCGTGCTGCGCGCTTTGCTGCACGACAATCCAATGCCCTCCTGGGTGACCATGTGCGTCTTACGCGATCCTTCCTTCTTCGCTGGCGTCGATCGTTTCGGGCGAGAATGGGCCGTTATCGCTCGCCAAGGGACTTCGCCAGTCGGCATGTACACCTGTTCCGACCAACGCGTACATCTGAACGGCGTGCCTACTGAGCTGGGCTATATGGGTGCCCTGCGAGTTAACCCCGCTTACCGGAACCGGCTGCGCATACTTCGGGGCGGCTACGCCTCGGTTCGCGCTCTCGCCCTATCTCGGCCTCCACCACTCTGGTACACGGCCATTGCGTCTGAGAACCTCCCGGCGCGCCGAATTCTTGAGGCGAATCTTCGCGGCATGCCGCGCTATTGGGCCACGAACGACCTCGTTACCATGGCGCTACCGCGGGCACGTGGCTACCGGCACTTTCTTTGGCGGCAGGTTCGGGTGGATGAGTTGGGCCGGCTTTGCGACTTCTACAATCAAAATGCCATTCAATATCAGTTTTCACCCGTCCTGACCCCCGAGATTGCTTCCAAGACAGGCGCATCGTTTTTTGTGGTGGAACGGGACGGTGAGTTAAAGGCATGCATGGCGCTGTGGAATCAGCAAAGTTACAAGCAGGTCGTCGCCTGCGCATATCGTCGTCCGCTCGGCCAGCTGCTGCCGATCTATAACGTCTATGCTCGCCTGGCGCGGAAGATTGAACTGCCCCGCGTGGGCCAGGCACTGGATCAGACCTATCTCGCGTTCCTGGCAATTTCACCGTCGCTTGAATACGAAGTTGTCGCACTGATTGAGGATGCACTGGCCCTTAATCCGGCGAGGGTGCTGACGCTTGGTCTGCATGCCGACCATCCGTGGCTTGCTCCCCTGCTTCACAGCTGTCGGCCGGCCACCTACCGCACACGCATTTATGCCGTGAATTTCGACGAGTCCGTCGCGCTCGATGGACGACCAGCACAACCCGAAGTGGCGGTCCTGTGAAAATTGCCCTGATTCGTCCCAACATGGGGGACTACCGCTCAACCGATGCCATGCCGCCACTCGCCATGGGTATCCTGGCAGCGCGTTCGAGCGGACATCAGGTGGTCTTTTTTGATGATAAGGTCGAACCGATTCCTGCCACGCTCGATGTGGATCTTGTGGCGTTGAGCGTGGAAACCTTCACCGCGCATCGCGCCTACGAACTGGCTGACCGCTTCCGCGAGCAAGGCAGTCTGGTCGTGATGGGCGGCTACCACCCGACATTCTTGCCCGAGGAGGCTCTTAGTCACGCCGATGCCGTAGTGACCGGTGATGCTGAGGGGGCCTGGGAGCAGCTCCTGGCTGATGCATCCAGCGGCCGCTTGCAGCGCATGTACAAGGGAGACAATCGAGCAGGGCTTACGGATTACCGGATTGACCGGTCAATCTTTGTCGGCAAGGCGTATGCGCCTGTTGAACTGATTCAGTACGGCCGCGGCTGCCGCTTTGTGTGCGACTTTTGCTCGATCCACAGTTTTTACGGTCCCCATGTTCGCGTCCGGCCGGCCGCGCATTTGCGTATCGAACTGGAAACACTAAACCGCAAGCGCCTGCTGTTCTTCGTCGATGACAATCTCTTTAGCACCGAAGATGACCTGGGCGCGTTGTTGTCGGCAATCAAGCCGTTGAATCTGCGTTGGTCCTGTCAGATCAGTATCGACATCGCCAGGAATCTGTCGATGCTCGACCGGCTTGCCGAAGCCGGATGCACGTACGTCCTGATCGGCTTTGAGAGTCTGGAACAGAAGAATCTGGTACAGATGCGCAAACGCTGGAACAACGTGGCCGGCAGCTACCCGCAGGTGGTTCGGGAATTGCATCAGCGGGGAATCGGTGTCTATGGCACGTTTGTTTTCGGCTATGACCATGACACTCCGGAGACAATCCAACTCAGCGTCGATTTTGCGCTTGAGGCGCGACTCGAAATTGCCAACTTCAATCCCCTGACGCCTACCCCGGGCTCGGCCTTGTACAACCGACTGCGTGATGAGCAACGACTGTTGTCGCCGCTGTGGTGGCTGGACCCGAATTACCGATATGGCGATCCGATCTTCGCCCCTAGGTCGATGACTGCCGAGCAAATGGCCGAGGGCTGTTTTGAGGCAAAGAAACACTTCTACACATGGTCTTCCATTGCTAAGCGCGTGTTCAACAGCGACCGGCGATTTTCTCTGTTTGGAACCTCCATGACGACGATTGCCAACGTAATCTCGCGCCGCGAAGTCTTCCGAAAACAAGGCCGTCTTCTAGGTGCATAAAGGGACTTTGTGAAGCTCACTCTCATCAAACCCACCATCGGTCGGCGCGAACACAGCCTTTATGTCGATGAAGGCCGCATGGAGCCATTGATGCTGGGGGTGCTCGCCGGACTGACCCCGCCAGACGTCGAAGTGGTGCTGCACGACGACCGTATGGAATCCATTCCTTACGACGACCCGACGGATCTCGTGGCCATCACTGTCGAAACGTATACGGCACGCCGAGCGTACGAAATTGCCGGGGAATACCGAAGCCGCGGGGTCCCGGTCATCCTAGGCGGCATGCATGTCGCGCTGCTTCCTGATGAAGCGAAGGAGCACGCCGACAGCATCTTCATTGGTGATGCCGAAACAGGCTGGGCGCAGGTGATCGAAGACGCCCGCCGCAAGAAGCTTCAACCCCAATATTACGGCCCGCCTGGAATTGCCCAGATCGGCGGGATACAGCCGCGCCGGGATCTGTACAAGGGGAAAAGCTACCTGCCCATGTCCCTGATGCAATTCTCGCGCGGTTGTCGATTTGCGTGCAGCTTCTGTGCCGTGAGCCAGTATTTCGACCGGAAACACTACCTTCGCAGAATCGATGAGGTCGTTGCCGAGATTGAAAATCAGGAGCGCAAGTTTCTGTTCTTCATTGACGACAACATTGCCTCCAACCGTGCGGCGCTCAAGGAACTTTGCCATGCCCTGATCCCGCTCAAGGTGCATTGGATAAGCCAGGCCAGCCTGGATGTGACGCAGGACCGGGAACTCATGACGCTGATGGAAAAAAGCGGCTGCTGGGGCAACGTCATGGGATTCGAGTCGATCAATGCGGCCAGTCTGCGCGAGGCGAAGAAGTCACCGAACATCCGCGGCTTTTCCAATTATGAACAGGAGGTGCGCATTCTTCGCGAGCACGGAATGCAAACCTGGGCGGCCTTCACGCTCGGCTATGACCACGACACGCCAGAGAGCATCAGCGCAACAGTGGATTTCGCCCTGCGCAGCAAGTTCACGTTTGCCGCCTACAACATCCTGATGCCCTATCCGGGTACCCCGCTGTACTGCATGCTTGCGGAACAGAAGCGACTGTTGTTCGACGGAAAGTGGTGGCTCCATCCAGAGTACCGCTTCAACCAGTCGGCCTTCATTCCCGAACTGATGTCGGCGGATGAGCTCACGAATGCCTGTCATTCAGCACGTACCCGCTACAACAGCGTGGCGTCGATGGTGCAGCGCTTCTCGGACTGGAAGACCAATCTCCGTTCGGTGACGCGGGCGGTCTCTTTCTGGCGCTATAGCTTGCTGTTCCGCAAGGAGGTTTACAAGAAACACGGAATGAGGTTCGGACTGCGATGACCCCGGCAATCCGGCTCTATCAGTACATTGCGCCCGCCCTGTTGGCGCCCCTGTCCTTCTATCTTTGGTGGACGGAATATCAGAACGTGCTGCAAGTGCTCGTTGCGTGGCTCATTCCCATCTTGTGGGCCTACATCGTTCCGGCGGTCGGCACAAATATCTGCAAGGTCTGGGAATTCGATGTCCGGTGGAAACTCGGTCGATTCCGCCCACACCATGGCTTTGTCTTTGGCAGTGCGACCGCCACGATTGCATGGCTCATCCATGGCCAACCGGCGAATAACGTCGGCGACATCCTACGCTTTGTTGTAATCCTCGGCTCCGTCCTCGGGTTCTGGAATCTGCTCTACGAAGTGAAGGCGCTGCGCGCCGGGGTGCTGAAAGTCTACAACCAGCCGTGGGCCGAGGGGCGTGGCGAAGAGGCAATAGCGCTTGACTATGCGCCCTGGTTTTTCGGTGGCTTCGGCGCGGCCCATGGGCTGGCCATCGGTGCTCTCGAGTATGCGGTGAATCGATACAGCCAACTGAATACAGCAGAAAGTTTTGCGTACTTCACGGTGAGTCTGATTATGTGTATTGCAGTCCCCGTACTCGGATTTATTCGCCATTCAATTCGGACACACGGACACCCTGGTACTCGTCCGGTCGCAAGGGAGTAGCGTCATGCCAGGCATTCTCAACACTTTCCTTCTGCTTCTCTCGCTGGCTGCCTCCTGGTGGTGCCTTTGGGCGGCAAGCCACTTAAGTCTGGGGTTTGCGCTTGTTGCCGTGTGGCTCTTCAGTCTGATGAGCCACACGCCTTTTGCTTTGATGCACGAGGCGGTGCACGGCGTCGGTTGCGCGTCGAAGCGTTGCAACGAGATGCTAGGCATCGTCTGCGGCTGGGCCTTTCCGACCTCCTTCTCGATGCAGCGCGTCGCGCACGTCGGGCACCACGAACGCAATCGTACGGATCAGGAGTTGTACGACTACTACCTGCCAACCCAGTCCCGGTTGATGCGCAACCTCTGGCTATACTTCGGAAATCTCCTGGGCCTGTATTGGTGGTCCATAGTGTTCAGCAATCTGATCTACCTGCTGGCGCCGTGGGCTTATCGTTCCCGCTTTTTTGTTCAGAAGCTGGCTCCCGCCCTGGGTTTTGGTCCGTATGTCGCGGACTTGGTCAAATTGCCGGTCATCCGCGTGTGGACCGAGATAGCCCTGGCCTTCGGTTATCAAGCGATTATTTTCTATTGGCTGGATCTGAATTTCCTTGGGATTCTGGCGTGCTATGGAGCATTTGCCATGCACTGGTCAGTTCTGCAATATGCAGACCACGCTTGGAGCGCCAGGAGCACCCGGGACGGCGCGTGGAACCTTAAGGTACTGCCGCCATTTCGCTGGGTTGCACTCAACTACCACTATCACTTGGCGCATCACCAACACCCGCAAGTGCCTTGGTACGACCTCCCCAAGTGGGTCGACCATGCAGCACCCCAGCCCTCTTTCTGGCGGATCTATTTCAGTCTCTGGAAGGGAGTTCGCCCAGCGCCGCCGATGGGCGCATCTGCCGACTTAGCTTTTCTTTTTCCGTCGGCCAACAAACCAGCCAACAGCACCGCCAACCAGTAGTCCGCCGGCAAGCCCCCCACCTGCAGCTTTGCCAAGGGAGTACTCGGCTTCGGTCAAAATCGGGTTATCCAAGAAGTTGGTACCGATGTGGATAGCCCGGACACGCCAATGACCATCGTCCTCTTTGACCATCGTCGCGGTCCAGCGGGTGTGCAGTTCGTACGGGCGACCATCCCGCAAGATGTATTTTTCCACACCATTTCCATACGCCAGGCCCCATGACTTATCTGCCGACAACTCCGTCAGCGCATCCGGTGCCAGGCTGATTTCCAATTTTTTGAGGTATCCATCCGAGCCGAACCACTTTTTGAAGTAGGCCGACACGTCGGCACGGCTCGCCAGGAACTCCTGATTGATCGGCGTTGCCCGGACCTGTTCGCTCAGGACCGGAAGCATCTTGTCGAAGTCGCCGGTGTTGATTGCCAACGTCAGCACGTTCAGGACAGCCCGAAGCTCTTCGTGGATGGCGTGGTCGGGCTCATCAGCGTTTGCGGTAAAGATTGCGAAGATGAGCATGGCGCCCATCAATATTTTCCTAATCATTATTTTTCCTTAAACAAGATGCGCATAAGCAAAGCTAACGCCACCCCGGCAACGACATCGAGTAGATGATGCTGATGAACAAGGATCGTCGATAGAACAATAAGTACCAACCACAGGCAAAGAACTACACGGATGGGAGCGCTGGCACGAGCTATCAGCGCGAGGCTGATGACTGTCGTATAGACCACGTGCAGCGACGGAACCAGATTGAAAGGCTGGTCCACGGAGAACAGCCCCTGAAAAAGACCACGGTAGAACTCGTCGACAGGCAGCGTTCGAGCAAACCCGAGGTGCGCGGGAAATACCAAGAAAGCAATGCCGGCGATGAGCGTCGCCAGGATGAGTTCCTTAGCCAGTCGTTTCAACTCCGCTGGGTCCAGAAAGAATGGCGGCAAGATGAAGAGACCGTACATGGACAAATATAACCAGATGAATTCAGGGACGAAAGGGATCAGTAATTCATCGGTAAAAAATAAGGAATAATGCTGCCCGCGAAAACCGGTCAGCCAATTAGTCGTTGGATAGATGCTGAAGAATGCAATTCCAACGAGCGTTCCCCATAACGCAAAAGTGGAAAGGCGCGAGGACAATGGTGGCAGCGGACAGGTTGCTGTCGATTGAAAATCGGGAGAGCAAGGATTCATTCAAGATGTCCTAGCGGGATCGAAGTAAAGTATGAAGCGTCAGCTGCCCCGAGGAATTATGACATGGATGTACGCACAAAATATGGATTCTGGCTGGCCTCGAATTTGAAAGACTCTTTCTTGATCGATTTGGCAGTCCACCTTCCAATGCTATTGGTGAGGCAGAGTAGAAATATTCAAGGTCTCCTTTCACAAACTCGGTTGGACCGCTATCGAGTGACCGCCGGACGGTCAATCAGCCCGAGCGTCAATGACCCAAGGGCACTGAGTACGCATTCGCCAAAAAGAAAAGCGGCCACTCGTACCTCTCTAGGCTAAACGGCAGGTAAGCGGCGGAATGCTGCTGCCCGATTCGGCGCATCAGGCGAACAGCAGTTATGGCCGAGGTGCTGCCTGTTGCTGCTGGCATGAGGCCAGAGTTAGGCCAATCCGGCCGTTGGCCAGTTGTTCAGTATCGGGCGGCAGTCGGGCAGCAAGCTGCCTTTCAGCCTCTCATTGTCTTGAATGCCTGCTTTCCCATCCAACGAACAGGTGCTCCCGACCCAAAACGGTAATTGCCTGCTAGAAGAAGGAGACGTTGAGGGAGTACTGATACGCTGTTCCTATCAGCGTCTGGCGCACTTTAGTTAGCAATGAAACTTCCCGCCCCACTCCGATAAACATGGCGAAGAGACCATTCTGAAGATTTGGTGAATACCAAATAGAAGGAATGTTCAATGTAGCCATCCCAGCGTTTGTGATGAATTGTCAAATCTACAATGCACTCATAGGAAAAAGGGCATGAAAATTTTTCCTTTGTGATGCTTGTTTTCTCCCTACCGCCCATGCTGACAGAATAAGTATTGACAAAATCACGTACCAACACCTCAATATCTGAGCGACCCGCAATACTCTCGTTTTGTTTAGATAGCCCCTCGCTATAGCGTTCAATAACGATTTTCTGAGCGTTCTTGTCTTGCCAAAGCCATTCTGGTGCAGGAGGCCATTCACGCTGTGTAGAGGCACATCCAACTATTGCGGCAATGCAAAGGGAGGCAATTCCATACCTCGACCAACGTTCGATGGTTTTGTTTCTATAACTCGGCATCATGTATCTATCCCAGTAGCGTGTTATATGGTCACGAGTTATACAGACGCAGAAACTTCCGGGTAATTACAAGTAACTCCTGACACGACCACATAGCCGAAAAGCGACTTAATGACGTTGAGATTACCCGATGTAAATCCTCGCATCAATCAGTAACCTACGAACAGGGCCTATGTCCGCTATATGGCATTTTCTTGAGAGACCGCTTGTGGCCGGTAGGGTGAGTAGGCGTTGAGGTCAGTAAGCCGACGTACGCCAAAATCTGGAATTCTCAATGGCAGCAATTCGGCGCGTATGCCACCGAGTACAACCGGCCTGTCGTTGTCACATTTCGTTTTGTCACTATCGGTAGCCAATTTCACTCAAGTGATCATAGGTACCGGAGATACTATTCAGTGAGAACACATCGGTGCGATAGCCGATCTCTTCCCTGATCGGTAGGCGCCAGTCATTCCGGAGCTTGGGATGGCCAGCAAGCTCCTCCGACAAGCGGCCGTCGCCATCCTCAACCAGTTCCATTAGGCATTTGAAACCGGTCCAGGTTTGGCCGTTTAAGTCGAGCGCTTCATCGACAACAAGCGCCACAGGCGGTGCAACGCCATGTCATAATTCGCGCTCTGAATTTTACTATCGGTGCCAAGCATCGGATGAGCTGGCTCCTGGGAGAAGTCGATGTTGCGTTCGCTACTGCGTCGGGGTTTCGGGATAGTTCCGCTATTGCTGATTGTTGCCGTCGTTGCGGCAGCCGGCGTGTACTTCGTCAAAACATGGAATGCCGATAACGGCGGTTCGGTCGATGGGACGTTCCAGATCGCTGACTTTGTAAACCGCGACTTTGAAGGTTCGCCTGCTCTGGCGCTGAGCTTCACGCATCCGATGGATGCCCGCAAAGGCTACGACGAGCAGATCCAGGTCTTCGAGATGCCGCCGCGTCCCGGCGAGGCTAAGCTGCGTGTCCGGACGGATGACGAGGAAAGAAGCGGTCCCGGCAACGGCAGCCCTCAAGTCAGCAGCGCGCCGGAGGATGTCGCAATCGACGGTGGCAAGCTGGTCAAGGGCGCCTGGGTCGTCAGCGACAACCCGCGCATCCTGTATTTTCCGCATATCAAGCCGCAGACCCGCTACGTCGTCCGTGTTGCCGCCGGCCTAGCGTCGCTGGCCGGCGAGAAGCTCGTCGAAGAAGGTCGCTACTCGGTGGTCACAGCCATCGTCTCGCCGGCCTACTACTTTGCCAGCCGCGGCATGGTGCTGCCGGCCAAGCAGAATGGCGGCCTGCCGGTGGTCACGGTCAACGTGCCCGAGGTCGATGTCCAGTTTCTCCGCGTCAAACCGGACCAGTTGCCACGCTTCCTCGACAAGGTGATCAGCGGGCCGCGCCCGCAGCGGGCCAAAC
>Ga0209507_1000463_pt1 | contig 45456 bp, 42 predicted proteins | sample AD_UKC028_MetaG_FD_184414 | JGI IMG/M metagenome (GOLD analysis project Ga0209507, IMG submission 184414) | Active sludge microbial communities of municipal wastewater-treating anaerobic digesters from USA - AD_UKC028_MetaG (SPAdes) (version 2) | ecosystem: Engineered > Bioreactor > Anaerobic >...
CCGAGCATGTCGTACTCGTCGACGGCGTCGAACAGACCATGAAAGCCGACATCCGCTGCTACGTTTACGCGGGCGGGGTTCAGCTCGTCGTTGCCCGCCTGTACCAGGGTCAGACCACCAATTTCCGGACGCCAGGTGGCGGTTTCGCGCCGGTCTTCTTTTCCTGAGCGAGTAAAATTCCGCCATGAAGATCTTCGGCATTGCCGGCTGGTCCGGCTCCGGCAAGACGACGCTGCTGGAAAAGCTGATCCCGCAATTCACCGCGCGCGGGCTCAGGGTTTCGGTCATCAAGCACGCCCATCACGGCTTCGACATCGATCGCCCGGGCAAGGATTCGCATCGCCACCGCGAAGCCGGGGCGACCGAGGTCATGCTCTCGTGCAACGACCGCTGGGCGCTGATGCACGAGCGGCGCAGCGAAGCCGAACTGACGCTCGACGAATTGCTGGCCCGGCTGTCGCCCTGCGACCTGGTGCTGATCGAGGGCTTCAAGCAGGAACCGGTGCCGAAACTGGAAGTCTATCGACCGGAGAACGGCAAACCGCCATTGTTCCCCGAACGCAGCGACATCGTCGCCGTCGCCAGCGATGCCGATATTGCCACCGACTTGCCGCGGCTGCCGCTGAACGACGTCGGGGCCATCGCCACCTTTGTCTTGAACCATCTCCAATTTCAGGAACGCACATGCTGAGTTTCGAACAAGCCATGGAAAAACTGCTGGCCGCCGCACAGCCGGTCGAAGAAGTGCGCTCGCTGCCGCTGACCGCCGCCGCCGGCCGTATTTTGGCCCATTCGCAGCAGTCGACCGTAGCCGTGCCGCCGCTCGCCAATTCGGCGATGGACGGCTATGCCGTACGCACCGCCGACGTCACCGCCGCCGGCGTCTGCCTGCCGGTCAGCCAGCGCATCCCGGCCGGGACGGTGGGCACGACCCTGCAGCCGGGCACCGTGACCCGCATCTTTACCGGCGCCCCGATCCCGGCCGGTGCCGATGCCGTGGTGATGCAGGAACGCTGCGAGCATGGTGCCGACGGCGTCGTCATTAACCACGTGCCGCGCCCGGGCGAAAACGTTCGCCCGGCCGGCGAAGATATCGAGCTCGGCACCGATATCCTGAAGGCCGGCATCAAGTTGCGCCCGCAGGATGTCGCGCTGGCCGCCGCCGCCGGGCTGGCGGAACTACCGGTGCGTCGCCGCCTGCGCGTCGGCGTCTTCTTCACCGGTGACGAACTGGTACAACCGGGCGAGCCCTTGCCACCCGGCGCCATCTACAACTCCAACCGCTACGCCCTGCGCGCCCTGCTCGAAGGCATGGGCTGCGAAGTGCGCGATCTCGGCACCGTGCCGGACCAGCTCGACGCGACCCGCACGGCGCTGCGTCAGGCTGCCGCCGACAATGACCTGATCATCACCTGCGGCGGCGTCTCGGTCGGCGAGGAAGATCATGTACGGCCGGCGGTCGAGGCGGAGGGCCAGCTCGACATGTGGCAGGTGGCGACAAAACCCGGCAAGCCGCTGACTTTCGGCGAGGTCCGGCGCCCCGATGGCAAGGCATGGTTCATCGGCCTGCCGGGCAATCCGGTGTCGGCCATCGTCACTTTCATGATGACCGTCCGTCCCTTCGTGCTGCGCCTGCAAGGGGTGGAAAAGGTGATGCCGCAAGTGTTGATGCTGCCGGCGGAATTCGACTGGCCGCGTCCTGATGTGCGGCGCGAGTTCCTGCGCGCCCGGCTGAACGAGGCCGGCGGTGTCGAGCTGTTCCCCAACCAGGGCGCCGGCGTGCAGACCTCGCTGGTCTGGAGCAACGGCATCGTCGACAATCCGCCCGGCCAGCCGGTCAGGCGCGGCGATCCGGTGCGCTTCATTCCCTTTTTGGAACTCCTGTCATGAGCGTCAAGGTGCTCTATTTCGCCGGGCTGCGCGAGGCGCTCGGCATGGCCAGTGAAACGCTGGAACTGCCCGAAGGCATTGCCACGATGGGTGGCCTGCGCGATTGCTTGATCAGCGCCGGGCGGGAAAAGCTGGCGACGGCGAAAAACCTGCGCTGTGCGGTGAATCAACAGATGGTCGGGCCGGATGCAGCTGTCATGGATGGCGACGAAGTGGCCTTCTTTCCGCCGGTGACGGGAGGTTGACCGTGACAGTGCGCGTCCAGGAAGCAGATTTCGATGTCGGCGCCGAGTTGACCGCGCTCCGTGCCGGCGACCCCCGCATCGGCGCGCTCGCCAGCTTCGTCGGCCTGGTGCGCGACATCAACGACGGCGCCGGGGTTTCGGAAATGACGCTGGAGCACTATCCCGGCATGACCGAAAAGGCGCTGGAAGCCATCGTTGTCGAGGCGCAAGCACGCTGGGACATCTACGGCGCCCTGGTCATTCACCGTGTCGGGCCGCTCAGGCCCTGCGACCAGATCGTCATGGTCGCCGTGACCAGCGCCCACCGTGGCGAAGCCTTCGCCGCCTGCGAATTCATCATGGACTACCTGAAGACCCGCGCGCCGTTCTGGAAGCGCGAGGTGACGGCAGAGGGCGCGCGCTGGGTCGATGCCCGCGACAGCGACGATTCCGCCGCCACCCGCTGGCAGAAATAGTCAGCGAAAAGTCCGCTGGGCGAGGATGATCAGCGCCATCGGCAGCGTACACAGGGCCAGCAGGAAAAAAACGTCGCCACTGGCCAGCGTCAGCGGGCTGACCAGCCCGGCGCTGGCGCCGGAAAGCCCATGCAGGGCCTGCGCCCAGTCCGGGTGGAAGCCTTCCGGCAACACCGCCAGCCGGCGGGCGTAGAAAAACTGGAGTGCTACGGTCGACAGCGCGATACTCGACGAAATACCCAACTGGCGGACGATGTTCTTGACCTGGTAGCCATGCGAGAAAACCTTGGGCGGCAACTCGACGAAGGTGCCGAAGGCGACCGGCCCGATGAAACACGGAATGGCGATGCCGCAGATCAGTGCCGGCAACAGCAGCAGGTGCCAGTCGCTCAATCGACCGGCCTGGCTGAAGCTCAGGCAGGCGATGGCGTACAGGGCCAGCCCGGTCAGCATGAAGAGGCGCGGCCGTGGCCGCCGGCGGGCCGCGGCCGCATGCAGCAGGGCGGCGGCAATGCTGCCGGACAGGCTGAACGACAGGATCAGGGCGGTGGTCGACAGCGGGAGGCCGAGGCCTTCCTTGAACAGGATCGGCAGCAGGAAACCGCTGGTGCCGGCCATGAAGTAGCCGAAGAAATACAGGGCGATGCCCAGCAGGTAGCGCCACTGGAACAGGCCGCGGTAGTCGATCAGCGGCCTGTCCTTTTTCCATTGCCGCCAGGCGAAAACGCTGAGCGCGACGATCGAGGCGATGCCCACGCCAAGCACCAGCGAGCGCGAGGAAGCGGCTTCGGAAGGGATTTCCTGGATCGCGTATTGCAGCCCGAAAATCCCCGCCACCAGCCACAGCAGCCAGCCCCAGTGTTCCTCGCTGCGTTCGCCGACCGGCACCGTCTCGCGGGAAAGATGTGGGCCGGCGATCCAGGCAACCGCGATGGCCAGCGGCACCGCACACCAGAACAGCGCGGGCCAGCCCCAGACCCCGAGCAGCCCGGCGGCGGCGAGCGGGGCGATGGCCGACGCGCCGAGCAGGCTGCCTATAAAGCAAAGCAGGCCGTGAAAACGCGCTTCCGGCGGCAGGCGGTTGATTTCCATGCGCCCGGCGGTAAAGAAGGTGGCGCCGCCCGCGCCTTGCAGGATGCGGCCGAGGGTGAACTGGCCGACGCCGCCGGCCGTGGCGCAGAGGATGCCGCCGAGGGCGAAGACGACCAGCGAGGCGAGGATGAAATCGCGATAGCCCAGGCGCTCGACCATCCACTGGTGCTTGTAGAGCATGAAGATCGAGGCTACGCCGTAGAGCGTGTAGGCTAGCGCGAATTCTCCAGGGGTCAGGGCGAGGCCGGCCATGATCTGGCTCGCCGCGAACATCACCAGCCCGGTCTCGAAAAACTCGACGCAGGTGATGGCGGCGATGCTGGCGAGCAGGCGCGAGGCGGGCGGCTGGATGGCGGGGGCAGAGTGCATCGGGCAGGGCAATGGGAAAGGATGTACGGTTCCAAGGATGCCAGATTACGGTTCGCTGCGCGTAATTTGCCCATTTGGCGCATGCGAGCGGCAGTTGAAATTTGTCCCGGCGTCCTCATCTACCGGGTATCGAAAAAATTCCCCAAGGGAGACAGCCATGCGAATCGACAAGTTCACCACCAAGTTCCAGCAGGCGCTGGCCGATGCCCAGAGCCTGGCCATCGGCAACGACCAGCAGTTCATCGAGCCGCAGCACTTGCTGCTGGCGCTGATCAACCAGGACGACGGCGGCACGACCTCATTGCTGGCGCGCGCCGGCGTCAATGTCCCGGGCCTCAAGCGCGATCTCGAACAGGCCTTGACCCGCCTGCCCAAGGTCGAAGGCCACGGTGGCGACGTCTCCATCGGCCGCGACCTCGGCAACCTGCTTAACCTGACCGACAAGGAAGCCCAGAAGCGCGGCGACCAGTTCATCGCCAGCGAAATGTTCCTGCTGGCGCTCGGTGAGGACAAGGGCGAAGCCGGCCGTCTCGCCAAGCAGCACGGGCTGAGCCGCAAGGCGCTGGAGGCCGCGATCATGGCCGTGCGCGGCGGGCAGGGCGTCGATTCGCAGGAAGCCGAAGGCCAGCGCGAGACGCTGAAGAAATACTGTATCGACCTCACCGAGCGCGCTGCGCAGGGCAAGCTCGACCCGGTGATCGGCCGCGACGACGAAATCCGTCGCGCCATCCAGATCCTGCAGCGCCGCACCAAGAACAACCCGGTGCTGATCGGTGAGCCAGGCGTCGGCAAGACCGCCATCGTCGAGGGTCTCGCCCAGCGCATCATCAACGGCGAGGTGCCGGAAACCCTGAAAGGCAAGAAGGTACTGGTGCTCGACATGGCCGGGCTGCTCGCCGGCGCCAAGTATCGCGGCGAATTCGAGGAACGCCTGAAGTCGGTGCTCAAGGAAATCGCCCAGGACGAAGGCCAGATCATCCTCTTCATCGACGAACTGCATACCATGGTCGGCGCCGGCAAGGCCGAGGGCGCCATCGATGCCGGCAACATGCTCAAGCCGGCGTTGGCACGTGGCGAACTGCACTGTATCGGCGCCACGACGCTCGATGAATACCGCAAGTACATCGAGAAGGACGCCGCGCTTGAGCGCCGTTTTCAGAAGGTGCTGGTCGAAGAACCGAGCGTCGAATCGACCATCGCCATCCTGCGCGGGCTGCAGGAAAAATACGAACTGCACCATGGCGTCGACATCACCGACCCGGCTATCGTCGCTGCTGCCGAACTCTCGCACCGCTACATCACCGACCGCTTCCTGCCGGACAAGGCGATCGACCTGATCGACGAGGCGGCGGCCAAGATCAAGATGGAAATCGACTCCAAGCCGGAATCGATGGACAAGCTCGATCGCCGCATCATCCAGCTCAAGATTGAGCGCGAGGCGGTGAAGAAGGAGAAGGATGAGGCGTCGATCAAGCGTTTCGGGTTGATCGAGGAAGAAATTGCCAAGTTGTCCAAGGAGTATTCCGATCTGGAGGAAATCTGGAAGGCCGAGAAGGCGCACGTCCAGGGTTCCGTCCACATCAAGGAAGAAATCGACAAGATCAAGGCGCAGATGGCGGAACTGCAGCGCAAGGGGCAGTATGACAAGCTCGCCGAACTGCAGTATGGCAAGTTGCCGCAACTCGAAGCGCAGCTGAAGGCGGCTGACGCGGTCGACCCGGAAAAACAGGTCAAAAACAAGCTGCTGCGCACGCAGGTCGGCGCCGAGGAAATCGCCGAGGTGGTCAGCCGCGCGACCGGCATCCCGGTCAGCAAGATGATGCAGGGCGAGCGCGAGAAGCTGCTGAAGATGGAAGAGCGGCTGCACAAGCGCGTCGTCGGGCAGGACGAAGCGGTACGCCTGGTCGGCGACGCGATTCGTCGTTCGCGTGCCGGTCTGTCCGACCCCAACCGGCCGTATGGCTCCTTCCTCTTCCTCGGCCCGACTGGCGTTGGCAAGACCGAGCTGTGCAAGGCGCTGGCCGAATTCATGTTCGACAGCGAGGAACACCTGATCCGTATCGACATGAGCGAGTTCATGGAGAAGCACTCGGTCGCCCGCCTGATCGGCGCGCCGCCGGGCTACGTCGGCTACGAGGAGGGCGGCTACCTGACCGAAGCCGTGCGCCGCAAGCCGTACAGCGTGATCCTGCTCGACGAAGTCGAGAAGGCCCATCCGGACGTCTTCAACGTGCTGCTGCAGGTGCTCGACGACGGCCGGATGACCGATGGCCAGGGGCGCACGGTCGACTTCAAGAACACGGTCATCGTCATGACTTCCAACCTCGGCAGCCAGATGATCCAGCAGATGGCCGGCGACGACTACGGCGTGATCAAGATGGCGGTGATGGCCGAGGTGAAAACCTACTTCCGGCCGGAATTCATCAACCGGATCGACGAAGTCGTGGTCTTCCACGCGCTCGACGAGAAGCACATCGCCGGCATCGCCAAGATCCAGCTCGGTTACCTGGAAAAACGTCTGGCCCAGCTCGAAATGGGGCTGGTCGTCGAAGACAGCGCGTTGTCCGAACTGGCCCAGGCCGGTTTCGACCCGGTGTTCGGCGCCCGGCCGCTCAAGCGGGCGATCCAGCAGCAACTGGAAAACCCGTTGGCCAAGAGTATCCTCGAAGGCAAGTTCGGGCCGAAGGACACGATCCGCGTCGCTTGCGAAAACGGCATCATGCGCTTCGCCAAGGGCTGAACCAGCGGACGAAATGAAAACGGCGAGGCTGGCTGCCTCGCCGTTTTTTTGGAAAAGCCGGTTTTCAGATTCAGGCCGCTTTTCCCGGTTGACCGTAGGAGGCTGCTTGCAGAACCTCTGCGGCCTGATGATGCTTCCATTCGTGATGGCGGGTTGCTGATCCTGGGCCTGCCGCTCAGCAGAGTCAGCCATCCGGCGGCAATTCGGCCAATGCCGCCGTCGGAGAATGTGCCTTCTCGAACATCAATAAAGCGTGTAGGCCATTTAACAGATTGAAGGCCATATCTGCTTCAACTGTTCGAAAAAATGCTGCGAGCGAGTCTCGATCTTGTCCTCGTCCCACGTATCTACATCGGGGCCGTGGAAGTACTGCATCAGGTTCAGCTTGCCGTACTTGAGCAACTCAGGCCGCTTCGCTGCCCATGCCGAGTTGGAGAGGGCAGGATTAAGGCTTCCTGTCACCAGCGTTAGGTTTCCTATAGTGTTGAGCAACCGGTCTCGGCGTTGGCTCGCCTTCTGCTCTTTGACGGGATCAGCGCGGTCTGTCTCACTGAGCGGCCAATATGTCTGCCATGTTTGAGGCATTACATGCTCAATTGTCAGTCCCGCAGGCAACGCGAACACTGGGCTGAGGGCGGACTGCGCCTGCAATTCAAGCGCCTCAAGGATGGCACGAACGCGATATTGAGCCAGTCGTCCATACAGGGGCAGTTCCTTGATGGCAGTTTCGAACTTACTGTCGTCCGGGAAGAAGCTACTATCCGCCGTGCTCTTCAATAGGTAGTTGGCGACAAAGGCAACAGACACCTTGCCTTCCTTGTCGATGGCCCGGAGCAGATCGAGGAAGAAACGGTTGTAATTCTTGGTGGTCAATCCACAGATCATGCGCCGGAACAGGTAAGACTCAACCATCGCAATGATCTTATCGAACTCGTCTTCGCGTCCAGGCACCATCTCGGCATGGAGGTAAAGCAGCAGGGGAAAAACTGTAGTGGTGTCTATCGCCACGAGTCTATCCAGAAAGACTGCCAACCGCTGATGCTTTCCGGCATCGTAAAAGGTCTTGAAAACATCGGCGTAACGAGCGAGTTGGGCAATGTGTTCAGCCGATGTCTTTGGAATAACTAGCAGCGAACCGGTGATTTCATCAGTAGAGTCAGCGAATGCCTTGAAGGCATTAAACAGGTGGGACGACTTCACTTCGTCCATGGTCATCATGGCGAGGTAGTAATTGATGAAAACGTCGACACGGGGTCGGGTAATCCGGCCTTGCTTGACCAGATCGCGCCACCACTGAGTTTCGAACTGCTGCCAGTGGTCGGAGTAAAGTTTCTCAACGTTTTCTTTGTCCGCTGCTGCACGGCGGAACAGGTAGTTCTTGATCAGGTCAGCAGGCAGCAGGTCTTCGCCACGCGCATTGAGTGTTTCGAAGATCACCTGCGTCTCGTCATCCTTGTCGAGGTCAATCACCACCACCTGAAGACAATCTTTGACGACCTGCCACAGGGAGTCGTAGCGGTCATCGAGCGTTTTCGTGCTCAGTACATTCTGGTCATGGTCGTCATCGAGCTTGCCAGTGAGCCAATGACGCAACTGTGCATAAAAGAACTTATAGGCGTCGACTATGTTGTTCGATCCATCGGCAATGCTGGGACGCTGCTTGATTGCCTTATCGAGACCGGCAGGCGATCCCGCCTCATGCACGGCACGAAACGCAGCCCGGTTGCTGTTGGTCGGCCATACTTTGAAGACCTCATCATCGAAGTCGATCATGCTGCGGCGGTTCTCAACCAGCGACGTGAAGCGTTCGATGTATTTCCCCCTTTCGTCGGCTGCTGCATGATCCCGTGCGGCAATCAGGAAAAGTTGCAACGTAGTGAAGCGTTGCTGCCCGTCGATGACTTGACGGCTTTCTATCGAGCCAGTCGGGTTGGCCAGTTGTTCCAATACGACTGCGCCGAGAAAGTGCGGATGTGCTTTGCCAATGCGCAGGTGCTTGTCCAGCAGCGCCTGAATGTCTTCCCATAAAGGCTCCCAGTTGGCCTCCTGTGTCCAGACATAGGGGCGCTGAAACAGTGGCACCTGATAAGTGATGGTCTGATCGAAGATACGTTCGAGCTTGCGGGTATTGGCTTCCATAAATTCTCGTAATAGGTAAGCTGCTTTCAGAGCAGTATCAATCAAAGTAATGGCGAATCAATCTTGGCGGTTATGTTCCCATTTCGCGTCATCGTGACCGCTGGTGTGATGCTGCATGGATAGGAGTGCATGCTACCTCAATCGGTCACGCTATCCGTGAAACGGGGGATATGCATTGGCTAAATCGGATGTCGCGATGACGCGAAATACTCAGAGTACGGGACTCGCCAATGTTAGTCATGAGGCCGTCTCAGAGAGCCATCAGTTCATTGACGGGCCGAGGAACCGGAATCAACCCGTCTGGCAGATAACCGAGTTCTGCGGACGTTCAAGTGGCCGGTCCTCTGGAGCCTCTTATGGTAGGTTGTGGCCGACAGCAGGAGTTCGTCATGGTACCTGTAAGCAGTCGATGGCAAAATGCAGAAAAATGGCTGTCGCTGAGGGTTCAATGAAAAGAACGCTATTCCTTGTTCGTCATGCCAAGTCGAGTTGGGATGACACTGCCCTGCCTGACAAGGAGCGGTCATTGGCAGACCGAGGAAAGCGTGACGCGCCAATAATGGGAAAACGCTTGGCGAAGCGCCAAGTGAGACCTGACTTGATTTTGTCCAGCCCCGCGCGTCGCGCATTTTCGACGGCGGAAATCATCGCCAAAGAGCTCAATTACAGGGCTAAGGATATCGTTGTCGATGACCGGCTGTATGCCACCGATGCCGAGACACTGTTAGGCGTTATTGGTGAGCTCAGTGACAAGCTGAAGTGCGTGATGCTCTTTGGCCACAACCCTGAGTTCACCGAATTGGCGCAACGCTTGTCCAACGAGTCCGTTCTTATGACAACGTGTGTGGTCGCACAGCTTACGTTCGAGTCGACGTCATGGTCGTCCATCGGTTCGACGAAGCCAGTGGAAGTCCTCCTCGACTACCCGAAGAACACGTATTCGTGATGATGCCCAGATGGGGTACGGTGGGTCGGATTACATGGCTGATGCCTTGGGGGAAGCACTATTGAAACTGCCGACGCCCCAGATTGAAGCTCGTGTTCCGCAGATCGACGATTTCTAGCCGTGGCATTCAACGACCTCGACAGGAAGCGCAGTGAAAAGGCCATGGATGTGCAAGCTGTTGCCGGCGCCAGCACCCCGGAGCCTCGAACTGCTAAGAAGCCCGGTTTTCCCACTGGGAAACCCCGATAATGGCGGCCAATTCGTTTTGAACGCTGGGATTCCCGCATGGAAATTAAGGTCAACTTTCTCGACAAGCTTCGTCTTGAGGCCAAGTTCGACGACTTCACGGTCATTGCCGACCAGCCCATCCGCTACAAGGGCGATGGCTCGGCGCCGGGGCCGTTCGATTACTTTCTGGCTTCATCGGCCTTGTGCGCGGCTTACTTCGTGAAGCTGTACTGCGACACGCGCAACATTCCGACCGAGAACATCCGCCTGTCGCAGAACAACATCGTCGATCCGGAAAACCGCTACCAGCAGATTTTCAAGATCCAGGTCGAGTTGCCGGCGGATATCTCCGCCAAGGATCGGCAGGGAATTTTGCGCTCCATCGACCGGTGTACCGTGAAAAAAGTGGTGCAAACCGGGCCCGAGTTCGTCATCGAGGAAGTCGAAAATCTCGATGCCGATGCACAGGCCCTGCTGACGCTGAATCCGGATTCGCTAGCCAGCACCTATATCGCCGGCAAGGATCTGCCGCTAGAGCAAACCATCGCCAATATGTCGGGGATTCTGGCCGGCTTGGGCATGAAGATCGAAATCGCGTCGTGGCGCAATCTGGTTCCCCATGTGTGGTCACTGCATATCCGCGATGCGCACTCGCCGATGTGTTTTACCAATGGCAAGGGCGCGACCAAGGAAAGCGCCTTGGCGTCGGCCTTGGGCGAATTCATCGAGCGGATGAATTGCAATCACTTCTACAACGACCAGTTTTGGGGGGAAGACATCGGCAACGCAGCCTTCGTGCATTACCCGCAAGAACGTTGGTTCAAGCCCGGCCGCAAGGATGCGCTGCCGGCTGAAATACTCGATGAATACTGCCGGCAGATTTACAACCCCGATGGCGAATTGCGCGGCTCGCACCTGTACGACACCAACTCCGGTAATGTGCAGCGCGGCATTTGTGCGCTGCCCTATGTGCGCCAGTCGGACGGCGAGGTGGTGTATTTCCCCACCAACCTGATCGACAACCTGTTCCTCAGCAATGGCATGAGTGCTGGCAATACGCTACCTGAAGCACAGGTGCAATGCCTGTCGGAAATTTTCGAACGGGCGGTCAAACGCGAAATTCTCGAAGGTGAAATCGCGCTGCCCGATGTGCCACAGGAGGTGTTGGCAAAGTATCCCGGCATCCTGGCCGGCATCGAGGAACTGGAAAATCAGGGCTTCCCGGTACTGGTCAAGGATGCCTCGCTGGGCGGCGAATTCCCGGTGATGTGCGTCACCCTGATGAACCCGCGCACGGGCGGCGTGTTCGCTTCCTTCGGGGCGCACCCCAGCCTGGAGGTGGCGTTGGAACGCAGTCTGACCGAGTTGCTGCAGGGGCGCAGTTTTGAAGGCCTGAACGATCTGCCGCGGCCGACGTTTGAGAGCAACGCGGTCACCGAGCCGAACAACTTCGTCGAACACTTCATCGATTCCAGCGGCGTGGTGTCGTGGCGTTTTTTCAGCGCCAAGGCCGATTACGAGTTTGTCGAGTGGGACTTTTCCGGCCAGGGTGAGGAATCCAATGCTGACGAAGCCGCCACCTTGTTCGGCATTCTTGAAGGCATGGGCAAGGAAGTGTACATGGCGGTCTATGACCAGCTCGGCGCCACCGCCTGCCGCATCCTGGTGCCGGGTTATTCGGAAATCTATCCGGTCGAGGATCTGATCTGGGACAACACCAACAAGGCACTGGCCTTCCGTGAAGACATCCTGAACCTGCATCGACTCGACGACGCCGGCCTGGAAACACTTCTCGAACGTCTGGAAGACAGCGAACTCGATGACTACACCGACATCATCACCTTGATCGGCGTCGAATTTGACGAGAATACGGACTGGGGCCAGCTGACGATTCTGGAGTTGAAGCTGCTGATTCAGCTCGCCTTGCAGCAATTCGAAGCGGCGCACGAACTGGTGGGCACCTTCCTGCAATACAACGAGAACACGGTCGAACGCGGATTGTTCTATCAGGCCTTGCATGTGGTGCTGGAGGTGCTGCTGGATGACGACTTGGAACTGGCCGATTACGAGGTCAATTTCCGTCGCATGTTCGGAAATCCGCGGATGGATGCGGTGCTGGGGTCGGTGGACGGCAGTGTGCGCTTCTTCGGTTTGACGCCAACGAGCATGAAACTGGAAGGGCTCGATCGGCACCAGCGCCTGATCGATAGCTACAAAAAACTGCACATCGCACGGGCCAAGGTGGCGGCTTGATCCAGTTTGGGTTACGAGTCATGGCTGCATCAAGCACAAGCGTGACCGGGTGCCTTCCTACGAGCTTCGGCACCCGTTACGGGCAAGGCCAACTTCCGCTACCGCTTGGCCTGACCGTTCCGCAACGGGCCGGGAGTTCTAATTCGTAGGCTTGGAAAGCCGACGTTTGTACCAAATTGCTGTTGTAGGGCACGTAACCGATGCCTTGCCGACCGACAGGCGCCGGCAATCGAACAGCTGGAAAGGCCGACCAACTGCCTGATGTCCAAAACTGCGGAACGTCTTCTGTGGCAGATATTAGCGGACGTCCGTGCCCTCGTCATGGCGTCAGTGCAAACAGGCGGACGGCGTTGCCCCAGGCGATCTGCCGTGCCACGCCGGGCGGCAGCTGCTCGAGCCACGGCCGGTAGCCGCCCATGATCTGCCCGTAGTGGTCCCAGCGCTCGTCGATCCAGGTGTCGGAGCCGAGCAGGAAGCGCTCCGGGTGGCGCTCGAACAGTTGGCGCCACTCGGCGGAAATCTTTCCTGAGCCGTCGCTGATACCGCTGCGATAGGAGAGTTCGGCAACCAGGCCGGGGTAGGTGTGCAGCATGCGTTCGACTTCGGCGGCCGGCAATGAAAAACCGGTGTGCGCCCAGATGATGCGGGCATCCGGGTAAAGCGAAAAGAGTAAGTCCAGCGCCGCGACATCGCTGTGGGCATGCAGCATCAGCTTGTGTTCGCGGGCAAAGCGGACCATCTGCGCGACGACCGGGCTGCGCGCCTCCTCGCCATGCAGATGGAACTCGCCGATTCCAGCGAAATAGCCGTGGCGCCGGTATTCCTCTTCGATCAATATCATTGTCTGCGGGTCGTTGAACCAGGTTTGCACATCGGCGCGCACCCGGTAGGGGCGCAGGAAGGGCACGACCTGAAGCTTGTCCGAATGGGCGGCGTAGAGGGCGTGAGTCCCGGCGTTGGGCCGGCTGTTGGCCAGGATGCCGCGCACGCCGGCTGCCTCGAAGAGCTGGAGCGCCTCGCCGGTGGTCACCCGCGGGGTCGGTTCCCAGTTGTAGTGGAGATGTGCGTCGAAGAGCGGCATCGGCTCTGCGGCGTCGACCCTGATGCCGAGGCCGATACAGAGGAGCAGGGCAAGGATCTTGTATTTCATGGCGGGACTTCAACGAGTTCTTTTCGTTGCGACAGGGTATGCCGGTGTTCGTTCCTCGGCCACGGGCCGAGATAGCGGCACCATCCCTACTTGCCCCCTGAATTTGCCCTCTTTTTCGGGGGCGACCGCAGCAAGCCCGCTTTTGGCGGTTTTGCCCGCGGCTTTCTTTACATCAGGATTGCAAACAGGCTGCTGTAATCGTCCTTCCAGGGCCGGAAGTTTTTGCTATCCGCAATTGGCTGCGCATCCTGCAGGGAAGGATGCCGGAAAAATTCCAGATTGCCGCTGATCAGCGCCCAGCGCGAGCGGAACGCGCCGCTTGGCTGGTCGCCGTCGACATCGACGAGGCGCACTTCCTTGCCGAAATGGTCGACCGCAGTCTTGATGACCGGGCGCAGGTCGAGGAAGCGGTTGGTGATATGTACGGCCAGCACGCCGTCCGGCTTCAGATGCCGGAAATACAGGGCGAACGCCTCGCGGGTCAGCAGGTGGACGGGGACAGAATCCCCGGAAAAAGCATCGACGATGAGGACGTCGAATTGCTGCGGTGTTTCGATCTCGAGTTGGAGGCGGGCATCGCCGAGCACGATCTCGGTCTGTGCCGCCGTTTTGAACAGGAAGCTGAAGTGTTGCTTGGCGACATCGATGACCAGCGGATCGATTTCGTAGAGCCGGTAGTAGTCGCCGGGCCGCCCGTAGCTGGCCAAGGTGCCGATGCCGACACCGACCACGCCGACACGCAGCGGGCTGGCGCCGGCCTTGATCTGCAGCGCCTTGCCGGCACCGCCTTCGGCACTGTAATAGGTCGTCGGCTGCAGCGCCTTGTCCGGTGCCAGGAATTGCCGGCCGTGGATGATCTGCCCGTGCAGCATCGTGCGGTGGCCTTTCTCGGCATTGGCGAAGACCCGCAGGGTGCCGTAGAAGTTGCGCACGGTGATTTCCGCGCCGCTGTTTTCCTCGATGTGATCGGCGATGCGAACCCAGGACAGCGCGACCAGGAAAACGAGCGTGGCGGAAACCGCCGCCAGTCGCCACGCCGGGCGCGAAAAGTGGGTGCCGGGGATAACGGCGAGCGCCGTGACCAGGCCGGTGAGGACGATGCCGATCGACAGCTCGTAGTTGGCGTTGAAGAAATACGGCGCGATGACGCCGACGAAAAAGCCGCCGCAGGCGCCGCCAACGGCCAGCATCAGGTAATAGGTGGTCAGGTGCCCGATGTGGGGCTGGCGGCGCGCCAGTTCGCCGTGGCAGACCATGCAGGCGACGAAGAAGGCGCTCAGGTTGATCGCCATCGACAGGTAAATGGGCAGCGCCGTCAGGCCCAGGGTCGGCAGCCAGGCGAGGGCGGTCAGGCCGAGCACCAGCAAGGGCAGGAACACCCGGCGCCGATACCAGCCGTGGCGCTCGAAGCAGAGGATGAAGGACAGCAGGTAGAGCGCCAGCGGGGCGACCCAGAGCAGCGGAATAGGCGCGATGTTCTCGCTCAGGAAGCTGGTGTCGGCCACCATCAGGATCGACGGACAGGCGGCCAGCGCCGCCCACAGCAGCAGTTGCGTGCCACGCAGCGGCGGAACCTGCTGGTGTTCGTGATGCAGCACGATCGGTTCGCTGTTGCGCCCGCGCCAGGCCAGCACGCCGCAGGAGATGGCGAAGCAGACGAACAACCCGGACCAGGCGTACGACTGCCAGAGCGTGGACAGCGCCGGCTCGACGACCAATGGGTAGGCGATCAGCGCCAGCATCGAACCGAAATTGGACAGCGCGAACAGGCGATAGGGCACCTGGCCGGAGCGCTCGCGGGCGAACCAGGCCTGCACCAGCGGCCCGGTGGTGGAGAGCACGAAGTAGGGCAGGCCGATCGAGACCAGCAGCAGGCCGAGGATGCGCAGCGTCGGGTTCTCGGCGCCGGTCGGTTTCCACGCCTCACTCGGGCTGATCGGCAGCAGCAGCATGCTGGCTGCCAGCAGGCCGAGATGGACAAGGCTCTGGCGGCGTGGGGTCAGGAAGCGCACGACCCAGTGCGAATACAGATAGCCGAGCAGCAGGGTCATCTGGAAAAACAGCATGCAGGTCGTCCACACCGAAGCCGAGCCGCCGAACCACGGCAGGATCATCTTGCCGATCATCGGCTGGACCTGGAAAAGCAGGAAGGCGCTGAGAAAAATCGTCAGGCCGTAGTGGAGCGTCAAGCGGAGGTCGATTTCCATCGGCGATCCCGGTGGAGTGGGTGAATTTCTGACTCTGGCGATGTGGTCCCCACGCGTGGCCCCTGGCAACGCCGCTGAACTTTCGGCGCAATGCCGTTATCCTAGCAGAAGCCTGCGGGTTGATCGGGCGTAAGTCACAGGAGCGCATATGGATATCGTCGCATCGCACCAGCGCTGGCAGGCAGCGCGGCAAGCCGAACTGGCCGGGCCCGATAGCTGGCTCGGTCTGATCGGGTTGATCTGGCTGGAACCCGGCGAGAACGCCGTCGGCAGTGCGCCGGAGTGTCCGGTCGGGCTGCCGCACGGGCCGGCGCGGCTGGGCAGCCTGCGGGTCGATGGCACCGATCTGGCCTGGCAGGCGGCTGCCGATTTCGGCGCGCTGGTCGAGGGCGGCGGTGCGATCGCCGATGGCTGGCAGGTCTTGCTCACCGACCGGAGCGGTCCGCCGAGCCGCATCGTCATCGGCTCGCTGGTCTTTTTCGTCATCGAGCGCGAGGGCAGGCTGGCGGTGCGCCTGCGCGACCGCAACTGGGCCGCCGGCCGGCCGCCGCCGGAGCTGGCGTATTACGCCTACGACCCCGCCTGGCACGTCGAAGCGTTCTGGCAGCGACTGGCGACGCCGCAACGCATGGAGGTGCCGAGCGTCAGCGGCGAGATGAAAGTCGTCGAGGTGACGCATCAGGCCGTGGTCGGGATCGCCATGCAAGCGGTCACGCTGCTGCCGGTGTCGGCCAGCGATACGGAAACCTTCTTCGTTTTTCGTGACCGTACCAGCGGCAGGGAAACCTATGGTGCCGGGCGCTTCCTGAAGGCACCTGCTGCGGTCGACGGCAAAATTACCCTCGATTTCAATTTTGCCTACAACCCGCCCTGCGCCTTCACGCCGTTTGCCACCTGCCCGCTGCCGCCGCCGGAGAACTGGCTGCAATTTGCCGTGCCGGCGGGCGAGAAGAAATGGGACGAGGACATTTAGGTCCATAAGCCAGCCAGTCGGCCGTTCCATGCTGCATGTGCTTCAAGGTTGCGCCGATGTGCCGGAAACCAGTTGAGCGTCGCGCCGTTTCATTTCGGCGAGCATCGACTGGAATTGCTCCTCGACTTCGTGGTTGAGGAAGGAGACGGCAAACAGGCCGGCGAGAATCGAGCCGAAAACGAATTCGGCGCGATATTCGATGACCACCGGCGACCCGTTGCCCGACGGTTTCAGTCGTACCTCGCTTTCCATCCGCTTCAACGAACCCGACAGGTTCCTGGTCAGGATGCGCTGCATCGGCTCCAGGCGAATTTCCCGCTCGACCTGAAAGGGATAGGAAAACAGACCGAACCGGGCGATGCCCTCCTGCCTGACGATCAGCACGTTGCCGTTGCGGCGGGCTACCTGGCTGGAGGTCAGGTTGCCCAGGATGGTGGTCATGTGATCGTAGTCGACCAGCACTTCCCAAGCCGTCTGCCGGCTTACCGGGGCCTTGACGGTCGCCTCGACGAGGAATCCGTCGCCCACCTCGCGCACCGCAACGACGACATCCTGCTCGGCGAGCAAGTTGCCGCCGATGAGGCAGGTCAGGAAGAAAACGACAAGTATGCGGATTGGCATGAAGGTTCTCGCACAGAGATGATGGCAACGATTCCACTACGCCCCTTGCTGCCGGACAACTGATATTCCGGCTCGGTCACAGCCAAAAACGCAATATGAATAGACGTTGGAACGTCCTGCGCCCAACTGGTTCTGGTAATCTGATTTGCACTTTGAATTTGGAGGTGAACAATGCGCATGCCAATGACGGGCGGCTATCATGTTGCGGCAAGGTGCAATGCCCGTGGCAATGCGAATTGCCCGTCCGTCCGCAGCGTTGGACCACTCGAAAATCAGAACAGGGAAACGGAATGACCATGAAGACCAAGACAACAGCTAGCAGCGCCATGCGCGGTTTGCGGGTTTGCGTGATGGCAGGCGCCGTTACATTGGCGCTTGCCGGCTGCCAGACCTACGACGCCGCGCTGGGCAGCGGCACCGGTGTGACCGCGACCGATTCGGCACGCCTTACCCGCAGCGGCTTCCTGAGCGATTACGCTCGCCTGAAGCCTGTTTCCGCGGCCGACGGTATCGAATGCTGGCGCGACCCGCGCCTTGATGCGAAGCGCTTCGACAAGGTGATGATTTCGCGCATCGTTGTCTCGCTGGCGCCGCCCAAGGGGGAAGGCGGACAGAAGACGGTCGACCCGAGCGACCTCAAGACCCTGACCGACTACTTCCACGATTCGCTGGTCAAGGCGCTCAAGCCGCAGATGCAGGTCGTCGACAAGGCGGGGCCGGGGGTCGTGGTGATCCGCATTGCGCTCACCGATCTGGTGCCGACCACGGTCTCCGACAGCGTCGCCGGCACACTCATTCCCTACGCCTTCATCGCCGAAGCAGGTTCCGGGGTGGCGACCGGCCGCCCGGCGGGTTCGACCCCGTACATGGGCGAAACCGGCATGGAAATGCAGTTCCGCGATGGCGCATCGGGCGCCATCCTGGCGGAATGCCGCGATACCCAGATCGGCCGCAAGTACGCCGCCGACGTGAATGCCGGCGCCGTCGGTACAGCCCAGACCTGGGCGAGCGGTTACATGAATTCGTTCCAGGCCTGGTCGTATGCGAAGAACGCTTTCGACAAATGGTCGATGCTGGTTGCCAGGCGCTTCGCGGAACTGCGCGGGGTCGTTCCGAAGCAGTAAGCGACGATCGGCTTTCTGGTCATCCCCCTTGGTTGCAAGGGGGATGACGGAGTCGAACGATGTGTTGGGGAGCGGTATTTAAGCCGTAGTCTCGCTGGTCACCGCTTCGAGCGCCTTCGCGAAATTCCCCACGGTCCGCTCCGGATTGTGCAGTTTCTCCAGTCCGAACAAGCCGATCCGGAAGGTCCGGAAATCTGGCCCTTCATCGCATTGCAGTGGCACCCCGGCAGCGGTTTGCAGGCCGACGGCGAGGAATTTCCTGCCTGACTGGATATCCGGGTCGGTGGTGTAGCTGACGACCACGCCGGGCGCTTGGAAGCCGGCGGCGGCAACGCTCGGGAAGCCCTGGCTGACGAGAAGCTGGCGGATGCGGCGGCCGAGTTCCTGCTGCTCGCGGCAGACCTTGTCGAAACCGTAGGCCTCCGTTTCCAGCATGACGTCGCGCATGGCGGCCAGCGCGTCGGTCGGCATCGTCGCGTGGTAGGCGTGGCTGCCGCTTTCGAAGGCCTCCATGATCTGCAGCCATTTCTTCAGGTCGCAGGCGAAGCTGGTGCTGGTCGTCGCGTCGATGCGCGCGCGGGCGCGTTCGCCGAGGGCGACTAGGGCGCAGCAGGGCGAGGCGCTCCAGCCTTTCTGCGGGGCGCTGATCAGCACATCGACGTTGGCGGCGACCATGTCGACCCAGACCGTGCCGGAGGCGACGCAATCGAGCACGAACAGCCCGTCGACCGCGCGCACAGCTTCGCCGACAGCCTGCAGGTAGCTGTCGGGCAGGATCATGCCGGAGGCGGTTTCGACATGCGGGGCGAAGACGACGGCAGGTTTTTGCTCGTGGATGGCGGCGACGACCTCGGCGATCGGCGGCGGGGCGAACGGCGCCTGGGCGCCGGACCCGGTCTGGCGGGCCTTGATGACGATGCTTTCCGAGGGGATCTGCCCCATGTCGAAAATCTGCGTCCAGCGGAAGCTGAACCAGCCGTTGCGGATCACAAGGACCTTCTTGCCGGTGGCGAACTGGCGGGCCACCGCTTCCATGCCGAAGGTGCCGCTGCCGGGCACGACGACGGCCGACCTGGCGTTGTAGACATGTTTCAGGATGCGCGAGATGTCCTTCATGACGCCCTGGAAGCGTTGCGACATGTGGTTCAGGGCACGGTCGGTATAGACCACCGAGTATTCGAGCAGGCCATCGGGATCGGGCTGGGGCAGCAGGGCAGGCATGTGTCTCTCCGTTATGTTCTTGGCAAAGTGCGCAGCATAACGCCAAGCCTTGGCGGAGCGCCATACACCGGTGATGGGCGGCTAGTTGCTTTCCCGTCGGGCGGGCGTCTCCGCCGGGCGCCGGTCGACGCCGACCCGGGTCTTGATCCTGAAATCGCAAACTTCGCGAACCTGGCCATCGTCGATCATGCGGACATTGTGATACTGATTCCATTCGTCGATCGGCGGCCAGGTGGCGGGCCGGGTCTCGAAGTGGATTTTTCCTTGATGCGAGAAGAATCGCGGCTTGTTTTGGCAGCGCACGGGGTAACGATTGCCTGGCAATATTTTCTGGAGCCTGAGCAATAGATCGCGTTTCGGGCTGTCGTCGAAGCTTGTTCCCGTTGCATCGAGCAGGTCGTAAAACGTCGCATCACAACCGGCACCGGCGCCGCTGGCCATGAATATCTTGGCTACGTTGACCGGGTTGCCGTCGTTGGCAATATCCAGCATTTGCGTGTGCTCGACTTCGGATTCCGACCAGCGTTCCGACACCTCTTGCATGGAAATCCTGGCTTTCCCCTTGAAACTTAGCGTCGGTGGCGCATTTCCGCCTTGCAGGCGGGTGCAGAGTTCCCGATCCAGTGCCTTTGGGCCGATCGTTTCCACGGTTTCGACCTTGAAGCGGCACAGCGTGCCGTCGGCAATGGCGCGCGCCGATACGGGATGCTTGAGATCGCGGTGGTAGAGAATGAAATGCCGGTTGTTGTAAGTCAGCAAACCCAGATTGTCGCCGCCCCAAAGATTCTCGGCACCCGGCGGTGGAGGAGGCAATTCGTCATAACTCAACGGAAAATCCTTGGCGGTGTCGAAGGCGTAATAAGCCGGCACATGGGCTGTTCCCTCGGTGGTGAATGCCAGGTCGATTCGCCGGATGCCCAAAGGAATATCCAGACCGATGTCGGATACCAGATCGGACAGACGGTTCGCGTTGGCGTAGGCGGCGATCGTTTCACAGAAGTCATCGTTTTCCTTTGGGGGCGTGAGGTAAAGATCGATGCCTTCCGTGCGCTTGCCGCCCAGTGCCAGGTAGGTTCGGTAAAGCTGCGCCACTTCCTCGCGTCGTTCACGCGCGGTGCCTGCGCCGCCGGGTTTAGCAAGTTGCTTGCGCAACATGTCGGCGAGGTTGAGGTAGGCGACGCGGCGTTTCGGGTCGAGGGCAATGGCCCGCCTGAGCGCGCGTTCCTGATAGCTTTGCGGCATCCATTGTTGTGCCAGGAACCCGAAGTCGTTGAGAATTGCCGCCGCCCGCGAAGCGCTGATTCCCTCGAGTGGCGCGTCGATGGCCTGAATGGCGCCAGCCTTGTCAAAGCGCGTGGTGGCATCATATGCCGGAAGCGATTTCCCGGCTTTCTTGTCCGCCTCGTACTTCTCCAGGATTTCCCGGTGCGCCTTGTCGAGCGCCAACCAGTCGACGCTGGCGGCTTGCTCGATGTCGAGGCGAAAGACTTGCACTTTACGGTTGTCGCTTGTGTCCAGCGCCAGCAGGAGGTCACCGGAGATGGTCAGGGCGCGGGTATGCGCCGGTAGTTTCCAGTTTTTTTCGATGCCCGGTTGTTGCGGGTTTTTCAGGTCGATACGCCACAATTGCCCATTTAGGTCGGAGAGGGTCAAGGCATTATCCGGCCCATTGGCATCGAGCCGTGATCAATCCAGTTCGTTACCAATGGAAACGGTTGAAATGCGCGGCAGGCCGGCAACCGCCCGGTAGATGCCGACCCGTGGTGCTCGCGCGTCTCCCATGATGATGTGTCCGCTGTCGAGGATAGCTGTGATACATCCGTACTGATAGCGTGCGAATTCAGTGTAGGCCTGTTCAAACGCCTGCGGTTTAGGGGCGCTCAGATCCCAAAGCGAGAGGCTCCCGCCCGTTTTGAAAGCAATGAGTTTGCCGCTTGGGGAGAAGGCTACAGTGTCGAAGTAAGACTGGATTTCGCGCAGGGCTGTGCGGGATTGCCTGTTGGCGGTTGGAACAACGACGGTTTCCCGAATACCTTTGTCTTTGTCCACCACACGCGAGTAGGCGAAGGCGTTAGCGCTCGGCGCCAGGCTTACCCGGATCGTCATCACCGTTTCCCGCCAGGCTTCTTTCGGTGCATCGGGGTCGGCCAGGTCGAGAGCAATCAGTTGGAAGGCGGCTTCCTCGCGGATGGGCAGTTCGGGGGGGATGACGACCAGAGCCAGCTTTCCGTCCGGCGAGATTTCGAGTTGCTTCGCCCCCGGCAGCGCGAGAAATCCTCTCGGGCGTGGATTCTGGCTATCGGCGGCATCGATTATCTGCAGGCCGGCCGGCTTGTCCTTCCCGCCTTCAAACAGCACGACGAACAGCCCGCCGGCTGAGGCGGTACGACCCAAAGCAACCGGAGAGTCGAGCCGGAGCGCGCCGCCCGGGGCCGGAGCGGCCATGGAAAGTGCCGAGAAAATCAGAATGGCTGTGCCGACGAGGTATCTTACAATCATAATTGAGCGCGCAATGGTTGAAAACCGGGCTGCCGGCGTTTCAGTATGATGAAGCCATTTTTGCCCGCATCAAACCGTTTGTTGCGGTCGACCGCGAAAAATAGGCAAAAACGGCTTGGCGGCTTTCGTTGCGGCGTATGCGGTGGATGCCGTCGCCGGAATAACTTAATCTGGCATCCGTGCGGGCGAAGCGGGGTTATGTAATGGACGGCAGACGCAGGGAGGCGATCCGGCTGGCTTGCCGGGCACCGGAGGCGGGGTGCATGGCGCGGCTGACGGACGAGCTTGCTGCGCTCGATTATGACCGCACGGCGGTCCGCCGTACCGCCGGCAGGCTGGTCGAGGCGGTGCGCCGCCAGCGCAGCGGGGCGAGCGGTGTCGACCACCTGATGCACGAGTTTTCGCTATCCAGCCAGGAAGGTGTGGCGCTGATGTGCCTGGCCGAGGCGTTGCTGCGGATTCCCGATGCTGCCACGGTCGACCGCCTGATTCGCGACAAAATCAGCCATGGCGACTGGAAGGCGCACCTTGGCGGCAGTCCGTCGCTGTTCGTCAATGCCGCGACCTGGGGGCTGATGCTGACCGGCAAGCTGGTCGCCACGCAGAGCCACGGCGCGCTCGGCCGGGCGCTGACGCGGATTCTGGCCAAGGGCGGCGAGCCGCTGATCCGCAAGGGTGTCGATTTCGCGATGCGCCTGCTCGGCCAGCAGTTCGTCATCGGCGAAACGATCGCAGCGGCGCTGGCGCGCAGCCGCGACAACGAGGCGCGCGGCTATTCGCATTCCTTCGACATGCTCGGCGAGGCGGCGCTGACCGCTGCCGACGCCGAGCGCTACTGCCGCGCCTACGAGCAGGCCATCCACGCCATCGGCGCCGCCAGCGGCGGGCGCGGCATCAAGGCCGGGCCGGGGATTTCGGTCAAGCTGTCGGCGCTGCATCCGCGCTACGTGCGCAGCCAGCGCCAGCGGGTGATGACCGAGCTGCTGCCGCGCCTGAAGCGCTTGATGCTGCTAGCCCGCCAGTACGACATAGGGCTGAACATCGATGCCGAGGAGGCCGACCGCCTGGAACTCTCGCTCGACCTGCTGGAAGCGCTGGCCGGCGATCCCGACCTGGCCGGCTGGCAGGGCATGGGCTTCGTGGTGCAGGCCTACCAGAAGCGCTGCCCCTTTGTCATCGACTGGCTGGTTGATCTGGCGCGGCGCAGCGGGCGGCGGATCATGGTGCGGCTGGTCAAGGGCGCCTACTGGGACAGCGAGATCAAGCGCGCGCAGGTCGACGGGCTGGCCGACTACCCGGTCTTCACGCGCAAGCCGCATGCCGACCTCTCGTATCTGGTCTGCGCCAGCCGCCTGCTGGCCGCGCCGGATGCGGTCTATCCGCAGTTCGCCACGCACAACGCCCAGACGCTGGCATCGGTGTTCCAGATGGCGCGGGAGCGCGGTGTCGACGACTACGAATTCCAGTGCCTGCACGGCATGGGCGAGCCGCTCTACGACAACGTGGTCGGCCCGCAGCATCTCGGCCGGCCGTGCCGCATCTACGCGCCGGTCGGCACTCATGAAACCCTGCTGCCTTATCTGGTGCGCCGCCTGCTGGAGAACGGTGCCAACAGTTCCTTCGTCAATCGCATCGTCGATGAAACGGTGTCGGTCGCCGAACTGGTCGCCGATCCTCTGGTTCAAGTCAGAGGCGAGGGCGGTACGCGGCATCCGCGGATTCCCCTGCCGCGCGATCTTTACGGCACGGGGCGGGTCAATTCGGCGGGCGTCGATCTCGCCGACGAAACCGTGATTGCCCGCTTGCAGGTCGAACTGGCGGCGCTGGCGGAAAAAAGCTGGCAGGCGCAGCCGCTGCTGGGCGGTGCGGCGGCCGTTACGGGAAACTGGCAGCCAGTACTCAACCCGGCCGATCGTCGCGATCAGGTCGGCAGCGTGCGCGAAGCCGATGCGGCGGCGGTCGAGCATGCCTTGCAGCATGCCGCTGCCTGCGCCGCAACCTGGGCGCAGACCGCGCCCGGCGAACGGGCCGCTGTGCTGCTGCGGGCGGCCGACCTGCTGGAGGCGAACTGCGTGCCGCTGCTCAGCCTGTGCATCCGCGAAGCCGGCAAGACCTGGGGCAATGCGCTGGCCGAGGTGCGCGAGGCGGTCGATTTCTGCCGCTACAACGGTCAACAGCTATTGGCGGGCGATTTTCAGGGTGGCGATGCGCCAGGCCCGGTGGTCTGCATCAGCCCGTGGAATTTCCCGCTCGCCATCTTCATCGGCGAAGTCAGCGCCGCGCTGGCCGCCGGCAGTCCGGTGATCGCCAAGCCGGCCGAGCAGACGCCGTTGATAGCCGCTTTTGCCATTGAACTGCTGCAGCGGGCGGGCGTCCCGCGCGAGGTGCTGCAGTTCCTGCCCGGCCGTGGTGAAACCGTCGGCGCCGCGCTGACCGCCGACGCCCGCGTGCGCGGTGTCGTGTTCACCGGTTCGACCGAGGTGGCGCGGCTGATCAACCAGAGCATCGCGCCGCGCGCCGGGGTCCGGCTGATCGCCGAAACCGGCGGCCAGAACGCGATGATCGTCGATTCCTCAGCCCTGCCCGAGCAGGTGGTGCAGGACGTGCTGGTTTCCGCCTTCGACAGCGCCGGCCAGCGCTGTTCGGCGCTGCGCGTGCTGTGCCTGCAGGAAGACATCGCCGACCGCGTGCTGGCCATGCTCAAGGCCGCCATGCAGGAACTGGCCATCGGCGACCCGGCGCTGCTGGCGACCGACATCGGCCCGGTCATCGACCAAGAGGCGCAGGCCGGGTTGCTCGTTCACATTGAAAGCATGCGGGCGAAGGGCAGGGCGGTATTCCAGCTGCCCCTGCCGGCGGAATGCACTGCCGGCTGCTTCGTGCCGCCGACGCTGATCGAGATCGATGCGCTGGCCGATCTGCAGCGCGAGGTCTTCGGGCCGGTCGTCCATGTCCTGCGCTTTGCTGGCGACCGGCTGCAGCCGCTGCTAGACGCCATCAACGCCACCGGCTACGGCCTGACTCTCGGCCTGCACAGCCGCATCGACGAAACGGTGCAGCAGGTGGTCGCCGGCGCGCATGTCGGCAACATCTACGTCAACCGCAACATGGTCGGCGCGGTGGTCGGCGTCCAGTCCTTCGGCGGCGAGGGCCTGTCCGGCACCGGGCCGAAGGCCGGCGGGCCGCTTTACCTGCACCGGCTGGCCGGCAGCGGCACAGTTGCGCCGACGGCCTTCGGTTGGCCTCCCGGTGATCTGCCGCCGTTGCTCAGGCGGCTCGCCGAATGGGCGTCCGCCACCGGCCGGAACGCACTGGCATGCCTGTGCGAGGACTATGCAGCGCAGTCGTTACGTTGTGTCCGTCTCGATCTGGACGGCCCGACCGGCGAGCGCAACACGCTGCATTTCGTGCCGCGCGGCACTTTGCTCTGTCTGGCGGACGACGAGGTGGGGCTGCTGCACCAGTTTGCGGCGGCCCTGGCGACCGGGAATACGTTGGCTGCGGTCGACGGACTGGAAAGCCGGAATTTGCTTGCCAGCCTGCCGGCCGAACTTGCCAGGGAAGTCCGCCTGCAGCCGCCGGAAAATTACGCAGGCATCGCCGGCGTGCTGTTCGCCGGAGACCAGGCCGATTCCGCCATGCTGCGCCAGCGCCTGGCGGCTGAACCGGGGGCGCTGATTCCAGTCTATCAGCCGGATGACAGGAATTGCCAATACCCGCTTTACCGCATGCTGGCCGAACGGGTGGTCAGCGTGAACACAACGGCGGCCGGCGGCAATACCACCCTGATGACCCTCGGCGCCTGAAAGGAATGACGATGTACAGCCATCCGCTTCCCTCCTACATCTCCAAGGAAAACCTCGGCCCCTGGCACACCTACCTGCAGCAGGTGGAGGCGGTCGCGACGCTGCTCGACAAGTCGCTGTGGCCGTGGGTGGAAACCCTGCGCCGGCCCAAACGATCGCTGATCGTCGATGAGCCGATCCGCCTCGACAACGGCGAGGTCGCCCATTTCGAGGGCTATCGCATCCACCACAACACCTCGCGCGCGGCATCCGCTATCACCAGGACGTGACGCTCTCCGATGTCATGGCGCTGGCCGGATCCAGACAAGGAAATCCCAGCGCCCGACACGAACACCAACGCCCAGGTCATGGCGTGGATGATGGATACCTACTCGATGGGCGAGGGGGGCACGGTGATCGGCGTCGTCACCGGCAAGCCACTATCGCTCGGCGGCTTGCTCAGGCGGCCGGACGCGACGTCGCGGCGCTGAAGGCGCATCTGACGGCGCAGGGAACGCTGGCCGGGGCTCCCTGCGCGGAAGCGATCGTCGCCGACAATTTCTGGGCGATCTCCTGCGACTTCCTGGTGCCGGCGGCGTCACGGTCAGGTATTACGAATGGGTGCAGGATTTTTTCCAGCTTCTTCTGGAGCGAGGACGAGATCAACCAGCGCCTGGAGCCGATCATGGGCGAGGCCTTCGAAGCCATCTGGCAATTGGTGCAGGAAAGAAAACTGCCGCTGCGTACCGCCGCCTTCGTCATCGGCTGCAGCCGGGTGCTGGAGGCGCGGGCGATTCGCGGGCTTTATCCTTGAAATGCAGCCCGGTTGCGGTCGACGCCGGAAAAAGGCCGAATTTGCCGTGCCTCGGCCACGCTTCGGCGCGGCGACGGCATGTTAGAATCCCGAACTATCTTGATCAGCTTAAGGAATGCAGGCAAATGGGTGACGTCAATAGCTCCTACGTATCCGACCACACGAAGTGGATCAACGACCAGCTGGAAAAGAATCCGGAGTGGGTGGAAGACCAGAAGGTCGGCCGCGCCCTGTGGTGGGACAAGAAGCAGGACGTCCAGACGACGGCGGTCAACGCCGACTCGAAGGTGCCGCAGAAACCGTATCCTTACGACGTGAATTTCTATACCGAGTAAGTGCTTCGTTCTGGTTTCCCGAGAAGGGCCGGTCATTGACCGGCCCTTCGTCATTCTGCGGTCTGGTCGGCAAATAGCTGACAAATTCAGTCGAGTATTTTAGAATTCACCCTGTATTTACTAGGGGAAATCAAGTTTCATGTTCCGGCATCTGCGTGAGGATATCCGTGCGGTCTTCGACCGCGACCCGGCGGCCCGTTCCTTCTGGGAGGTTCTGACCTGCTATCCGGGGATCCACGCGCTGGTCATGCATCGCCTGGCGCACTGGCTGTGGGGCCATCGTCTGCGCTGGCTGTCACGCTTCGTGGCGCACCTGTCCCGCTTTTTCACCGGCATCGAGATTCACCCGGGCGCGACCATCGGCCGCCGCTTCTTCATCGATCACGGCATGGGCGTGGTGATCGGCGAAACCGCCGAGATCGGCGACGACGTAACGCTCTACCACGGCGTGACGCTCGGCGGCACCTCATGGAACAAGGGCAAGCGCCATCCGACGCTGGAGGATGGCGTGGTCATCGGTGCCGGGGCCAAGGTGCTCGGGCCGATCACGATCGCCGCCGGCGCCAAGGTCGGTTCCAACGCCGTCGTGACCAAGGCGGTGCCGGCCGGTGCGACGGCGGTCGGCAACCCGGCGCGGGTACTCGATCATTCCGAGGAAAGCCGGCAACGCGAGGCGCAGGCCGAAAAACTGGGCTTTTCCGCCTATGCCGTCGGGCGCGACCAGGACGATCCGCTGGCCAAGGCGATCCATGGCTTGCTCGACCACGCGGCCGAGACCGACCGCCGTCTGGCGTCGCTGCTGAAGGAACTCGAAGCGGCGGGCGTCAAGTGCGACGAGGAGGTCCTGGCGGCCGATCGCTTCGATCCGAAATACCTGAGTAAAATTGTTGACTAATTTGATCCAGATTCTATATAGTTGACTGCAACAGTAGGTTATTTGCCAGGGGTACAGGATGCGACTCACAACCAAAGGACGTTTTGCGGTTACCGCCATGATGGATCTCGCCCTGCGCGGCGACGACGGTCCGGTGGCGCTGGCCGGCGTCAGCGAGCGACAGAGAATTTCTTTGTCCTATCTCGAACAGCTTTTCGGCAAACTGCGCCGCTTCAAGCTGGTCGACAGCGTGCGCGGGCCCGGTGGCGGTTACTGCATTGCCCGGCCGCTGGCCATGGTGACGGTGGCCGACATCATCCGCGCCGTTGATGAACCGCTTGACGCTACCCAGTGCGGCGGCCGCGAGAATTGCCACGATGAACATCGCTGCATGACGCACGATCTGTGGTCTACCCTGAATTCCAAGATGTACGACTACCTCGCTTCGGTATCGCTCGCCGATCTCGTGGCTCGTCAGCACGAAAAGGAAGCCAAGTCGGGCGCCGCCGCTACGGTGCTCGAAGACCGACGGGTCGGCCCGCATCCGCGGCCGCGCAACACGCGCGACAAGGCTGCAGCGGTCGCCTGATTCAAACCATGTTCCAGCCTGCCTATCTCGATCACAATGCCACGACACCGCTAGCCCCGACGGTGCTGGCGGCCATGCTGCCCTGGCTGGAAAGCCAGTTCGGCAACGCCTCCAGCCGCCACGAATACGGGCGGGCGGCGCGCCGGGCGATCGATGAAGCACGGCAGCAGGTGGCAGCGGCGGTCAACGCACATCCGACCGAAGTGGTGTTCACCAGCGGCGGCAGCGAAGCCAACAACCTGTTTCTCAAGGGCGCCGCAGCGTCCCTCAAGCCGGGGTTGCTGGCGGTCAGCGCCATCGAACATCCGTGCATTCTCAAACCGGCGGCCCAGCTGGCGCGCAACGGCTGGCAGGTGCGGACGGTTGCGGTCGACGCCGCCGGAAGGGTGGATTTCGCGGATTTCGCAGAAGTCGTTGCGGCACGGCCGAAATTGCTATCGATCATGCTGGCCAACAACGAAACCGGCGTCGTGCAGGATATTCCGGCGCTGGCGACGGCAGCCAAGGCTTGCGGCGCCTGGTTCCATAGCGATGCGGTGCAGGCGCTGGGCAAACTGCCGCTTGATTTCCGGGCGCTCAACCTTGCCGGCGTCCATGCCATGACCATTTCTGCGCACAAGGCTTATGGGCCGAAGGGCGCTGCGGCGCTGGTGCTCGACAAGCGGGTCGAGCTGCAGCCGTTGATTGCCGGCGGTGGGCATGAGCGCGGCTTGCGTTCCGGCACCGAAAACGTGCCGGCCATCGTCGGATTTGGCGTCGCGGCGGAACTTGCGGCACAACGCGTTGCCGAACTGCCGCGTCGCCTGAAGGCACTGCAACAGCGCCTGGAAAGCGCGCTGGCGGGGCTGGGGGTGCGGATTTTCGGCGGTGGCGCCGAGCGCCTGCCGAACACGACTTATTTCGCCTTGCCCGATATCGATGGTGAAACGCTGGTCGGCAAGCTGGATCGCGAAGGCTTCGCGGTAGCCAGCGGCGCGGCATGCTCCAGCGCCAACCCGGAGCCGTCGCATGTGCTGCGGGCCATGGGCGTGGCGCCAGAAATTGCGCGCGGCGCGGTGCGGGTCAGTCTCGGCGCGGGCAATACCGAGGCGGACATCGACGAATTCATCAACGCCTTGCGGGTTACGGTCGGACGCCTGCAGGGAATGACAGCGGTGGCTGTCTGAAACAATCCGATTGAATCAACATTTAAGCGAGAAACAAGATGAAACTCCCCATCTACCTGGATTATTCGGCAACCACCCCGGTCGACCCGCGTGTCGCGGAGAAAATGATTCCCTACCTGTGCGAGCACTTCGGCAATCCGGCCTCGCGCTCGCACAGCTTCGGCTGGGTGGCCGATGCCGCCGTCGAGGAGGCGCGCGAGCAGGTCGCCGCGCTGGTCAATGCCGACCCCAAGGAAATCGTCTGGACTTCGGGCGCCACCGAATCCAACAATCTCGCCATCAAGGGTGCCGCCAATTTCTACGCCAGCACCAAGGGCAAGCACATCATCACGGTCAAGACCGAGCACAAGGCCGTACTCGATACCGTCCGCGAAATGGAGCGCCAGGGTTTCGAGGCCACCTATCTCGACGTCAAGGAAGACGGCTTGCTCGATCTGGAAGTCTTCAAGGCGGCCATCCGGCCGGATACCGTGCTGGCCTCGGTGATGTACGTCAATAACGAAGTCGGCGTCATCCAGCCGATTGCCGAACTGGGCGAAATCTGCCGCGAAAAGGGCATCATCTTCCACGTCGATGCGGCACAGGCCACCGGCAAGGTCGATATCGACCTGAGCAAGCTGAAGGTCGACCTGATGAGCTTCTCGGCGCACAAGACCTACGGCCCGAAAGGTATCGGTGCGCTGTACGTCCGCCGCAAGCCGCGTATTCGCCTGGAAGCACAGATGCATGGCGGCGGTCACGAACGCGGTTTCCGCTCCGGCACGCTGGCCACGCATCAGATCGTCGGCATGGGCGAAGCCTTCCGTCTGGCCAAGGAAGAAATGGTCGAAGAGAACAAGCGCGTCGGCGCCTTGCGCGACAGGTTGCTGCAGGGCCTTCAGGATATAGAAGCGACCTTCGTCAATGGTGACCTGACGCAGCGCGTGGCGCACAATCTCAACATCAGCTTTGCTTACGTTGAAGGCGAGTCGATGATCATGGCGATCAAGGATCTGGCAGTATCTTCCGGCTCGGCCTGCACCTCGGCCAGCCTGGAACCATCCTATGTGCTGCGTGCCCTGGGTCGCGACGATGAACTGGCGCACAGTTCCATCCGTTTCAGCATCGGCCGCTTCACGACGGAAGAGGAAGTCGACTATGCAATCAATCTGTTGCACAAGAAAGTTGGCAAACTGCGCGAGCTTTCGCCGTTGTGGGAAATGTACAAGGATGGCATCGATCTCAGCACCGTGCAGTGGGCCGCACACTAAAGAAACTTCAGGAGAAACAACATGAGCTATAGCGTAAAAGTCATTGATCACTATGAGAATCCGCGTAACGTCGGTTCCTTCGGCAAGGAAGACGATGGGGTCGGCACCGGCATGGTCGGCGCCCCGGCCTGCGGCGACGTGATGAAGTTGCAGATCAAGGTGAACAAGTCCGGCGTGATCGAGGATGCCAAGTTCAAGACCTACGGCTGCGGTTCGGCCATCGCCTCGTCTTCGCTGGTGACCGAATGGGTCAAGGGCAAGACGGTCGACCAGGCCTTGAGCATCAAAAACACCGAAATTGCTGAAGAACTGGCATTGCCGCCGGTTAAAATTCACTGTTCGATTCTGGCCGAGGATGCCATCAAGGCAGCCGTGGCGGATTACAAGAAAAAGCACGGAGAATAAGCATGGCAGTAACCTTGAGCGACAAGGCGGCGAAGCACGTCGCCAACTACCTGAGCAAGCGCGGCAAGGGTGTCGGGCTGCGTCTCGGGGTTCGTACCAGCGGCTGTTCCGGCATGGCCTACAAGCTGGAATTCGTCGACGAAGTGGATCCTGAGGATCTGGTCTTCGAGAGCAATGGCGTCAAGGTCTTTGTCGACGCCAAGAGCATGCCCTACCTGGAAGGCATGGAGCTCGACTTTGCCCGCGAAGGCCTGAACGAAGGCTTCAAGTTCAACAACCCGAACGTGAAAGACCAGTGCGGCTGCGGCGAATCGTTTAACGTCTGATGGATCTCAGAGCCGACCACTTCGCCTTGTTCGGATTGAACCGTGGCTTTCGGCTCGATCTGTCGGACCTCGATTCCCGCTATCGCGACATTCAGGCACAGGTCCATCCGGATCGCTTCGCCCATGCCGGCGATGCCGAGCGCCGGATCTCGATGCAGTGGGCGACGCACGCCAACGAGGCCTACCAGACGCTGAAAAAGCCGCTGGAGCGGGCCAAATACCTGCTGCACCTGACCGGCCATGACATCCAGGCAGAAAACAACACCGCGATGCCGGCCGATTTCCTGATGGAACAGATGGAGTGGCGGGAAGCGGTGATGGATGCGCGCAACGGCGGTGACCATCACGAACTCGAGCACCTGCACAACCGGCTGCGTGGCGATATCAACGCTCGCTATCAGGAACTCGGTGAGTTGCTCGATGAAAGCGGCGATTACGCGCTGGCGACGGATTGTGTCCGGCGCCTGATGTTTCTGGAAAAACTCTCGCACGAAATCGACGACGCGCTGGCGTCGCTGGAAGAATAAAAATGGCCTTGTTTCAAATTGCCGAGCCGGGTGAGTCGGCGGCACCTCATGAGCACAAGCTGGCGATCGGCATCGACCTCGGCACCACCAATTCGCTGGTCGCTACCGTACGTAGCGGCATGGCCGTCTGCCTCAGCGACGAGCAGGGGCGGCCGTTGTTACCGTCCGTGGTTCGTTACCACTCGGATAATTCGACGGATGTCGGCTACGACGCGCAGACCAAGCAGGCCATCGACCCGCGCAACACAGTCGTTTCCGTCAAGCGCTTCATGGGGCGCGGGCTGAAGGACATCGCCCACGTCGAATCGATGCCCTACGACTTCATCGAAGCGCCGGGCATGGTCAAGGTGAAAACCATTGCTGGCATCAAGAGTCCCGTCGAGGTTTCGGCCGAGATTCTGAAAAGCCTGAAGCAGCGCGCCGAAACGGCGCTCGGCGGCGATCTGGTCGGCGCTGTGATTACCGTGCCGGCCTATTTCGACGACGCCCAGCGTCAGGCGACCAAGGACGCTGCGCGCCTCGCCGGCCTCAACGTCCTGCGCCTGCTCAACGAACCGACGGCCGCCGCCATTGCTTACGGGCTCGATAACGCGGCGGAGGGGGTTTATGCGGTCTACGACCTCGGCGGTGGCACTTTTGACATTTCAATCCTCAAACTGACCAAAGGCGTCTTCGAGGTCATGTCCACCGGCGGCGATTCCGCGCTCGGCGGCGATGACTTCGACCACCGCATCTTCTGCTGGGTCATCGAGCAGGCCAGGCTGCAGCCGCTGTCGCCGGAAGATGGCCGGCTGCTGATGATGCGCTGCCGCGAGGCCAAGGAATTCCTGACCATCAATCCAGAGGCGCCGATCACCGCGCGCCTGTCCACCGGCGAGTTGGTCGATCTGAAACTGGATGTCGCGACCTTTGCTGCGATTGCCCAGACGCTGATTTCCAAGACCATCCAGCCGGTCAAGAAAGCCTTGCGCGACGCCGGCTTGCGTCCCGAAGACATCAAAGGTGTGGTCATGGTCGGCGGCGCGACGCGCATGCCGCAGGTGCAGAAGGCGGTCGGCGACTTTTTCCGCCAGGAACCGCTGACCAATCTCGATCCGGATAAGGTCGTCGCTCTCGGCGCCGCCACCCAGGCCAACCTGCTGGTCGGCAACAAGACCGGCAAGGATGACTGGCTGCTGCTCGATGTCATTCCGCTGTCGCTCGGTCTGGAAACCATGGGCGGCCTGACCGAAAAGGTCATTCCGCGCAATTCGACGATTCCGACCGCCCGCGCCCAGGAATTCACCACCTTCAAGGACGGCCAGACGGCGATGGCGATCCACGTCGTCCAGGGCGAACGCGAACTGGTTTCCGACTGCCGTTCGCTGGCGCGCTTCGAACTGCGCGGCATTCCGCCGATGGTGGCCGGCGCGGCGCGCATCCGTGTGACCTTCCAGGTCGATGCCGACGGCCTGCTGTCGGTGGCTGCCCGCGAGCAGACCACCGGCGTCGAAGCCAGCGTCACTGTCAAGCCATCCTACGGGCTGTCCGATGACGAAATCGCCGGCATGCTCAAGGATTCGATGGAACACGCCAAGGACGATGCAATGAACCGGGCGCTCAAGGAAGCGCAGGTCGAGGCACAACGCATGATCGAGGCCACCGAAGCGGCACTCAAGGAAGACCCGCATCTACTCAACGAGGCGGAAACCGCCAAGATCGTCGCCACCATCGTCAAGCTGCGCGAGACCATGGCCGGTGAAAATCGCCGCCTGATCAACATTGCGATGGACGATCTCGGTTACGAGACGCAAGCGTTTGCCCACCGCCGCATGGACCAGAGCATCAAGAAAGTGCTGTCCGGCCGCAAGGTCGATGACATCAAAATGGGAGAAGACGCATGACGCAACTGATCGTCCTGCCGCACGTCGAAAATTGCCCGGACGGCGCCGTCATCGAAGCGGAAGAGGGCAAGTCCATTTGCGAGAACCTTCTGGCCAACGGCGTCGAACTTGACCATGCCTGCGAAATGTCCTGCGCCTGCACGACTTGCCACGTTATCGTGCGCGAGGGTTTCAATTCGCTGGAACCGGCTGAAGAAGAAGAGGAAGATCTGCTCGACAAGGCCTGGGGACTGGAACCCAATTCGCGCCTCGGCTGCCAGGCCATCGTCGGCACGACGCCACTGGTCGTCGAAATTCCGAAATACAGCATCAACATGGCGAAGGAGGGACACCGCAAATGAAATGGACCGACATCAACGATATCGCCATCGAATTGAGCGATGCGCACCCCGACACCGATCCGCTGAAGGTCAATTTTGTCGATTTGCGCGACTGGGTGATGGCCTTGCCCGGCTTCGACGACGATCCCAAGCACTGCGGCGAGAAGATTCTCGAAGCCATCCAGCAGGCCTGGATCGACGAGGTGGCGTGAAAACCCGTGACTTCCCCGGCCGCGGCAACCAGCTGAATGTCCTTGGCGGGCCGCTGCTGACCTGCAGCGACCGCCCGCTTACCGGTTTCTTTCGCGACGGTTGCTGCAATACCGCGGACGACGATTTCGGCAGTCATACCGTGTGCGTGGTGCTGACCGCCGAGTTTCTCGAATTCTCGAAAGCGCGCGGCAACGATCTTTCAACGCCGCGCCCGGAATACGGTTTTGACGGCCTGCAACCGGGCCAGCGCTGGTGCCTGTGCGCGGCACGCTGGCTCGAGGCCTACCAGGCCGGCATGGCGCCGCAAGTCGCTCTCAACTCGACCAACCAGGCGGCGCTGGAGATCGTGCCTCTGGCAGCGCTCAAGCAGTGCGCCGTCGATCTGCACTGAAGCCGCCATGGAAACCATAACGATAAGAATCAGCGGCATGCGCGACGAGGAATGCGTGCGCGCCGTGGCCAACGCGATTCAGGATCTGCCTAGCATCGGGCACATCGAAGTTTCGCTGGAGAAGGGCGAAGCCAGCGTCGAGCATGGCCGTTTCGTCAGCCCCGACGACATCCTCCAGGCCATCGCAGACGCCGGTTATGACGCAGCCTGCTGAGCCCGCTGCGCCGGCAGGCGCCGGCGAACGCCCGTTCAGCGAGCTTCCGTTGTCGCCGGCCATGCAGGCGAACCTGCAACAGCTCGACTACCTGACGATGACGCCGATCCAGGCCGCCAGCCTGCCGCTGGCTCTGGTCGGGCACGACCTGATCGCCCAGGCCAAGACCGGCAGCGGCAAGACGGCGGCTTTCGGTCTGGCGCTGCTCAACAAGCTGAATCCCAAGAACTTTGCCGTGCAGGCCATGGTGCTGTGCCCGACGCGCGAACTGGCCGACCAGGTCACGCAGGAAATCCGCCGTCTGGCGCGCTTCGAGGACAACATCAAGGTGCTGGCGCTGGTCGGCGGCTCGACCCTGCGCAACCAGGCCACCAGCCTGGAAAACGGCGTCCATATCGTCGTCGGCACGCCCGGCCGTATCATGGATCACATGGAGCGTGGCTATTTGAAGCTCGACGAACTTGCTACGCTGGTTCTCGACGAAGCCGACCGCATGCTCGACATGGGCTTTCACGACGACATCGCCTACGTCGCCAAGCGCTGCCCGGCCAGGCGCCAGACGCTGCTGTTCTCGGCCACCTACCCGGAAGGCATCGCCCAGCTGGCGAAACAGTTCCTGCGCCAGCCGCAGGAGGTGAAGCTGCTCGAACAGCATGGCGAAAGCAAGATTCGCCAGCGCTTCTACGAGGTCAAGCACGAAGAGCGGCTGCAGGCCGTCGCCACGCTGCTCAAGCACTACCGCCCGGTCAGCGCGCTGGCTTTCTGCAACACCAAGCAGCAATGCCGCGACCTGCTCAACGTGCTGCGCCACGAGGGCATTCAGGCGCTGACGCTGAATGGTGACCTGGAACAGCGCGAGCGCGATCAGGTGTTGATCCAGTTCGCCAATCGTAGTTGCTCGGTGCTGGTCGCCACCGACGTCGCGGCGCGCGGCCTCGATATCGCCAATCTGGAAGCGGTGATCAACGTCGATGTGACGCCCGACCCGGAAATCCATATCCACCGCATCGGCCGCACCGGTCGCGGCGACGAGGAGGGCTGGGCGTTGAGCCTGTGCAGCCACGGCGACAAGCGCCGGGTCGCCGCCATCGCCCAGGCGATGGGCTGCCAACTGACCTGGAGCGAATTGGGCGCGCTGGATGGCGCCGACAACTCGCCGCTGGTGCCGCCTATGGTCACGCTACAGATTCTTGGCGGGCGCAAGGACAAGATCCGCCCCGGCGACGTGCTCGGCGCCCTGACCGGCGAGGCGGGATTCACCCGCGACCAGGTCGGCAAGATCACCGTCACCGATCAGACCACCTATGTCGCCATCGCCCGCGACATCGCGCGCGAAGCGGTGCGCAAGCTGTCGGCCGGCAAGGTCAAGGGCAAGACGCTGAAGGTGCGCGCGCTGTAGGCACGCCGATTTTGATTTTCGGTGCTTTTTAGCCGTCGACCGCAACAGGCGACCACAGCGGCCGGCCGTTCGCCGCCAGATGGCTGAGATAGACCCGAAGATCGAACTCCATCTGGTGATAGTCGTGTTCCATGTGCCGGCATAGCTGATAGAAAGCCTTGTCGTGCTCGCGTTCCCGCAGGTGCGCCAGTTCGTGCACGACGATCATGCGCAGAAACTCAGGGGGCATTTCGCGGAAGACGGTTGCCACGCGAATCTCGCGCTTCGACTTGAGCTTCGTTCCCTGTACCCGCGAAATGCTGGTATGCGTGCCGAGCGCGTTCTGAATGACATGCAGCTTGCTGTCGAACGCCACCTTGCTCAGTTGCCCGGCGTTGCGCAGGTATTCACCCTTGAGTTCCTGCACGTAGTCGTAGAGTGCCTTGTCGGTGCGCACGGCATGGGCCAGCGGATATTTCTTGATGAGAATTTCGGCCAGCCGGTTCTCGTCGATCAGCCGCTGGACTTGCTCGGTCAGTCCTGCCGGGTAGCCGGCCAGGTAATTAGGCGGTGGTTTCGGGCGCATGAGCGACGCGGGCAGCCGTGCAACTCAGTCGAACAGATTGAGCAGCGAATCCAGCCCGCCGAAATTGATCGCGACATCGGCCTTGGCGCGCGTCGCCGGCTTGGCGCGGAAAGCCACCGAAAGTCCAGCCTGCGCCATCATCAGCAGATCGTTGGCGCCGTCACCGCAGGCAATGACCTGATCTTTATGCAAGCCCAGTTCGTCGGTCAGGCGGGCCAGGTGGTGGGCCTTGGCGGCGGCATCGACGATGTCGCCGACGACGCGGCCGGTCAGCTTGCCGCCGGAAATTTCCAGTTCGTTCGAGGTCGCGAAATCGAAGCCGAGTTCGATGCGCAAACGTTCGGTGAAATAAGTGAAGCCGCCCGACAGGATGGCGGTGCGCAGCCCGGCATTTTGCGCCGCCTCCAACAGCTCGCGGGCACCGGGCGACAGCAGCAGACGCTCGCCGAAAACGCGGGCCAGCACGCGGGCGTCGAGCCCGGCGAGCAGCGCCAGCCGGCGGCGCAGGCTCTCGCGATAGTCGATCTCACCGCGCATCGCCGCTTCGGTCACCGCCGAAACCTCGGCTTTCCGGCCGGCAAAATCGGCCAGTTCGTCGATGCACTCGATGGTAATCAGCGTCGAATCCATGTCGAAAGCGATAAGGCCGAAATCGGAGAATTTCTTGCCCGCCTCGACAAAGGCCCAGTCTAGTTTTTCAGCTTCGATCAGCGGGACCAGCCCATCAAATTCTGGCGTCCGGATAGCATTTTGCAATCGAACCACCTGCGGTGGCCGAGGTTCCACGGTCGACGCGCCGGTGGCTGTCAGAATTTTTTCGAGAAGGAAAGTGGGCAGCGCACCACCCTGAATGATGAGGTTCATGTTGTTCTATAAAAACGTGCGCTGTCTCGTTTGTCTTGATTTCATTTTTGCCAATTTTTTTCGGTCGACCGCAACTGGGCAGTGGAAAACAGTGGTTTGTTCCCTATTGCGCTAACTCTTCATATGGGTCGTGTCCAAGGCGACCCTTGGCTACCATAACGATTTTCTCAGGAAATAGGCTCTTGTACTTGAGGGCAATTGCCTCGAACGACAGGTCAACTCTTCCGGCTGCGACAAGTACTTCATAGCCTTGACTTGCTGTCTTCTTGAGCACGAGGCGCGATATTGTCTCCACATCTCCATGTTTTTTGAGCATTGGCCAAGTGCGCCCGGCGCGCTTCCCGATCAATAGTTCATAGACGTACATCGCGAGCATGACGTCGCGGTGCAGAGGATTGCCGCCAACTTTGCTCGCACGATTAATGGCGTAAGCCAGTCCGGGGATTTCTTTCATCGTTTCTCAGCTTCAGCAGATGAACAATTAAGCTTCAGAATCAAAAGGGGACAGACCACGTTTTATTCGTTGAGAGATTTTCGTACAGCCAAGCCGGGTCAAGGTCAGCGCCATTCGGCCAGGTAAGAACGCCGAGTTCAATCCGCACCTGATTAAAGAAGGCAGGGTCGGCCAACGGCGCGTATATGCCGGGGGTTGCACAGGTTCTGATCGTCGAGCAATCGGCGACGCCTGCCGAACCATCCTTGAAGGTCACTGCGAGCAGGTGCCCCGGCAGAACCGAGACGGCCTGAATGCGCCACGGAGCCGCTGGAATTACTCCAGCGGCTGAATTTTCTTGGGCAGTTGCTTGGCTTGGCATAGTTCCCAATCCTCCATCAGTTCTCGTCTGTGTTCGACGGCCCACTCTATGGTGAGGTTCAGGGCGCGCTTGGGCAGACTGCCGCCAATCACTTCCAGCGTACGAATGTCGATCAGCGCTTCGTGCTCCGCGTAAAGCGCATGGAAGTGCGGTGGCGCGTGTTCACGCCAAAACATCTGGATAACGATGCCGAAGAACTGGCTGATGGTCGGCATCGTATCCGGCTCAGGACTTCCGTTCCGGAAGCACGTCGCGCAGCAGCACGGCGGCGTCGCGGATCATCCTGTCCGTGGTGTCCCAGTCGACGCAGCCGTCGGTGACCGAGCAGCCGTATTTCAGTTGCGACAGATCGGCCGGGATCGGCTGGTTGCCGGCTTCGATGTTGGATTCGATCATGACGCCGACCAGCGACTTGTTGCCGAGGCGGATCTGGTTGACGATGTCGGCCATGACCAGCGGCTGTAGTTCCGGCTTCTTGAAGCTGTTGGCGTGCGAGCAGTCGACGACGATGTTGTGCGGCAGCTTGCCCTTGGTCAGCGCCTGTTCGACCATCGAGATCGAAACCGTGTCGTAGTTCGGGCGCCCGTCGCCGCCGCGCAGCACGATGTGGCCGTGGCGGTTGCCCTTGGTGCGGACGATGGCGACGCGGCCCTGGCCGTTGAGGCCGAGGAAGGAATGCGGCTTGGAGGCGGAGAGGATGGCGTTGATCGCCACACTGAGGTCGCCGCTGGTGCCATTCTTGAAGCCGACCGGGGTGGACAGGCCGGACGACATTTCGCGGTGCGTTTGCGATTCGGTGGTGCGGGCGCCGATGGCGGTCCACGAGATCAGGTCGCCGTAATACTGCGGGCCGTAGGGATCGAGCGCCTCGGTGCCTGCCGGCAGGCCGAGTTCGGCGACGTCGAGCAGGAACTGGCGAGCCTTTTCCATGCCGACATTGACTTGGAAGGAATCGTCCATGAACGGATCGTTGATGTAACCCTTCCAGCCGACTGTGGTGCGCGGCTTCTCGAAATAGACGCGCATGATGATCTGCAGTACGTCGCCGACTTCGTCGGAGAGCGCCTTGAGGCGGCGGGCATAGTCGAGGCCGGCCACCGGGTCGTGGATGGAGCAGGGGCCGACGACGACGAACAGGCGGTGATCCTTGCGGTCGAGAATCCTGCGCAGCAGGTCGCGCCCGTGCATGACGGTTTTGGCCGCCTTGAGCGACAGCGGCAGGCGGGCGTGGATTTCTTCCGGCGCCGGCATGGTGTCGAAGGCGGTGACGTTTACGTTTTCAATGTCGATAGTGCTCATGGCTTATTGGCTCAGCTGGCGAATCATGTCTTTCACTGCGGCAACCTTGTCGTTCAGGGTCGGGCAATGGCGTAAGAGCGAAATTTTATCCTGTCCGGCCAGCTTATAGCTGCGGTTTTTCTGGATCAAATTGATTATCTTGATCGGCTCGATAGGCGGATTCTTCGAAAATTCCGGGCTGAACTGCAGGGTAATCTGGTCGTTGGTCGCATCCAGCTTCTGCACGCAATACGGCTTCACCAGCAGGCGCAGGCGGTGCGTGGCGAGCAGCGACTGGCCTTGCAGCGGCAGTTCGCCGAAGCGGTCGATCAGTTCTTCCTGCAGCGCGTCGATCTCTTCCGCCGTATCGCCGTTAGCCAGCCGCTTGTAGAGGGTCAGGCGTTCGTGAACATCCGGGCAATAGGCATCGGGTAGCAAGGCCGGCGTGCGCAGGTTGATTTCGGTGCCGATGCCGAGCGGCTGGGTAAGGTCGACTACATCGAGGTGCTTGCCTTGCTTCAAGGCAGCGACGGCGCGGTTGAGCATATCGGTAAACAGGTTGAAACCGACTTCCTGCATCTCGCCCGACTGGTTGTCGCCGAGCACTTCGCCGGCACCGCGGATTTCGAGATCGTGCATGGCAAGGAAAAAGCCGGAACCGAGTTCTTCCATCGCCTGGATCGCTTCGAGGCGCATCTTGGCCTGCTTGGTCAGCGCCTTCTCGTCCTGCACCAGCAGGTAGGCATAGGCCTGGTGGTGTGACCGGCCAACCCGGCCGCGCAACTGGTGCAGTTGGGCAAGGCCGAACTTTTCGGAACGGTTGATCAGGATGGTGTTGGCGTGCGGATTGTCGATGCCGGTTTCGATGATGGTCGTGCACAGCAGCACGTTGGCGCGCTGGCCGGTGAAGTCGCGCATCACGCGCTCCAGTTCACGTTCGTTCATCTGGCCGTGGCCGATGACGATACGCGCCTCGGGCACCAGCTTTTCCAGTTTCTCGCGCATGTTGGCTATGGTGTCGACTTCGTTGTGCAGGAAGTACACTTGGCCGCCGCGCTTCAGTTCGCGTAGCACGGCTTCGCGAATGATGCCGTCCGAGAAGCGGCTGACGAAAGTCTTGATCGCCAGGCGTTTCTGCGGCGCGGTGGCGATCACCGAGAAGTCGCGCAGGCCTTCCATCGACATTGCCAGGGTGCGCGGGATCGGCGTCGCGGTCAGGGTCAGCACGTCGACCTCGGCCCGCATTGCCTTCAGCGTTTCCTTCTGGCGGACGCCGAAACGGTGTTCCTCGTCGATGACAACGAGGCCGAGGCGCTTGAACCTAACGTCCTTGCCGATCAGCTTGTGCGTGCCGATGATCACGTCGATCTTGCCTTCGGCGAGTTCCTGCAAGGCCAGCGACGATTCCTTGGCGGTCTTGAAGCGTGAGATTTCGGCGATCTTCACTGGCCAGTCGGCGAAGCGGTCGGTAAAGGTCTGGTAATGCTGTTCGCAGAGCAGGGTGGTCGGGCAGAGTACGGCGACCTGCTTGCCGCCAGCCACCGCGCAGAACGCGGCGCGCAGCGCGACCTCGGTCTTGCCGAAACCGACATCGCCGCAGACCAGGCGGTCCATCGGCTTGCCGGAGCGCATGTCGTCGATGACGGCGGCGATGGCGGTAGCCTGATCGTTGGTTTCCTCGAAGCCGAAACCGTCGGCAAACGCCTCGTAATCGCTTTCCTTGAAGGCGAAGGCGTGACCCTGGCGGGCGGCGCGCGCTGCATAGAGCGCGAGCAGTTCTGCAGCGGTGTCGCGCGCCTGTTCGGCCGCCTTGCGCTTGGCCTTTTCCCACTGCCCGGAGCCGAGCGTGTGCAGTGGCGCGCTTTCCGGGTCGGCGCCCGAGTAACGGGAGATCACGTGCAACTGCGCCACTGGGACGAAAAGCTTGGCCTCGTTCGAGTAATGGAGTTCGAGGAATTCCTGCTCGCCGAGGCCAAGGTCCATGCGGACCAGGCCACGGTAACGCCCGATGCCGTGGCTTTCATGCACCACCGGGTCGCCGACCTTGAGTTCGGTGAGGTCCTTCAGCCAGTTGTCGAACGTGGCTTTCTTGGCCGCCTCGCGCCGCGTGCGGCGGGGCGTCCCGGCGAACAACTCGGTTTCGGTGATGAAGGCCAGATCATCAAGCGCAAAACCGGCCTGTAATGGGCCGATGCCCAGCGCCAGTTTCGCATCGCCGGCCAGAAAGCCGGCCAGATCGGCGCTGGCGGCGGGCTTCAGGCCGTGTTCGCCAAACATCGCGGCCAGCGTTTCGCGGCGGCCGGCGGTTTCGGCAAGCAGCAGCACGCGGCCCTTGAAGCCGGCCAGATGGTTCTTCAGCGCACCCAGCGGATCGTCGCTCCTGCGGTCGACCGCCACATTGGGTAGTTTTCCAGCCGCTTCGGCATTTTTGGCATTCAGGGCCAGTCGACCGTAGCTCTTTGCCGCCGTGAAAAATGCTTCGTCGGTCAGGAACAATTCTTCCGGCGCCAGCAACGGCCGCGCCTTGTCGCCCTGCAGCAGGTTGTAGCGCGAGCGGGTATCGGCCCAGAAGGCGGCAATGGCAGCCGGCGCATCGCCGTGCGTGACGAAAACGGCATCTTTCGGCAGGTAATCGAAAATGCTTGCCGTTTCGTCGAAGAACAGCGGCAGGTAGTACTCGATACCTGCGCTGGCGATGCCGGTCGAAATGTCCTTGTAGATGCCCGACTTGGCCGGGTCGCCCTCGAAACGCTCGCGGAAGCACTGGCGGAAATGCGTGCGACCCTTGTCGTCCATCGGAAACTCGCGCGCCGGCAGCAGGCGCACTTCCGGCACCGGAAAGACGGTGCGCTGGGTATCGACGTCGAAGGTCTTGATGCTCTCGATTTCGTCGTCGAACAGGTCGAGCCGATAGGGCAGTTGCGAGCCCATCGGGAAGAGGTCGATCAGCCCGCCGCGAATCGAATATTCGCCGGGCGACACTACCTGCGTTACATGCGCATAGCCGGCCAGCGTCACCTGGCTGCGGAACTTCTCGGCATCGAGTTTCTGCCCCTTCCTGAACTCGAAGGTGTAGGCGGCCATGAACTCCGGTGGCGCCAGGCGATTGACTGCGGTCGACGCCGGTACGAGCAGGATTTCCACATCGCCCTGCAGCGCCGCCCACAACGTGGCGAGGCGTTCGGAAACGAGATCCTGATGCGGCGAAAAGTGATCGTAGGGCAGCGTTTCCCAGTCCGGCAGCAGCCGCACCTTGAGGCCGGGCGCGAACCACGGGATTTCATCCAGCAGCCGCTGCGCATCCGCCGCGCTGGCAGTGACCACCGCTAGCAGCCGCCCCTTGCTCTGGCCGGCCAGTTCGGCAAGCGCCAGCGCATCCGCCGAACCGGCCAGCAGCGGCAGATCGATACGGGCGCCGGGCTTGGGCAGGGCGGGGAGGGAAAGCAGGGAACGGGAGGCGGACACGATGACGCGGGTACGGCTGGGAGGGGCTGAATTATAGCCGCTTCGGGCAGGGCTATCGGCGTGGGACGGATCGTGTCAGGCCCGCGAAGACGTATGGCATGGTGGTAATATGCCTAAAGAATTTCACTGTCGTAATTTGCGAGTGCATATCAATGAAAATATTTCAATGGAATCCTAGGATGCTTGTTTCTTGGGTTAATGGCTTGATGTGTTGCCGGGCTTAGATGGGCGATTGCAATGCTTATGCGTCAAAAACGCCGTCTACTTCACGTTAGGCCATTACATGGGGGAGCAAATGAACAATTCGACTGACGAAGAAACAATCGAGTACCGCACATTCCAAGTTGATCTATTGAATTCCAAATTCAAGGGTACTTACACCGAACGTGAAATGCTGGAGCGGTTAGCATCGTTGTGCGCGAAACGAAATCGCCATGCGCTGCGAGCGCTCGAAGATGCAAAATTAGTGTTGTCCCCAGAATCACGGATGGGCAACTCGATCTGGGCAAGTGGTGCCATTTATACTCTCAGCGACATTGCCTCTCCGCCATTGAGCCACTCAGAAATAAGCTTGCGAAACAAGCTTGGATAGCGCTCCTTCAGATTTATGTCCGAAAAACTGATTGTCCATACATCTGAAACTGGTTGGCTTGGTGCCCTTACCAAGACTTGGCAGAGGTTGGAAAGTAACATCACCAGAGCCTGAAGGTACAGTTTTGTCATACCCGATCTACATCAAAGGAAGGTTTATGTTTAAAACAGTCTCTCAACGCGTGTGGTTCGCCCTCGGCCTTGTATTGTTCATAATAGCCATGCTCAAACCACTCTTAGACGGTAACGGGGGGATTGTTGAGCGATTTATCGGCGCATCAGCGTTTATTCTGATGATGTGGCAAATCTCTGGTGTGCTCACTGTTTTTTTGCTCAAATATACCAATGGAGCAGTTAACACATCACCATTGGCAGAAAGAAAAAGAACTCTGGTCACGGTTTGTATATGGATCGTTGCAGCGATGGTAACGGATGGGTCTAATTGGGCAAAAATGCCTTTCGGTGCAGTTATTTCTTTCGTTGTCCTACTTCTTATTCCCGCCTGTTTCTTCTGGTTCGTGACATCTGGCTACAAACCCATACTGAACTGGTTCAAAGGTGTATAGCAAAAACCATAGCAGCGAAATCAGCAGCACCGTTGGGGTCAGAGTGAATTGCTACAGTGGCCACCTTCATCAATAGCAATTAAGCCGACTGTGCAAGGTGAAAATGTACTTCAATGTCATCGAAGGGGACATGGATCATCTCGCCATCGGTCTTTTCGACCAGTCCGAGATCAATGAGCTGGGTGACGTTGGTATGGACGTTCGAGTAGTTGGGGGCGGTGGTCTTGGCTAGCGCGTAGATGCTGCATGGGCCGTTCTTGCGCAGGGTATCCAGCAGGTCGAGGCGGGCCGGCATTATTTCGGCGAAGAGTTGGCGGGCGGATTCGAAGCTGAGATGAAAATCCTCGTTGCCGCCAGTCGCGATGTCGGCCATTGCCGCGTCGAAAATGCTGTTACGCGCGCTGATTTTGATGATTGCTTTCATGTTCGTGCCCTGTTGCGGTCGACGCCTAAAAAAGGCCAAAAACCAAATTCACGCATCACGCCCCCAGATGAACCGGAATCCGCCGTGGCCCGAAGGCGCGGCCATCGTGGCCTAAAACAGGGCCGAAGCGGCCGGCGATGGCGGTCTGGCAGTGCGGGCAGCGGCCTTCGGGCGTCAGGTCGTAGCGGCGCATGTCGTACCAGTCGCGGATGATCAGCGCGGCGTGGCAGCTCGGGCAGAATGTA
>Ga0209507_1000471_pt1 | contig 45070 bp, 38 predicted proteins | sample AD_UKC028_MetaG_FD_184414 | JGI IMG/M metagenome (GOLD analysis project Ga0209507, IMG submission 184414) | Active sludge microbial communities of municipal wastewater-treating anaerobic digesters from USA - AD_UKC028_MetaG (SPAdes) (version 2) | ecosystem: Engineered > Bioreactor > Anaerobic >...
GCCGTCGGGGACCGGGAAGACGTTGATGCGGTTGAGCAGCTCGCGGTCGCGGAAGAGATGCTCCATGCCCTGGCGCACGATGAGCTTGAACTGCGCGGCGCCGATGACCTTCATGCCCGCCCGCCGGCCGGCTGCATGTCGGCCCAGTTCTCCCCGCGCTTCAGGCTCACGCGCAGCGGCACACTCAGCCTGACGGCGTTCTCCATGCCGTCGCGCACCAGCTCGGCCAGGCGCTTCTCCTCGGCCGGCGGGCACTCGAAGACGAGCTCGTCGTGGACCTGCAACAGCAGGCGGCTCTCCATGGCGCGCAGCCCGGCGTGGATGCGGATCATGGCCGTCTTGATGATGTCGGCGGCGCTGCCCTGGATGACGGTGTTCACCGCCATGCGCTTGCCGTTCTCCTTGACCGTGCGGTTGGCGCTCTGTACCTCGGGGATGGGGCGCACGCGGCCGGCCAGCGTGCGCACCTCGGGCTCCTGCTCGGCCTCGGCGACGACGCGCTCCATGAAGCGGCGCACGCCGAGGTAGGTCTCGAAGTAGCGCTCGATGAAGTCCTTGGCCTCGGCGAAGCTCACCCCCAGCTCCTTGGCGAGCGAGTAGGCGCCGCTGCCGTAGATGATGGAGAAGTTGATGATCTTGGCGCGCCGGCGCAGCTCGTCGCGCTGGCCCGGGAGGCCGGGGCCGAAGACCAGGTCCGAGGTGCGCTGGTGGATGTCGGCGCCCTCGGCGAAGGCGCGCAGCAGCTCGGGGTCTTCCGAGAAGTGGGCCATCACCCGCAGCTCGATCTGCGAATAATCGGCCGAGAGCAGCCGTTGCCCCGGCGAGGCGACGAAGGCCCGGCGCAGGTTCAGCCCGGCGATCTCGCCCACCGGGATGTTCTGCAGGTTGGGGTTGGAGGAGGAGAGGCGGCCGGTGGCGGTCACCGTCTGGTTGAACTGGGTGTGCACGCGGTCACGGTCGTCGAGGCTGGCCAGCAGGCCCTGGACGTAAGTGGCGTGGAGCTTCTTGAGCGTGCGGTGGGCGATGATGCGCTCCACCACCGGAAAGCCCTTCAGCTCGTTCAGCACCTCGATGTCGGTGGACTGGGCCTTGGTCTTGCGCGTGCGCTTGCTCTGCGGCAGCCCCATCTTGTCGAAGAGCAGCTCGGCCAGCTGCGGCGGCGAGTTGAGGTTGACGTCGTAGCCGGCCAGGCGGCGCACCTCCTTCTCGGCGGCGGCCGTCTCGCGGCGCAGCCGGCCGTCGGCCTCCTTCAGGAAGGCGCGGTCGACATGGACGCCCTGCCACTCCATGTCGGCCAGCACCTCCACCAGGGGCATCTCGACGTCGCGGTACAGACCCAGGAGCTTGCGCTCGCGCAGCCGCGGCAGCAGCTCGGCGGCCAGCCGCCGCGAGCCCTCGGCGTCGGCGGCGCAGTAGGCCGCGACCTTCTCCACCGCCACCTCGGCGAGCGGCACCTGGCTCTTGCCCTTGCCGGCCAGCTCCTCGTAGGTCATCGGCCGCGCCCCCAGGAACTCGGCGCTCAGTTCCTTGAGCTGGTGGGCGCGGCGGTTGGGGAACAGCAGGTAGGACATGACCATGGTGTCGTGTTCGATGCCGGCGACCGCCATCCCCTGCCGGCGCAGGTGCAGCGCGTCGAATTTCAGGTTGTGCCCGGTCTTGCGCACCGCCGCGGCGGCGAACAGGCCGGTCATCTCGGCGCGGAAGTCGTCGATGGTCAGCGTCCAGCTGGCCCGCTCCTGCGCCGGCGCCAGCAGGGGTACGTAATAGGCGGCGTCGGCCAGCGCCAGGGAGACGCCGACGATCCCGGCGGCGGTGAACTCCAGGGCGGTGGTCTCGACGTCGAAGGCGAAGCCGCCGGCGCGGCGCGCCTGCGCGGCCAGCTGCCGCAGCCCGGCGCGGTCGCGGACGAGGCGGACGGCCGGCGCCGCCGCCGCTCCCTCCGGCTTGGGCGCGGTCGCGGCATCCGCGGCATCGAGCTTCTGGAGCAGGCTGTGGAACTGCAGCCGGCGATAGAGGGCGAGCAGGCTCTCGTCGCAGCGCGGGCGGAAGGGGGGCAGCTCCAGGTCGATGGCCGTCTCTGGGATGCGCGCGAAATCGAGGAGCGGCCGCCAGCGCTCGACCAGCGGGGCGCTGGCGGCGAGCCTGTCCCGCAGCTTGCCATCGACCTCCTCCAGGCGGGCCAGCAGCGCGTCCACTCCGCCGAATCGTTCGAGCAGCCGCGTCGCCGTCTTGTCGCCGATGCCCGGGACGCCGGGGATGTTGTCGGAGGCGTCGCCGGCCAGGGCGAGGTAGTCGACGATCTGCTCGGGATAGACGCCGAACACCTCCTTCACGCCGTCCCGCCCCAGCTTCTTCTTCAGCTTGGGGTGATAGACGAAGATCCTCTCGCCCACCAGCTGGAAGAGGTCCTTGTCGGCGGAAAAGATCAGCACCTCGCTGCCGGCGGCGGCATGGCGCCGGGCCAGCAGGGCGATGATGTCGTCCCCCTCCAGGCCCGGCTTTTCCAAGGCATGGATGCCGCGTCCCGCCAGGTACTCGCGTACGGCCGGCAGCTGCTGCACGAGCTCGTCGGGCGGCTGCTGGCGCTTGGCCTTGTATTCGGGATAGATCTCGCGGCGGAAGTTCGTCTCCTTGGAGTCGAAGGCCACGGCCAGGCGGTCGGGGCGCAGTTCGCGGATCAGCGCCTCGACGCGGCTGATGAAGCCGAACACGGCGCCGGTGGGCTCGTTGGCCAGGGTGCGCATGGCCTGGTGGGAGTAGAAGGAACTGAACACCAGGTACATGCCGTCAATGAGCAGGACGCGGTCAGGCACGCTCAGGGGTTCTCGTTCTGCAGGTATTCCAGCACCATCTCGTCGAGGGTCTTGTCCTCGATGTCCTGGGTATCCATCGACATCAGGTGCGAGAACTTCCCCTCCTTCAGCTCGCCGATCACCTGGTCGTGCTGGGTCTTCATCAGGTTCTTGACCTTCTTGACCTTGTCGGTCGACTCCAGCAGGTGGGCGTAGGAAATGCGGCGCGAGAGGAGGATCTCGCCGTGGAGGTAGACCAGGGTCTCGATCAGGGGATTGCCCTGCCCCTTGTCCTCGGTCTGGATATGGAAGACCTCCTGGCGGTACTTGATGTCGGTGTTGTAACCCACGACCATGGCATCATCATAAATAAACCGCGCGCAATAGTCAAGAAACGAGCTTTCGTGACGCGTGACGCGTAACGCGTGACGAGTAGCGGCGATGGATCGATCAATTGCTTCTCCAACACCAACACAAACACCAGATCTGTCCAAAACAGCTTTCAGAAGCTGGTAGGACTGAAGCACCAAGTTCCAAGCACCAAATTCCAAATAAGCCCCAATGCCCAAATGACCAAAACGAAGAGCCAACGCACTCGTTCATGGAATTACCGCCCTATTTCTCGGTATTGGCACCAGATCGATTGAGCGCCCTGGTTTGAGTCGTTGGAACTTGGAACTTGGAATTTGTTTGGAATTTGGTGCTTGGTGCTTGGAATTTTTGTCTTACGAGTATCTGACCTTGTCCTGAAAACCGTCTGGGTTAGCCCAAAACCCTTTACAGTATTGATTGTCTATCCAAAAAACGATTGGTTTCGGACAGCAATGCCTTGGAGGTCAATTGCATTTCAAGCTCGTTGTGATTTCCGAGATGCTCCATCGTCCGAATTGTGTGCTTGGGATTTGGAATTCGGGTCTTAAATCCTCACGCGTCACGCGTTACGTGTCACGCGTCACGGAGGTCGTCTATTTTTTGCGGATGAACTCGCGCACCTGGCGGCGGATGCCGGCGGCATCGAGGCCGCAGAGGGCCAGCAGCTCCGGCCGCGAGGCCAGGGGCAGGGACTCCTCGTGGACGGCCAGGGCGAGGAACTCGCAGCCGGTGCCGGCGCCGGGAAAGGCCTGGCGGACGATGTCGCTGAACCCGCCGCGGGCCGTGCCGTCCTCGATGGTCACCACCTTGCGGGTGACGGCGGCCATATCCAGGACGAGGGCGCGGTCGAGGGGCTTGAGAAAGCGGACGTTGACCACCGCGGCTTCGATGCCGTCCTCGCGCGCCAGGGCCTCGGCCGCCTCCAGGGCGCGCCAGGCCAGCGTGCCGACGGCCAGCAGCAGGACGTCGTTGCCGCGGCGCAGCACCTCGGCCCTGCCCAGGGGCAGCTCGCGTGGCTCGGCGTCCAGCGGCACTCCCCGCCCCGGCTCCTTGGGATAGCGGATGAAGGCCGGCCGGTCGAGGCGGCTGGCGGTGAAGACCATGTGCTGGAGCTCGTTCTCGTCCTTGGGCGCCATGAGCACGATGCCGGGCACGGCCTGCAGCAGGGCGATGTCGTAGATGCCCTGGTGGGTGGGGCCGTCGCCGCCCACCAGGCCGGCGCGGTCCAGCCCCACCAGCAGCGGCAGGCGCATCAGCGAGACGTCGTGGATGACCTGGTCGACGGCGCGCTGCAGGAAGGTGGAATAGACCCCCAGCACCGGGCGGAAGCCGCCCAGGGCCAGGCCGCCGGCAAAGTCGAACATGTACTGCTCGGCGATGCCCACGTCGAAGAAGTTGGCGGGGAAGTCGCGCTGCACGGCGTCCAGCCCCGTCCCCTCGGGCATGGCCGCGGTCAGGGCCACGAAGCGGCGGTCGGCCTCGACCAGGCGGCGCACGCTGCGGCCGAAGACCTGCGAGTAGGAAGGGCCCTTCTCGCGGCCCAGGAACTTGCCGTTTTCGATGTTGAACGGCGCCGAGGAGTGGTAGGAGCTGGGATCGTCGCTGGCCGGCTCGTAGCCCTCGCCCTTGCGCGTCACCACGTGCAGCAGCACCGGGTAGTCGTACTTCTTGGCCGCCTCGAGCTCCTTGAGCAGGTCGGGGAAGCCGTGGCCGTTGATCGGGCCGATGTACTTGATGCCCAGCTCCTCGAACAGCGAGCCCGGGACCATCATGGTGCGCATCAGCACCTCGAGCTTGCGCGCCAGGTCGAAGAGCGGCTTGCCGGCGAGGGGGATGGCCTTGAGGACCTTCTGGATGACCTCCTTCATGCGGATGTAGGGCCGGCCGGAGGCCAGGTAGTTCAGGTGGCGCGAGATGCCGCCGACGTTGGGCGCGATGGACATCTTGTTGTCGTTGAGCACGATGATCAGCCGCTGCTTGACCTGGCCGATGTGGTTCAGCGCCTCCAGGGCCACGCCGCCGGTGAGGGCGCCGTCGCCGATGACGGCCACGATGTGGAAGTCCTGGCCCTGGCGGTCGCGGGCGATGGCCAGTCCCGAGGCGAAACCCAGCGAGGTCGAGGCGTGGCCGGTGTTCAGGACGTCGTACTCGCTCTCCTCGCGGTCGGGGAAGCCGAGCAGGCCCCCCTTCTGGCGGATGGTGCCGATGCGCTCGCGGCGGCCGGTGACGATCTTGTGCGTGTAGCACTGGTGGCCGATGTCCCAGATGATCTTGTCGCGCGGGGCGGCGAAGGTGCGGTGCAGGGCCAGGGTCAGGTCGACGGCCCCCAGGTTGGACGACAGGTGGCCGCCGTTGCGCGACACCACCTGCACCAGCAGCTCGCGGATCTCCTGCGACAGCCGCTCCAGCTCGGGCAGGCCCAGCCGGCGCAGGTCTTCGGGGGAACGGATCGTCTCCAGCAGCGCCATCAGCGGCTCCGGTACAGCATGAGCCGCGCCAGCTCGAGGAAGGGGGGGTGGTCGATGCCCAGCTCGGCGATGGCCGCCTGGGACTCGCCGTGCAGCGCGTCGATGCGCGCGCGCACCGCGTCCAGGCCCAGGTGCAGGACGGCGTTGGGGCTGCCCTTTTCGCCGTCCTTGCGCAGCTTCTTGCCCGCCTGCGCCTCGTCGCCGGTGACGTCGAGCAGGTCGTCGGCCAGCTGGAATCCCAGTCCCAGGGCCAGGCCGGCCCGCGCCAGGGTGCGCCGCCGTTCGCCGTCCATGCCGGCGACCGCCGCCGCCGCCAGCAACGAGGCCTTGATCAGCTCGGCGGTCTTCAGGCGGTGGATCTCGGCGATGGCGCCGGCGTCGCCGCGGAACTCCAGGTCCAGCGCCTGGCCCTGGGCCATGCCGTCCTTGCCGATGCTGCGGGTGACCAGGGCCATGATCTCCACCGTGCGCTCCGCCGGCAGCGGCGCGGCGGCGATCTTCTCGAAGGCGTAGGTCAGCAGCGTGTCGCCGGCCAGCAGCGCCACCGCCTCGTTGAAGCGGCGGTGCACCGTGGGCATGCCGCGGCGCAGGTCGTCGTCGTCCATCGCCGGCAGGTCGTCGTGGATCAGGGAGTAGGTGTGGATGATCTCCAGGGCCGACGCCAGGCCCAGGTAGCGCGGCGCCTCGATGCGGCAGGCCTCGAGCAGGGTGAGGAACAGCAGCGGCCGCAGGCGCTTGCCGCTGACCGACAGCGCGTAGTGCATGGCCGCTTCCAGCGTGCCGCGGCGCGGGTCGAGGCCGGCCAGCAGCTCGCGGTCGACGGCGGCGGCCAGCTCCTGCAGGCGGTCAGCCATTGTCCTCGGGCTCGAAGTCGGCCTCCTGCATCTCGCCGCGGCCGTCGCGCTGCAGGATCTTCACCTTCTTCTCGATGTCGTTGAGCTCCTTCTTCATCTGGGCGCTGAGCTTCATCCCCTCCTCATACAGGGCGAAGCCCTCCTGCAGCGGCACCTCGGGGTTCTCCAGCCTAGCGACGATCGCCTCCAGCTTCTTCAGCGCCGCCTCGAAATCGAGGGTCTCCTTCTTCATGGTTCACTCCTTGATGACGCGCGCCGCGGCGCGGCCGCGGGCGAAGCGGATGTCGATGCGCTCGTCCGCGCCCAGGTCCGCGGCGTCGCGCACCACCCGCTGCCGGCTGTCGGTGGTGATGGAGTAGCCGCGGGCCAGGATGCGCTCGGGGCTGGCCCCGGCCAGCGCCGCCTCGAGCAGGCGCAGGCGCTCGCCGCCGCGCTGCAGCGCTTCGCGGACGAGGGCGCCGGCCTGGGTGTCCAGCTGGCGCAGCTGCAGGACGCGCTGGCGCAGCCGCCCGCCCGGGTCGAAGGCGGCGAAGCGCCGGGCGGCCAGGTTCCAGGCCTGCGAGCGGGCGTTCAGCCGCTGTTGGAAGAGCCGCGCCAGGGCGAACTCGCCGTTGTCCAGGCGCTGGGCCAGCTCCTGCAGGCGGCGGGGGAAGTCGGCCAGCGCCGACTCGTTGCGCAGCTCCTGCAGGGCGGAGGCGGCCTCGTGCAGCCGCCGCTCCGCGGCGCGCATCAGGCCGTGGCGCAGGAAGTCGATGCGCCCGAGGAACTCGTCCTTGCGCCCCACCACCAGCTCGGCGGCGGCCGACGGCGTGGCCGCGCGCAGGTCGGCGACAAAGTCGGCGATGGTGAAGTCGGTCTCGTGGCCCACGGCCGAGATCACCGGCACGCGGCTGCGGTGGATGGCTTCGACCACCGGCGCCTCGTTGAAGGCCCACAGGTCCTCGTAGCTGCCGCCGCCGCGGCCGACGATCAGCACGTCCACCGCCGCGCCGGGACCGGCCTGGCTGAAGTAATCGATGCCGGCGGCGATCTCCGCGGCGGCCCCCTCGCCCTGGACCCGCGCCGGGTAGATGACGATGGCGATGCCCGGGAAGCGGCGCTGCAGGATGCGCACGATGTCGCGCACGGCGGCGCCCGTGGGCGAGGTGACCACGCCGATGCGCCCGGGCAGCAGCGGCAGCGGCCGCTTGCGCGCCGGGTCGAAATAGCCCTTCTCCTGGTAGGCCTTTTTGAGCCGTTCCAGGGCGGCGTAGATGTCGCCGATGCCCTGCAGGCGGATGTCGCTGGCGATGACCTGCAGCTCGCCGCGCAGGGGATAGACCGAGAGCATGCCGCGCACCACGACCTGCTGGCCGTTCTCCAGCCGCTTCAGCGTGCTGCGCGCCAGGGCGCCGCGGAACATGGCCACCTTCAGCGCCCCGCCGCCGTCCTTGAGCGTGAAGTACAGGTGGCCGGAGCTGGCCAGCACCACGCCCGAGGCCTCGCCCAGCACCGCCACGGCGGCGAACTGCGCCTCCAGCGACAGCTTGAGCAGCTGGGCCAGCTCGGATACGCGGAATATTTTCTCCATGACCGGATCCATGTCGGCGGCGGCGTTCCCTCGCCCGGCGCCGGGGGCGCGGCGGGGCACGTCGGCTCCATGCTTTATTATAGCACATGGGCGGGCGGAAGGCGACGCAGCCGGCCGCGAAGTAAGGGGAGAACGATCTCAGGGAAAACAAAGGGAAGAGCGAGGGAAGACGGAGGAAAGAGAGAGTGGGAACAGCCTTCCCTTTGAATTCTATCTTACTTTTACCTTTTACCTTTTTACTTTTGCCTTTTCCCACTCTGCCTTCCCTCCGCCTTTCCCTCTGTTTTCTCTCTCTCTTCCCTGGAGTCATGGGCGCCGGGGGGGGCATGGCTTCATTTTTCCCGCGAACTGTGCCACAATGGGGGCTCATGAAAAGCGCAAAAAAGAAAACCGATCCACGCCCGGCCGGCGTCCGCACGCGCCGGCCCGCCAAGGCCGCCAAGACGGTCTACGTCGGCATGAGCGCCGACCTGATCCATCCCGGCCACCTGAACATCATCCGCGAGGCCCGCAAGTACGGGCGGGTGATCGTCGGCATCCTCACCGACGGCGCCATCGCCAGCTACAAGCGCCTGCCCTTCATGTCGCTCGAGCAGCGCAAGCTGATCGTGGAAAACCTGAAGGACGTCTCGGAGGTCGTCCTGCAGGAGACCCTGGACTACGTGCCGAACCTGCGCCGCCTGAAGCCCGACTACGTGGTCCACGGCGACGACTGGCGCACCGGCGTACAGCGCGAAGTGCGCCAGCGGGTGATCGCCGCCCTGAAGGAGTGGGGCGGCCGCCTGATCGAGCCGCCCTACACCGAGGGCATTTCCTCCACCCAGCTCAACAACGCCCTCAAGGAGATCGGCACCACCCCCGGCATCCGCCTGAAGATGCTGCGCCGCCTGCTGGGGGTCAAGGACCTGGTGCGCGTCATGGAGGCGCACAACGGCCTGACCGGCCTGCTCGTGGAGAAGACGCGGGTGGCGGTCGGCAACGAGGCGCGCGAGTTCGACGCCCAGTGGCTGAGCAGCCTGACCGACTCCACCGCCAAGGGCCGCCCCGACAACGGCAGCGTGGACCTCACCTCGCGCCTGACCACCCTGAACAACATCCTGGAGATCACCACCAAGCCGATCATCTTCGACGGCGACTCGGGAGGGCTGGCCGAGCACTTCGCCATCATGGTCAAGACCCTCGAGCGCATGGGCATCTCGGCGGTCATCATCGAGGACAAGGTCGGGCTGAAGGAGAACTCGCTGCTGGAGAAGGAGGGCGGCCAGCAGCAGGATTCCATCGCCAACTTCAGCCACAAGATCCGCTTCGGCAAGCAGGCGCAGTTCACCGACGACTTCATGGTGATCGCCCGCATCGAGAGCCTCATCCTCGGCGCCGGCATGGCGGACGCCCTGCGCCGCGCCGAGGCCTACATCGCCGCCGGCGCCGACGGCATCATGATCCACAGCAAGCGCAAGGACCCCGGCGAAGTGCTGCAGTTCTGCCGCGAATACCGCCGCTTCCCGCGCCGGGTGCCGCTGGTGGCCGTGCCCTCCACCTACAGCCAGGTCAGCGAGCAGGAGCTCGCCGCCGCCGGCGTGCGCATCGTCATTTACGCCAACCAGCTGCTGCGCAGCGCCTACCCGGCCATGGCGCGCACCGCCGAGTCGATCCTGCGCCACGGCCGCGCCTGGGAAAGCGAAGCGGAGTGCCTGCCGATCCGCGACATCCTGCGCCTGATCCCCGGCGGGGAGTGAGCCCGTGGACGCCGCCGGCTTCGTCCGCTCGCTGGAGCAGGCCGGTTTCGGCCCCTTCACGGGCGTGCCCTGCTCCGTCTTCACGCCGCTGATCGACCACCTGGGGACCCTGGCTCCCGACCGCCACTACGTCTGCACCTCCGAGGGCGAGGCCATGGGCCTGGCCGGGGGCTTCGCCCTGGCCGGCCGGAACCCGGTCGTCTACATGCAGAACGACGGTTTGGGCAACGCCGTCAATCCCCTCAGCTCGCTGCAGCTGCTCTACCGCCTGAAGGCGCTGCTGCTGGTCTCCTGGCGCGGCGAGCCGGGCCAGAAGGACGCCCCGCAGCACCGGGTGATGGGCGCGCGGCTCACCGGCCTGCTGGAGCAGCTCGCCGTGCCGTACATCGTCCTGGAACCGGGCGCCGACGCCCTGGAGCAGGCCCTGGAAAAGGCGCGGGCGCACGGCGCCGCGCAGTCGACCCCCTTCGCCCTGATCGTGCGCAAGGGCTATTTCGCTCCCGGCGCCGCGCCGGCCGCCGTGGCGGCCGGCGACCCCGGCCTGGCTCCGCGCCTGGACTACATCCGCCTGCTGGCCGCGGCGGCCGCCCCGGGCGACATCCTGCTGGGGGCCACCGGCTTCTCGGGCCGCGAGCTGCAGCAGTACACCGAGCACCCCGGGCGCTTCTATATGATGGGCTCGATGGGCTGCCTGCCCGCCCTGGGGCTGGGCCTGGCCGACAGCCATCCCGGCCGCGCCGTATTTGTCCTGGACGGGGACGGTGCCCTGCTCATGAAGCTGGGCTCGCTGGCGACCATCGGCCGCCGCCGACCGGCGAACCTCGTCCACCTGCTGTTCGACAACCAGGCCTACGAATCGACCGGCGGCCAGCCCACGCTGGCGGCCGGGGTCGATTTCTGCGCCCTGGCCCGCGCCTGCGGCTACCCGGCGCAGGAGTCCGTCGCCAGCCCGGAGGCCTTCCGCGCCCTGCTGGGGTCGCTCTCCGGCCGGCCCAGGCCGCTGTTCGTGCACGTGCGCGTCCGCTGCGGCACGCCGGCCGGGCTGCCGCGGCCCGAGCAGCCCCCCGAGCGCATGCGTGACGACCTGATGGCCTTCCTGGGCTGAGCCATGTGGCGCTACGCCTCCCCCGTCGCCATCCACTGGGGGGACGAGTGGCCGGAGCTGCTGCGGCCGCTGCTCCCGCCCGGGCCGGGGCTGCTGATCCATTACCCCGGCTTCCCCGCCGACGACGCCGCCGTCCTGCCGGCCGGCACGGCCGCCTACGACCGGGTCGAGGCCAATCCCACCCCGGAACAGGTGCAGCGCGCCATCGACGCGGCGCTGCCGCTCCGGCCGCGCTGGATCGTGGCCGTGGGCGGCGGCTCGGTCCTGGACACGGCCAAGCTGGTGCGCCTGGCCCTGGCCTGCCGCTGCCCGAGCGTCGAGGCGCTGCTGCGGGCGGTGCCCGAGCCGGCCGGCGGGGGGCCGCTGCTGATCGCCGCGCCCACCACCCACGGCACCGGCGCGGAGCTGACCATGTGGAGCACCGTCTGGGACGTCGGCGGCCGGCGCAAGCTCTCGCTCGCCCACCCGGCCAACGCCCCTGACATCGCCGCCTACTGCCCGCCGCTGACGTACGGCCTGCCGCTGCCGGCCTCGCTGGCCGCCACCCTGGACGCCCTGGCGCACGCGCTGGAGGCGCTGTGGAACCGCGGCGCCAACCCGGTCTCCGACGAGATGGCCATGGCCGCGGTCGCGGGGATCGCCGCCGGACTGGAACGGCTGGACGATCCCGTCCCCCCGCCCGTCCGCGCCGGGCTGCTGCGCGCCTCGATGTTCGCCGGGCTGGCCTTCGCCGCCACCCGCACCGCCGCCGCCCACTCCATCTCCTACCCGCTGACGCTGCGCCTGGGGATCCCCCACGGCATCGCCTGCGCCATGACCCTGCCGGCGCTGTGGCGCGTCAACGCCCCGCGCATGGCGGCCAAGGCCGAGCGCCTGCGCCAACGGCTGGACGGGGAGGACCCGGCCGCCATGCTGGAGCGCCTGCGGCGCTTCGCCGCCGCCCGCGTCCCCTTCACCCTCTCCGCTTACGGCGCCCGTCCGCAGGACATCGGCGAACTGGCCCAGGCGTCCTTCACCAAGGGGCGCATGGACAACAACCTCGTCGATCTGGACGAGGCCGCCGTACGCGCCATCCTGGCGGAGATCCTCGGCTAGGCCCTCCGGCGCTTTGACTTTTCGCGCCGGCGGCTATATAATGCGATCTGACCAGGACGGACGCAAACGCGATGAACAAGAACGACCCATTTTACCAGTCTCAGCTGAAGAAAGGCCGCACGAACTTCTGGGCGCGCTACCTGAATTTCGAGACCTGGATCAGCCGGCCGCTGGCCTCGCTGCTGGTGCGCCTGGCCTATCCCACCGCCGTCACCCCCAACCAGCTCACGGTCATCGCGCTGTGCCTCTCCCTCGTCTCCGCCGTCCTGTTCTCCCTGGGTCGCCCCGTCCCGTCCCTGCTGGCTTCCGTGCTGTGCCAGTTCTCCCTCATCTTCGACTGCGCCGACGGCATGCTCGCCCGGGCGCGGGGGGCGTGCAGCCGCTTCGGCTCCTACCTGGACCTCTTCCTGGACCGCATATCCGATTTCTGCGTGCTGCTCGGCATCGTCACCGGGTATTTCCGCGCCGGCGCCGGCGACAAGAACCGCCTGGTCCTGGGGCTGTTCATCATCTCCCTCTACATGCTGCAGGTGATCCTGTACTACATCTCCAACCGCTTCAGCGGCACGGAGAACGGCGACAGCGGCGAGGGGCGCGCCGTGGCCATCATGTGGGTCACGGTCATGGGAGCGCTGAACCGCCTCGACCTCATCGTCTACGGCCTGGCGGCAGAGGTGGCGATCAACCTGGTCTTCCGCGTCAGCAAGTTCCTGCTGATGGGCTGGCGGACCGAGCGCGAGCGGCCCGTTTCCTGAACACCCGAACCACCATAAATCCTCGGTCTTCGTGTTCGTGTTCGTGTTTGTGTTCGTAACCGCAATGAAATGAACTAGAGAACAAGTTCGTTATGCTTCAGTTCCGGATAACGAATCACGAATTACGAATCACGAGGGATCGTTTCAATGCGGTTACTCGTCACGCGTCACGCGTTACGCGTCACGATAGATCGTTCTTTTGTCCTTCCGTCCGCCGTATGCCGTACGCCGAGTTCAATCACTCGTCACTTGTCACTGAGTTCGGTGATCGAACGCCGCTGCTCGTCACGCGTCACGCATCTCGATAGATCTTTTCAGTGCCATTGTGAATCATGAATCAAAAGGGATCGTTTCAATGCGGTTACTCGTCACGCGTCACGCGTTACGCGTCACGATAGATCGTTCTTTTGTCCTTCCGTCCGCCGAGCGCTGAAAGCCCTACGCCGTCTCCCCCGGCGCCGCCAGCGGCACCCCGGTGGCCGGGGTCGCGGGCGGGCGCTGCCGCAGGCGCAGCATGGGCCACAGCCCGATGACGGCCATGAGCAGGTTCAGCGCCCGCCGCAGCAGGACGACGGTGATGCCGAAGCGCAGCGGCACGCGGAAGATGGCGAAGATGGGCAGATAACTCATGTCATAGATGCCGATGCTGGCCGGGATCACCGGCACGATGTTGGCCACGATGCCCAGCATAGTGATCAGGAAGCTCTTCATGAACGTGATGGAATGCAGGCCGAGGAAGCGGAAGCTCAGGTGCATCTCCACCGCCCAGAGCATGATCATGGCGACGTACTGCAGGAAGACGACCAGGAAAACGCGGCGGTGGCGGGAGTAGAATTCGGCGATGACGGCGTCGGTCTCGACCAGCCGCGCGCGCTTGGACTCCAGGTACTTGGAGCGGATGCGCAGCCGCTTCAGGCTCTCCAGCACCCAGATGAACAGCCCCTTCTTCTGCTTGCGGAAGAACACGAAGATCGCCGCGGCCATGCCGGCGGTCAGCGCCAGGAAAACGGCGCGCTGGGTGGAGCCCATGCGGATGCGCATCAGGGTGAGGAACAGCCCCAGGCTCATCATCAGCACCGTGGCCATCAGCTCGACCGTCTTGTCGACCACCACCGAGGCCAGCGAATGGTTCTTGGGCACCGGCCCGGCCATCATGGCGCGGATGGCGTCGCCGCCGATCTTGGCGGAGGGGGTGAAATGCCCCACGGCGTGGCCGGCCATCTCGGCCCAGAACAGGGTGGCGAAGGGGACGCGGCAGGGGCTGCAGCAGCCCAGCACCATCTGCCACGACCAGGTGCGGATGCCCCAGAATGCCAGGCGCAGCAGGATCAGGGCGGCGATCTCCGCCCAGGCGAGGTGGCCGAGCACGCGCAGCAGTTCCCGGGGGTTGGCGCGGATGATGAAGTAGACGAACAGCGCCACGCAGAGGACGGCGGTGACGCGGACTATCTTGCGCTGCATGGGATCGGGCCAACGGGTCGAATCGTTACGAACACGAGCACGATTTCCCGATTTTAGGCGCAAAAGCCGCAAAAGTCAACCGGCGCCTGAAACCCAACGGGCAATCGTGACGCGTGACGCGTAACGCGTGACGCGAGAAAGCCAACGTTCCAGATCCCAAGCACCCGCTTTCGCACAAGTCACAAAATCCAATGAGCAACCGCCCCGGACGAGGGCTTTGGACTCATGGTATGGGGTATCGTGAGGAGAGCAAGCAAAAGTTCGTGATCGGAAAGCCTTTTGCTGTTACGAATCACGAATTACGAATCACGAGTTACGATAGTTTGTTCCCCTGCAGTTACTCGTCACGCGTCACGCGTTACGCGTCACGAAGCTTCATGCATCAGCCTGGCAATCCCAGTTCCTTGAGATACGTGTCCTCGAGATAGCGATGCGCCTCGATGTGCGCGGCGCGGCCGCTGGCGGCATCGACGTCGACCACGGTCAGGTCGAGCACCTGCGGGCCGCCGGCCACCTCGAATTTCTGGTGCATGCCGGTGAGAAACTTGCGCACGATGGGCTCGCGGGTCATGCCGATGACCGAGTCCAGCGCCCCGGTCATGCCGATGTCGGTCTGGTAGGCCGTTCCTTTCTCCAGGACGCGGCAGTCGGCGGTGGGGATGTGCGTGTGCGTCCCCAGGACGGCGCTGACGCGGCCGTCGAGGAAGTAGCCCATGGCCTGCTTCTCGGCCGTGGCCTCGGCGTGGAAGTCGACCAGCACGACCGGGTGCCGGTTCTTCTTGAGGAACTCGTCGATGACCGCAAAGGGGTTGTCGACGACCGCCTCCATGAACACCCGCCCCTGCAGGCTGACGACCGCGACCTCCGGGCCGGCCGCCGTGCGGAAGACGAAGGCGCCGTGGCCGGGCGTCGCGGGACTGAAGTTCAGCGGCCGCAGCACGCGCTGCTCGCTGGCCAGCAGCTCGAGCGCCTCCTTCTTGTCCCAGGTGTGGTTGCCGCCGGTCAGGACGTTGACGCCGGCCTCGAACAGCTCGTCGGCGGTGCGGCGGATGACGCCCAGGCCGCCGGCCGAGTTCTCGCCGTTGGCCGCCACCAGGTCGGGCTGGAACTTCGCCTTTACCAGCGGCAGCACGGCGCGCAGGAAGCGGCGGCCGTGGCGGCCGACGACGTCGCCGACCAGGATGAGGCGCAGCGTCTTACTTGGCATACTCGATGGCCCGCACCTCGCGGATGACGGACACCTTGATCTGCCCGGGGTACTCCATCTCGTCCTGGATCTTGCGGGCGATGTCCTTGCAGATCAGGAACGTGCGGTTGTCGTCCAGCTCGTTGGCGTTGACGATGACGCGCACCTCGCGGCCGGCCTGCAGGGCATAGGCCTTGGTCACGCCCGCGAAGGACTTGCTCAGCTCCTCCAGCTTCTCCAGGCGCTTGATGTAGGTCTCGAGGATCTCGCGGCGGGCGCCGGGCCGCGCGGCGGAGATGCTGTCGGCGGCCTGGATCAGCACCGCCTCGATGGAGGTGAAAGCCGTGTCCATGTGGTGCGAGGCGATGGCGTCCTGCACGGCGGCGGATTCGCCGTACTTCTTGGCCAGCTCCACCGAGAGCTGCGTGTGCGTGCCCTCGGTCTCGCGGTCAATGGCCTTGCCCACGTCGTGCAGCAGGCCGGCGCGCTTGCAGACCGGGACGCTGGCCCCGACCTCGCGGGCCAGGTAGGCGGCGATCCAGGCCACGTCCTTGGAGTGCTCCAGCACGTTCTGGCCGAACGAGGAGCGGAACTTGAGCTTGCCCAGGTAGAAGTACAGCTCGGGGTTCAGGTCGCGGATGCCCAGCTCCAGCACCGCCGCCTCGCCCTGCTTGCGCAGGTAGTTGTCGAAGTTGCCCTTGATGCGGTCGACGATCTCCTCGATGCGCGCCGGGTGGATGCGGCCGTCGGCGATCAGCGTCTCGATGGCCTGCTTGGCCATCTCGCGGCGGATGGGGTCGAAGGAGGAGACCAGGATGGCTTCCGGCGTGTCGTCGACGATGAAGTCGACGCCGGTGGCGTTCTCCAGGGCGCGGATGTTGCGCCCCTCGCGGCCGATGATGCGCCCCTTCATCTCGTCCGAGGGCAGGTCGATGACCGTCACCGACGAGGAGACCACGTGCTCGGTGGCGATGCGCTGCACGGCGTTGGAGATGGTCTCCTTGGCCAGCTGCGCGCTCTTCTCCTTCAGCTCGTCCTCGATCTGCTTCAGGCGCTGCGCCGACTCCAGCCGCGCCTCGCTCTCGTACTGGCGGATGATCATGTCCTTGGCCTCCTGCACGGTGAGGCCGGAGATCTTTTCCAGCTTCTGGCGCTGCTCGTCGTGGAGCTGGCTGACCTGGCCGCGCAGGGCGGCGATCTCCTCCTCCTGCAGGTCCAGGTCGTGCTCCTTCTTCTTCAGCTCCTTTTCCTTGTTGTCCAGGTTGGCATAGCGATTGTCCAGGTTCTCTTCCTTCTGGATCAGCCGCTTCTCCATGACGTTCAGGCGGTTGACCTTCTCGTTCTGCCGGCGGTTGTACTCGTTCTTCCACTCGGCGAACTGCTCCTTCAGCTCCAGCAGCGCCTGCTTCTTCTCGCGCTCCAGCTCCTCGCGGCCCTTGGCCTCGAGCTGTTTCTGGGAGGCCTCCACCTTGCGGAACTCCCCGGCGAAGATCCTCCTCTTTAGCGACCATACCGCCCCGGCGCCCAGCAGGGCTCCGAGCAGCATCGCGATGGCGATCCCGATCATTGGCTACCTCCTGTGATCAGGACGACAAACTGACGGTTAACTTTCCATCCTCGCTTTCCGGCGACAACAGGGTGTCGATCCGCCCCAGGATCTGGGCCAGCTTCTCGTTCTCCTTCTTCAGGGAGAAGAGGTCCTGGGCGATGTTTATCGAAGTTAACAATCCCAATTTCTGGGCGTCCAATTCGTTCATCCTGCTCTTTATTTTGTTGATCTTGTTCTCCACGTACTCGACCACCTGCAGGAACTCCTCGGGCGGCACGTCGTCGGCCAGCTGGAACACGAAGCGCTTGCCGGTGATCGTGACCTCGACTTCCTTGCCCATCATTCCCCGATGGAGTCGACCAGCTCGATCAGCGAGGCGATCTTCTTGCGGATCTCGCCCTTTTCGCCCTCGCGCTGCGAGGTGTCGTGCTTGGCCTCCTGCAGCTCCTTGCGCAGCTTCTGGTTCTCCTCGCGCAGGGCCTTCATGCCCGCGATCATGCGGTTGATCTTCTCCTCCAGTTTATCGAACTCCTTGAATCCTGCGCTCATGGCACTCTCCTTATCGTTGGATTAGGCCCAGCTGCGCCGCCAGCCGGCCGGTGAACCCGCGGTGAGCCTCGTTCACCTCCTCGCCGGTCAGGGTGCGCTCCGCGGCCCGGTAGGTAAAGGACAGGGAAAGACTGACCTGGTCGGCCGGGAGGCCGGGTCCCTGGTAGACGTCGGTCAGCTCGTAGCTTTCCAGGGCGGCCGGCCGCAGCCCCGCGATGGCGTCGTCCAGCTCCTGGAACGAGCGCGCGCGCGCCATCCGGAAGGTGAAATCGCGGCGCGCGGCCGGGAAGCGGTTCCAGGGCTGGAAACGGCGTTCGCCGCTCCCCGCCAGCAGCGCCTCCAGGTCCAGCTCGGCGGCGAAGACCGGGCGCTCCAGCTTGTGGAGCCCGGAAGCGGCGGCGGCCACCTCGCCGCACCAGCCGCCGGGCCGGCCGCCGCAGTCAACGCGGAAGCAGGCCCCCGGGCGGAACAGGGGGTGGGCGGCGGCGCGGAAGGCGAACTCCAGCCGCAGCAGGCCCGCCAGGGCCGCCAGCTCCGTCTTGAGCCAGGCCAGGTCGAACTCCCGGCCGGCCAGGCGCCAGTCCGGGCGCTGCTCCTGGCCGTACGCGCTCAGGGCCAGGCGCCGGCGCTCCACGACCCGCCCCGCCTCGTCGGCGAAGGCGTTGCCGATCTCGAACAGGGCGACGCGGTCGCAGCCCTGGTCGGCGTTGGCCGCGGTATTGCGCAGCAGCCCGGGGACCAGGGAATTCTTCATTACCGAGAAATCCCGGCCCAGGGGATTCTTCAGGGCCAGCGGCCGCTCCTCGGCTCCGGCCAGGCGGTTCTCCTCGGGCGACTGGAACACGTAGTTGATCACTTCCTGGAAGCCGGCGGCGGCCAGGCGCGCCTTCAGGCGCTGCAGCCGCGGGCGCGCCTCGTCGACGCGCAGGACAGGGTTGGCCGTCAGCGGCATCTCGCCCTGCAGGCGGTCGTAGCCCAGGACGCGGGCGATCTCCTCCACCAGGTCCTCGCGGCACTCGGCGTCAACGCGGTGGCTGGGCGACGTGACCTGCCAGGCGGCGCCGTCGTCGCGCAGCGCGAAGCCCAGGCGCTGCAGCACCGCGGCGGCGTCGGCGGCGGAGATGTCCATGCCGGTGAACCGCGCCGGAAAGTCCTTCTCCAGGCGGATGGCGGGACGGGACTGGGGCCGCGGGTAGGCGTCCTGGAAGAAGGAGGGCTTCAGCGCGCGTCCCTGCGAGCGGGATAGGAGCCGCAGGGCCATGCGCAGCGCCGGCAGGGTGGCCTCCGCGTCCATGCCGCGCTCGAAGCGGTGGCTGGCGTCGGTCTTCAGCCCCAGCGAGCGCGCGCCCAGGCGGATGACCACCGGGTCGAAGCAGGCGCTCTCGATGAAGACGTGACGGGTGGCGGGCGTGATGCCCGAGTCCAGGCCGCCCATGACGCCGGCGAGGGCCAGGGGCCGCTCGCCGTCGGCGATCAGCAGGTGGCCGCCGTCGAGCGTCACGTCGCGCTCGTCGAGCAGGCGCAGCGCCTCGCCGGCGCGGGCGCGGCGCACGCGCACCTGGCCGCCGCGCAACCGCTCCAGGTCGAAGATGTGCAGCGGCTGGCCGCAGGTCATCATCACCAGGTTGGAGGCGTCGACGACGTCGTTGATCGGCCGCAGGCCCAGCGAGACCAGCAGCTTCTGCACATCGGGCGGCGACTCGCGCACCGCCAGGTCGCGCACGATGCAGCCGCTGTAGCGCCGGCAGTCGGCCGGGTCCTCGATGTGGATGGCGAACCCGTCGCCGGGGGCGCCGAGGTCGACGGCGGCCAGGTCCATGGGCGTGAAGCGCAGGCCCGGGTCCTTGGCCGCGATCTCGCGGGCGACGCCGTAGTGCGAGAGCCAGTCGGGGCGGTTGGGCGTCGTTTCCAGGTCCAGCACGGTCTCGCCGCCGACCTGCAGCACCTCCTCGGTGCCCAGGCCGAGGCCGGCCAGCAGCTCGCGCAGGGCTCCGTCCTCCAGGCCGCAGGCGACGAAGCGCTTCAGGTACTCGACGTTGATCTTCATGGCCTCACCCGAACTGCCCCAGCAGGCGCAGGTCGTTCTCGTACAGCAGGCGCAGGTCGGGCACGCCGTACTTGACCATGGCCACGCGCTCGATGCCCATGCCCAGGGCGAAGCCGGAATACTCCTCGGGGTCGATGCCGCAGTTGCGCAACACTTGCGGGTGCACCATGCCGCTGCCCAGGATCTCCAGCCAGCCGCTCCCCTTGCAGACGCGGCAGGCGGGGTCGGGCGTAGCGGCACGGTCCTGGCGGCCTCGACACAGGAAGCAGCTGATGTCCACCTCGGCCGACGGCTCGGTGAAGGGGAAATAGCCGGGGCGGAAGCGCAGCACGATATCCGGGCCGTAGAACGAGCGGCAGAAGGCCTCCAGCGTGCCCTTGAGGTGGGAGAAGCGCACGCCGCGGTCCACCAGCAGCGCCTCCACCTGGTGGAAGCACGGGGAATGGGTGGCGTCGGGGTCGTCCTTGCGGAAGGCCTTGCCCGGCGAAATGATCTTCAGCGGCGGCCTGTGCTCGAGCATGTAGCGCACCTGCATCGGCGAGGTGTGCGTGCGCAGCACCATCTCGTCGTGCCCCTCCAGGAAGAAGGTGTCCTGCTCGTCGCGCGCCGGGTGGTGCGCCGGGATGTTCAGCTTGGTGAAGTTGTAGTCCTCGAGCTCCACCTCGGGGCCGCGGGCGATCTCGTAGCCCAGCTGCAGGAAGATGTCCTCGATGCGCCGCTGGATGGCGGCGATCAGGTGCTCGCCGCCGGCCGGCAGGCGCGAGGGCGGTAGCGAGGGGTCGCGCCACTCGCCGGCCGGGGCGGCGGCCCGGGCCGGGGCGGCGGCAAGCGCCTCCTCGACGAAGGCCTTGAGCTCGTTGACCGCCTGGCCGGCCAGCGGCCGCTCCGCGGCGGCGCACTCGCGCAGCCGCGCCAGCAGCAGCGAGACCCGTCCCTTCTTGCGGCCGAGGAAGCGCTCCCTCAGCGCCGCCAGCGTTTCCGGAGATGGAACGCCCTCTAGCTCATGGACAAAGGATCGTCGGGCCTCTTCAATCTCCTTCCTGAGCTCATCGATCATGCCACGGACTTGGCTTTCTCGACGATGGCGCGGAAGGTCTCGGGCTCGCTGGCCGCCAGGTTGGCCAGCACCTTGCGGTTGAGCAGGATGTGGGCCTTCTTCAGGTTCTTCATGAACTGCGAATAGCTCATGCCGAACTCGCGCACGGCGGCGTTGATGCGCACGTTCCACAGGGTGCGGAAGTCGCGCTTGCGGTTGCGGCGGTCGCGGTAGGCGTAGGCCATGGCCCGCTGCACCGACTCCTTGGCCGAGCGGTAATTCTTGCGCTTGGCGCCCCAGAAGCCCTTGGCCTGGTCCAGTATCTTTTTTCTGCGCAGAAGCTTTTTGTTCCCGCGGGTAACTCTCGGCATCGTCTCCTCCTAGTTCTCGTAGGGCAGCAGTTCCTTCATCTTCTTGAATTCCGACTTGACCACCAGCGTCGCCTTCTTCAGGTTGCGCTTGCGCTTGGCGCTCTTCTTGGTCAAAATGTGGCGACCGAAGGCCTTGCTGCGCTTGATCTTGCCCTTGGCGGTGACTTTCAGCCGCTTGTGGGCGCCTCTATGCGTTTTTAGTTTTGGCATCCTTGCCTCCTTTTTTCGCTCCGATCATGATATGGCAGAAAAAGCCCTCGCGCTTGGGCGGGGCCTCGATCTCCGCGATCTCCTTCAGGATCTCCATGATGCGCGCCACCATGGTCTCCAGCATCTCCGGCTTGCGCTTCTGCCGGCCCTTGAGCCACACGGTCACCTTCACCTTGTTGCCCTCGGCCAGGAACTCCTTGATCTTCTTCAGCTTCACCTCGACGTCGTGCTCGCCGATGACCGGGGTGAACTTGATCTCCTTGACCAGCACCTTGCGCTGGTGGCGCTGGGCCTCGTGGGCCTTCTTCTGCAGCGAGTAGAGGAACTTGCCGTAGTCCAGGATGCGGCACACCGGCGGCTGGGCCTCCGGCGAGATCTCCACCAGGTCCAGCTCCTTCTCGCGGGCGATGGCCAGGGCCTGGGCGATGGGGAGGATGCCCAGCTGGGCCTTCTCCTCGTCAATGAGGCGCACCTCGCGGGCCATGATCTCCTCGTTGATGCGGTGGGGATTCCTCTTCTTGTTGGGGATCGGTTTACTGAATCTCATAATGTTGGCTTTTTTCCTCTACGAGTATTTTAATTTTCTGCAGGAATTCACTGAGGCCGATCTTGCCCCGGTCGCCCTGGCCGTGGATGCGGTAGGAGAGGTTGCCCGCCTTCTCCTCCTGCGGCCCGAGCACGATGATGTAGGGGACTTTCTGCTTCTCGGCGTCGCGGATCTTGCGGTTGACGCCCTCGGCGCGGGCGTCGAGCTCGGCGCGCACGCCGGCGCGGCGCAGCTCCTCCAGCACGCGTCGGCCGTAGGGCAGGCAGTCGTCGTTGAGCGGCGCGATGAGGGCCTGCACCGGCGCCAGCCACAGCGGGAAGAAGCCGCGGTAGTGCTCGATGAGCACGCCGAAGAAGCGCTCCAGCGAGCCGAGCAGGGCGCGGTGCACCATGTAGGGCTGGTGGGCGGCGCCGTCGGCGCCGATGTACTTCATGGCGAAGCGCTCCGACATGTTGAAGTCGAACTGGATGGTGGTGCACTGCCAGAAGCGCCCCAGGGCGTCCTTGATCTTGATGTCGATCTTGGGGCCGTAGAACACGGCCTCGCCCTCCATGCGCTGGTAGGCCAGCCGGCGCACGGTCAGCGCCTTGACCAGCGAGGCCTCGGCCTGGACCCACATGGCGTCGCTGCCGGCGTACTTGCCGGCGGCCTGCGGGTCGCGCACCGAAAGCTCGATCTTGAACTCGCTGAACCCGAACGCGCGCAGCAGGTCGAGCGAGAAGTCAAGCACGCGCAGGATCTCGTCGTCGATCTGCTCCGGCGTGCAGATGATGTGGGCGTCGTCCTGGGTGAAGCCGCGCACGCGCAGCAGCCCGTGCAGGGTGCCGCTGCGCTCGTAGCGGTAGACGGTCCCCAGCTCGGCCCAGCGCAGCGGCAGGTCGCGGTAGGAGCGCTGGCTCGACTTGTAGACCATGATGTGGAAGGGGCAGTTCATCGGCTTCAAATAGTAGTTCATCTCGTCGATGGCCATGGGGGCGTACATCGAGTCCTTGTAGAAGCCGAGGTGCCCCGAGGTCTGCCAGAGCCATTCGCGGCCGATGTGCGGCGTGTAGAGCAGCTCGTAGCCGCCCTCGTAGTGCCGCTTTTTCCAGTAGGTCTCGATCTCGTGGCGGATGCGCGCGCCCTTGGGGTGCCAGTAGGCCAGCCCGGGCCCGGCCTCCTCCTGCAGGGAGAACAGGTCGAGGGCCTTGCCCAGCAGCCGGTGGTCGCGCTCCCTGGCCTCCTTGAGGAAGCGCAGGTGCTCCTCCAGCCCCCGGGCATCGGGAAAGACCGTGCCGTAGACGCGCTGCAGCGAGTGGCTGCGCTCGTCCCCCTTCCAGTAGGCGGCGGCCACGCTGAGCAGCTTGACGTGCTGCAGCAGGCCGGTCGAGCCCAGGTGCGGCCCGCGGCACAGGTCGACGAAGTCGCCCTGGCGGTAGACCGACACCTCGTCGCCGGCGACCTTCTCCTCCAGCAGCTCCAGCTTGAGGGTCTGGCCCTGGCGGCGGAAGTGCTCGCGCGCCTGCTCCTTGCTCCACACTTCGCGGCGGATGGGCAGGTTCTGCCGCGCCAGGTGGGCCATCTTCCTGGCGATGGCCTCCAGGTCGGACTCGGCGAGCGGCCGCGCGGTCAGGAAGTCGTAATAGAAGCCGTTCTCCACGGCCGGGCCGACGCCGTACTGCGTGCCGGGGAAGAGCTCGAGCACGGCCTGGGCCAGCAGGTGGGAGGCGGAATGACGGTAGACATCGAGGGCCTCCGGCGAATGGGGATAGACCTCCTCGACCCGGTCGCCGGGGGCGGCTGGCGAGCCGAGGTCCCTCAGCTCGCCGTTTATCCTGATCAGGATCGCTTTTTCTTTGTCCATGGGAACAATAGGCGCGGGCGGGCTCGAACCGCCGACCTCTACCGTGTCAAGGTAGCGCTCTAACCAACTGGGCTACGCGCCTGTCCATCACCCTGGCTATTTGACCAGGGCCTTCAGTTCTTTCCCGGCGATGAACTTGGGGACCCGTTTCTTCGGAATATTGATCTTGGCGCCGGTCTTGGGATTGCGGCCCACCTTGGCTTTCTTGTCGATCACCTTGAAGGTGCCGAACCCGACCAGCGTCACCTTGCCCTGCTTTTTTTTCAACTGATCGCCGACAACCGCCACCAGCGTATCGATGACCCGGAGCGCATTGCTCTTGATGATACTGGAATCCTTAACCATCAGCTGGGCGATTTCGTTCTTGTTCATATTGTAGGTTCCTCCTCGCGTGACAACAGGGGTCAATGTATCGCAAAAGAGAGCGAAAGTCAATACCCACCTGCCCCGGCGGATGCGTAAGGCTTCAGAACTCCAGGGAAGAGAAAGGGAAACCACAGGGAAAGGCAGAGGGAAGACAGAGTGAGACAGAATCCCGAAATGTCTTTTCCCACTTTCTCTTCCCTCATTCTTCCCCCTCTCTTCCCTCTGCCTTCCCTGAAGCCGCCGATCGCTTCTCCTCCGTATGCCGTACGCCGTGTGCCGTCTGCCAGGCTCATGGAAGCCCCAAGGCGGGGACGTTTGCATTTCCCGCTGAAATCCTTTATAATGGCTCGTTGCCTATGAGCAAAATGAGGACCATCCATGGCAGAAGACCTGTTGCAGAGCATTCGTCAGATCAGCCGCGAACGCGGCATCAATCCCGACATCTTCTTTTCTGCCATCAAGGAGGCCCTGCTCACCGTCTCCAAGAAGTATTTTGACCCCGACGCCGACATTCAGATCGAGATCGACGAGCAGAAGGGGATCATCGAGGTCTACGTCCGCAAGCTGGTGGTGAAGGAGGTATCCGACCCGCTCTCCGAGATCCACTGGAAGGATGCCCTGAAATACGATTCCAAGGCCCGCGAGGGCGACGTCATCAAGATCCACCTGCCCGGCGAGACCCTGGGGCGCATCGCCGCCCAGTCGGCCAAGCAGATCATCATGCAGAAGATCCTCAAGGCCGAGCAGGAGACCATCTACGAGAAGTACTTCCAGCTGGCCGGCACGCTGATGAGCGGCGACGTGCGCCGGGTCGAGAACGGCAACTACATCCTCGGCCTGGAGTGGGGCGAGGCCGTCCTGCCCCCCAAGGAGATCTCTCCCAAGGACAGCTTCCGCCGCGGCGAGATCATCAAGTTCCTCATCAAGAGGGTGTTCGCCGAGGGCAAGGGCCCGCTGGTGCTGGCCACCCGCTACATGAACGACTTCGTCGTCGAGCTGATCAAGAAGGAGGTGCCCGAGGTGGCCGAGGGCATCGTCAAGATCTTCGCCGTCTCCCGCGAGCCGGGCATCAAGTCCAAGGTGGCGGTCTATTCCACCGACAAGGCCATCGATCCGGTGGGGGCCATCGTGGGCATGAACGGCAACCGCGTGCTGGCCATCACCAAGGAGCTGCGCGGCGAGCGCATCGACGTCATCGCCTGGAGCAGCGCCCCCGAGCGCTTCATCGCCTCGGCGCTGACGCCGGCCGAGGTGGTCAAGGTGCACCTGGTCGACCCCGAGAACCAGGTGGCCGAAGTGACGGTGCGCGAGGACACCCTGTCGGCGGCCATCGGCAAGAAGGGGGTCAACATCAAGCTGGCCTCGAAGCTGACCGGCTGGGACATCCAGATCGCCAACCGCAAGGGCGACGGCGGCGAGCCGCAAACCAAGCAATAGGAGAACCGCTTCATGTCAACCATCAAGCTCCACGAAGCGACCAAGCAGTTCCAGCTGACCAACAAGCTGGCCATGTACTTCCTGGACAAGCTCGGCCTGGGAGTCAAGTCGCACTCCTCGGTCATCAACGTCGAGCAGCTCGAGCAGCTGCGCGAGCTCTCCCAGAGCCCCAAGAAGGTCGCCGCCCTGGAAGCCGAGATGGCCAAGCCCCCCAAGAAAACCGTCGAAAAGAAGGAAACCAAGGGAACGCCCGAGAAAAAGGAGGCGCCGAAGAAGGCCGCCGAAAAGAAGCCGGCCGAGAAGAAGGAAGCCCCGAAGAAAACCGCCGAGAAGAAAGAAGCGGAGCTTAAGCCGGCTCCCGAGAAGAAAACCGAGTCCAAGCCGGCCGCCGCTCCCAAGGCTCCCGCGCCGGCCCCGGCCCCCGCGCCCAAGGCACCCGCCCCTGCCCCGGCCGCCGCTCCCAAGGCTCCCGCGCCGGCGCCGGCCGCCGCTCCCAAGGCTCCCGCGCCGGCCCCGGCGGCCGCGCCCAAGGCACCCGCCCCTGCCCCGGCGGCCGCGCCCAAGGCCCCGCCACACGTCCCGGCGGCGGCTCCCAAGGCTCCGGCACACCCCCCGGCGGCCGCCCCCAAGGCCCCTGCTTCCGCCCCGGCGGCCGCTCACAGGGCCCCGGCAGCGGCCCCGAAGGCCCATGCGCCGATGTCGCCGTCGCCGCGGCCGGTGACCGAGCAGCGCATCTTCCGCCCGGCGCCGCCGCCCTACCGCCGGCCGCAGCCGCATGGCCCGCACCGGCCGGGGCCGCGTCCGTCCCGCCCGGTCACGCCGAGGCCGGAGAAGGTGGTCGAGCCCCTGCACCTGCCGGCCAAGATCCAGATCACCGACTTCTGCACCGTCAAGGAGCTGGCCGAGAAGCTGGGCATCAAGCTGAAGCAGCTGGAGGAACGGATCGCCCAGCTGAAGATGAACTACCACGGCAACCCGATCATGGACGGCGCCGACATCGCCGCCCTGTGCGCCGACCTGGGCGTGCAGCTCGAGGTCCTGCCCTTCGAGGACTACGTCTTCCAGGCGCAGGTGGCCAAGAGCGGCGAGCAGCCCGGCCCGCGGCCGCCGGTGGTCACGGTCATGGGTCACGTCGACCACGGCAAGACGACCCTGCTCGACACCCTGCGCAAGACGCGCGTGGCCGAGAAGGAGGCCGGCGGCATCACCCAGAAGATCGGCGCCTACAAGCTGAAAACTCCCGGCGGGGCCATCGTCTTCATCGACACCCCCGGCCACGAGGCCTTCACCAACCTGCGCGCCCGCGGCGCCAAGGCCACCGACCTGGTCATCCTGGTGGTGGCCGCCAACGACGGCGTGCAGCCACAGACGGTCGAGGCCATCAACCACGCCAAGGCCGCGCAGGTGCCGATCATCGTGGCCATCAACAAGATCGACATCGCCGGCGCCGACCGCGACCGCGTCAAGACCGACCTGAACAAGCACGGCATCCTGGTCGAGGACTGGGGCGGCAAGACCGTCTCGGTGGAGATCTCGGCCAAGCAGAACCAGAACCTGGACCAGCTGCTGGAGATGATCCAGCTGGTGGCGCAGATGCAGGAGCTGAAGGCCTACGCCCGGGTACCCGCCCGCGGCACGATCATCGAGTCGCGCCTCGACCCGCAGCTGGGCCCCATCGGCACGGTGCTCATCCAGCACGGCCGGCTGAAGAAGGGCGATTATTTCATCTGCGGCAACTCGCTGGGCAAGATCAAGTCCATCTTCGACGACGCCGGCAATACCCTGGATTCCGCCCAGGTCCCCGAGCCCATCGAGATCATGGGCTTCGACGCCCTGCCCCAGGCCGGCGACGTCTTCCAGGTCGTTGACGACCTGGACAAGGCCAAGAAGATCATCGAGATGCGCCAGGCGGCCTTGAAGGCGGCCAAGAACAAGGACGTCATGGCCGAGAAGAAGATCAGCCTGCAGAACCTGTTCCAGATGGTCGAGCAGGACCAGGTCCAGGACTTCCCGGTGATCGTCAAGGCCGACAACTTCGGCAGCGCCGAGGTGCTGGAGCAGGTGCTGGCGCGCCTCAGCCAGGACAAGCTGAAGATCAACGTGCTGCACAGCGGCCTGGGCAGCATCAACGAGGCCGACATCCTGCTGGCCTCGACCTCCGGGGCGGTCATCCTGGGCTTCAACGTCAAGGCGCCGCAGAAGATCCTGGCCATGGCCAAGATGGAGAAGGTGGAGATCCGCCTGTATGCCGTGATCTACCATCTCGTCGAGGACATCGAGAAGGCCGTCAAGGGCAAGATCGGCCCGCAGTACCAGGAGACGCGCGTCGGCGAGGTGGAGATCCTGCAGAAATTCAAGATCTCCAACGTGGGGCTCGTGGCCGGCTGCGTCGTCCGCGACGGCAAGGTCACGCGCAAGTCCAAGGTCAAGGTCATGCGCAACGGCGACCTGGTCTTCGAGGGCGAGATCGAATCGCTGAAGCGCATCAAGGACGAGGTGTCCGAGGTGCGCGCCGGAACCGAGTGCGGCATCCGCATCAAGAACTTCAACACCTTCGAAATCGGAGACATCCTGGAAGTATATGAGAAGACCCTCATCCCCTGATGGTCGGCCAGCTGGAGATCGACTTGTTCGCCGAGGAATTCCACAGCCTTAAGGACAAGCGCCGCCTGCTCTCCAGCCTGAAGGCCCGGCTGCGCAGGCGCTTCAACGTCGCCGTCGCCGAGAGCGGCGCCCAGGACCTGTGGCAGCGGGCGCAGTTGACGGTGGTGAGCGTCGGCGCCGGCCGCGCCGAGCTGGCCCGCCTGTTCCGCCAGGTCGAGGAGCTCATCGAGCGCGACTACGCCGTCGAGATCAGCCGCCTGAGCGAGCAGTACTACTGAGATGGCCTACCGCCTGGAGAAGTTCGCCAGCACGCTGCGCGAGGCGCTGGGCGAGATCCTGGGCCGCGAAAGCCTGGACCCGGAGCTGCGCCGGGTTACCGTCCTGCGCGTGCGCCCCGCCCCCGACCTGAAGCGCGCCGCCGTCTTTGTCGCCTGCCCCGCCGATGCCGCCGCCTCCGTGCTGGAGCACCTGAACGGCGCCGCCGGGTTCATCAAGAAGCTGCTGGCGCGGCGCATGCGCCTGCGCTCCATGCCCGAGCTCGACTTCCACCTGGACGAGTCCCTCGACTTCGAACGCCGGCTGGCATCCCTTCAGGGTGCCGTCCCCGACGGAAGACCCGGAGGGGGGCTGGCGGCCCTTCAGGGCGCCGTCCCCGACGGGGCACCCGGAGTGGGGCTGGCATCCCTTCAGGGTGCCGTCCCCGACGGAAGACCCGGAGGGGGGCTGGCGGCCCTGCAGGGTGCCGGCGCGCCCGCGGGGACCGAACCCGCGGCCAAGGATCCCGGTGAAGCAGAAGATCGCTGAGCGCATCCGCGCCGCCCGCCGCGTGGCCGTCAGCTGCCACCTGCGCCCCGACGCCGACGCCGTCGGCAGCGGCCTGGCCCTCTGCCTCTTGCTGCGCCGGCTGGGCCTGCAGGCCGACTTCATCAACGTCGACCGCGCCCCCTCCCCCATCGACCGCCTTCCGGGCTACGCCCTCGTCCGCCACGGGCAGATCCACCCGCAACCCTACGACCTGGTGGTGCTCATCGAGGGCGGCAATGAGGAGCGCACCGGCCAGAAGCGCCTCGGGGAGTACGACCGCCTGCTGATCGACCACCACCTGCCGTCGGGCGACGACGGCCCGTCCCTGGCCTGGGTGGTTCCCGAAGCCGCCGCCGTGGGCGAGCTCGTCTACGACCTCGCCCTGGAGCTGGGCGCCGGGTTCGACCGCGACATCGCCTTCAACCTCTTCGCGGCCATCGCCGCCGACACCGGCTCCTTCAAGTACTCCAACACCACGGCGCGCTCGCTGGCCGTCGCCGCCGACCTGGCCCGCCGCGGCGGCTTCCCGCCCTTCGAGGTCAGCAACCTGCTCTTCAACTCCAACCCGCCGGAGAAGATCCGCATGCTGACCCGCGTCCTGTCCACGCTGGAGACCGCCCTCGACGGCCGCGTGGCCATGATTCACTTCCGCCGCGATTTTCTCGACCGCCTCAGCCTGAAGCAGATCGAGACCGAGGACGTCATCGCCGTGGCCCGCTCCATCGACGGCGTGCAGGTGCTGCTTTTCTTCAAGGAGCTCGACGCCGACTATTACCGCGTCTCCGTCCGCTCGCGCGGCGAATTTTCCGCCCGCTGCGTCGCCCAGTCCTTCGGCGGCGACGGCCATCATCACGCCGCCGGCTTCTTCTACCGCGGCCCCCTGGCGGCCGCCCGCGAGGAGGTCGTGCGCCTGGTGGCCGCTCAGCTGCCATGATCCACGGCCTGATCGCCGTCGACAAGGAAAAGGGCATCAGCTCCCACGACGCGGTGGCCCGCATGCGCGGCCTGCTGCGCACGAAGAAGGCCGGCCACTTCGGCACCCTCGATCCCAATGCCACCGGCCTGCTGCTCATCGCCCTGGGGCAGGCCACGCGCTTCTTCGACTTTTACGTCAAGCAGGACAAGCTCTACACCGGCCGGATCCGCTTCGGCCAGGCCACCGCCACCTACGACGCCGAGGGCGAGCCGCTGGGGCCGCGCCGGGACGTCGACCTGGCGGCGGTCGACCTGGAGGAGCTGCTGTCCGCCTTCCGCGGCCGCCTGCTCCAGGTGCCGCCGGCCTATTCGGCCAAGAAGTTCAGGGGCAAGCCGCTCTACGCCTACGCCCGCCAGGGTGAGGTGGTGCCGCTGGAGGCGGCGGAGGTGTTCGTCCACGAGCTGACCGGCCGCGCGGTCGCGGCCGACACCCTGGAGTTCCGCGCCCTAACCTCCTCGGGAACCTACATCCGCTCCCTGGCCCACGACCTGGGGCGGCGGCTCGGCTGCGGCGCCTACCTGCTGGAGCTGCGCCGCGAGCGCATCGGCCGCTTCGGCCTGGAGCAGGCGGTGACCCTGGAGCAGGCCGCGGCGCTGGCCGCCGAGGGCCGGCTGTTGCAGGCGGTCATCCCCATCGAGAAGCTGCTGGACGAATACCCGAAGATGATCGTCAGCCAGGCCGGCCGGCGCTGCGTGTGCAACGGCATGGCGCTGAAAGCCTCCGACGTGCTGAAGGTCTACCCCACCGACCGCCGCGACTTCTTCCGCATCTTTGACGACGAGGGCAAGCTGCTGGCCATCGCCGAGAAGGAGCCGCACAATCTCAGCTTCAAGCCATATTTAGTGATCCCCGAGGACTCGCAGGACTAGGGTCGCAATTCAGTGACAAGTGACAAGTGACGAGTGATTGAACTCGGCGTACGGCATACGGCGTACGGCAGAAGGTAGGAAAAACCCAAGGCGTAAGGCCAAAGGCGTAGGCAAAAGAAAAAACTTAGACGTATGATTGAACTCGGCGTACGGCATACGGCAGACGGCAAGGCAATGGAACGATCTATCGTAATTCGTGATTCGTAATTCGTGATTCGGAGCGGCACGAAGAAGATCTATCGTAACGCGTGACGGGAGAAGGCGAAATCCCAAGCTCCAAACACCAAACTAAGTGCAAGCTCTTTTCCAACATGGTACGTGGTACGTGGTACCTGGACGCTCTTTATAGAAGGTTGCTTGCCCGTACGCCGTCAGCCGTATGCCGTACGCCGAGCACACGCCCCGCCGCGGCTGAATCAACCCGGCCCGGCTTATCCTTTGCGACCCCCGCCAACAGATGCGTTCGATGCGCTGGTGACGCGCGTGGCCGTCCACTCGCCGATCACCACGCTGTCGCTCGAGCGGTAGCGCTTGCAGGTGCCGCTCATGGTGTTGTCGTCGGTGAAGTCGCCGGCGTACTCGTAGGTGACGTCGGGGAACTTCAGGGTGAAGTTGATCTCGCCGCCGCTCACCACGTAATCGCCGCTGCCGCCCTGGCTGTCGCTCACCGTGCCCTTGGCGGCCGTGCCGCTGAAGGTGGCGACGACATCGAAGTCGCTGCCGTCGTTGTAGGCTTCCTCCATCCGCCACTGGCCCAGGATGTTGAACAGCTTCTCGACGGTGACGAAGATGACCCGGTCCTTGGTCATGGCCACGGTGCCGCTGGCGGCGGCGTCGACGCCGTCCAGCTTGACCTTCAGGTCGACGTAGCCGCTGGCCGGGGCGTAGCTGTAGGGCACCGTCGTCCCCTGCGTGTGGTAGGTGTTGCCCGAGGCCGGGGTGCCGGTCACGCCGTCCTCCAGCGTCACCGACAGGGTGTACATCTGGTTGCCCTCGCTGAAGGCCTGCAGGACGTGGTCGCCGCTGACGGTGAACGAGCCGCTGGCGGCGACCGCCTTGCCGTCCAGCAGCACGGTCAGCGTCTTGTAGCCGGTCTCCAGGCTGTAGGCGTAGGAGCGCTCCTCGCCGACGTTCATCGTGTACTCGCCGGCGGCGGGGGTGCCGGTCACGCCGACGGACAGGATCACCTTGAGCGTGGCGGTCTCCACCTCGCTCTTCTTGCAGCTGCCGGCGGCGCACGCCAGCAGCAGGATGAGAGCCGCGCCGATCCAGGTCGTTGTTCGTTTCATGGCTGTTCTCCGCGACTACAGTTGCATGCCCAGGCCCAGCGCCAGGTGCACCCCGCCCAGGTTGCTGCGCTTGCCGCCGGTCTTGTCGGGGGCGAGCGTGTATCCCAGGGCAAGCTCGGCGAACACGCTGCGGTAGAACCCGTAGGTGAAGGCCAGGCTGGCCCGGCCGCCGATGGCGCGCTGGCGGTCCTCCAGGGTGCGCAGCATCCCGCCGTCGGCGACATAGTTCGACACGGTGGTGATGTCGTTGGCGACGTGGCAGACGCCGGCCTCGGCGCGGACGGCGAACTGCCCGGGCTCGAAATACCCCATGTAGACGCCGCAGCCGCCGGCGATGATGCGCTTGCCCAGCTTGCGGTTGACGTCGAGGTCGGGATCGAAGGAACCCTTCTGGTCCCAGTCCTTCCAGGAGTCGCGCATGGGGAAATAGCCGTGGCTGGCCCACAGGTAGAGGTTGCCGGATAAGGCGAAGGCGGCCTTCACCTCGAAATAGGCCTTGTCGCGGCGCTCCTGCTCGGTGAACTTGTTCTGGGCAACCTTCAGCCCGGTGCCGTATAGGTTGAGGATCGCCCGGCCGCCGGCCGCGGGAAGAACGGCGCTGCCCGACAGGGCGACGAGGATCAAAGCCGCCAGCTTTTTCATACCTGCCTCCTGGAGAAACCCGGCATCAGGACTGCTTGCCTGCATATTTTAACACATTTCGGGCCGTTTTCCCTCAATAAAAACGAAACGAATGGTAGTGGTAGTGATAGTGATAGTGATAGTGATAGGAACAGCAAACCGCTCATTCTTAGAGATCGTTACTGCACTCAAGCAAAGGGCTTTGGTTACGTCGAACGTCGAACGTCGGACGTCGAACCTTACAGCACTCAGAGAGCATCTTCATAGTCGTCATGCCGAGTTCGGGAAGTACTGTCCTTTGCAGATGAGCCGGGTCCGGGTCTGGACGTGGATGCCCTCCCGCCAGTGGAGGCGGATCGGGCCGTCCTGCCCCGCGCCGCCGGCAGCGGCAGCGCTTTCGATCTCCAGGGAGTCGCCGGCGAGCCCCAGCCGGCGCAGCACGGCGAAGACGGCCGCGCTGCCGGTGGACGAGGCCTGGGTCGGCCCCACCCCGCGCTCGTAAAAGAACACCCGACAGCGGCCCCTCCCCGACGCCTGCACGAACTCGACATTGGCCCGCCGGGGAAAAAGGGAATGCCTCTCCAGCCTGGCCCCCAGCGCCAGCAGCCGGGCCGCCGCCGGCAGCCGGCGGCAGACGACCACGGCGTGCGGGTTGCCGACGGAGACGGGGTGGAACTCGACCCCGGCGGCGCGGTAGCCGCCGCGGCCCCGCTTCAGGAACGGAAAGAAATCGCGGCGGGAGAAATCGGGGCGGCCGATCTCGACATCGAGGTCATACTCGGCGCCGCGCCGCGCCAGCAGCGCCACCCGCCGCGGGCCGACGCCGGAGCGCAGGGTCAGGGACGCCCCGCCGGAGCGCCGGCGCAGCCGCACGGCGGCCAGGGCGGCCATGCCGTTGCCCGACAGCTCGGCGGCGCCGCCGTCGCGGTTGAAGATGCGGAACACGGCGCCATCGCGGGTCGCCGTGAAATAGACCACGCCGTCGGCGCCGACGCCGCGCTGGCGGTCGCAGATGTCCCGCGCCAGGCTGCCGCGGTCCGCACCCCGGCCGGACTCCCCGAGGGGACGGCGCGGCATGGCCGACGCCAGCTCCCCTTCGGCCACGACGATGAAGTCGTTGCCGAAGGAGCTGGCCTTGTAAAACGTCATTCGGGCAGCTCGAAGCGCAGGTACACCTCGTCGCCGTCGCGGTTGACCAGCAGCAGCACGGTCGAGCCGGCGCGGCGGCTGGCCAGCAGGCGCTTGAACTCCTCGACGCCGTCGACCTCGGTGCGGTTGACGGCCAGGATGACGTCGCCCGGGCGGATGCCGTTTTCGGCGGCCGCGCCGCCGCGCTGCACGTTCTCCACGATCAGCCCGCGGGAGGTCTTCAGCCCGTACTCCCGGGCCAGCGCCGGCGTGTTCTTGGTCAGGGTCATGCCCAGGTTGAGGCTGCGGCTGGCCTCGGCGGCCTGCTCGCGCGCGGCATCCGGGGACTCGGTCACCTTGACCTTGAACGCCTGCTTCTCCTTGCCGCGGTACACGGTGACCGCCACCTCGTCGCCGGGGGCGGAGTTGGCGATCTCCATCTGCAGGTCGGCGGCCGACTTGACCGCCCGGCCGTTGATGGCCACGATCAGGTCATAGCGCTTGAGCCCCGCCTTCTGCGCCGGGGAGCCGTCCTCCACGCGGCCGACCAGCACGCCGCCGCTGGGCAGGTCGAGGTCCTTGGCGTCGCCCTCGCTGATGTCCTGGATCTGGATGCCGAACCAGCCGCGCACCACCTTGCCCTTGGTCTTGAGGTCGGCCACCACCTTCTTGGCCATGTTGGTGGGGATGGCGAAGCCGATGCCGATGCTGCCCTGGCTGGGGGTGAGGATGGTGGAGTTGATGCCGATGGCCTCGCCGCGCATGTTGATCAGCGGCCCGCCCGAGTTGCCCATGTTGATGGCCGCGTCGGTCTGCAGGAAGTCCTCGTACTGCGCCATGCCCAGCTGCCGCCCCTTGGCCGAGATGATCCCCGAGGTCACGGTCAGGTCCTGGTTGAAGGGGTTGCCGATGGCCAGCACCCACTCGCCCACCTCGATGGCGTTGGAGTCGCCCAGGGGGATGAAGGGCACGTCCTGGGCGCCGATCTTGAGCAGCGCCAGGTCGGTCTTCGGGTCGGTGCCGATGATCTTGGCGGTGTACTCCTTCTTGTCGATGTCGAGGATCTTGACCTTGACGGCGTCCTGCACCACGTGGTTGTTGGTCAGGATGTAGCCGTCGGCGGAGATGAAGAAGCCCGAGCCGCTGCCCGAGCGCCGCTCCTGGCGCGGGGGGGCGTTGAAGAACTGGTCGAAGAAGTCGTCGCCGAACATCGAGCGCCGCTGGACCACCGACTCGGAGACGACCTTGACCACCGCCGGCCGCACCTTGCGCACGATGGCCACGAAGCTGTTGGGGGCGGCGGGGGCCGGCGCCACGGTTTCGGCGCGGGCCACCTCGGGGGCGATGACCGTGCCGCGGTCGGCCGTATGCTGCAGGAATCCGAAGCTGAGGGCGAAGAAGAGCGCCCCGGCCAGGAAGCTGATCCCGGCTATCAGTCCCGTCTTTTTCATGGAGTCCTCCTTATGTTCGTTTATCTCAAGACGCGCAAACGGGCCGCAAGGTTTCACCCCTTGCCCAGGCCGCGGATGAAGCGGATGATGCCCAGGTAGAGGCCGGCCGCCACCGCCTGGCGGTACTCGGGGCTGGCCAGGCGCCGGGCCTCGTCGCGGTGGCTGAGGAAGGAGACCTCGACCAGGGCCGAGGGCATCTGCGCCCCCAGCAGGACGTAGAACGGCGCCTTCTTGACCCCCAGGTCGTCGATGGCGTCGTACTTTCCCCGCAGGTTGGCCACGATGCTCTCCTGCAGGCTGCGGGTGAAGATATGCGACTCGGCCACCTTGCTGTGGCGCAGGATCTGGTCCAGGATGTTGCGCATGTCGGAGATGGACTTGCTGCTCATGGCGTTCTCGGTGGCCGCCACCTGCATGGACCAGGGATCGCTGGTCATGTTGAGGTAGAACGACTCCACGCCGCGGGCGCTGAGGCGCGGCGCCGAGTTGGTGTGGATGGAGACAAAGAGGTCGCCCTGGTTGGAGTTGGCGATGGCCGCCCGCTCCTCCAGCGGCACGTATTCGTCGCGCGGCCGGGTGAGGATGACCTCGAGCTCCTGGTGCTCGTTGAGGATGGCGTTCAGCCGCTTGCCGATGTCGAGGGTGATGTCCTTCTCCTGCAGGCCGAGGCGGCGGTTCACCGTTCCCGGGTCCTTGCCGCCGTGGCCGGGGTCGATGACGATGCGGTGGACGCCGAGCCCCAGCTGGCGGGCGATGGAGGGCGTGCCCGAGCCGGTGGGCTGGCCCTCCGCCGGCGCGGCGTCCCCGGAGCCGGGGTCGGCCGGGTCCCCGTTGGCGGCCGTTCCCGGAGTTGTTCCGGCCGGCCGGGCGTCGCGCGCCTGCTCGCCGCGGCTGACGTACTCCTCCTGGCGGTAGATGTCGAAGACGATGCGGAAGGGCGAGGTGAGATAGAAGCGGTTGTAGCGGCCGATGCGGTCGAAGTCGAAGACCACGCGGATGGTCTGGGCCTGGAACTTGCCGACGCGGATGCGCTGCAGGTTGCCGGCGGCGACGCGGATCTCGCTGGCCTTTTCGGCGGGGTAGTTCAGGGCGAAGCGGCAGTTCTTCAGGTCGAAGAACAGCCGGCCGCCCTCGCCGCCCTTGAGCACCTTCTCGGAGATGCCCACCTCGCGGCTCAGGTCGATCACCACCCGCGTGTACTCGGGATAGGCGTAATAGCGGATGTTCTCCAGGCGGGCCTGAGCCGGCGCCGCCGCCACCGCCATGGCCGCCAGCAGGAGAAGGATCGCCGATGCCCGTTTCATCAGGGGAATCATACCAATTTTCGGGGCACATTATCAAGACCAAGGCCATAGTGGTAGTGATAGTGATAGTGGTAGTCGAGCCAGGTCAATGAACGTCAACGGCCAAGTAATTTTAGAAATCGGGATTTCTGGCAGTTCGTTACTTTGCAGCTACTATCACTACCACTACCACTATCACTTGGTTTCGGTTATTAAAAGAGAAAAGGGGAAGAATCCTTCCCCTCTCCCCCCTTACATTGTGACCCTATGTGACGAACTTGCCAATAGTATGTATTGGGCCGGGACGATTGACAATCGGGGAATCCCCTATGGCTCAGTGATAACTCCCAGGTGCATGCTGAGGCTCCAAGCGCTTCAAGGTTCGACGTTCGAGGTTCGACGTTCGACGTAACGAAGGCCAATTCGCTTGGGTGCTTAAGATTTCTAGTCAGGTGCTGATCTTGGTTCCAATAGGTCAAGACATTTTAGGGTTTTCTCGAATCACGAATCACGATAACTCGCCGAAATTCAGCGCTTTAGCTCTGCTACCACTACCACTATCACTACCACTTTAGGTTATGTGTCCAATGACGTAATGCCCTCTTTGATGGCATATTTCGTGAGCTCGGCGATGCTGAAGATGTTGAGCTTCTCCATGATGTGCTGGCGGTGGGTCTCCACCGTCTTCACCGACACCTTCAGCTGGTCGGCGATGCGCTTGGTGGTGCTGCCCTCGGCCATCAGCTGCAGGATCTCCTTCTCACGCGGGCTGAGGACCGAGGTCTCGTTGCGGCGCATGCGCTGGATGTAGTCGCGGATGACCACGCCGGAGATCATCGAGCAGAGGTAGGTGCGGCCGGCCAGCACCTGGCGCACGGCCTGCAGCAGCTCGTCATAGGAGCAGTCCTTGAGCAGGTAGGCCATGGCCCCGGCCTCGAACATGCCGGCCACGAAGCGCTTGTCGGCGTGCATGGACAGGGCGATGACCTTCGTGCCCAGCCCCTTGGCGATGAGCGCCCGCGTGGCGTCGATGCCGTTGAGGTCGTCCATGGAGATGTCCATGATCAGGATGTCGGGGCGCAGCTGCTCGGCCAGGCGCAGCGCCTCGCGGCCGTTCTTGGCCTCGGCCACCACCTCCATGCCCGTCTCCTTGTCCAGCATGTTGCGCAGGCCGTCGCGCATGATCTTGTGGTCGTCGGCGATGATGATCCGTACGCTCATGTCTCGTCTCTCCCTGGCTCCGCGGCCAAGCGCGCGGGTAGCGGCAGCGTCAGGAAGACCTGGGTGCCCATGCCCGCCTTGGAGCGGATCTCGATGGCGCCCCCGAGGTAGTTGAGGCGCTCACGCATGCTGAAGAAGCCGAAGCCGCCCTCGCGCCCCCGGGGGTCGTAGGCCCGCGAGGCGTCGAAGCCCTGGCCGTCGTCGTTGACCTGGATGCGCAGCACCCCGTCCCCCTGCGTGACGATGACCTTGGCGCGGCCGGCGCGCGAGTGCTTGCCCACGTTGACCAGCAGCTCGCGCACGACCTGGAAGAGGATGACGCCGCGGTCGGTCTCCAGGGTGACGGCGCCCGCCTGGTTCTCGAACTCCACCGTGACGCGGTACTGCTCGCTGATGCGGTCGGCCAGCCACTCCAGGGCCGCCAGCAGGCCCAGCTCGTAGAGGATGGGCGGGCTGAGGTCGAAGATCAGCGAGCGGGCGTCCTGGATGCTGCATTCCAGCAGCCGGCGCACGGCGGAGAGCTCGCTGCGGGCCGCGTCGCTCCCCGGCTCCTTCTCCAGGGCGGCGACCTTCAGCTTGCACAGGGCCAGGTTCTGGCCGATCTGGTCGTGCAGGTCCGAGGCGATGCGCCGCCGCTCGCGCTCCTCGACCAGGGTCAGCTCGGAGCTCAGGGCGCGCAGTTGCTCCTGGTAGGCCAGCAGCTTCGCTTCGGCTTCCTTGTGCTCGCTGACGTCGCGGGTGATGACCAGGACATGGCCGGGCGCCGTGGGCACGTAGTCGACCACCAGCCACTTTTCCTCGCCGGTGGAACGGTAGACATACCTCACTTCCTCGTTCAGCGCCTGGCCGTGCTCCATCGTCAGGCGGATCTTGCGGGAGAACTCGGGCCGGTCGGAGTAGAGCTCGTCGACATCGACGCCCAGGAACTCCCGGATCCGCCCGTGGGTGATGGCCTCGGCGGCCAGGTTGAACTGGTCGAGCGCGATCCGCCCGTTCTCCCGGCGCGCCCATATGTAGGCCGGGCTGGGGATGGCGGCGAAGGTGCGGCGGAAGGTTTCCGCGCTCTGGCGCAGCACCTCCTCGCTGTGCTTGCGCTCGCTGATGTCGCGCTGCACCGAGAAATAGGAGCGGATGCGGCCGTCGCCGCCGCGCAGCGGCATCACCTTGTACTCGCAGTAGAAGGTCGAGCCGTCCTTGCGCCGGTTCAGCGACTCGCCCAGGTAGGTGTCGCCCCGGGAGACGGTCTCGTAGATCTGCTGCTGGATCCGCTCCGCGTCGGGGTCGGCGTTGAACAGGGCGGGCGTCCGGTCCTTCAGCTCCGAGAGCGGGTAGCCGAAGAACTGCTCGCCCACTTTGTTGACGTAGGTGATGCGAAAGTCGGTGTCGGTGACCATGATGGCGTCGGTGGTGTTCTCGGTGATGGAGCTGAGGAAACGCAGCTCCTCCTCGGCCTGGCGCCGCGGGCTGATGTCGCGGATGACCACCAGCGAGCCGTGCTGGTCGCCGTAGTGGAAGCCGGAGCCGTTCAACTCGCCGGGGAACAGCGAGCCGTCCTTGCGCTTCATGGTCAGCTCGAGGCCGATCGAGCGGCTCCCGGCATTCTGGTCGCCGCGGAACGCCCCCAGCGCCTTCGCCACCGACGACTCGTCGAGGAACTCGATGAAGTTGCGGCCGCGCATCTCCTCGGGCGCGTACTGGAAGAGCGCCAGCGACGACGGCGAGGCGTAGGTGATGATGCCGGCGCCGTCGGTGACGGCGATCAGGTCGCTGGTCTGCTCGGCGATGGAGCGGAACTTCTCCTCGCTGTCGCGCAGCGCCTCCTCGGCGCGCTTGCGCTCGCGCACGTCGCGGCCGATGGCGATGACGCCGAAGGGCTTGCCGGCGTCGTTGAAAAGGAACCCGGCGGAAACATCGAGGGGAATGGTCTCCCCGTTCTTGCGGCGGAAGATGTACTCCGAGCCCACGGCCTGAAGGCTGGCGATGAACTCCGCCATCTGCCGCTGCAGCATCTCGCGGCTGAGCCCGGCGATGAAATCGAAGGCGCAGACGCCGATCACCTCGTCGCTGGAGTAGCCGCCGGCCTTGAGGAACTGCTGGTTGACGGTGAGCAGCCGCGCCTCCAGGTCCATGACGGTGACGATGTCGGGCGAGGTGTCGATCAGCGTGCGGTAATACTTCTCGCTCTCGCGCAGGGCGGCCTCGGTCTGCAGCTTGGAGACCAGCGTCCCCGTCTCCTTGCCGATCATCTCCAGCGTCTCGCGCTCCTCGGCGGTGAAGGCGCTGCGCTGGCGGGAAGCGACGTTCAGGGCCCCGACCACCCGGCCCTTGGACAGCAGCGGCACGCTGGCGGCCATGCGCCAGCCCCATTTCTCGAAGAACTCCGGCTGGCTGCGCTCGGCGTCGTCGACGTAGAGGGGGCGGCCGCCCAGCAGCACCTGCGAGAAGGGCAGGCCGTCGAGCGCCATGTATTTCACGCTGCGGGCGAAGTCGGTGGCCGGGCCGCGGCGGGCCTTGACCTCCACGCGCCGGCCCTCGGGGTCGAGCATGAAGATCCCGGCGTTGTCGAACTTCAGCGGCTCGACCAGGCAGTCGAGGACCGTCTCCAGCAGCTCGGAGAGCGACCCGGCCAGGTTGCCCTTGGAGATGATGCAGTTGAGGATCTCGATCTGCTGGGTGCGCAGGCGCTGGGCCTCCTCGGCGCGCTTGCGCGCGCTGATGTCGCGGCCGACGCCCATGATGCCGGAGGGCGCGCCGCCGGCGTCGGTGAGCACCGACAGCGACATCTCCATGGGGAAGACGACGCCGTCCTTGCGGCGCACCGGGTGCTCGTACTGCAGGATCGCGCCCGACCGCGCCAGCTTCTGCATGCCGTCGCGGAAAAAGGCCGGGGCCATCTCGCCGACGAACTCCAGTACGTTGTGGCCGGCGATCTCGTCGTTGGCAAAGCCGGTGACCTCCAGGAAGCGCTGGTTGACCATGGCCATCGTGCCGTCCAGCCCGAGGGTAAAGACGAAGTCGGGCGAGGTCTCCACCAGCGTGCGGTAATATTGTTCGCTCTCGCGCAGCGCCGTCTCGGTCTGCAGCTTGGAGACCAGGGTGCCGGCCTCCTTGCCGATCATCTCCAGGATGCCCTTTTCCTCCAGGGTGAAGGCGGCGCGCTGGCTGCTGGCCGCGTTCAGGGCGCCGATCACGCGCCCCTTGGAGACCAGGGGCACGCTGCTGGCCATGCGCCAGCCCCATTTCTTGAAATAATGGGGGTGTTTTTCCTGGGCGTTGTCGATGAAATACGGCCGGCCGAGCTGCAGCACCTGCGCGAACGGCTCGTGATCGATCGACAGGTACTCCTCGTCGAAGGAGACCCCCTCCGGCAGGCCACGCTGGGCCACCAGCTTTCCCTTCCGGGTCCCGGGGTCGAACAGGAAAACGGCGACCACGTCGAAGGCCAGCGGCTCGGCCACGCAGTCCAGGATTACCTGCAGCATGTCCGCGATGGACTCGGCCAGGTTGCCCTTGGAGATGATGTGGTTGAGTATCTCGATCTGCTGGGTGCGGATCCTCTGGGCTTCCTCGGCCAGCTTGCTCTGGGTGATGTCCTCGACCGTCCCTTCGAAGAAAAGCTGGCCGCCGTCACCCTGCACCAGTTTGGCGTTCTCGCGGACCTGGATCAGGCTGCCGTCCTTGCGCCTCCAGCCCGCCTCCAGCGCCTTGATCTCCCCCTCGCGCCGCAGCCGGCGGACGAAGTCGGCGCGCCGGTATCCGGGCTCGAAGGCGTCGTCCTCCAGGTTGCGCTTCGCCAACTCGGCGGAGTTGTCATAGCCCAGCATCTTGACCAGGGCCGGATTGGCATCGACGATGCGGCCGTCGGGGGTAGTGCGGTAGATGCCGATGGGCACGTTTTCGAAGAGCTGGCGGTAGCGCTCCTCGCTGGCCTCCAGGGCCTGCTTGACCTTCTTGTAGCGCCCGACGTCCACGACGACCAGCTCGCGGGTGCTCTCCTTCACGTCCAGGTGCGGCGTCGGTCCCTGGCCGCCTGCTTTTTTATCTTCCAGGGCTTTCTTGACCTTGCGGTAGCGCTCGGCATCGACGACGATCAGCTGGTCCGAATCCTCTTTTTTGGGCATGCGGCGCCGCGTTTCCCCCTGCGCGGACAGCATAGCCGGGAATGGCAATAATTGTCAAGAACAGCTTTGTGTTAGTGTTTGTGTTTGTGTTAGCAAAGCCAGATCCCTGAATAGCGACGAACTCAGGAACAGGCCATGTCCCCGGATGGAAAATGCCGGCAAGTCAATAGTTCGCCCCCTTGCGGTTACTAACACTAACACAAACACTAACACATAGCGCTCAGCAAGCCTATCACTTGCAAGTTGATTTTCTGCTAGAACTATGCTATATTAACGCCCTGGTGGGGCTGTAGCGCAGTTTGGGAGCGCGTCTGAATGGCATTCAGAAGGTCGGGAGTTCGATCCTCCTCAGCTCCACATGTTCTTCCTTTCAAATTGGTCAATTCCCAGAGCATCCGGAGACGGTGCCTGCATTTTTGCAGAAATCATTTCTCGCCCCTCCTTTCATGAGGACTTTGGGACGGTTTTTGTATTCTTGTCAAAACTCGCTTCACAAAAGCCTCTTTAAATGCGAACGGCGAGTCAGGTCTCCTCATGGATTCTTCTTGGCATTCTAATAATTGCAATCCGGAAGGGAATATGTGATTTGAAATTCAATGCATGCAGGGGCGAATCCGCTATTTTCCCCGGCTGCGCCTGAAAAGTGCAGGCACCATTCCCAGAACGCATCTCTCTTCTCCATTTCCCGTAATGAGTATATACTGACCCACGAATCGGAGGTTCCGATGGAAAAAGTGAAAATCTCCAGCCAGGCCTTCCCCTATCCCATGCCCATGACCATCGTCAGCGCCGTGGTTGCGGGAAAGGCGAACCACATGGCAGTGGCTTGGGTGACGCGGGTCAACAACCAGCCGCCCTTGCTCGGCGTCGCTTTGGGCAAACATCATTACACCAACCAGGGCATTCGGGAAACTGGCGAGTTCGGCGTCAGCATCCCCTCCGCCGCCATGCTCGAAGCGGTGGACCACGCCGGCCTGGTCTCGGGGGCCAAGGCCGACAAAAGCGATTTGTTTGCGGTCTTCTACGGCGCATTGACCAAGGCGCCCCTGATCGACCTATGCCCGCTCAACATCGCCTGCCGGCTGGTGCAGACCGTCGAATTTGCGACCAACGAGCTCTTCGTGGGCGAAATCGTCGAAGCCTACTGCGGCAAGGAGTTCATCGCGAAAGGGATTCCCGATCCGGAGAAGCTGGCCCCCTATTCCCTCACCATGCCCGACAACCGATACTGGGCGATGGGCAGGCTCCTGGGCCGCGCCTGGTCGACCGGCAAGGATTACAAAAAGTAAGGCGCGGCCCCCCTATTGCTCCACAGGCTCCACCCGGCGTTTTTTGTATTCTTGTCATAACTCGCTTAACAAAAGCCTCTTCAAGTGCGAACGGCGAGTCAGGCATCATCATGAATTTTTTTTGGCAATCTTATAATCGCAATCCGGTTATTCAGCCCTGCCTAACTTATTGCATATTTCCATGCACCGTCCCCAGAGCACCTCAATCGTAACCCCATGGCCATTGACAGACGAACTGCTTGATTGCATCATGCATCCAACATGGAAAAGAGGAAAAAAAGGAAAATCATCCTGTGGCTTGCCGTTTCCATCACGCTGCTCGCCGCGCTGCTCACCTACATCCCCTTCGCAGTGATGAAGCCAATGGTCAACCAGCACATCGACTTCGACGAGGCCTGGTCGGCCGCCGACTACGGGCTCGCCTCCAAGCCGTTCTTCGTCACCACCCGCGACGGGCTGCGCATCGCCGCCCACGAAGTCGCGGCAAAAGAACCCAAGGCGGTGATCGTCTGCCTCTCCGGCATCCACAACCCTTCCGTGACCGCTTTCTTCGGGCACGCACGCCTCTTCAGGGAGAATGGCTACGCCAGCGTGCTGGTCGAAACGCGCGCGCACGGGGCCAGTGGCGGAAACGTCATCGGCCTGGGCTACAAGGAGCACATGGACGTGAAGGCGGCGGTCGAATGGATCGAAGCGCAGGCGGCCTACCGCAACGTCCCGATCGTGGCCTTCGGCCTTTCCATGGGCGGAGCGAACGCCATTATTGCGACCGGAAAGATGACAGCCATAGACGGCCTGATCAGCCTGTCGGCCTATTCTTCCTGGGAGGACGTCTTTTATGAAGGCATGGCGGCGCAGGCTCCGGCCCTCCTGGCCAAGGTGGTGAAGCCTTTCTCGCTACTGGCGGCATCGGTCAAGTACGGCGTGAACGCCTGGCGGCTCAGCCCCAAGATCGAAATCGCCAGGCTGGGGACAAGGCCGGCCCTGCTCATGCACAGCCGGGAGGATTCCCAGGTCCCCTTCGCCAACTTCGAAAGGCTCCGGCGCAACGCCCCGGCGCACGTGGAGACGTTCGTGCGCCAGGGAGACCGGCATATGCTGACCGACCATTTCACTGAGCCCGAAAAGGACGCCGCCTACGCCCAAGCCCTGCTGGGTTTTCTCGCGAAGCACTTTCCCGGAAATGGATAAAATTTGATGCTCCGGCGATAGCCGGATGCGGATGGATCGGCTTTCAAGAAGCTGCGGATGACCGCAAAGAGATAAAGTGGCAAAGTAGCAGAGGGGGAAAGTAACTGCACTTTCCGAGATCGTCAAGGCTAAATTCTTGCTCTACCCCTTTACCTCTTTATCCCTCTACAACTATTTTTCTTTCTACTTGCCGAAGATGACCATCAGGATGCGGATTAGGATGAAGCCCCAGCCCACGGCCAGGACGATCCAGGCCACCTTCTTGGCCATGGTCAGCAGGACGGCGAACAGGGTGAGCACGGTCAGGAAGCCCAACGGATCGGCCAGGTAGGCCGGGAACTTGGCGAACGGGAAGATGGTCCCGAGCAGCTTGAGTATGCCCACGCCGATGATGTGGGCGATGGAGTAGATGAACGTCAGGACGGCGTTCAGGAAACTGACCGAGCTCTTGGCGAGCCCTTCGACGGCATCCGGTTGCATGGCGACCTCCCTCTGTCGATTGGCTCCTTTTTAGCATTAATCCGGTTTTGCTGCAACCGGGAGAAAGAGAGTGATAGTGATAGTGGTAGTGGTAGTGGCGGATAATAAAAAACTCCAGCGAACAAAAAGTGTTGGTGTTAGTGTTTGTGTTAGTAGCCGCAATGAATCGATCTATTACTATTCGGGTTATTGCCGCTACTGATCACTAATCACGAATCACTCATCACTCATCACTTGGCAGTGATCTCCGGCTTGTCCCCTAAAAGCGGAACTCGACGTTGGCGCCGGCGTCCAGCCCGCCGACCTTGAACTTCACCCCCTCATGGCTCATGCGGCAGGTCGACCAGGCCAGGAACAGGCCGGCGCCGATTTTGTCGGTCAGGCGGACCATGCC
>Ga0209507_1000477_pt1 | contig 44610 bp, 39 predicted proteins | sample AD_UKC028_MetaG_FD_184414 | JGI IMG/M metagenome (GOLD analysis project Ga0209507, IMG submission 184414) | Active sludge microbial communities of municipal wastewater-treating anaerobic digesters from USA - AD_UKC028_MetaG (SPAdes) (version 2) | ecosystem: Engineered > Bioreactor > Anaerobic >...
CCGCAATTCGCCTCAGGTAATTCATGACTTCATCAGGGATTCTACGTGCATCAAATAACCATTCAGCTTTCATGATAGTATCTTCATATTTTATAGTGGCCTATCAATCCGAATCACAGCAATTCAGACAATTTATCTATAACTTAGTTCCTCGATCATGTAGGGATTACTATTAGGTAGACTACAATAAATATCCATGCCTTCCGCCGATTCCTATTTTGCAGTGCGAAGTATCAATCCCGCTAACGGCTCTACCCGCAGTATAATATTCATGACAATCCGGTGAGTCAGGCCCATGAGAAGAAAATGGAAAGAGAAACTCGCCTTCTTTCAGGCCAACAATAATGAGTCTTTCACGAAATTGCGGTACACCATAATCTGCTGCATCAAGTATTCTCCAATAGAGTTTATAGCCAATAGCCCGAAAAGTTTCTTGAATCTGTTTCCAAGGCTTTCCTGATTGGGCACCAATAATTCTGTATACATTCTCAAACAAAAAACCTTTTGGCTTTAAAATTTCAAGTATACGGGCATATTGAAGAAATAGATTCCCGCGATCATCATCTGTACCATTAACACCAGCAACCCTTGCCCCAGCAGCGGAGAAGGTCTGGCATGGCGGACCGCCAATGATAAAATCAACCTGTTGTACCGATGGACGATACCGATCAATATTCTGACAAACAATTTTAGCCCCTTCAAGGTACTTGCCTTCCGATGAGTTTATTTGCAATGTGGCCGCAAATGTGGGGTCAATTTCATTGCATTCAATAAGTTGAAATCCTGCGTCATGAAAACCGATGTCTAGTCCTCCGCCACCACTAAAGAGACTGATTGCCGTGACTTTTGGTTGTGACTTGTTACTATTCCAGCGTCGTAATGCGTCGCCGAATCTATCCGGCCATCTACTTTCCTCTACTACGTTTAAGGCAGCTAATGCGCTCGAAAACCATCCTACTTGACGGCAACTTCCAATATCTGAATAAAGATTCATCTGCACTGCTTTAGTCATTGATTTCCTTCATGCCCATCAGGCCAGTGGCAGCACTGTTTCCAGTTCAGCAACTTCGATAATGGCGCGCATTTGATCGGGAATGTTGACAAACGCCAGCAGCCACTGGCGGCGGCGGGCCTGGCGCAGCCATTCCACCATCAGGGCGACGCCGGCGCTGTTGGAGCGCTGAACGCCGCTGAGATCAATGCGGTGGATCGGTTCGGCCCGGAACAGCGATTCCGTGACTTTCCACAAATCCGCCACCGAATCGAAATCCAGTTCACCTTGGACGTACAAGGTAGCGCCATCGCGCCTGGCGCTGGCCTCGGCCATCAGCGACTGCCTTGAACGTTGCGTTGCTGGAGATCGGCGATCACCGCATCCAGGCCGCTGTTGCGAATCTGGCTGGCGAAAGTGCTGCGATAGTTGGTGACCAGACTGACGCCATCTACAGTCACGTCATACACTTTCCAGCCCTCGTTGCCCAGATGCATGCTGTAGTTGATCTGGATCGGTCGGCCCGTTTTCGGCTGCACTTCGGTTCTGACCGTGGTTTCGCTGCCACTGGCGGGGGGTTGCGGCGGTACGCGAACGTCTTCGTCTGAATATTCCAGCAATGCCTTGGCATAAGTGCGAACCAGCAAGGTGCGGAACTCATCGGCGAAGCGCCGGCGCTGATCGGGCGTGGCCTGTTGCCAGGCGCGGCCCAGCACCCAGCGCGACATCAACTCAAAATCAAAATTCGGCAACACGATCTGATCGACCAGTTCATAAATCCGGGTCGAATCCTGCCGCAGCGCGGCGCTGTTCTGGCGCAGGGCGTCGATCATCCGCGCCGAGGTCTCCTGAACGACTTCCTGCGGAGGCCGGACCGACGCTCCGACCACGCTGCCACTGAGCGCCAACACTAACAATATAAAAGCGATCATTTTTTTCATCAGATTTGCAACTCCCTCTTCGATTTCCAGCCTGACTACTGAATTGCTCAACCCCTACTTCGGGGGCGTATCACCCGAAGCCGTGTTGGTCAGCACCCGGCCAATCAATTTTTCCAGCACCAGCGCCGACTGCGTGAGCTTGAGGACGCTGCCGTTACTCAGATAGCTGTCCATGCCGCCCGGTTCCAACCCAACGTACTGTTCGCCCAGCAGGCCGGAGGTCAGGATACTGGCGCTGGAGTCGGTAGGCAGTCGGTCGTAGCGCGGATCAATAGACATCGTTACGACCGCTTCGTAACTTTGGGAATCCAGGTCGATGCTGATCACCCGGCCAATGCGCACTCCGCCCAGGGTGACCGGCGCTCGAACCTTGAGGCCACCGATATTCTCAAAGTGGGCCATGATGCGATAACCGTCATTCTCGCCGATGCGCGTCAGGTCGCTGACTTTCAGCGCTAACAGTAAAAACGCCGCCAGCCCCAGCGCCACAAACACGCCGACCATCAGTTCCAGATTCTTTTGCCGCATGTCTACCAGACTCCAAACATCAGCGCCGTCAAAAGGAAATCCCAGCCCAATATTGCCAGTGAAGTGATTACCACAGTTCGCGTTGTCGCCAGACTGACCCCTTCCGAAGTCGGCAACGCCTCATAACCCTCAAATAGAGCGATCCAGTTGGCCAGTACGCCGAACACGAAGCTTTTAATGATCACTCCATTAACAATATCTTCAAACAACAATACCTTCGCCTGCATCTGCGCCCAGAATGCGCCGCCGTCCACACCCAGTTGCATGACCGCCACAAAGTAACCGCCCAGAATGCCCACCGCGGTGAAAATGCCGGTCAGGATCGGCACGGCCAGGCAACCGGCCAGAAAGCGGGGCGCCAGGACCCGGGGAAACGGATCGACTGCCATCATTTGCATACTGGCCAACTGCTCGGTAGCTTTCATCAGGCCAATTTCGGCAGTCAATGCTGAACCAGCTCGACCCGCGTACAACAAAGCCGTTAGCACCGGTCCCAGTTCGCGGATCAGCGACAACGCCACTACCGTCCCCAGCGAAGCGGTGGCGCCGAAATCGACCAGATTGGCGTAGCCTTGCAGGCCAAGCACCATGCCGACAAACAGCCCGGACACCAGAATAATCGGCAGTGATAGCACGCCCACGGCATAGAGTTGCCTGATCAGCAGGCTGGGGCGCTTGAACAGGAAAGTCAGCGCACCCAACAGACTCAGCAGAAACAGATTGGCCCGACCCAGTCGGGCCAGTTTGCCCAGAACCCAGCGGCCCAGCCCCGTCAGTATGGCGATCATCCCGCATCTCTCGACAATAGATCGTCAGCGTAGGGGGGCGCGGCATAGTGGAACGACATCGGGCCATCCGGCCGGGCGTGCATGAATTGGTCAACCCAGGCGGAGGGTGAGTGATGCAGTTCTTCGGGCGTACCATGCTCCACCACTCGACCCTCGGAGATGAGATAGAGATAGTCAGCGATAGCGGCGGTTTCCTTGACATCGTGCGAGACAATGATGCTGGTCAGGCCGAGTGCGTCATTGAGCGTGCGGATCAGTTTGACCAACACGCCCATGGAAATCGGGTCCTGGCCGGCGAACGGTTCGTCGTAAAGCATCATCATCGGGTCGAGCGCAATAGCTCGGGCCAGCGCCACCCGCCGGGCCATGCCGCCGGACAGTTGCGCGGGCATCAAATCACGGGCGCCGCGCAGACCGACCGCTTCCAGCTTCATCAGTGCCAGGGTGCGGATCAGTCGTTCCGACAAGCGGGTGTGTTCACGCAGGGGAAAGGCGACGTTATCAAACACGCTCAAATCAGTGAATAAGGCGCCGCTCTGGAACAGGACGCCCATCCGCTGGCGCAATCGATACAGTTCCTGGCGGTTGAGTTCGTGGACACACCGACCATCGACTTCAATGCGCCCGGCTTCAGGGCGAATCTGGCCGCCAATCAGGTGGAGCAGCGTGGTTTTGCCAGTGCCGCTCGGACCCATGATGGCCGTGACTTGTCCGCGGCGAATTTGTAGATTGAGATCATTGAAGATCATCCGGTCGCCACGGCGAAATGACAGGTCGCGCACCGATACAAGGGGCGCGTCATCAGGCCAGGTAGTCTCTACAGGGGAAACGGTTGCAAACATCCGACAGGAGGATCACTGAGTAGCGAATCAACAGGAATAGTGGAAACGATTAGTTTCCGGGCAAGCCGCCGCCAAGTCAAATCGACAAAAGGTTTCTTTAACCGGCTTGACCTTGGCATTTGCTGGAATCAGTGACTATCCTTAGCCCGCATACGGATCGTTTACGCCCGGCGACTGAAAAGTTTCCACCGGCGGCGACGTAACCATTTAGCCAATGAGGGCGGCGCAGGCCATGCCCCGACCAGGCTGAATGGGGCCAGTATTCAGGCCGAAACTTAACCCAGATCAACGTTGAAGGTAGGGTCATGACCAAAAAGTACATCTATAAGTACACCGAAGGGGATGGGAAGAACAAAATGCTGCTCGGCGGCAAGGGCGCGAATCTGTGTGAAATGACGCAGATCGGCCTGCGGGTGCCGCCGGGCTTTGTGATCAGCACCGAAGCCTGTCTGGACTATATTACGAATAACCGCCTGCCCGATGGCGTCATGGACGATGTGCGAGCGCACATGGCCTGGCTGGAGCAGGAAACCGGTAAACAGTTCGGCGGCGCGGAAAATCCGCTGCTGGTCTCGGTGCGTTCCGGGTCCTCCATGTCCATGCCGGGCATGATGGACACCATTCTGAATCTTGGCCTGAATGAGGCGACCCTGGCCGGATTGATCAAGCTGACTGGCAACGCGCGCTTTGGCTACGACGCTTTTCGCCGCTTCATCCAGCTATTCGGCAAGATCGCGCTGAACGTTGACGATCATTTCTTCGACGAACACTTTGAGGCGATCAAGCGCCGCGCTGGCGTCAAGGTGGACTTGGGCCTCAGTGCCGACGATCTGCGTGACATCGGCCAGTTGTTCCTGCAGGTCGTCCAGGAGCAAACCGGACGCCCCTTCCCGCAAGACCCCTATGAGCAACTGGAACTCGCGATTAAAGCGGTGTTCGGCTCGTGGATGGGTCAGCGCGCGGTCGACTACCGGCGCGAATTCAAGATCACCCCGGAGCAAGCCAACGGCACTGCGGTCAACGTGGTGACCATGGTGTTTGGCAACATGGGCAACGATTGCTCCACCGGCGTGGGCTTCACCCGCGATCCCGGCACGGGCGAAAACGTCATGTACGGCGAATACCTGGTCAATGCCCAGGGTGAAGACGTGGTCGCTGGCATTCGTACCCCGAAGCCGGTCGCGGCCATGAAGGACGAAATGCCCGATCTGTACCGGCAACTGGTGGAACTGCGCAACAAGCTGGAAGGCCATTACCACGAGGTGCAGGACTACGAGTACACCATCGAGAAGGGTGTGCTGTACTGCCTGCAAACCCGTAATGGCAAGATGAATGCCCAGGGCATGGTGCGCAGTTCGGTGGAAATGGCGAACGAAGGTTTGATTAGCCGTGAGAAAGCGCTGTTGCGGATTGACCCGGAGTCGCTGGAACAGATGATGTTCCCGCAGCTTGACCCCAAGCATAAAGTCGCGCCGGCGGCAGTCGGGATGGGCGCATCTCCTGGCGCCTCATCGGGCAAGATCGTGTTCGACGCCGACACCGCAGTCAAACGCGGTCGTGGCGCGGGCGAAAAAATCATCCTGATGCGCGAAGAGACCAAGCCGGAAGATATTCACGGCTTCTTCGCGGCAGTCGGCATCCTGACCAGTCGCGGCGGCAAGACCTCTCATGCGGCGGTCGTCGCACGCGGAATGGGTAAGCCCTGCGTGGTCGGCGCGGAAGCCATTCAAGTGAACGTCCATCAGCGCCAGGCCATCATCGGCGACAAGGTGCTGCACGAGGGCGATGTGCTGACTATCGATGGCGGCACCGGTGCGGTGTACTTCGGCGATGTGCCGACGGTCGAACCGGAATTCACCCCGGAATTGCGCACCTTGCTGAGCTGGGCGGACGAAATCGCCACCCTCAAGGTGATGGCGAATGCGGACACCCCGGAAGCCGCGCAGCGCGCATCCAACTATGGGGCGATGGGTATTGGCCTGTGCCGCACCGAGCGGATGTTCAATGCCAAGGAACGGTTACCGCTCGTCCTGGAGATGATCCTGGCCGAGACCACCGAGGACCGCGAAGCCGCTTTGACCAAGCTGTTGCCGATGCAGCGCAGCGACTTCAAGGAAATTTTCCGGGTCATGGCCCCGCGTCCGGTCACAGTTCGCCTGCTCGATCCGCCGATTCACGAGTTCCTGCCGTCCGAGCAAACCCTGATCGACGACATCGAACATCTGCGCCATCTGCGCCAAACCGCTCAGGGTCTGGAGGCGATCAGCCAGATTCTCAGCCAGGTTAACCCGAAGGCGGTCGAGCAGCTCGGGATTCTCAACGACAGCCACCTGGTCGCTGACGTGCTGGCCAAGAAGGAAGAAATCCTGCAGAAGGCCCGCGCCCTGCACGAAATCAACCCGATGCTCGGCCATCGCGGCGTCCGCCTGGGTCTGACCTATCCGGAAATCTACAAGATGCAGATTCGCGCCATTCTGGAAGCGGCGGCGGAATGCATCCAGGAGAAGGTCAACGTCCATCCCGAAATCATGGTGCCGCAGGTCTGTACCGTGGAAGAGTTGAAGCGGGTGAAGGCGCTGGTCGACGAGGTGTTGCCCGAAGTCGAGGCCAAGTATGCGGTCAAGGTGCATTTTGATTTCGGCACCATGATGGAAGTGGTGCGAGCCTGTCTGCGCGCCAGCGAAATCGCCGATGTCGCCGAATTCTTCTCCTTCGGCACCAATGACCTGACCCAGGCCACGTTCTCGTTCTCGCGTGAAGATGCGGAGAACAAGTTCCTGCCGTTCTACAACTCCGCCGGGATTCTCAAGGACAACCCGTTCGAGGCGCTGGATACCGCGGGCGTTGGCCAGCTCATGCAGCTTGCCGTCGAGAATGGCCGGAAGACCCGTGCGGGTCTCAAGGTCGGTATTTGCGGCGAACAGGGCGGCCATCCCGCTTCGATGCGCTTCTGCCACTACGCCAACCTGACTTATGTGTCCTGCTCGTCGCCCCGGGTGCCGATTGCCCGGCTGGCGGCGGCGCACGCCAAGCTGCTGGAAGAGCAGTATCAGCCGTAAGCGGTTGATAAGCCGGTGGCGTTGTTTTTAGCGTCGCCGGTTGAGGAACGTCAGGGGCGGCTACGGTCGCCCTTGTTATTTTACGTGAACCGGGATTCCCCGTTAAGCTTCATCCATGGGTTCAGGTAACGAATTCTTTGTCAGTCGATACGGCCAGGGATGACAGACAGTCATCCTGAGAGAGGTCACTATGCGCTGGAGAAACAACAGGGAAAGCAGCAATGTCGAAGATCGACGGGGTTTGCGAGCGACGCCCGTCATCGCCGGCGGCGGTATCGGTACGATCATTATCGTGGTCATTGCCATGTACTTTGGCATCGATCCCGGTTTTCTGCTGCAAGGTGGGGCGCCGGGCGGTACTCCATCCCGGCAGTCGGTTCAGGTATCCCCTGCCGATGATGAGTCGCGCCAGTTTGTCTCCGTTGTCCTGGCCGACACCGAAGACACTTGGCGTGATCTGTTTCGACGGATGGGCAGCGCTTACCAGGAACCGAAACTGGTGCTGTTCTCGGGCGCGGTGCAATCGGCCTGTGGCTTTGCCCAAGCCGCGGTCGGCCCGTTTTATTGTCCAGGAGACCAAAAGGTTTATATCGACTTAGGCTTTTTTGATGAACTTAAAAACCGCTTCCATGCCCCTGGTGATTTCGCCCAAGCCTACGTGATCGCTCACGAAATTGGGCATCATGTGCAAAATTTGCTGGGCATCTCGACCAAGGTACAATCTCTGCGCGGTCGCGTCAGCGCGGCGAAAGCCAATGACTTGTCGGTGCGTCTGGAATTGCAGGCAGACTGCTTCGCCGGCGTGTGGGCTTATCACGCCCATAAATCCCGGCAGATTCTGGAAGCAGGCGATGTCGAGGAGGGACTGAATGCGGCGACCGCCATCGGCGATGACCGCCTGCAAATGCAGGCCAAAGGTTATGTGGCGCCCGACTCTTTCACCCACGGCAGTTCCGCGCAACGGGTGCGCTGGTTCAAGCGGGGTATCGCCGGAGGTGATTTACGCCAGTGCGATACCTTTAATGCCGCGCAATTGTAAACGTCATGCCTATCCATCCCGACCAACTCAAACAACTGGCCAGCCAGGTTTTAGCGATTGAAGCCCAGGCGGTAGAACAGCTCCAAAGCCGCATCGACGACCGCTTTGTCCGCGCCTGCGACCTCATGCTGCACTGCCAAGGCCGTATCGTCGTTCTTGGCATGGGCAAATCCGGCCACATCGGCGGCAAAATCGCTGCGACTCTGGCCAGCACCGGCAGCCCGGCCTTTTTCGTCCATCCCGCCGAAGCCAGCCACGGCGATATGGGCATGATCACCGCCCAGGACGTGGTAATGGCCCTGTCCAATTCCGGCGAAACCGACGAAATTTTGACCCTGCTGCCGCTCATCAAGCGCCAGGGCGTGCCGCTGATCGCCTTGACCGGCAACCCTGATTCAACACTCGCCCAAACCGCTGATGTGCATATCGACGTCAGCGTCCCACAGGAAGCCTGTCCCCTGGGTCTGGCCCCCACCTCCAGCACCACGGCGACGCTGGCAATGGGCGATGCGCTGGCCGTAGCGTTGCTGGAGGCACGCGGTTTCACTGCGGAGGATTTCGCCCGCTCCCATCCCGGTGGTCGACTCGGTCGCCGCCTGCTGCTGCTCACCGACGATGTCATGCATACCGGCGAGCAAATGCCGCGCAACGCTCCGGATGACCTGTTGCGGGACGCTTTGCTGGAGATGAGCCGCAAGGGACTGGGGACGACGGTAGTGGTGGATGGCGAAGACCATGTGCTGGGTGTGTTCACCGACGGTGACCTGCGCCGGGCGCTGGATCGGCAGGTGAATGTGCATACCGCCCAGGTGGCCGAGGTGATGACGCCGCGCGGCAAAACCATCGCTCCCGGCACGTTAGCCGCCGAGGCGCTGCGAATGATGCAGAAATACCGGATTAACGCCCTGCCAGTGGTAAACTCTGCCGGGAAACTGGCCGGCGTCCTGAATATGCATGATCTGTTGCGCGCCGGCGTGTTGTAATGACCCATCGCTGGGAGCCTGCATGATGCGCGATCTACTGACCAAAGCCGCCCAGATTCAACTGGTGATCTTCGACGTGGACGGCGTCCTGACCGATGGTTGCCTCTATCTGGGCAACGACGGCAATGAATTTAAAGCCTTTCATATCCGCGACGGCCAGGGCGTCAAGATGTTGCTGGAGAGCGGCGTAGAAATCGCCATCATCTCCGGACGCCGCGCCGCTTCCGTCGAGCGACGCATGAGCGATCTGGGCATCCGCTACGCCTATCTGGGCGTCGACGACAAGCTGGCAGCGTTTCACAGTCTGCTGGCGCGGCTCGGCCTGACCGCCGAACAGGTCGCCTATGTCGGCGACGATCTCATCGATCTACCGGTGATGACCCAAGTGGGTCTGGCCATCGCCGTGCAGGACGCTGATCCTTTCGTCAAACAGCACGCTCATTGGCAAACGCCCAGTCCGGGGGGGCGCGGCGCCGCCCGCGATGTCTGCGAGTTGCTGCTGGAAGCGCGGGGTCAATTGGCCGATCTGCGGAGCCGTTATCTTTGATGCTGCCGCCCGGCGTCACCGTTCGCGGCCTCCTGTCCCTGACGGGACTGGCGCTGCTAGCCGGCCTGAGTTATGGCCTGTTGCGCTGGGTGGTGTCCGAATTGCATGAACCCGCCCCGGCGGAAAGCCAGGAACCGGTGCTGATCATCGAACGGTTTCGCGCGGTACGCCTGAATATCGCTGGCCAACGGCAATCGATCATCGAAGCGCCCCGACTGGCGCAATTACCCAACAATCTGGGAACGCGCATCGAGCAGCCAGTGCTGGACTGGTATCAGCCGGATGGTCAAACCCGCGAGTGGCGCTTGGAGGCTGAACAGGGCTGGGTGGCCGCGGATCAGCAGTCCGTGCGTCTGGAAGGCGAGGTAAAAATGGTGCGCACCGCCGACAGCGGCAAACCGCCCATGACCATTACCACCCGTGACGTGTTGGTGCGACCCGACGAACATTACGCCGAAACTGCCGCCCCCACCCGGGCGGTGACTCCCGATGGCGAATTCCGGGCGGTCGGCGTCCGCGCTTGGCTCGATCAGGAGCGGCTGGAACTGCTTTCCGAAGTCAGAGGTGTTTATGAATCTCCCAAACCGTAGATTCGGCTGGATGTTGGCGCTGGCGCTGGTTCCGCCGCTGGCCGTCGCCTTGCCGGAAGACCGCAACCAGCCGATTCAACTGGAAGCCAATCGCGGTCAAATCGACCAGAAAACCGGCGTCAGCGTCTATGAAGGCAACGTCATTATCAGCCAGGGTTCCATGCGGCTGAACGCCGACGTTGCGACCATTCATGTCAAGGATGGCGGTTTTCAGCGCATGGAGGCGACCGGCAATCCGGTCAACCTGCGCTACCGCCCCACCGCTGACAAACCGGAGATTATCGGCGTGAGCCAACGGGTGGAATACGATGTCGCCAGCGCCAAGGTCATCATGAGCGGCAACGCCCGATTGACCCAGGGGCAGGATGTGTTCACCGGCGACCGGGTGGAATACGATCTCAAAAGCGACGTGGTGCGGGCGCGCGGCGCAGGCGATAATGGCCGCATCCAATTCACCATTCAACCCCGGGCGCAAGACGCCGCGCCAGCCAGGAAACCCTGAGCATGGCGCAACTGGTTGCTCACGAAATCGTCAAACGCTACCGCAAGCGGGTGGTGGTGGACGCCGCCTCGCTGACGGTTGGCAGTGGCGAAGTCGTCGGTTTGCTGGGGCCGAACGGAGCGGGCAAGACCACCAGTTTCTACATGATGGTCGGGCTGATTCATTGCGACGAGGGCCGAGTGTTGCTCGATGACCAGGACCTGACCCACCTGCCCATGCACGCCCGGGCGCGATTGGGAGTTAGCTATTTGCCGCAGGAACCCTCGGTGTTCCGGCGCTTGAGCGTTCTGGACAACGTGCTGGCGATTCTGGAAACCCGCCGTGACCTTTCCCGCGCTGATCGCCGGGCGCAGGCCGAAGAACTGTTGCATGAACTGCACGTCGGCCATTTGCAGAACAACCTCGGTATCAGCCTGTCGGGCGGTGAACGCCGCCGGGTGGAAATCGCCCGGGCGCTGGCGGCTAACCCGGCGTTTATCCTGCTGGATGAACCCTTCGCCGGCGTCGATCCCTTGTCGGTCCTGGATATCCAGCGCATCATCAGCCATCTCTGCGAACGCAAGATCGGCGTATTGATTACCGATCACAACGTCCGCGAGACCCTGGGGATTTGTGACCGCGCCTATATTCTCAACGAAGGCCGGGTCATCGCCGAGGGCGATCCCGCCGCCATTCTTGCCAACCAGCAAGTTCGCCAGGTCTATCTGGGCGAATCCTTCCAGTTATGAGCGGCGCTGCGTGATCTGTCATCTTTCCTCTACCATAACGCCTAAAACCCGCTAGGATTATGGGCAGCTTTAACTCTACGGATCGACGCCAAATCCCACCGTTATGAGACAGTCATTGCAGCTTCGCTTGGGTCAACAACTGACGATGACCCCCCAGTTGCAGCAGGCGATTCGCCTCCTGCAATTGTCCAGCCTGGATTTACAAACCGAGATTCAGTCGCTGCTCGATTCCAACCTGATGCTGGAACGCGCTGACGAACTCCAGGAAGTAACGGTGCAGCCGGAAACCCAGGCCGCCCAGACGGCTGCGGACGCCAGTGCTGAGACGGAAATGAACACCGCCACGACCGATAATCTGCCGGACGAATTGCCGGTGGACAGCGCTTGGGAAGATATCTACGAATCCTATGATGGGGCCACCAGCTACTCGCGCGGTGAAGACGAAGACTGGGATCCTTACGAGCGCTATTCAGGCGCTAGCGAATCCCTGCGCGATTATCTGTACTGGCAGATGCGGCTGACCCCGTTTAATGAGCGGGAACTGGCGATAGCAACGGCCATCATCGACGCGATCAGCGAGTCCGGCTATCTGAGCCTGCCGCTGGAGGAGCTTTGTCAGGGCGTGCAGAATGAGTTTCCGGTGACCCTGGCGGAAGCTGAAGCGGTGCTCAAACTGATCCAGCACTTCGATCCTCAGGGGGTCGCCGCCCGCAGTCCCGCCGAATGCCTGCTGCTGCAACTGGAATTATTGCCTGAAGATACCCCTTGGCTGGCCGATGCGCGCTGGCTGGTTGAACATCACCTGGACATGCTCGCTGACCGGGATTTCAACGGCCTGATGCGTCGACTCAAAGTCACGCGCGAGGCGTTGCAGGGCATCATCAGTCTGATCCAGTCGCTCAATCCGCACCCCGGCACCCGTTTGTCCAGCGACGCACCGCAGTATGTGACGCCGGATGTGCTGGTCTACCGCCAGCGCCAGGCATGGCGGGTGGAATTAAATCCCGAGAACACTCCCAAGCTGCGCATTAACGCCCGTTACGCGGCTCTGGCGCGGCGCTCTGCGCAAAGCAGCGATGCGGATTGTCTGAAAAATCACTTGCAGGAAGCCCGCTGGTTCTTGAAAAGCCTGCAAAATCGCAACGAGACCCTGCTCAAGGTCGCAACCTGCATCGTCGAGCGTCAGCGGGATTTTCTCGAGCACGGCGACGAATACATGAAGCCATTGATTCTGCGCGACATCGCCGAAACCCTGGGTATGCATGAATCCACGATCTCGCGCGTGACGACCCAGAAGTATATGCATACGCCGCGCGGCATCTATGAGTTAAAATACTTCTTCTCCAGCCACGTCGGTACCAGCGACGGTGGCGAATGCTCTTCCACCGCCATCCGCGCTATGATCCGTAAGCTGATTCAGGCCGAGGATCCCGGTAAACCCCTCAGTGATGACAAGATCGCCAAACTGCTCGGAACCGAGGGTATTCAAGTAGCCCGCCGGACGGTGGCAAAATACCGGGAAGCGATGACTATTCCATCGTCTTCGGATCGTAAACGCCTCGTCTGAACGGACGGGGATTCCTGCTTTCACTTCTTACCGAAAAAGACCTCCAGCCAGGAGTCGATGATGCAAATCAAACTGAGCGGACACCATGTGGAAATTACCCAGGCGCTGCACGATTATGTGCATGATAAGCTGGAGCGCATCGAACGGCATTTCGATAACGTAACCAGCATGCAGGTGATTCTGAGCGTGGAAAAACTGCGGCAAAAAGCCGAAGCGACTCTCCATGTGGCCGGCAATGAAATTTTCGCCGACGCCGTCGATGAAGATCTCTACGCAGCGATCGACGCCCTTAGCGACAAGCTGGACCGTCAAATCAAAAAGTACAAGGAAAAAATGACGGAGAAACATCGCGGCGAGAAGGCGCGCGATTATCCTGAGTCCTGATCTGAGCGACGCGAGTGCGGCCATGATTATTACCGACCTGATCACCCGTGAGCGGATCGTGTGTGACAGCGAAGTAACCAGCAAAAAACGGGTCATCGAGGTCTTGAGCGAACGACTGGCCACCGGGCAGGCCGATTTAATGGCGCGCCCGATCTTCGACAGTCTGATTGGCCGCGAGCGTCTGGGGAGTACCGGTCTGGGCCATGGGGTCGCCTTGCCTCATGGTCGATTCAGCCAGAGCCAACAAGCGATCGGCGCGTTTATCAAACTTCGCAAGGGCGTGGATTTCGACGCCATTGACCGACAACCGGTTGATCTCGTGTTCGGATTGCTGGTGCCCGATCATTACACGGACGAACATCTCAAGATTCTGGCTTACCTGGCGGAAATGTTCAGCGACCGGGCTTTTTGTCAGCAGTTGCGGGATGCTGACTCCAACCAAGCGCTCTATGAGCGGCTCAGCGCGTGGCAACCTGCCAAGCCGACCCCGCCATGAGTCGCCCGTTAAGCGCCCAGGCAGTTTTTCAGGGTCTGGAAACCGTTCTGGACTTGCGCTGGGTCGGTGGGCAGGCTGGATCGGCGCGAATTCTTTGGTTGCCCACCGAGGCCGGTGCCTCCTTTTTTGGGCGGCTGAACTGGATTCATCCGCCCCGCCTGCAAGTGCTGGGCGCTGAGGAAAACGTGTTTTTGCAGTCCCTGGCGCTTCCGGTTCGGGAAGCGCTCGTCCGCCAATTTGTGGGGCCAACCAGTGGGACCGTTCTGGTCTGCGGTGATCTTGATCGGGCCGTGGCGCTGCGCCCCTATGCTGAAGAAGCCGGTGCGCCGCTCTGGCAGACTCCCATCACGCCAGCGATTGTTCTGGAGCGCCTTGATCACTATCGCCACAGCCTGGAGGCGTCCACCGTGGTACATGGCGAGTTGCTGGAGGTGTTCGGGCTAGGGGTGCTGATCACCGGCGGCAGCGGCATTGGCAAGAGCGAGTTGGCCCTGGAGCTGATTAGTCGCGGCCATCGGCTGATCGCTGACGATACGCCAAGCCTGACCCGGGTGGCGCCCGATGTCCTGGAAGGGACCTGTCCACCGACGCTCTGCGACCTGCTGGAAGTTCGCGGACTGGGCATCCTTAATATCCGCCGCATGTTCGGCGACAGCGCTATTAAGCGTAACAAGCGGATCCGGTTGATTCTGCATTTGATCCAGCAGGAAAAAATCGTGCCGCCCGCTGAAGCTCGCCTGCGGGGCTTGCGCGATCACCGGGTGATTCTGGGCGTCGGGGTGCCGGTGATCACCCTGCCGATTGCGCCGGGCCGTAATCTGGCGGTGCTACTGGAATGCGCCGTGCGCGATCATATCCTGCGGCTGAACGGCTACCATGCCGAGGAAGATATGATGGCGCGGATGACCCGGATCATGGCGGAGGCTGCGTCGTGCGCATAATCATCGTCAGTGGATTGTCCGGATCCGGCAAAACCATCGCCCTGCAAACGCTGGAAGATCTGGATTGCTACTGCGTCGATAACCTGCCGTTCAAGCTGATTGGACCGCTGGCCCAGGAAATTCTCACCGCCAGCGCAACCTTGCCACCCACCGTGGCGGTGGGCGTGGACGCCCGCAATTTTTTCGACGAACTGAGCCAGTTTCCCGCAATGCTCGCTGAACTGCGCGCCAGCGGCCTCCGGGTGGAGGTGCTGTTTTTGCAGGCCGACGATGAAATATTGTTGAAGCGCTACAGTGAGACCCGTCGCCGCCATCCGCTGGATTTGGGCAACGTCCCGCTGCGGGAAGCGATCCATCATGAACGGCAATTGCTGGGGCCGGTGGTGGCCTGCGCGGATTTGATTGTGGACACCAGCGATACGAATCTTTACCAGTTACGCGAACTGATCCGCGCCCGGGTGCATGATACGCCGGGTGAAGCGATGTCGTTATTGTTCGAGTCCTTCGGCTTTAAGAATGGCGTGCCGTCCGCCGCCGATTTCATGTTCGATGTCCGTTGTCTACCCAATCCGCATTGGGAGCTGCTGCTGCGCCCGCTGACCGGGCAGGATCAACCGGTGATCGATTTCCTGACTCGCCATGCGGAAGTGATGATGATGGTCGACGATTTGTGTCGATTTCTGGAGGCGTGGCTGCCGCATTTTGAAACCAGCGACCGGAGCTATTTGACCGTGGCCATTGGCTGTACCGGCGGCCAGCATCGCTCGGTGTTTATCGCCGAGGTGCTAGGGCGGCATTTCAGCGCGATCCGTCGCCATGTCATGGTTCGCCATCGGGAACTCAAATCGTGAAGGAAACCGGGATCAAGCTCAGGTAGACCGGGATGTTGAAACGGGACATTCTCATTATTAACAAACTGGGGCTGCATGCTCGCGCCGCCGCCAAGTTCGTGACCCTGGCATCCGGATTCGACGCCGAGATTCGCTTGCTGCGCGATGGGCGCGAGGTCAATGGCAAGAGTATCATGGGGGTCATGATGCTGGCGGCCGCCTGTGGGACCCGGCTGGAACTGTGCGCCAGTGGTCCTGAAGCCGAGCAGGCGCTGGCGCATCTGGAAGCATTGATTCTGCGCCGTTTTGATGAAGACGAGTGAGAGAGGCTCCATGCCGTTTTCGCTACATGGCATCGGGGTTTCACGGGGTTATGCAATCGGCAGAACCTATCTGCTGCAGCGCAACCAGCCGGAAATCACCGAATATACGATCCCCGACAACATTGTCGAGGATGAGGTCCGGCGTTTTCTCAACAGTCTGGACATGGCTCGGCGGCAGTTGCAGGACATCCGGGGTCGGGTGCCCGCGACGGCGCCGGGCGATATTGCCGCCTTCATCGACACTCACTTGTTGATGTTGCAGGACGCCTCTTTCACGGAAGCGCCGATCCATTTAATCCGTTCACGCCGTTGCAACGCCGAATGGGCGCTGAAAATCCAGCACGATCTGCTAGTCCAGGTATTCGAACAGATGGACGATCCCTACCTGCGCACCCGCAAGGATGACGTTGACCACGTAGTACGCCGGGTGCAGCGTATCCTGGTGACCGACGATCCAGCCTATCTGAGCGATCCTGACTATACTGAACTGGCGTCCAGTCGACTGGAGGGGCGGGTCATCGTCGCGGATGATCTGACGCCTGCGGACACCATCCTCATGCAGCATCAGGGGGTGCAGGCCTTTGTGACCGAGTATGGCGGCCCGTTATCCCACACCGCCATTCTGGCGCGCAGCCTGGGCATTCCAGCCGTCGTCGGCGCCCGCAACGCCCGCAGTTATCTGGGGCATGATGAACCGGTCATCGTGGATGGCCGTCAGGGGATCATTCTAGTCGGGCTGGATGAGCGAATTCTGCGCTATTACCGCCATAAGCAACGGGAGGAACGCCGGCAACAGCGCGAATTGAACAAGCTCAAGGGCAAGCCGGCGATCACCCGCGATGGGGTCACTATTAGCCTGTACGCTAACATTGAACTGCCCGAGGATGCCGCGGCGGTGCGGGATGTCGCGGCTGACGGGGTTGGTCTGTATCGGACCGAATTTCTGTTCATGAACCGCGCCGATTTCCCCGACGAGGAGGAGCATTTAGCGTCCTACCTGCATGTGATCAAGACCCTGGAAGGCTGTCCGATCATCATTCGTACAGCGGACCTCGGCGCCGACAAACAGTTGGACAGCGGACGCAGCGGGCAGGTGTGCACCAATCCGGCGATGGGTTTGCGGGCGATTCGCATGTGCCTGAAGGATTTGGGAATGTTTCGCCCGCAGTTACGGGCCATCCTGCGGGCCTCGGCGCATGGGCCGGTGCGGATGATGATTCCGATGCTGTCCTCGATCCAGGAAGTGTTCCAGGTTTTGAAACTGGTGGAGGAAACGAAGCAGGAATTGCGCGAGCGGGGTCTGGCGTTCGACGAGCGTCTGCCGGTCGGTGGGATGATTGAAGTCCCGGCGGCGGCGGTGTGCGCGGACCAGTTCGCCCGTTATATGGATTTTCTGTCGATTGGCACCAACGATCTGATTCAGTACACGCTGGCAATTGACCGGGTCGATGATGAAGTGAACTATCTCTTTGATCCCTTGCATCCGGCGGTGCTGGCGTTGATCCATCACACCATTCGCGCCGGGCAGAAGGCCAGTATCCCGGTGAGCCTGTGCGGGGAGATGGCCGGCGATTCCCGCTATACCCGATTGCTGCTGGGATTGGGTCTGACCGAGTTCAGTATGCATCCGACCGGTCTGCTGGAGATCAAAAAAGTCATCCAGAACAGTATGGTTAGCGAGTTGAACGCTACGGTTCGTCGCCTGCTGCGGACCACCGACGCTGAAAAGTATGCCGAAATTCTCAAAGACATCGCGCAGAATTAGCGCTCTGTGGAAAGCATCAGCTTTTCAAGTCGGCGGTGAGTGCTTGCCCCGTTTTGTGGATTCAGCAACGAGCGCTCCGCCCAATCGCCGCCCGCGCCAGCGTGTCCACCCGCTCATTCTCGGGATGGCCGTTATGGCCGCGCACCCATTGCCATTCGACCTGGTGCGAACTTAGCGCGGATTCCAGCCGTTGCCAGAGATCGACATTCTTGACCGGCTGGCGGTCGGCAGTTTTCCAACCGCGCCGTTTCCACGCGGCCAGCCATTCCGTTATGCCCTTCATGACATACTGGCTGTCGGTGTAAATGCGCACGCGCATTGGCCGCTTTAACGCCTCCAGCCCGTGAATGACCGCCAACATCTCCATGCGATTGTTCGTGGTCGCCGGTTCGCCGCCGGATAATTCCCGTTCCCGCGCTCGGTAGCGCAGCAATACTGCCCAGCCGCCCGGACCCGGATTCCCCGAACAGGCGCCATCCGTGAACAGCATGACCCGGTCATTCCCGGAAAAATCGGTGGTTTGATCGTTCAACGGTATTTTTACTCGCTTGGAGTTCCCTCTCCCTGGAGCCGGGGAGAGGAAGAGGTTTTAGCTGCGCCGCGCTGCCTGACGTAAAGTATCGTAGGGATGCTCAGCAAAATGCACCGGCATAATGCCCTCGACGGAATGCGGGGTAATGCCCAGCGCTTCCAGCCCATTGCAGGAGCACACGCTGTCCACTTGCAGGGAGAGGTAATTATCCATCGTGAAGATTTTGACCGGCAGCAGGCCAAAGATTTTCGCCTGCAACTGCGCCAATGAATCGGGCAGGCCCACCACCAGCCGCTTTTTGCCCAACATCCGGGCGATGTCTTCGACAATCTCCTTAAAGGTATAAACCCGTGGTCCGCACAGTTCGTAACTCTGGCCGATGGTCGCATCGTTTTCCAGAGCGATCTCAAAAGCCTGCGCCACATCCTCCACATAAACCGGTGCGAAGCGGCTGTTCGGACAGGCCAGTGGCAATACCAGGTTAAATTTGAGCAGACCGGCGAATTTGTTAAAGAAGTCATCATCTGGAGCGAAGATGATCGACGGTTTGAAGCAGGTCACTGCCAGGCCTTTCGCCTGCATGATCGTCCGTTCACCTTCGCCCTTGGTGAACAAGTATTGGCTGGGTCCCTTGGCCGCATCGGCGTGCAGGGCGCTCATGTGCAGCACTCGGTTGATTCCGGTTGCTCGGCAGGCCTCCACGATCTTGGCGGGCAGTTCAGCATGGACCGTGCGGAAACCCTGATTGGGGTACTCATGCAGGACGCCGACCAGATTGATCACCGCGTCGCAACCGGCGAATTGTTCCGCTAGCGCCTTGGAGTCGTGAATATCTGCGCAGACCAGTTCCGCGCCGGGCAACACCTCAATTTCCCGATGCCGTTGCGGATGGCGGGTCAGCACCCGGAGTGAATATCCTCGGTTAGCCAGCCGCGTCGCCAAATGCCGACCGACGAAACCTGTACCACCCAATACGCAGATTTTTTGAATTTTCATACTCTTGCCTGCTCCTCACTGTTCTTGTGCCGTCTGCGACGGAATCATCGGGATGGGGACAGACCCGGTGATTCACCCTTACAATGGTCGCCTAGCGTGGTAATGCGTATGACGACTATTCCATAACGAAATTTACCATAGATTGTTAACGCGCTTCTCCCCGAAATGGCTGCAACTCTTAAGGATAACTCTCCATTGGAATCGATCCTGTCAACTTTGTTGTTGTATCTGGCGCTGGGAGCCTTCGCTGGCGTCATGGCTGGGCTGCTCGGCGTGGGCGGCGGCCTGATCATCGTGCCGGTACTGGCCTGGATTTTCCATATCCAGCAGGTCAATGACGCCATCATCATGCATCTGGCGATTGGCACCTCGTTGGCGACGATTGTCGTCACCTCAATCTCTTCGGTTCGCGCCCATCATCAGCATGGGGCCGTGCTATGGCCGACGGTGTGGCGACTGACGCCCGGCATTGTGATCGGCGCCTGGGTGGGAGCAGCGATTGCTGACGCTCTCCCCAGCGCGGTGCTGACTAAGGTCTTTGCCGTGTTTGTGTTGACCATTTCGGCGCAGATGGCCTTTGGGGCGAAGCCCGCCCCGCATCAGGAATTGCCGGGGACGGCGGGTATGGCGCTCGCCGGTGGCGTCATCGGTGTCGTATCCGCGATTGTCGGCATTGGCGGTGGCTCGCTGACCGTCCCGTTCCTGAACTGGTGCAACATCTCGATTCGCCAGGCCGTAGCCACCTCCGCCGCCTGTGGCCTGCCCATCGCCCTGGCCGGAACGCTGGGCTTTATCGTGACGGGTTTGAATACGCCGGATCGGCCCGCCTGGAGTCTAGGGTATATCTACGGCCCGGCGCTGGTTGGAGTTGCTATAGCTAGCATGTTGACTGCACCGCTGGGCGCCCGGTTGGCCCATACCTTGCCAACCGGCATGTTGAAAAAGGTTTTCGCCATTTTCTTGGCGGTCATCGGCGCCCGGATGTTACTCACCTAAATATTCCAGTTCAATTTTTCAAGCTCTCCAACAACTGGTGCGCTTCTTCCTGCTCGGGGAACCCGGTAACACCGGCCAGTTTCGCCAATTCCTGCCGGGCGGCATCCTTGCGGCCCAGTTTGGCGTAAGCTGCCGCCAGGTGATAGCGCACCGAGGGTTGTTGCGGCAGCTTGTCCGCCGCCTTCTGCAACAACTCCAAGCCCCGCCCTGCTTCACCGCGCTGTACCAGGATCCAGCCCAGCGTATCCGCCACTTCCGGATTATCCGGCGCTTTGTCGTGTGCACGCTCAGCATAGCGCAGCGCGCGGGCGTCTCCCGTCTCGTAATAGAACCAGGCCAGATTGTTCAGAATCACCCCGTTATCCGGCAACTGCTCGGACAACTTCTCATACTCGGCGATAGCGTCCGGCTTGCGGTTCGATTCCTGGAGATACATCGCATACTGCAACCGCGCCTGGTGATCTTTCGGTTCGCTGGTCAGCCATTGCTGCAACGTTGCCAGCGCCGGTTCCCGCTCGCCCGCTTGCCACTGGGCGTTCGCCAGTCGCACCGCCGTCTGGCTGTTCGGGGTCTTGGCGTAGGCAGCCTGATAGGCCGTCACTGCCGGCGCAAACTCCTTCTGCCGCAAGTGCAAATCCCCTTCCAGCACATAGCCGGTTACCTGATCCGGATACAGCGTCTGAATGCTGCGGATGCCCTTCAGCGCGCCTTCGAACTGCTGGTCCTGTTGCTGCAACTGTACCTTGGCGACCAGTGCTGGCAGATAGTTGCTCTGGATCGCCAGCGCCTTGTCCAGTGATGCCGCCGCCGCTTTTACGTCCTTGGTTGTGCCCTGCGCCATGGCCGCCAGATACCAGGGTTCCGGGGACTGCGGTAACAGTGTCGCCAATTTCTGGAAACTAGTCACTGCATTAGCGGTCTCGCCACTATTCGCCTGGGTGAGGCCCAGTGCCCGCACAACGCGCGGATCGTTCGGCTGGGCCGCCGCCAGTTTCTTCACCGTTGTCAGCGCCTTGGCCCGGTCGCTGCGCGTCGCATACTCCTGGGCCAGCGCCAGGCCGGTCTCGACCGAATTCGGCTGCCGGCTCCAGGCTTGTTCCAGCAAGCGCAACGATTCATCGGTGCGTCCGAGCAGCGCGGCTAGCCGCATCAGGGCTGCGAGGTTGTCCGGATTGCGCTCCAGAATTTGCCGGTAGCGCAGTTGCGCACCCGTCCGGTCGCCGGCCTTGACCTCCAGCGTCGCCAGATTCATTTGCGCCGGGATATGGTCCGGCTTCAATCTCAACGCTTGCTCAAATGCGGTCCGCGCCGGGGCGTCCTCGCCCTTGGCCAGATAAACCGCGCCCAACAAATTAAATGCGCCCGGTTCGTTAGGCCGCTTTTCGGTCAGTTCCCGGGCCGCGGCGAGGGCTTTGTCGAATTCCTTCTGCTGGAGATAGGCCTGCACCAACAGCGTGTCGGCTTGTTGCAGACCGCGATCCAAGGTCACTGCGTCAGCGCTATCCGATCCTTCCCGTTTCGCCAGCCGTTCGTATTCGGCGATAGCCTCTTCCCGTCGGCCCAGGCGCTGCAATTCCGCCGCCAGCCGGGTGCGCACCTGTGCATCGTCCGGGTGCGCCGTCAGCCAGTCGCGCAGGGTCTTCAATGCGCCTTCATTATCGCCCGTCACCTGCAAAGCCCCGGCCAGCATCAGCACCGTCTGACTGTCGGGTGTCCTGGCGTAAGCGGCTCGATAAGCGGCCAGCGCCTTGGTGAAATCCTTTTGCCGCACATAGAGATTGCCTTCCAGCCGGTAGCCGATATTCAGATTGGGAAATTGCTGTTGCAGCGCCTTGGCGCCGGCCAGCGCTTCCTTGAATTTCTCTTGCTGGGACTGCAATTCGACCCGCGCCACCAGCGAGGGCAAGTAGTCGCCCTGAATAGCCAGCGCCTTGTTGATGGCGACCGCCGCGTCCTTGAAATTCTGGGACCGGGCCTGGGTCAACGCGATCAGGTGCCAGGGTTCCGGAGATTGCGGTTGCAATTCCGCCAGCTTGCGAAACGCCTTGACCGCGTCGTCCGGTCGACCATCCGCCAGCAGCGCCAGACCCAGTGCTCGTTCTGCGGCGGGATGATTGGGATTGGCTGCTTCCAGACCACGGGCGACGTTCGCGGCTTTCAGATTCAGCCCGGCAGCCTGGTATTGACCGATCAGCGCCAGACCGGCTTCCAGCGAGGCCGGATTCTTATCCCAGGCCTGCTCCAGCCAGCGCAACGTCTGCTCCGTCTGTCCTGCCTGCTCAGCCAGCCCGGCCAGCCGCAGCAACGCACCGAGGTTGCCCGGTTCCTTGGCGATGACCTTCTCATATAGCGCCTGGGCGGCGCTGCGATTGCCTGCCTTGATCTCCAGCAATGCCAGATTCAGCGTTGGGGTGGTGAAATCCGGGTTCAGCCTCAGCGCCTGGTCGAATTCGCGCCGGGCCTTGTCGTCTTCGCCTTTAGCCAGATACGCCCCGCCAAGGAGATTGCGAGCGACCGGATCGTTTGGTTTCTTTTTCACCAGTTCACTGGCCGCGGCGATGGCCTTGTCAAATTCCTTCTGCTGTAGATAGGCTTGTACCAGTAGTAGATCGGCCTGCAAGACGTCCTGGCCGAGATCGACCAGTCCTTGCAGTTCGCGAACCGCATCGTCCGCCTTGCCCTCGCTCAACCGCGACAGCGCCAGTTGGGTGCGGATATTGGCGGCGTCCGGGGCGATCTGGGCGGCTTTTTGCAGGTATTCGGAACCCTTGGCGTACTCGCGGGCTTGCAGGTAGGCACTGCCGAGCAAGGCGAGCAACTGTGCGTCATTGGGCGTCTGGGCCAGCGCCGGAATCAGTGTGTCGATGGCGGGGCGCGGCTTTTCGAGTTTGAGTTGGGCAGCGGCCAGCAGCAAGCGAGCGGGTAGATAGCCCGGCAGGCGGCTAACGAATGACGTCAAATACTGCTCTGCCAGCGCGAGATTACCGAGTTCGTAGTTGATGGAGCCGAGCAGGAACAAGCTGCCGGGATGGTCAGGGGCGACTTTGACAACCTGCAGCAGCGCATCCTGTGCCGCAACCAGCTCTTTCTTCTGGAACAGCAGGCTGCCGCGCAGATAATTTGCCTCGGGCAGGTTCGGCTGGCGCTGGCGCACTGCCTCGACATCGGCCAGCGCTTCCTCCTGCTTGCCCTGGCCGATCAGAATTTCCGCCCGTTCCAGCAGGGCTGCCGCATTCTGGGGTTGCCGTTCCAGAATTTGCTGCAGGGCTTTCAACGCTGCCGGATCGTCATTCTGCAGGCGATGCAGTCGCACCTTGACGAACCAGGGGCGGACATCGTGCGAATCCCGTTCGCTGGCCTTGCTGGCGAAGGCTTCCGCCTCACTGTAATTTCGGTTGACCAGCGCCAGTTGGCTCATGCCCAGCAGCGCATCGGGAGCGTCCGGTAGCAACTTCAGCGCTTGGTCAAAGCTACTCTTGGCAGCGTCGGGCTGACCCAATCCCAAGGCGGCGAGTCCGTGGAGCGCCAGCAGCGTCCCCTGAAGCGCCGGTGGATCGGTCGTTTCCGGGATGAGTTCCAGTACCTTCGGATTCTGGCCTTGTAGCAGATACGCCCGCGCCAATGGCAGCAGCCAGATGTCGCGTGCGGCGCCCAAATCGCGGGTGCGCTGCAATTCCTTCTCGGCAAGCGCGCCGTTGCCGGTTTCTACATAGATTTGCCCCAGCAGTAACCGGGCGTCACGGTTCTCCGGGTTTTTCTGAAGGGCGTTCTTGAGTTCAATGACGCTGGCTGACAATTCCTGCTTGGCCTGGTGTTCCCTGGCCCGCTGGACATGCTCGACATCCGTAGTGCGATCACCGCAACCGGCTAGGCCCGTGATGATGCCGACTCCCAGACAACTGCCGAGCGCCAAGGCGCGTAACGGGAAGGTCGATAAATGGCGAAATTGAAATTGCATACGTCTAATACCCCTCAAACGTAAACCGCACTGAGCCAATCGCCAGCGTATCGCCCGTGGCTAACGCCAGCACTTCGTTAGTGGCCAGCCCATGACAGCCGACCCGCACCGATCCCGACGCCGCCAGGTTCTGCAACCAGTACATACCGTCCCGGAACAGTAGTTCGGCATGATGCGGCCTCACGTCCGGGGCGTTGAGGCGTAAACCGTCCTCCGGGGAGTTGCCGATCGGCAACCACTTCGGCACATAGTAGTGGACGATTTGTTGGCTGGCGTGATCGTCGCGTTCGAAACAGGCGTACAACAGCGCGCCCGGATTGCCGACCCCGTTCAGTTCCGCCACCCGATCCTGCATATGTAGGAGGTGCAGGTAACGGTTGCGAAGATTCGCCCGCAAAGCGTTATTGTCAGCCTGCTGGTCGCGCTGGCGCAGCACCTCGACCAGGTCCAGCAGATAGCGGCCGAACCGATCACGCGGTTCCTGGGGATCCCAGCCCAGCGCCTCGCGCTCCCCCTTGCGATCCCAGGCCAGGGACAGCTTTAAACGGTACAAATCGCAAACGTCCAGTACATCCCCAGTGTCCAGCGCTTCCCAGCGTCCACGCTCCAGTCGCTGGCCATTGCGTCCAGTGTAGGTATGCCCTTGGTCACTGGCCGCCATCAGTACCAACTGATCGCCCAGCGCACACACCACGCAATGCAACCGGGAAATACGGCTGTATTTGGACACCAAGCCCAAAGTGAAATCACCAAAACCGGTGCCGGCCACGGCGCTTTGCCGACCGAAGACCATAAACGGGCGCGAGACCAGTTCGATGCGCGTCGGTGCCTGAGCCGGATCAGCCGCCAGCAGCAGCGCCCGCGTCAACGGCGTACCGCGACTGAGCGTCTGCTCGTGAGCCGTGCGCAGATGGTGAGTCTGCTCGGGATGCTCTTCCAGCTCCAGTGGCAAAGTGTAACTCAGGGTCCCTCCCCCCTCCAGCAACCATGTGCCAGCATCCGGTTCACTGAGGGAATCCGGCCAGAATCGGTCAGCACCCGGTCCGGCGCTGGCCACCGCTGGCGAGCGATCCGGTTCACTTCCGGTTAAATCCAGATGTATTTCCAGTCGGTTACCGTAGACAGACCATTCCCCGCGATGGTCGCAGAGTTCGAGTTCCAGCCATAGCGTGGTCGGCGCGTTGTGAAGACAACGGTAGTGCAAATACACCGGATGGGCGTCGCGACCATCCAATAACCGAATGGGTGACGCCTGTCCGTCATGGGTGAAAGCCAGGTCAGGACTGTGCAGACGCAAACGGATTTCCCGGTACAGCCACCAAGTTGGATTAATCAGCAAGGCGCAGAGTATTCCTTCCCGTCCCGGCGGCATCATCGTAACTGTCGCCAGGCTGACCAACATCGGTTGCCGGGTTTCCTGTAACCGGGCCATTCGCTGTTCGCATTCTGCCATCCGCACAGGATCGCTACCCTGCAACAGTCGTAAATAATAGTTACGAAAATGCTGCAACCCTTCCTGATCCTGGGTTTCCTTACGATCCTGCTTGACGCCCAGATCGGTCAGCAGATGAGTGAACTCGCGCAGCGGCGGCGTTGGCATCGGCTGGCGCAATTCGGCATGGTCTGAAACCGGGGCGCTGGTCGGCGTGACGGGAGTTTCCTCTTCGACCCGTTCAGTCAGTGGCTCAATTGCAGGAAGAATCGCCGACTCTGACTCCGACACATTGTTGGTATCGGTCTTCAGCGTTTCCTCGAGATCGAAATCGAACCCCAAGCCTAGATCAGGGAAATCCACATTAAAGTGATCTTGATCAGCGGCTGGTGCCACGGCTTCGTTCTGGAGGGTGGCAACCTGCACAGAGGGTTGGAGAGGTTCGCTGAGAAAGCAGCTTTTGGCAGCTTCATCGACCAGCGTTGGCGTCAGTTCGCTGCCCAGTTCCAAACCTGCAAATAGCAGCATCGTATCGCACAGCATGACGATGGCGCGTGGAACCCCCTGGCAGTACTGGATAATACGCTCGATCACCGCCGGCGAGGGCGATTTGCCGTCCCAGTATTGGGCGGTCTCAAACTGATGACGGACAAACGAAGCGGTCTCCGTATCGTTCAGCGGACCGAGGCGACAACGGGTCGTGACGCTGGTCTGGAATCGATGCAGTTCAGGCTGGCGCAGTTTACCCTCGATATCCGGCAACCCGGCCAGCACGACCTGCAGGCGCTGGGCGGGAATCGCTGGCATTTCTACGAAGTCATACAGACGGCGCAGTACGCCAATGCGTAGATGGTGCGCATCGTCAATCAGCAGGGTGATGATCTGATTGCGGCGTGCGCAGGCAGCCAGCGCATCCAGCAGGAGCCGGCTTTGCTGCCCGGCATCCAGATGCTCCGCAGGCAATTCCAGACTGGCGCTCAGGTAATTGAGGATATCGGGAAAATCGAGGCTGGCGTTGGTCAGCAAGATAAAACGGATGTCATCAGCCTCCATCATGCAACGACGCAGCAGGAGCGTCTTGCCGACGCCAGCCTCCCCGGTTAAAAGAATAATCCCCCGCCGCTCCCGAAGACCGTCCAGAATCTCCGCGCAAGCCGCATCGAACAGCGCGTTATGATAAAAACGCCGAGGTTCCTTCCCTTTGAAAAGTGGATGGTTAGATTCGGTGCTGCTGGTGCGCATAACCCCTCCCGCCAGTCGCCTACCTGCAAGTTTACACCCTTATGCTAATCCCGACAGTCCCCGTGAGTTCCGTGCGCGGCTTCTTCAGGTTGCTATACTATTTTGACACTGGCGGACGCATCGACCGCCCCCCACTTTCGGAACCCGCTCCCGCGCCGTCGCATGGCCGAGAATTCGCATCAATCCACTGATCCCCCCGCCGCTGCGAACCTTCCCGCCTCCGCGACGATATTGCGACCTGCTACGTCTCCCGTGCGGCGTGGCCGGCTGCTTCGGCGGTTCCTGACCGTCGCTGGTCAGTTGCTCGGCCTGCTGGCCGGCAGCGGGGTCGCCTATGTCCGCAGTTGGCCCCTCGAAGGGCGGTCCAGCCGCCGACGGTTGACGCGCCTGGGTGCGGCGCTGGTGGAGCGCTGGCTCGACCCGGAATTAGCGGCTTTACCCTTTGCCGCCCAACTTCGCTACCGGCTGGAACGGTTGGGACCCACTTATATCAAGCTAGGCCAGATCATGGCGGTGCGTGAGGATATGTTGCCACGCGCCCTCACCGATGAGTTAAAAAATCTGTTTGACCAAGCACCAGCCGTCTCTTTTTCAAGAATTCGTGATCTAATCGAAGCGGAACTCGGGCGACCTCTGACGGAGTTGTTTTTGCGAGTTGAGGAACAGCCACTAGGATCGGCATCACTGGCGCAAGTCCATCGCGCCCTCACTCACACTGGTCAGTCGGTGGTTATTAAAGTCCTCAAACCCGGCGTTCGTGAAACCGTGCTGGATGATTTGAAGCTGCTATGTGGGCTGGGGTCGGTGCTGGGACCGCTGATACCGCAATATGAAGTCATGGCGATTATTGAGGAATTTCGTGACTACACCATCCGCGAACTGGACCTGACCGTCGAGGCTGACAATGCCGATCTCTTCGCCGCTCAATTTCACGATACCCCCGCCATCGTGTTTCCGACCATGCACCGGGAACTGAGCACTGCCAGCGTCCTGACCATGGCGTTTCTGGACGGTTTCAAGCCCGGCGCTCCGGAAACCTTCGCCCTGGATGAGTCACAGCGGGTGCAGGTGGTGAATCTGGGCGCAGAAGCGATCCTGCGGATGCTGTATCAACACGGGTTCTTTCACGCGGATTTGCACGCCGGCAACCTGTTGATTCTACCCGGTCTGCCATTGCGGGTGGGCTTCATCGATCTGGGCATGGTCGGACGCTTCGAGGAGCAGACCCGCCGGCGGTTGCTGTATTACTACCATGCATTGGTCAACGGCGATGTCGAAAAAGCCGCGCAACATCTCTGCGAAATTGCCCGACCCGGTCCAGGCGGAAGCGATCTGGCGGGTTTCCGCCGGTCAGTGGTGGAACTGTCGCGGCGATTCCTGCTGCGGGTCGCCCGAGGTCAGTTCAGCATTGCCCGGCTGATTCTGGAATCGATGCGGCTGGGCGGTCGTTACCGGATGTATTTTCGAGTGGATCTGGTGCTGATGGTCAAGGCATTGGTGACGTTCGAAGGCGTTGGACGGATGGTCGATCCAGATCTGGACGTAGTCGCCGTCTCGCGGGTGCACATTGGCCGCATTTTTCGCGATCAGTTCCGGCCCGCGCGACTGGGTCGGGAATTATGGCGTAATGGTCCAGAATTACTGGATTTGGCGGGACGGTTGCCGGAATTGTTAGCGCAATCCGGTCGCCTGCTGGAGTCGTCCGCGCCACCGTCCGCAGCGACGCACCCAGTGGTCGGGTTAAGGAGCGCCATTGTCGCCGCTGCCTGTATTCTTGGCGGCGTGCTGATTCTGGCCCAGACCGATATCTGGCTGGCCGGGGGTGGACTATTGCTGGCCGGGGGGTGGATTTATTGGCGGGGTGGTTGAAACTACGCTTATCAACAAACCTTTCTGCTAGATCAAGCAAGGCGCTATCCACCCAGCGGCGCTACACTGATTGACCATGCTCCTACCGGTTCAGGCCACTGTTATGCGCTTCCCGAATCTGCCGCGCTGGCTCCTGTTGCTCACGCTCGGGCTGGCCGCTGTCCTGGCCCGCGCCGGCAACGACTATCCCCTGGTGCTGGTTCACGGCTTTACCGGCTGGGGCCGGGATGAGTTGCTCGGTTTCAAATACTGGGGCGGGTTTAACGACTTGCAGGAAACGCTTAATCAGGCCGGTTATCGGACGTACACTGGAGTCGTCGGCCCGTTCGCCAGCAACTGGGACCGAGCCTGCGAGCTGTATGCCTATATCAAGGGCGGCACAGTGGATTACGGCCAAGCCCATGCCGCGACCTACGACCATACCCGGTATGGCCGTAGCTTTCCAGGCTTGTATCCAGGCTGGGGAACGACTGACCCGCAGGGCCGGACGCGCAAAATTCATTTGATCGGCCACAGTCAGGGTGGCCAAACCATCCGGGTGCTGACCGGACTGCTGGAACAGGGCGACCCGGCGGAAATCGCCGCTACTCCCGAAAATCAACGATCACTATTGTTCCAAGGCGGCAAACCCTGGGTTCACAGCATTACCACGCTTGCTTCCCCACATGACGGCACGACCCTGGCTATCGGCGCCAATCTGCTGCCTTTCGCCCGAGCGACCTTGCTGGGTTTTGCCGCTCTTGCCGGTGGGCAACCCGACGAACTGCCTTATGATTTCAAACTCGATCAGTGGGGATTGCGTCGCCAGCCGGATGAATCGTTCATCGTCTATCTGACGCGGGTGGAACAAAGCCCCATTTGGCAATCCCGCGACATCAGCGCCTGGGACCTTAGTCCCGATGGTGCACGGGAATTGAACCGGCAATTTCCGGCCCGGCCCCAGGTGTACTATTTCTCCTGGGCAACCTCGGCGACCGTGCCGGCCTGGCCATCTCACTACCAGATTCCCCGACCTACGCTGTTGCCGCAGTTCTGGGGAACCGCGCTGTTCATCGGCTCCTACACCCGCCATGAACCGGGGCTGGTCGTCATCGACGAGCGCTGGTGGGAGAATGATGGCGTGGTCAACACCCGCTCCATGGCGGGTCCGACGCTAGATACCGTTGATCGAATCGTTCCCTGGCGCAACCCGCCGCAACCGGGTGTCTGGAATCATCATGGCGTCCTGTCCGGCTGGGATCACATGGATATCGTCGGCATCGGTACGACCCGTGACGTAGGCGACTGGTATCTGCGGCTGGCGAAGTCACTGGCGGATTTGCCAGAATGAAAAAAGCGCTGAAGCGCTAAGGTGGAAGCATGTCCCATATTGTTATGCATCGCGATCACGAACTCACGCTGGACCAGGCCCGCGCCGCAGCGGAAGCCCTGGCGGGCCAATTAGCTGAGCGTTATGACATCAGCCATCACTGGCAAGAGGATTCACTGCATTTCGAACGCTCCGGGGTCAGCGGGCAAATCGACCTGGAGCCGGGCCTGATCCGGGTGAGTGTGCGACTGGGGTTTTTGTTGGTGTGGCTAAAATCACAGTTGGAACAGGAGATTGACCGGCAATTGGATGAAATGTTGGGTTCGGTTTAACCACGCATTTCCTCCTCTAGCGTCAATGGCTGGGGATGACCGGCGTACATCCGCTCCATGATGACCCGTTCGCGGTGGGTGATAGTGGCGACAAACGTCCCGGCGTCGGTGCCCATATGGCGGAAGGCGTGAAATCCGGCATCCAGAAAGTGGTGCAGCTCCCCGACGCCCGCCAGCCGCGCCGGGGTTTTGGCCAGTTTCAGCGCGGTATGAATAAAGTGCTTGCGCACGATCTTTTCCAGGTCCTGACCGAGTTGTTCGATCAGATCGATCTGATGATGGCGCAGCTCATAGCGGGCGCAACGGCGGTAGGCAGCGACATAGGCGGCTTCGTCCAATTCACCGCGAAAAAAGCAATTCGCGATCAGCATCCTCGTCATTTCCGCATCCAGTTCATAGGACAGGGCATTCAATTCCAGCGCCAGCGCGGCGGTGTGCAGCACCCCCGCCGGCAGAATGTGGTTCATCATCGGCACGATGCGGGCCAGGTCGTGTTCCCGTTGGCGGAAATCCCGATCACCGTAGAGTTCTTCCAGAAAGAACTCCGCCGCCGGTTGGTAACGTGGATTGTGTAGCAGATCGGCGTGCGTGCGGGCCAGCCGGACCGATTGCCAGCGCCGCAGCCGACTGAATTCCTGCTCTACACCCGCCACGCCGTCCTGATGAAACGCCTGACTGCGCTGCAACTGCTCCAGTAGTCTGGTGGCGTTATATCGTCTGTCTTGATCGTTCATGGTCAAAGCCCATCGCATCTGGCGTCAGATTCTATCCTGGACGCTGCGCTGATCATTGAACCCTTTTTTCCTCGGAACAGATTGTAAAATTCAGCTTTTCAGGGGCTGATCGTCGGGTAGCCGTGGAGCTAGGTGATTCACAACACCACTGGCTCTCGCTCCAGAGTAACGCCGAACTTCGCCTGCACCGACGCCTGAATCGCCTGCGCCAGTTGCAACACATCCGCCCCTCGCGCCCCGCCGCGATTGACCAGCACCAGCGCCTGCTGCTCATAAACGCCGACAGCGCCCAGATTCCGACCTTTCCAGCCACACTGCTCGATCAACCAACCGGCGGCCAGCTTGACCGCACCGTCCGGCTGCGAATAGTGCGGCAGTTTGGGATGGCGTTCAGCGAGACTCGCAAAGGTCGCAGCGTCGATCAGCGGATTCTTGAAGAAACTGCCGGCGTTGCCGATCTTCGCCGGGTCCGGCAGCTTGCGCGAGCGAACGGCGATCACCGCATCCGCAATCTGTCGCGCGGTCGGATGGGAAAAATCCCGCGCTTCCAGTGCCTGCGCCAATTCAGCATAGCGGATCATCGGTTGCCAGCGCTTGGGCAACCGGAAGGTCACGCTCGTCACCAGATAGCGCCCGGCGGCTTCCTGTTTGAACACGCTGTCCCGGTAACCGAACCGGCAGGCGGCGCGGTCAAACGTGGCTCTCTCGCAGGTCTCCAAATCGACCGCCGCCAATTGCTGGAACCGTTCAGCCATTTCCAGCCCGTAAGCGCCGATGTTCTGAATCGGCGCTGCGCCGACCGTGCCAGGAATCAGCGCCAGATTCTCCAGTCCCGGCCAGCCGCAGTCCAGCGTCCAGATCACAAAGTCATGCCAGTTTTCCCCCGCCCCGGCCTGGACCCACCAAGCTTCGGCATCCTCGGCGACCAATTGCCGTCCGGGAATCCGCACCTGCAGGATTAAACCGGCAAAATCGCCGGTCAGCACCAGATTGCTGCCGCCGCCCAGCACAAAGCGCGGCCAGGCCCGCCATGCGGGCAGCGCTCTTAACGCGATGAGTTGAGCGGGTGTTTCAATCGCCGCGAACCCGGCGGCGCGGGCGGGCAGGCCAAAGGTGTTGAGGCGATCCAGAGGGACATCGCGTTGCAATAAACCACCGGGCGTCCTGTTCATCATGCTCTCGCAAAAAACCCGCCACGCGGGCGGGTCATTATCTTGGGTTCGGCCCCTTTCGCAAGGGGGAATGTCATTCAGGCCGGCGCTGGCAAGGCGGCGCGCAGCTTCTTCATCGCGTTGTTTTCCAACTGCCGAATACGCTCGGCGGACACCTGATATTCCGCGGCCAACTGATGCAGGGTCGGCTTGGCGTCGCTCAGCCAGCGCCGCTGTACGATGTCACGGCTGCGCGGATCGAGCCGTTCCAGCGCCTCGCCCAGTTGACTGACCGCCTGCTCATCCCAGTTATCCCGCTCCAGCGCCTCGGCGGGATTGGCCTGCTCGTCGCGCAGGTAGGCGGCAGGTGCGAAGCTCTCTGACTCCTCGTCGCCATCGGCTTCCGGGAGCGGATCGAACGACACATCATAGCCGTTCAGTCGCGATTCCATTTCCAGCACATTTTCGGGGCTGACTCCGAGTTCCCGCGCGACGGTATTGACCTCATCGTGGTTCAGCCAGCCCAGGCGCTTCTTGGAGCCGCGCAGTTTGAAGAACAGCTTGCGCTGCGCCTTGGTCGTCGCGACCTTGACGATCCGCCAGTTGCGCAGGATGAATTCGTGAATTTCCGCCCGGATCCAATGCACGGCGAATGATACCAGTCGCACGCCATGGGCCGGGTCGAACCGCTTGACCGCCTTCATCAGGCCAACATTGCCTTCCTGAATGAGATCGGCCAGCGGCAACCCGTAGCCGAGATAACCACGGGCGATATGCACCACGAAGCGCAGGTGGGCCACGATCAAGCGTTGCGCGGCATCCAGATCATTGCGCAGCCGCAAACGCTGGGCCAGTTCCTGCTCTTCTTCGGCGTTGAGCATCGGCATCCGCTGGACGGCCTGGATGTAGCTGTCCAGACTGCCTACCAGCGTCGGCAGATTCTCAATGCGGGGAACCAGCGCAGTCGTCGTCATCGTCATTCACTCCTCCATTGATCCATTATCTGGCGTTATTTTAGCACTCACGCTATGCGAGTGCCAAATCCAACGGAAAGTTCCTTCAATCGCCGGTTTCTTCGTCCAGCAGAGCAGCGACGAACTCGCCAGCGTCGAACGTGCGCAAATCCTCGATACTCTCGCCGACGCCGATGAAACGAATCGGCAAGCCCAGTCGGCGGGCGATAGCGAACACAATGCCGCCCTTGGCGGTGCCATCCAGTTTAGTCAGAATCAGGCCGGTCACGCCGACCGCCTCGTGAAACTGCACCGCCTGATTCAGCGCGTTCTGGCCGGTGCTGGCGTCCACCACCAGCAGCACTTCGTGGGGCGCGGTCGCATCCAGTTTCCCCATGACCCGTTTGATCTTCTTCAGTTCCTCCATCAGGTTCAACTGGGTATGCAAGCGACCGGCGGTATCGGCGATCACGACTTCAACCTGCCGGGCCGTCGCTGCCTGAATGGCGTCATAGATCACCGAGGCCGAATCAGCCCCGCTGGTCTGGGCAATCACGGGAATCCGGTTGCGCTCGCCCCAGACCTGCAATTGTTCAACGGCAGCGGCGCGGAAGGTGTCGCCCGCCGCCAGCAGCACCGAATGCCCCTCGTTTTGCAGCCATTGCGCCAGCTTGCCGATGGTCGTGGTCTTGCCGACCCCGTTCACGCCGACGGTCAGGATGACGTAGGGGCGGGAGTCGCTAGGCCGCCACGGTTGCTGGCAAGGCGTGAGAATGTCCAGCAATTCATCATGCAGCGCCTGGAGCAGCGCCGGAACATCGTTCAATGGCTGGCGCGAGACCCGTTCGGTCAGTTGCCGGATCAAGTGGTTCGTTACGTCCACGCCGACATCAGCCAGCAATAAACGGCTTTCCAGTTCCTCCAGCGCTTCATCATCCAGTTTTTGGCCCGCAAACAGCTTGCCCAGCCCGGACACCAGATTTTGGCGGGTGCGCCGCAGTCGGTCGCGCAACCGTGCAAAGCGCTGGGGTTTCGGTTCGACGGGTTCCGTCGGCGCGGTGGCAAGTTCCGATGCAGCGTCCTTGCGAAAGGATGGAAAGTGGATCGGCCGGTTCAGTACCTCGAACAGGCTGGATTTCTTCGGCGCGGAGGAACTGGCGGCATCGGACTTGGGGTCGGTCATAGGAAGATCCAAACAGGTGAGCAGGGTGGCGGCAATAGTCTATTATTGCAGATAGACTGATATCGGCTGGCGGCTGATTGCATAAAACAAACCACAGGAGCTACGCGACATGGCGAATTCATCCATGGAAATCCGCGCTCTGCTCGTCGGCGCCACCGGCTTGGTCGGTGGACACTGCCTGGGCGAGTTGCTGTATGACAACGATTTCAGCGCCGTCACGGTCCTCACGCGCCGACCACTGGACTGGGTTCCTCCCAAGCTGACCGTCCACGTCGTCGACTTTGATCATCTCCGTGACCACGCCGAGGCGTTCAACGTCGACGTCGTCCTGTGCTGTCTGGGCACGACCCATCGGGCCGCCGGTTCGCCGGAGGCTTTCGCCAAGGTTGATCATGTCTACGTCGCCGAGCTGGCCCGACTGGCGGCGGCGCGGGGCGTACCACGCTTCTTACTGGTTTCCGCAGTAGGCGCCGACCCCAGTTCACCGGTGTTCTACAACCGGATCAAGGGCCGGGCCGAGGCAGCAGTCAGCGAACTGCCGTTCAAGGCCGTCCATATTCTGCGTCCTTCACTGCTGCTTGGCCAACGCTGGGAACCCCGCCCCGCCGAAGATTGGGGCAAACAGTTCGCACCGCTTTGGTCCTGGTTCCTCTGGGGGCCGCTCGGACGCTACCGGCCGGTGTCGGCGGAAACCGTCGCGGCTTGTATGGTGGAATTGGCTAAAAGCGATCAGGAAGGCGTGCATATCCATTACTTCAATACCTGATTTTTTCCCGATCCTCAATGAGCATCACGCCAAACCAGCATCCAACGCTGGCGGCAGTGGCGACGCTGCTAACACTACTGGCCCTGACTAATCCGCAACCCGCTCTGACCAAGAAACTCTACAAATATCAGGACGCTCATGGCGCTTGGGTGTTCAGCGACAAACCACCCGCTGCTGACGTACCCGCTACCGTCAGCGCCTTGCCGGTCAGCGAATCGCCCGTCAAGGTTAGCATCCGCAATCGGGGGACTCAGGAAACGCCGGTGCTGGCGGCAATCAACGATTATTACGGCCCGATCGAGGTAGAAATCAGCGCCGAACGGATCGAAAACATGCGCGCTGAACCGCCGCTACCCGTGCGGGTCGTCGTCCCCGCCCGGACTGAAATGACCGTTGTCGCCCTTAAACCGACCGGGCCGCGCTGGCGCTATGGTTACCAGGTACGGGCCGTGCTGGGCGATCCCACTGCTGTTCATCGGCCTGAGCAACCCTATGCGCCGCCATTCGCTCCCGGACAACGCTTTCCCATCGGCCAGGCTTTCGATGGAGTCTTCAGCCACCAGCACCCACAAAGTCGCTACGCCGTAGACCTCAGCCTGCCTCTGGGGACGCCGGTTCGCGCCGCCCGCGCCGGGGTGATCATGGAAGTCGCTGGCGATTTCTTCGATGGTGGCGCTGATCCCAAATACCAGACGCAAGCGAACGCCGTTCGGGTCCTCCATGAAGACGGCACCATGGCGGTCTATGCCCATCTGCACCCGGACTCGATCCGGGTTTCCCCCGGCCAACGGGTCGAACGCGGCGCCTGGCTGGCGAATTCCGGCAATACCGGCTTTTCTACCGGCCCGCATCTGCATTTCGCCATTCAGCGCAACGCGGGCATGGAACTGGTTTCCATCCCGTTCAAGTTCGCTGGCGCTAACGGCTCCGCCATCACTCCGGTCGCTGAAACTTTGCTGATCGCGCACTGACACGGCCCGCATTGACTCTCGTTCAAAATGAAAAACCTGACAATCAGGGAGCGCCACCATGCTGACCATCGCTACTTTCAATCTCTGCAATCTGGGCGCAGACGCGCCCCCAGGACGGTTGGCGCGATTGGGAGCGATCATTGCTAACGAGTTAAACGCCCCGGATGTTGTCGCCTTACAGGAGGTCATGGCGGAAAGCTCCTCGTCGGCAACCGGGCCGATTCCCGCTGATGCAGCGTACTTAGCGCTGATTGCGGCGATTACAGCGGCGGGCGGCCCGCAATACGCTTTCCGGGAAGTACCGCCGCTGGCCCATCAGGACGGCGGCATGGCCGGTGCCAACATCCGGGTCGGATTGCTGTTCGATCCGGCGCGGGTTACCTTCCCCGACCGAGGTTGTGCCGGCCCGGAAGATCGAGTCGGCATCCGTTTCAGCGACCGCCAGCCCAGTCTAACTCTTAATCCAGGTCGCATTGAGCCGATACATCCGGCCTTCGCTGGCGACGACTGTCATCACTGGGTACCCAGTCGTAAGGCGTTGGCGGCAGAGTTTATGGTCGGTGAACGGCGGCTATTCGTCATCGCCTGCCATTTCAAATCGATGCGTTCCGCGACGCGCCGCGAGGAGGATTACGCCAAGCAACAGCGTCACGCTCAGGCCAAAATCGTGCATGACTTCGCTGCCGATCTGCTGGCCTGTGATCCGCAGGCGGCTATTGTGGTGCTGGGCGATATAAATGATGTACCGGGTTCCAAAACCCTGAAATTGCTCAAGGGCGAGCGGTTCCATAACCTGCTGGAGGATTTGCCGCCCGGGCAATGCTATACCCGTCGGCATGGCGATCAACCGCAGGCGCTGGATCACATTTTGGTCAGTCCGGCGTTGCGGCGCGGCGCAGCGGTGCGCATTGCCCATATCAACAGTGATCTGGCTTCTGGTCACCCGGAACCCGCCAGCGATCACGATCCCGTGGTCGCGACGCTGCCGGCGCTAAACGCATAAAAAAACGGCCGCTGTCTTCACAGCGACCGTTTCTAATCCGTCGGTAGGGTTGACAGCATCAACCTCACCGACCCATCGGTTTACTTGGCCAGCCGCAGCTTCACATACGACCCTGGCGCATCTTCGATCACCGGCAGCTTGCCGGTTCCCGGCACGCGGGCCGGAATCTTCTCGCCAGCGTTCTTGCTCAGCCACTTGTACCAGTCCGGCCACCAGGAACCGTCGGTCTGTTTAGCGTCTTTCAGCCACTCATCCGGATTGGTCAAATGCTTGGGATTAGTCCAATAGAAGTACTTGTTCGCGGAGGGTGGGTTGATCGGACCGGCGATATGACCCGAACCGCTCAGCACGAACCGCACCGGGCCGCTGAACAACAGGCTGCCCGCGTAGTTGGATTTCCACGGGGCGATGTGATCTTCAATCGCCGACAGGAAATACGTCGGCACCTTGACCTGGCTCAGATCAATCGGCGTCCCGAGCAGGTTGATGCCGCCCGGTTCCTTCAACCGGTTATGCTGGTAGAAGTTGCGCAGGTAGAAGCTGTGCATCTTCGCCGGCATCCGGGTGGAATCGGAATTCCAGTACAGCAAATCGAAGGGGAACGGCTCTTTGCCGAGCAGATAGTTGTTGATGAAGAACGACCACATCAAGTCATTCGCCCGCAACATGCTGAAGGTAGTGGCCATCTCGCTGCCGTCAAGGTAGCCCTTGGCCGCCATGCGCTTTTCCAGCGAGGCGATCTGCTCTTCCTCGATGAACACTTCCAGCTCGCCCGGCTCGGAAAAATCCAGCATGGTCGTCAGATGGGTGCCGGAACTGATGCGCGGCGTCCCCTGGGCCGCCAGATAGGCATTGGTGATGCCTAGCAGCGTGCCACCCAGGCAATAACCGAGCGCGTTGACTTCGCGTTCGCCGGTCGCCTGTTCAATCGCGTCCAGCGCCGCCAGCGGGCCGTCCCGCAGATAATCGTCGAAAGCCTTTTCGGCCATCTTCTCGTCGGGATTGACCCAGGACATCAGGAACACGGTAAAGCCCTGATCCACTGCCCACTTGATAAGCGAGTTCTTGGGCCGCAGGTCCATGATGTAGAACTTGTTAATCCACGGCGGGAAGATCAGCAGCGGCTTCTTGAACACCTCTGGAGTACTCGGATCGTACTGGAGGAGCTGCATCATCTCGTTCTGATAGACGACCTTGCCGGGCGTGGTGGCGACGTTCTTGCCCAGTTCAAAGGCATTCAGGTCGGTCATCCGGATGTTGAGCTTGCCCTTGCCACGCTCGAGGTCGTCGAGCATGTTCTTCAAGCCGTTAATCAGATTCTCGCCGCCCGATTCGATGGTGAGCCGTACCACTTCGGGATTGGTCATCGCGAAGTTGCTGGGCGACATGGCATCGATGAACTGGCGGGTATAAAACTGAAGTTTCCTCTTGGTCTTGTCGTCGAAGCCTTCGACGTTGGCCACCATGTCCTGAATCCAGCCGGCAGTCAGCAGATAGGACTGCTTGATGTACGAAAACAGGGGATTGTCCTGCCAGTCATCGTGCTTGAAGCGCTTATCGCCCTTCGGCGCGTTGATGACTGATTCCGTCGGCTGACCGAACAGAGCGGGCAGGGATTTCTGCCACAGTTCCATATAGTTCTGCCACAGGGCCATCTGTGCCTGCACCACCTTGCCGGGATCCGCCATGATCTTCTGGTTCAATTCCATGAAGGACTTGCCCAAGGCCATCTTGTCCTGCATGTCAAACGAGCCTTCAGTTTGCTGGCGATTCAGAAATTCCTTGACGATGATCTGGCTCTTTTCGGCGATATGGCTAAAGAGTTGCGCCATCTGCCCCGGATCGGGCATCTTGATTTCTGGCATTTTGAGTTCGGGAGTTTTTTGCTCGGCCATGCATCGTTCCTCATCGTTAATGGTGGTTCGCTGAACGGCTCTAATTCTAGCTTATGGCGCGAACCAAAAAACAAATCGGACAGGCCATCACGGAAATTCAATTCCGCGCGGGCCTGTCCGCTTAAGCAGTAACGCGAACCGGGGTCTTACTTGGCGGCGACCAGGCTCTTCAGTTCCTGCAGGCTCTCAGTGACGCGCTTGTTGATGATCGCGAACGCTTCGGTGTTGGACTTGCTGACCATCTCGGCCAGTTCGCGGGCATTCGCCAGCGCCTGTTCAAACGCCTTGCGGGCCAACTCGGTCTGCTTGGCAGTCATTTCCTGCGGGTTGCCGGCAGTGGAGAACTGCTGGGCAATCGAAGACACTTCGCTCATAGCCTGACTCAGAATCTCGGCCTGACGCTGCGCAACCGCCTGGATGCCCTGCACCGCCGTCTGATTGGCCGCATTCAGCGCTTCGATATTCTTGCGCTGCGCGTCCATGATCGCCTGCATGTCGAAGCCGGGGATTTTGACATCGCCCATCATCTTGGTCAGGTCGAATTTGCTCATGTCGAACTTGCTGAAATCAACATTGGCGAAGGGATTGAAGGGGTTGGGGGTAGACATGGAGTGAATCTCCTCAGGTTAAAAATGGATGGTTCGGTTTTTGTGCATCGCAACAATCGATAGGCGTATTTTGCATACCGCAACGCCGGTGTCAACTCTTTTTTTGCAATGCAGCATTATTTTCAACCTCACGGCGCTCCACCCAGGCTTTTGGCGGCGATCTCGTAGACATCGGGCGACAGAGCCGGCGCGGCCAGAATCCGCTCCAGTTGACTACGCATCCCCTGCTGGCGCATGGAATCGTAGTGACGCCAGCGGGTAAAGGCGGCCATCAGCCGAGCGGCGATTTGCGGGTTGAAAGCGTTCAAGGCTAATGCCTGATCGGCAAGGAAAGTATAGCCGCTATAATCGGCAGCGTGAAAATGCACGGGATTCGCTTGGCAAAATGCGCCGATCAGCGCCCGCACTTTGTTGGGATTACGGAGATTGAAGGCTTCGTGCGCCATGAGCTGCTGGACGATCCCTAATGTGCCCCGCAGGCGGGACGTGGCTTGCAGGGTCAGCCACTTGTCCACCACTAAGGGTTCATCCCGCCAGCGATCATAGAACGCGGCCAGCGCTTCAGTCCGTTCCGGGCCTTCACAGTTCGCCAACGGCGCCAGCGCGCCGAGCTGGTCGGTCATATTGCCGGCACTGTGAAATTGTTTCAACGCCAGCGCTCGCTCTGTCGGTTCATCCAACTGCATCAGGTAATCCAGACAGACGTTCTTGAGCGCCCGCTGGCCAATAGCGAGGGCGTCAACCCGATAGCCGGTGCTTTCGCGGTCATGCAGGGTTTCATAGACCGTTCGAAGCGGGGCGCGTAACCGTTCCGCCAACATCTGTTGGACAAACCGCCGGGCCGCGTGAATGCCGTCCACATCGACCACCGTCATCTGTTCCGCCAGCCAGGTCTCACCGGGCAGGGTCAATACCTGCGCCAGCAATGCCGGATCGACGTTCGAGGTCAACGCCCGGCCAAAGGCATCGCTGAATGATTCGGGTAACGTCCAGGATCGGCCTGACTGGCGGTCGGCGACCAGTCCGAGAATGGCGCGCATCGCCAGGGCTTGGCTGGCGTCCCAGCGGTTGAAGTCATCGCTGTCGTGAGCCAGCCGGAAACGCAGATCGTCGTCGCTTTCGCTGCTATTCACTTTCACTGGTGCAGAAAAGCCGCGCAGCAGTGAGAGAACGGGCCGGGTCGGAACGTTGATAAAGTGGAAAGTGTGTTTCGGCTCGCGCAATTCCAGCACCCGCGTCGTTCCCTGCGGTTCGCTTTCCCCGGCCAGTTGTAGCGGCAAATCGCGCCCTTGAGCGTCCAGCAACCCCAGCGTCAACGGGAGATGGAACGGTTCCTTATAGGGCTGACCGAGCGTCGGCGGGCAGGATTGCCGAACGGTCAGCGTATAGCAGGAAGTTGCCGGATCGTAGGCGTCGCTGACGGTAAGTTCCGGCGTTCCTGCCTGGTGATACCAGCGCTGGAACTGGCGGAAATTTGCCCGGTTAGCATCCGCCATCGCCGCGACGAAATCATCGCAAGTCACCGCCTGCCCGTCGTGACGCTGGAAATACAGGTCCATGCCGCGCCGGAAGCCATCCTGACCGAGCAGGGTCTGCATCATGCGGATGACTTCGGCTCCTTTGTTATAAACGGTGACGGTATAAAAGTTGTTGATTTCAATGTAGGAATCGGGACGCACCGGATGCGCCATCGGCCCGGCGTCCTGGGGGAACTGGCTGCTGCGGAGAATGCGCACATCTTCAATGCGCTTGACCCCGCGTGAACCGAGGTCGCTAGAGAATTCCTGATCGCGAAACACTGTCAGCCCTTCCTTGAGGCTGAGCTGGAACCAGTCGCGGCAAGTGACCCGGTTGCCGGTCCAGTTGTGGAAATACTCGTGGCCGATCACGCCGAGGATGCCCTGATAGTCGGCGTCGGTCGCCGTTTCCGGGCGAGCCAGCACGTATTTAGTGTTGAAGATGTTGAGACCCTTGTTCTCCATGGCTCCCATGTTGAAATCGCCGACCGCCACGATCATGTACAAATCCAGATCGTATTCCAGCCCAAACCGGCGCTCATCCCAAGCCATCGCCTGTTTGAGTGAATCCATGGCGTGGTCGCACTGGTCGATATTCTCCGGTTCTACATAAATGCGCAGCGTCACGGTGCGCCCGGAGCGGGTGGTGAAGGTATCTTCGATAAAGTGAAGATGACCGGCCACCAGCGCGAATAAATAGCAGGGCTTGGGAAAGGGGTCATGCCAGGTGGCCCAGTGCCGATCTTCGTCCAATTCGCCACTGGCAACCAGATTGCCGTTGGACAATAGCGCCGGATAGCGGGCTTTATCGGCGACCAGCGTGGTGGTAAACACGGCCATCACGTCGGGACGGTCCAGGAAGTAGGTGATGCGGCGAAAACCTTCGGCTTCGCATTGGGTGCAGAAATTGCCGCTGGATTGATAGAGACCTTCCAGAGCGGTGTTGTCCTGGGGGCGGGTGCGGATGATGACCTCCAGGGTAAATTCCGTCGGCGGATCGAACAGGGTCAACCGGTCCGCATCGACTTGATAACGGTCAGCGGCGAGCGGCGTTCCGTCCAGCGCCAGCGAAATCAATTCCAGATGCTGGCCATCCAGCGCCAAGGGCGTTCCGGGAGCAGTGGCTCCGGTGTGAACGATGCGCAACCGGGAATGCACAGTGGCAAAGTCTTCACCCAGTTCAAACCGCAGGTCAACGGTCAGAATGCGGTAGGCGGGCGGCGTGTAGTCGCTAAGATAGATGGTCTGGGGCGTTATAGTCGACATGGGCAGTTTTTCGTTGAGGCAGTCAATCCGCTTGGATAGGCGCTGAGCGAGTTTGTTCACACTGACGACCAGGGAACCCTGTCACCGATCAAAACACGAAGTCGTTTTTCAGCCTCCTCATAGATATTGGCTATCCATGAATTTGTTATATTCGATTTTTCATAAACCCTATTTTCTGCAATAGTTATTCCGCAGGCCACTTTGCCCGTATCACTTGCAGGAGTTTGATCATGTCCGAGAACAAGACCCGCCTGACCACCAACGTCGGCTGTCCGGTCGCCGACAACCAGAACGTGATGACCGCCGGCCCGCGCGGCCCGCAGTTGCTGCAAGATGTCTGGTTCCTCGAAAAGCTCGCGCATTTCGACCGGGAAGTGATTCCGGAGCGGCGCATGCACGCCAAAGGTTCCGGCGCCTACGGCACGTTCACCGTCACCCACGACATCACAAAGTACACGCGAGCCAAAATTTTCTCGCAGGTTGGCAAGAAGACCGAACTGTTCGCCCGCTTCACCACCGTGGCCGGCGAACGCGGCGCGGCGGACGCCGAGCGCGACATTCGCGGCTTCGCGGTGAAGTTCTATACCGAGGAAGGCAACTGGGATCTGGTCGGCAACAACACGCCGGTATTCTTCATGCGCGATCCGCTGAAATTCCCCGATCTGAACCATGCAGTGAAACGCGACCCGCGCACCAATCTGCGCAGCGCGAAAAACAACTGGGATTTCTGGACCTCGCTGCCTGAAGCGCTGCACCAAGTCACCATCGTCATGAGCGACCGGGGCATTCCAGCCACCTATCGCCACATGCACGGCTTCGGCAGCCACACCTTCAGCTTCATCAACGCCAACAACGAGCGCTATTGGGTCAAGTTCCACTTCAAGTGCCAGCAGGGCATCAGAAATCTGACCGACGCGGAAGCCGAAGCGATCATCGGCAAGGACCGCGAGAGCCATCAGCGCGACCTGTATGACAGCATCGAACAGGGCGACTTCCCGAAATGGACGCTCAAGGTTCAGATCATGCCGGAAGCCGACGCGGCGAAAGTTCCCTATCATCCCTTCGATCTGACCAAAATCTGGCCGCACAAGGATTATCCGCTGATCGACGTGGGGGTGATGGAGCTGAACCGCAACCCGGAAAACTTCTTCGCCGAAGTGGAGCAATCGGCGTTCAACCCCGCCAATATCGTGCCCGGCATCGGCTTTTCGCCGGACAAGATGTTGCAGGGACGGCTGTTTAGCTACGGCGACGCGCAACGCTATCGGCTCGGCGTGAACCATCACCTGATCCCGGTCAATGCGCCGCGCTGCCCGGCGCACAGCTACCACCGCGACGGGGCGATGCGGGTTGATGGCAACCACGGCGGCACGCTGGGCTATGAGCCGAACAGCGATGGCCAGTGGCAGGAACAGCCGGATTTCCGCGAGCCGCCGCTCGCGCTGTCCGGCGACGCCGATCACTGGAATTACCGGGAAGACGATGCTGACTATTTCTCGCAGCCCGGCGCGCTGTTCCGGTTGATGACGCCCGCGCAGCAACAGGTCTTGTTCGAGAACACCGCACGTTCCATTGGGGAAGCGCCGCACGAAATTCAGATCCGCCATATCGGCCATTGCCATGCCGCCGATCCGGCTTACGGTCAGGGTGTGGCCGATGCGCTGAGTGAGGCGCTGGCCTGACCAGACTCCTCTCCCGCCGGCGGGTGTGTATGAGATCGTGCGGGATAGCGAGAACACACCGCGCTTGCAGATCAATGCCCAGAACTGCGTCCACTGTAAAACCTGCGACATCAAGGATCCTACCCAGAACACCAACTGGATGACGCCGGAAGGCGGCGGCGGACCCAATTCCAGCGGGAGACATTACACCCGCCCTATGCATAAAAAGCCTCTTCCCAATGTTGGGAAGGGGCTTTTTCAATATCAGGACTTTCGCTTGGAGTTCCAGGTTGTTGATTGTTTTGGTATAATCTCGACATGATAACCAAACAGCAATACGTTCAATATTTGATTAGCACGCCAGTCAATTATACGTGCACGAATCTTGCGGA
>Ga0209507_1000486_pt1 | contig 44120 bp, 59 predicted proteins | sample AD_UKC028_MetaG_FD_184414 | JGI IMG/M metagenome (GOLD analysis project Ga0209507, IMG submission 184414) | Active sludge microbial communities of municipal wastewater-treating anaerobic digesters from USA - AD_UKC028_MetaG (SPAdes) (version 2) | ecosystem: Engineered > Bioreactor > Anaerobic >...
CCGCAGACCGAGAAGAACAAGCGCATGAGCCAGATGCTCGACATCATCGAGAGCCAGATCAACTCGGGATGGAAGGCCAAGGGCAAGGCTGTGCTCAACAAGGACGACCTCTACCGCTCCGGCCAGGGCCGCGTGGTCTGGATGACCGACGATGCGGAGATGACCGACGTGGAGCAGCTCCGGGGCACGGACGTCCCGCAGAGCCACTTCCAGTTGCAGGAGATCCTGGACCGCGAGATCCCCGACATCGGCGGGGTGAATCAGGAGATGTTCGGGGCGCCCGAGAACGACCAGCTCGAGGTGGCCGGCGTCCTGGCAAAGATGCGTATGGCTGCAGGCTTGGTGGGGCTCCAGGAGTACTTCGACAATTACCGCTTCGCCAAGCAGACCGTCGGCCTCCGGCTCATCGAGGCCGTGACCAAGAACTGGACCCCGGACAAGGTCAAGCGGGTCACCGGACAGGAGCCTTCCCAGGCGTTCTACACCAAGGGCTTCGGGCGCTACGACTGCGCCGTGACCGAGGGCCTGCTCACCGACACCCAGCGACAGATGTTCTACGCGGAGCTCAAGGCCATGCGGAAGGACGGCTATGCCGTGCCCATGGAGCTCCTGGTCGAATACATGCCGGTACAGCTCAATGGCGAGATCAAGAAGGCGTTGGTCAAGGCAGAGCAGCAGCAGAGCCAGCAGGCCCAGCGGCAGATGCAGCTCGACGAGATCACCAAGCAGGTCATGCAGGCCACCCAGATGCTCCAGGTTGCCCAGGCCAGGGAGAAGCTGACCCAGGCAGAGGAGAACAGGGCGACCGCCGCCCTGGACCGCGCCAAGGCGGCAGCGGAGATCCAGGACATCGGGGCACAGAGGGCGCTCGACCTGATCAATCTCATGTTCGAGGCCCAGCAGCGCATTGAGGACCGCAACCTGCAGCGGGAACAGGCCATGCAGGCAGGGGGCGCTCAATGAAGCATGAGATCGGCACCATCAGAGACTGTTTCGGTCAGGAGCTCATGGCCAGTATCCGCAGGGCAATGCATGAGTGCTCCCACCTGACGGAGCCCTACTACATCTACTTCTTCAACCAGAGCGACGCGATAGACCACACAATCCACCGCACCACGGTCAGGATCATGCGGAAGGACCAGCTCCGCAAGGTGATCCCTTATGTGGGAGGCAAGCCGGTCCCCATGCTGGGCACGGGCCTGCTCAAGGTGGACAACCAGAAGGGCAAGGCCGAGTGGGTCTGGATCCTGCCCCGGGACATCCCGCACACCCAGGGCGCAACCCCGTTCGACCAGGTAATCGAAGAGGTGGCAAGCAGGGCATTCGCCCTGAACGTGCCCATCATAAACGCGTGAGGTGAACATGGACAGAGTAAGGCTCGTCATAGATCGCACGGCTGCAGGGCTTCAGGACAAGGTCAACAGGGCATACGACGAGGGCTACCGGCCCGACGGCTCCTTCAACAGGACCGATGACGGCAGGTGGTTCATGCAGACCATGACATTGCCTGAACCCAGCGTACCCGAGAGGGTGGAGCCCAAGGAGAAGGAGCCCAAGCCGAACAGGTCCAAGAAGGCTCCTGCCAAGAAGGCAGCGAAGAAGTAACCCAACCCGCCGCCGGGGATAACGGGCGAACGAAAGAGAGGGCGAAAATGTCAGAATCAGCGGTAGATCCGACCAGCACGGGCGTAGCAGCAGCTCCCGCCGCCGGGGATGGTGGACAGCCGGCCGCGCCGCCAGCGGCACCAACGGAACCAGGGGCCCAGCCAGCAGCGCCTGCAGACGACCTCAACCTGAGTGATCGTGAAAGGGCGTTCCTGGAGGGATTGAGGGATGAGCGTTCAAAGAGGCAGCAGATAGAGAGGGAACTGGAGCTTGCCAGGGCAAACCATGTGCCGGGATCGTTCCAGCCAGCTCCGTCGCAGTTTGGAGCGCCAGCGCCGCTTAACGAACCTGCCCAGCCAGCGGACCCGTTCGCTGACCTGGACGACGACGACCTCATGACCGGTGCCGACATCAAGGCGAAAGTCGTGCCGAAGTTCATGGGGATGCTCCAGCAGATAGCCGGGGCGATAGCGGTACAGCAGCGGCAGGCTCAGTTCTCTGATGTCACCAACGACGACATCAGGACGCACATCCCCAAGATCATAGCGGAAGACCCCGCGCTCGCGCAGGTCATCAAGGTCCTTCCCGCGCCGGCACAGTTCATCCTGGCCCAGACGCTGACAAGGTTCGCCAAGAACGCAGCGCCGAAGGCCGCTGGACTGTCACCGGAAGCGCCAAAGGCTCCTCCCGCTGCACCGGTCGATGCCTTGAGTGAAATCGCTCGCGCAATCCTCGCCAATGCCAAGAAGCCTGGAGCACCAGGCTCCGGTGGTGGCGGGGCTCTTGACGACGTGGTGGCGCTCCTGAAGAGCATGACGCCGGAGCAGTACGAGGCGTACCGGCAGCAGAAGAAGAAGGACATGGGCCTGTAGGGGTGGGGTGAGACAGTCCGAAGGAGGACACAGAAATGGAACTTACCACCACAACCGAAGTCCCCGCAGCCGTAGCGATATTCTACGACCGTGAGCTTCTGGCAAATGCAAGGGCAAAGCTCTTCCATGAGAAGTTCGCGCAGACCCGGAACCTGCCTTCCAAGTCAGGCGACACCATCAAGTTCCGCAGGTATGGCACCCTGACCACGGCCACCACGCCGCTCACCGAGGGCGTGACCCCTGCAGGGCAGAAGCTCTCCAAGACCGACCTGCTCGCCAAGGTCAGCCAGTACGGTAGCCATAAAATTGCCGTACGCAAATCCTTTCTGATTTACGGGAACGCCTAAACAAGGAGATGACAATCCATGCAAGGTAACCCGAGGGAAGCGGTTCTCATCTCATATCTGGCCGGGATAATCGACGGCGAGGGCACAATCCGCATTAATCGTTGCGCTGGAGATAAAACGCTAAGGCAGCTCAAGCGGAAGAATCCTATTCATGCCGGACAAATATCGGTCGGGATGACCTCCAAGGATGTCTGTGATCTTTTGCAGTCCGTTCTTGGTGGATCAGTGAGAGAAGAACGCGTTCCTGATGGTCGCAAGGTTATATATCGGTGGGCAATCACGTCCAGGCCAATGGTAATCGCGGCCCTCAATAAGCTCATGCCTTATCTGATTGTGAAGAAGGAACAGGCGCAAGCTGTTTTGGAGTTTTGCGAATACTGGCCGGACAAGAATGTTCACCTTGCTTTGACGCCACAGGAACTACAGCGGCGTGAGGATGCGTTCTGGAAGGTTCGCAAGCTCAATGCCGTTGGAGCACCCGCAACGACTGAGCGAAAGGACATTCGTGAGAATGAAGCGACAGTCTGAACTTATGAGAAATCATAAGAGGGGAATCGAAGCGTTCCCCCGCCTCTTTACTGAGGTCAGTAAGCCGACAGGTGACGCGGCTGAAAGTAACAGGATGGATTTTGTCTACGTCACCGATTGGGTCAACATGACGGTTGAGGACCCCGTTCTCACCGTGGCCCAGGAGGAGCTGGGCGACCAGGAAGGCCGCACCCGTGACGAGCTCGTCAGGGACATCCTGATTGCATCGCTCACCGCGACCCATGCGGCAGGCGGGTCCAATGGCAACACTCCGACCGAGATCACCAAGGCCGACATCGACGACCTGGTCAAGACGCTCCTGGGGGCAGACGCTGAGTTCTTCGCTCCGAAGATCACCGCTTCCACAGGGGTAGGCACGTCACCCATCAGGGACGCCTTCTGGGGCATCGCACACACCGACCTCATCGACGACCTCGAGGATGTGAGCAACTTCAAGAGCACCTCGGAGTATCCGCGCCAGGAAGGCGTGGTCGACGGCGAGTGGGGCTCGACCGGCAATGTCCGCTGGCTCGTCAGCTCGGTAGCGGCGAAGAACGAAACGCCGAACCCGGACGAGTACGACCTGCCGATCATCGGCAAGAACGCCTATGCCGTGACCGACCTCGAGAGCGGCAGCGAGAGCATCGTGAAGGCGTTCGGCAGCGGCGGCACTTCCGACCCGTTGAACCAGAGGGCCACGGCAGGCTGGAAGATGGCATTCGTAGCGCGGATCCTGAATGACAACTTCATTCAGCTTCTGCAGGTCACCCACAGCTAAGGCCCGTAAAGGGAAGGAGGAAAAATCAATGTCTCAGATAGTTGTAGGACATCTTGAATCGGACGGGAAGGCAATCAACCTGCCCCTTGGTTTCGTCCCCGACGTTGTCTTTCTGTTCAACGCCATGGCGACAGCAGGCGAGGTATTCCTCTCGGTGTGGTTCGGCGGCGAGATGGTCGACGCCGCGGAGATCCAGGCGAAGTCTCTGGCAGACAACGGTACAACCGCTGGCCTGACATGGGACTATGTCAGCTCCGGCGGCTACATCTCGGACTACACCTACGCCACCACCGCCCTCGACAAGGGCACCAGCAACGATGACGACGACCCCGTGAGGAACACCGCCCAGAAGGGCATCACCATCAGCGCGGACTTCTCCGACGACAGCGACGAGCTCTGGTACATCGCCATCGGCGCGGACAAGGTCAAGGACCACGGCGACATCAACGCGTAACCTAACCAGGCCATGAGGGGGCTCCGGCCCCCTTCGGCCATAAGCGAGAGGGAGTCATGAATCCTGAACTGAAGAAGAGAGACAAGGAACAGGCGGCACAGTTGAAGGAAGCGAAGAAGAGGTGGCTGAAAGAGCTGGAGGAGGAGCCCAAGGTCGAGTGCATCGTGAGGAATCACGACTTCCTCAACCAGGGCGTACCGATCGAGTTCACCTTCAGGCGGGTGAAGAAGTACAGCATAAAGGACGGCGAAACCGTCACGCTCCCGCTGTCGGTCTACCACCACATCAACTCCATGCAGGTTCCAGCCCCGGTGACTGTCCAGGACCTCACCACCGGACAGATGAAGACCGACTTCTCCCACAAGAGGGCCAGGTTCACCGCCACGCTGACCGAGAAGGGCATCGCAAGCCTTCAGTCCATGGTGTCTGCCCCTGCTCGCAAAACCAAGGAGGCAAGCCAGTGAAAAGGCTATTCAGGATAGTCATTCCTTTGCTCACCATCATGGCCGTGGCTGTCATCGCATGGTCGGCGGGGGCTCTCAGGATCAACCTGGAAGCTGTCAAGAACCCGCAGTTGCTGCTGAAGATCCTCGAGCGCATGGACTACCAGCAGGACGACATTCTCGCGTATCTCAGCACTGACGATTACGTTCTCAGTGATCCGGGGCTGACCTATGGCAGCGCGGCTGCCAAGCTAAAGATCAGCAACACCTGGTACATGATCAATGGCGTCATGTACTACGTCGCTTCGGCAGAAACGGCTCCGGTTGATACGATCCCTCAGAACAAGTACGGAGCCTGGGCGCTCGAGGTCGGTACGAACGGAACCATTGACGAGATCGGAGCGGCGGCAAACACCACCGGCTACGCATCGGCAGCCCTTGCAGTCGCGGGACTTCCGGCAGTTCAGACCGACCATGCCCGTCTGGGGTACGCCACGGTCATTCATACCGGGGCAGACTTCGTGGGCGGCACAACCGAGTGGACCACGGCCGGCGTGACCGCCGTGTACGTCGATCTCCTTCCGACCGCGAAACTGTCCAGCGACCTGATCAGCAGGGGTAAATAGCATGTACGAGTGGGACCTGACAGCCATACGGAGCAAGGTTCGATCCATCACGGGCTACCTGTCCACCGGACAGATGGCAGATGGAACCATCGACGGCCACATCAACCAGGCCTACTGCAACGAGCTCCCGCGGCTGTTGGGTCACACTCAGTTTCATGCATGGTTCACGTTCGACACCGTTGCCAGCACCGGAGAGTACACCATCGACGACCTGGCCAGCGACGACGGGGCGAACATCATCGCCTTCGACGGCAGCTATATCACCGTCGACGATGCAGACGCCTCGGTCTACTACGACAGGGCGGCATTCTTCGCCATCTGGCCGGAGGGTGAAACCTATACCGAAGGCACACCTACCGACATTCTCATCGAGGGCAGGAAGATCTGGCTCCGAACAATCCCGGACGACGCATACGAGGTCAAGATCCCCGTCACCCGGAAGTGCCCGGAGGCCCTCGAAGAAGCAACAGACAAGCCGCTCGACCCATCATGGGGGCCTCTTATCGCCTTCATAGCGTCAGAGATCATCCTCCTGGAGAAGGGCAGGGATGTTTCCGCGGCAGAGGCAGGCAAGCGGTATTACCTATCACTGGCCGGATACGATGCTGCTCACCGGCTCAGTGGCCAGCGAGCGGCTCCGAGGTGGTGATGATGACAAAGCGATTCCTCCAGGCTTTCAAGGACATCATAGGGCTCGAAGGCGGGTATGGAGCAGATCCGGACGATAAAGGCAACTGGACAGGCGGGGAGATCGGCAAGGGCGAGCTCAAGGGCACGAAGTACGGCCTTTCCGCTGCCAGGTATCCAAGCCTTGACATCAAGAGCCTCACCTTACAGGACGCCGAGGCCATCTACTTTATGGATTGGTGGGCTCCGCTTAAGCTTGATGACATCACTGACGAGCAGATCGCGTTTGAGCTGTTCGACACATCGGTCAACTGTGGAGCAGCTCCGGCCATCCGGATCGCCCAGCGAGCCCTTCGGTTCCTCGGGGAGCATATCGACCCAGACGGAAAGATGGGGCCTGACACCCTTGGAAAGATCAACAAATGGTGCATCAAGGACGCCATGAGCCTGCATAAGGCTCTCAATGGTTATCAGTTCATGAAATACGCGGCCATCGTGGAAGCAGCCCTACAGGATCCGAAGAACCCAAGCGAGAAGTACGGTCATGGATGGCTGAAGAGAATCCAATACTACAGGAGGGCCGCCTGATGGCCATAGATCCCGAAATCGTCGGCACCGTGATAGGCAGCGCCATCGTGGTCATCGGGTTTGGCGGTAAGTACATCCACACGAAGTACAGTGCCACGACGAAGAAGGACAATGGGAACGGTGGCCCTCGATTCTGTGCGGAGCATCACCACATGGTCGAGTCGGTCACGAAGTTATGCGGCGAAGTCAAGGATGGATTCGGCGACATGCACGACAAGATCAACGCAACAAGAGAGGCCGTGGCCAGGATCGAGGGCATGTTGCAGCGAGACAGAAACTGAAGAGGTGAACCATGAAACAGGAAGACCGCAAGGCTATCAGGCTGTTCTACCAGACGCTGCTTTCAGGGGCATCGGCGCCCCAGCAGACCGACTTCTACTTCCGGGTGCTCAAAGGCAACCACACAAGCCGCAAGGCATGGCTGATCGAGAACCAGGAGCTGCTTAACGTGCCCCCGGAGCTGGCCATCATCATCATGAACCTGGACGAGCTCACCAAGGAGGACCTGGCCGTCATCGCGGCTGCCCAGGCTGCCCCCGTGGCTGAGAAGGTCATCAACAGCATCTGGGCCTGGAAAATATGGCCATGGAACTGGCTGAAATGACCTCGGGGAAGCGAGAAGGGAGAGGGTGAGGGAGATCATGGCCAAGGCAGAGAAGAAGGCCTATTTCATCAGCGAGCTTGAAGTAAGGCTCGCCAAGGGCGACGGCATCTGGGAGCTCGAAGCTCCGCTTGCCTACTGGTCCCCCCTGGTGGGAAGGATTCAGGTGCCTGCTGGCTTTCAGACCGACTTTGCCAGCGTTCCAAGGGTGCCCATAGCATACTGGCTGTACGGCGCACGGGCGCACCGGGAAGGCGTGATCCATGACTACCTATTCCGCAAGGACTGCGTGGGCTCCTGCAGGATCAGCTTCATGGACGCCAACAAGGTATTCCTCGAAGCCATGACGGCCAGAGAGAAGCCCTTCTATGTCAAGTACCCGATGTACGCGGCCGTGTGCGCCTTCAGCTACCCGTGTTTTCACAAAAGAAAAGTCTTCGACAAACTGTAACAGGAGGAGAGAAACCATGAAGAAGGAAAGGACACTCATCATATCACTAGCCGCCCTGGTGGTGGGCATCATCGCCATGGTTTCCACCCTCCAGGCGTTCACCAACGCGGTCGAGTACAAGGAGTTCACAACGACCGGGGCAAGCTCCACGGCAGGAACGACATTCCAGGGCGACGTCCTGGTCTGCGCCTACAACACGACCGGAGGCTCCTTCTCCGGCACGGTCAAGGTTCAACTTTACCACACCCTCGGAGATGGCAGCGGAGAATGGATCGACACCGGCGACACCTTCACGGGCGAAGCCTGTAAGATCCTTGAGGTCCCCGAGAACGGCGTGAAGCTCCGGGCGTATGCCACGGTATCGAGCGGATCTATCCGGGTGAGAATGTCCCAGGAATACCCCCCAAGGGTCAGGACTCAGGGAGGTAAGTAATGGCCAAGAGACTCTTTTACGCAATCCTCATCATAGCGGCCCTGGCCCTGCCGGTCGTCGCCGGTATCCAGAAGGGCTCCGGCGGGGGTACGGCCTCCGAGGTCTATGTAGACAACTCCACGGGGGGATGGACCGGGGATGACGCCCAGGCAGTCCTTGAGGAGATACAGGCATCCATAGCGGCCTATGCCACATCGGCCGGGGTTTCCGACGATGCCTATGATGCAACCGCGTGGAACGGCTCGACCACGCTGGCCCCTTCCCAGAATGCAGTCAGGGACAAGATCGAGGCCGTTGTTGCCGCCCTGGCATCTCCGGCGGCTCACTACCTCACCGATCAGGCAGAGGGATCCCTCTCTGCCGAGGTGGTGGTATCGGCCAACGGCAAGGCTCTGGTGACAGCCGCGAACTATGCGGCCATGAAAGCCTTGCTCGACCTTGAGATCGGGACAGACATCCAGGCCTATGATGCAGACCTGACAACCTACGCGGGGATCACCCCGTCAGCGACCGTTCAGACCTTCCTGACCTCTGCGGACGCTTCAACGGCACGGAATAACCTGGGGCTCTCCATCGGGTCGAATGTGCAGGCCTACGATGCAGACCTCACTTCTCTGGCTTCAGGGATCACTGGTCTTGTCAAAGGTGCAGGAAATGGTGGAGGGTACGCCGCGGCAGCCGCCGGGACCGATTATGTGGCTGTCGATGCTGACCTGACCTCGATAGCTGGCGGCATCACGGGCCTCGTCAAGGGCGCCGGTAACGGATCAGGCTTCAGCGCGGCCGTGGCGGGAACCGACTACCTGGCCCCCGCTGCCATAGGCGTCACGGTCCAGGGCCTCGATGCGGACCTCACGGCACTGGCCGGGATCTCGGGCTCCCGGGGCGACATTATCTACTACGGTGCGGCAGGATGGACCAGGCTCCCAAAGGGAACCGAGAACTACATCCTGACCCAGGGAGCGAATGATCCAGCATGGGCAGCAAACTCAGGCGGTGCCGGTGCTTCGGCCTTTTCCGACCTGACCGACATCGCGGTTAATGCCTCCACGGCAGGCCCTGTCTGGTGGGACGGTACCCAGGGGAGAGCGATCAAGGCCGGGGTTGCCGGATCATACCTGAAGAGCGACGGCACGTTCGACACTCCAGCCGGCGCAGGCGACATGCTGGTTGCGTCTTATCCTAATATCGTGGCCGTAGAAGCAGAGCCTGTCACGAACACCTACATGATGGTAGCCGACGGTTCTCAGTGGCAGTCGGTTGCCCCTGCAGACGTCAGGACCGCCCTCGGTCTGGTGATCGGCACCAATGTCCAGGCGTATGACGCTGACCTCACGACATTTGCCGGGATAACGCCATCTGCCAACGTGCAGAGCCTGCTGGGCTGTGCCGACTATTCAGCGATGAGGACGGCCCTCGGGCTTGCTATTGGAACGAACGTACAGGCTTACGATGCTGACCTGGCCACCTGGGCAGGAGTGACCCCGAGCGCCAACGGCCAGAGCCTTGTCGCTGCAGCGGATTACTCGGCAATGAGGACCCTGCTGTCTCTCGTACCCGGAACCAATGTGCAGGCATACGACGCGGATCTCGCTACCTTGGCGGCACCCACGGCGAACAGGATCTATTATTCCAATGGTTCTCAGGCACAGACGGCCGTTGCCCTCGGCGCGGCGAATACCGTATTCGTGGGGAACGGGACGACCTCTGCTCCGGGGTTCAGGGCGCTCGGCGTCGCGGATCTTCCGACCATAACCCCTGCCATCGGCGGGACCGGCGTGGCAAACGGGGCGAACAATACCATCACGTTTACCGGCAATTACACGCTCGGCTTGACGCTCTCGAACAACACCGCCGTCACCCTTCCGACTACCGGCACCCTTGCGACGCTGGCAGGGTCTGAGGCCCTGACGAACAAATCGGTCAACGGGGTCACGCTCTCGGCGGCCTCGGACTACACCCTGACGGTGCCCGGAACCGGGACTGCGGCATTGACCAGCAACAAACTGAGTGCGTTCGCTGCCACGACATCGGCTGAACTGGCGGGTGTCATATCGGACGAGACAGGCAGCGGGGCACTTGTCCTCGCAACCTCCCCGACCCTCGTAACCCCGACCATCGGTGCTGCCACCATGACATCGCTCGTGCAGTCCGGGCAGACCATCGGGAGCAACATCATCGTAACCAACGGCTTCAGCGTCGATGCAGACGGCGACGTGACAGGAAAGTCGTTCACAACCCCGCAGGTCGCAGCGACGGCTGGTGAGGCTGTGCTCTATGCGGCAGAGGCAACCCCGTCGGGTCTGTATACATCCCTCAAGGGACCGGCGAGTGCACCGTCCGGCGGGGCATATTCCTTCCAGTTCACCAACACCCTGCCGAGCGCGGGACAGAGCTTCAAGTTCGGCACGGTGTCAAGCCGGATCGTGCCCCTGGAGTACACGACATATGCAGAGCTCACCGGGGCGACATTCACCGGGGCCGTGCAGCTTCCCGCCGTTGGGACATCGCAGCACAGCCTTATTCTCCCCCACGGCACGGCTCATTCCTCTCCGACGAACGGCGAAATATGGACGACCACGAGCGGCCTGTACGCAAGAATCAACGGGAGCACGGTGGGGCCGTTTCTCGCATCGGGCAGCACCACTCTCGATGGGGTAGGGAATCCAGGCGACAACAAGTCGTTTACGATGGGGCCATACACCCTCGGGTTCACCTCGTCCACGGCCACCTGGGGCGGCGTGACGATATCCAACACGGCGGCAGATCCAAGCGCAGGAGCTCTCTTGACCCTCGGCTACACGGCTGACGGTGACGCACAGACGGTATTCCTCGACTGCCTGGACAACTCTTCAGGGGACAGCAAATTCAAGGTCGGCCAGCATGGCATCCTGACCATGCCGGATGCATCGGCGTACATCGCCCTCGGTGCGGATCCCGCAGATCAGGGGGTCTTGAGGCTTGCAAATGCAACCGTGATAGCATGGGAAGATGCGACGGAATGCACCCTGACTCATGTGGATAATACGGGCCTGTCGCTTAATCTGGCCCTCGCTGTCGGTGGGGCTCTGACTGTGACCGGCAATATACTCCCCGGGTCCGCGGGTGGCTCTGACCTTGGCAGCACGGCGGCAGAATGGGGCGACCTCTATCTGCATGACGGTGGGGTCATCTACTTCCAGAATGACCAGAGTGTTTACCTGACACCTTCCGCTGGAACTCTTACGCTTACAGGGGCATTCGTGGCTGATTCTATATCCACTACCCGCACCACCGACCCGCAGTACATGAGGCTCTACGAGGGCAACGGTGAAGCTGGCGATAATTACTTCCAGATCACGGCCACAGCGATGGCGGCGAATGTGGCATTGACGGCACCGAGTGCACTTCCCGGCGGCGAAAACTACCTCCTGAACTGTGACGCAGACGGCACGATGGGCTGGACAGACCCTGCAACCCTCGGCGGCGGTGGAGGCGGTACACTCACCACGCTTGAGGAAGCAAACTCCGGTGTGGGTGATGCCGATATTGTAACCCTCGACTTCGGGGCAGGGTTCGACCTCACAGAAGACCCCAACACGGAAATTAATGTAGCCCTCGACCTCACCGAGTACACGGGTGCAATAGGTTCAACCAGTGGAGAAATTGGCAACATCTACATGGGTGATGCGGCGGTGATCTACATGGGCGCAGATCAGGATGTTTCCCTTACCCATGTGGCAGACACGGGTATTATCCTAAACGATGCCATGCAGTTCCAGTTCAGGGATTCGGCCATTTACATTGCGTCCCTGAACGATGGGTACTTAGACATTGAAGCCGACACCGCAATCCGTATGCTCGGCCCGGTCGATATGGGAGTAAATGCACTGGACTGCGATTCCAACACGGTTACGTTGTCAACGGTATCAGGTGCCATAGACGCTGGCGGGGCCACATCTCTTGAGATACCGAACAGCGATGACCCTGACGTTGATGCCGCTGGTGAAATCTCATGGGATACCGATGGATGGATGCGGGCCTATGACGGTTCGGCACAGGTTGCCATTGCCCGTAAACTTGAGGAAATCCATGTCACGGTCGTAGCACCGAACGACCTTGCTGATGCTGTCCGTGACAAGTTCGTAGTTTGGTCGAACGAATCAGGCATGAGCTTCATCGTGACCGGATGGAAGGCGTGGAGTGGAACCGATAATACGGAGTTGAACATCGAGGAGTACGATGCTGACGGCCAGAACAATGCGACCGTGGACGCCGTGAACATCCAGACCGACGGAACCGGAATCTATACCGCATCGGATACTTCGATAACCGGTGCGACCATTGAGAACGGGCACCTGATAGCTCTGGACTTCGATGACGCCGACACGCCGACCTATGTAAAAATCACCATCTATGGCTACTATAATGCTGATGTGAACTGAGGTGAACCCATGAAGCGAATCCTCATACTGACAATCCTGCTCATGTCCTCGCTGGCATGGGCAGGGAGTACGACGGTGGTGGTGGGGCAGGGGGGCGGGGCTCCAGTTGCTTTCTGCTCTGGATCTGTACTGTTCTGTGAAGACTTCGAGGGAACAGATACTTCCTGGGATGTAGCCGAGTCACTTGACTGTGATGGGTATGATTCAGATGGAGTTTACTGCGACGATGACACATCGGTTTCTATGGAGGGGTCGGAGGTTCTCGGAGTCCGGGGGCCTAATACTGACTATATACAAGAGGCCCTATCTTCCTCCGATCAGACAGAATTGTATTTTGAAGTGTGGTGGAGAGTTAATAACGTAAGCGGAGTGAGATCAGGTCCAGGGTGTTATACATCGGGGGGATATCAGTCAATATCATTGGATCAGTCTTGGGGGACTCTTAGAGCCATTATAAAAGGTGGGACTGCTGGGCTTAATACATCCAAAACAGATTTTGCTGCAAATACCAAATATCATATAGGAGTCTACTGGAAGATTGAGACTGCGGCAGGAAACAATGATGGAATTGTGAGGGTTTGGATGAATACTGATGGAGGTGAATTTGATGCAGCGGATTTGATTTTGAATAATACCTCAGTTGATACTGGAGCCGAAAGCGAAGGATGGCAAGCTGATGTTTGGAGAATACCGGGTCCGGCGGCAGGATATGTGAGCTACACAGATAACAATAGAGCTGTTGCAGGAGCACCGTCATGGGCATACGAATAATAAGGATCATACTGCTTTCTATTCTTATTCCTTCTGTTCTTTGGGCTCTTCCCGCCTTTCCTGGGGCTGAGGGCATGGGGGCATCAGCCACCGGGGGAAGAGGCGGCACGGTCTATGTGGTGGATACGCTCTCCGATAATCCAGATGATGGGGTTACGTTCAGGGAGGCATGTGTTGCATCCGGGGCAAGGATCATTGTTTTCTCGGTGTCTGGGACCATTAATTTACTGACTACCCTGACGGTCAGTAACGATAATCTTACCATTGCGGGTCAGACTTCACCCGGGGGCATCTGCATCTCGGGTGCATCATTCATTCTATCCCAGGTGGAAAATGTAATCATAACCCACATGCGATTCCGCAAAGGCTCTCATATTGGAGATGCTGACACGGCTCGGTCTATTGAAATTAACGGAACACAGAACAATACTGATCCAGCGCATAATATTATCATAGACCATTGCTCCTTTTCTTGGGGGCCGGACACCAATGTCAGCATCAACTACACGGTCTATGATGTCACACTCTCATGGTGCATGATCACCTGGGGGCTGCAAGATCCGCACAGTGAGTCTAATCACGGTCTCGGAACACAGATATGGGGAAGATACACACAGACTTATAATACAGTTCCCTATGGCATTACTATGCACCATTGTTTCCATGGATATAATTATTACAGATTGCCCGAGCTCACCTTTGCGGGGTTTATGGACCTTACTAATAATGTATCCTACTATTGGCATTCGACTTACGCGCCGTATTTGCAGCCCATGAATGACGGTGGTACGAACAAGCTCGGCTATGCCAATATGAAACACTGTTATGCTGATGTGAGGTCGGGCGAGGGCAATGACCAGGACTCCTCACGATCCGCAATTCTTTATCCATCGTCGGTGACAGCCTATCAGGCAATTTACATGACCGGATGTCTTTCGGGGGCCAGGACATCACAGGGTGCCTCTCAATGGGATGTGGGGCAATACGACTCAGGTGGTGGATGGGGATTGAACCTCATCTCTACGAATTGGCAGAGCGGGACCGAGTTCGAAGTACGCGATATCCCGGTCACGGCTACTACCATGAGCAGCGAATACGCCGCCACCGTTGTGGCTGGATGTGGGGCCAATAGGATCTCATCGACCACCGAGGTCACTAGGGACGCCGTTGACGCATCAGCCCTATCCAATTATATTGCAGGAACCGGAGCTTATGAGGCTGATGTGACATATCCCGATGACTGGCCCACGTTCTCCACTTCCAGCGACAACCCCACCGACTCGGACAGCGATGGTATGTGGGACACCACTGAAACAGCCGTGTTCGGAGATCTGACCAAGGACGGGACCGCCGACACGGACGGGGATGGATACTATGATTTTGAGGAGTACTTATTCTACCTCGGTGGCTATCAGGAGTCCGAATCCCCCTCCACGCCATCTATCCGCTCTGGCGGCATACGCAGTGGAGGTATCAGATGAACCCGATCAAGGTACGGATTCTGTACGGCCTGATAAGCGTCCTCACGGTATTCTGTCTCGCCCTCTCCGGGCAGGTCGGCGGGCAGGTCAGCTCCGGCTCGGGGGGCGGGGGGGCTGGAGACACCTGCGGCACGGGCGGACTCGCCACTCTGTCGAATTTGCAGAACGCTACGGCAGGGTCTGACCCGTCGTGGATTGAGGGCAGCGAGCCAACACCCCCCTCCACCCCCTCTTTCACCGGCGTCATGACCGGCAGCATAAGGTAAGAAAGGAGATCATTATATGGCCTTCGATAAGACAAAACCAGCCGGAACCACACCGCTGAAGACTTCGGACGATCAGATCAGGGCAAACAACGAAGCCCTTGAGACTGCCATCGGCCAGGATCACGACTTCGCCACGGGCAGCACCCAGACCGGGAAGCACAAGCAGGTCATATTCAAGGCCCCCATCACCAAGCCTTCTTTGGCAGCCGACGAGGGCGCCCTCTTCACCAAGACCGTGAGCACCAAGAGCGAACTGGTCTACGAGGACGAGGACGGAAACGAGGTGCCCATCACCAGTGGAGGGAAGCTCGCAGCGGTGGTGGGTTCAGCAAAGGCCGTTCTCAGAATTATCAAGGTGAGGTTGGAGTATTTTAGCGCCATTTACAGTAGGATAACGATTACGAGCATATACAACGGGGACACGCTCGAAGTGACGACCGTGGCCGATACATCGAACTATTACAAGTTCAACGTCACGGGAAACTGCCTTGGCGTTCTTGGCCTGTTTGTTACAAGCAGGACCGGAAGCGGCTCTGGAGCTGCAGAACCCTACGCATACGCTTCCAGTAATGACATGACCATACGGTTCATGTCCGGCGACTTCAAGGAAAATCTGCCTCTGAACAACAGCATAGAATTCACCATCTCCTACCTGACCGACGCATGAGGAGCGCATGAACGACTTTCAGCCCTTTCCCATCTACGACCTGAAATATGGCAAGGTCACGGCCAAGAAGCCGTGGCTGTTGCCCCAGGACGCCTTCAAGGAGCTCCTGAACGCCTACGTCGAGCGGGGTGTCCTGAAGAAGCGCAAGGGCTATACCGAGTGGGGCCGCATGGTCCACCTGGTGGAAGATGAATCAGTGGGGACAGGCGATAAGAGCGAGGTCACTTTCTCCGGCACCCTGGCGAACGTGCCTATCAGGGACCTTGAGATCACCGATGGCGTGGAGAAGTTCACCGACAACGGCGACGGGACGTTGACCGGCGATGCCGGAGGGGTCGGAACGATAGTGTACGAAACGGGGGCCTTTTCCGTGACTTTCAATGCTGCCCCGGAGATCGACGCCGACATCACGGCCGATTATAACTTCTACCCGGGCCTTCCGGTCATGGGGATCTGGGAGCACTACACGGCGACCGGCAGATATCTCCTGGCCTTCGACACAAAGAGAATGTGCAAGTACAACACGGCAACGAGCCTGCTCAACGACATGGCCGAGGAGGACACCTGGACCGGCCTGGATTACAACTTCTTTCATTGCTGCAGCGCGACCGACGACAAGATTTACATAACGAACGGGGTTGACCAGATCAGGACCTGGGACGGGACCACACTCGCTGCCCTGACGGTCGATTACACGGGCGGGTCCACGAACAAGGTCAATACCTGCAAGTTCATCTTCGAGTATCACGGTCACATCGTCCTTCTGGCGCCGACCGAGGAAACCACCTTCAGGCCACGGAGATGCAGGAGCAGCACAGCGGGGACCTACACGACCTGGCCCTCCTACGGCTGGGTGGACTGCCCGACACCTGACGAGATCATGGGCGCCCAGATGATCGGCAATGTCCTGTATGTCTGGTTCAAGGAGAGCCTCTGGAAGCTGAACTATACCGGGATCTACACCAGCCCGTTCGAGTGGGAACGAGTCAGCCAGGAGGAAGGCCTCTACGCACCATTCTCCACCATCACCATCGGCGGGAAGAGCTACGGCATAGGCAAGAGCGCCATTATCGCCACCGACGGCGTGAACCTTGCGCCCGTTGATTCGGCCATACCTGATGGGATCATATCCGACTACGACGTCGGACAGGTCAAGTACTGGTATGCCGGGAAGATCCGCGACCTCAGGCAGATCTGGTGGACGGCCTTCGCCGTGGGATCGACCGAGCCTGACAGGGTGCTCGCCTTCAATTATGAGGACGGCAACTTCTTCCCGTATGACCTGGCCTTCATGTGCTTCGGCAGCTACACGGCAGGATCTACCCTGACCATGGACGACATCGAGGACGCCTGGGACGACATCGAGTACACCTGGGACACCGGGAGCGCCGTGGCTGGGTATCCGCTCAAGCTGGCAGGGGACCATGACGGGTACATCTTCCTGACCAATGACGGGTATAACGACAACGGGGAGGACATCAAGTTCCTGGCCGAGACAGGGGAATGGAACCCCTACATCCAGAACGGCCTGGAGGCGAACCTTGGCTGGGTCGATTTCTTCCTTACCACGAACGATGAAACCGAGCTCACCATAGACTTCTACTGTGACCAGGACCCGACCGCGTACCTGACCAGGACGCTCGCCTTCGAGGATGAGAGCGGCAGGGACAAGGTGACGGTCTGGAAGAGGGTTTATGTAGGAGCCGTGGGCAGCCACCACCGGATGAGGATATACCACACGGCCAGCGAGCAGCCCGTCGAGATCCACGCCATCGTGCCGTACTTCAAGCAGGAGGGGGCGATCCATGGCTATTAAGCGGTTCATCAAGCCGATGAAGGCATTCAGTAACCTCAAGAGCGCATTCGATTACCTTATCGCACTCGAGAATGCCCTTGACTACATATTCAGCGAGATCCTGACCCTGCTGAACAAGCGGTACACCGGGACTGCCACCTGGAACCCGGGGAGCATCAACAACGGGGCTCAGTCGAGCACGGACGTAACAGTCACAGGGGCTGCAGTCGGAGATCCGGCCTTTGCAGGGTTCTCCCCGGTCACGGCCGCCGGCTGGGTCATAAGCGCCGTGGTGACGGCAGAAAACACGGTCAAGGTTACCCTGGTGAATCACACCGGGGGCGCTGTGGACCTTGCCAGCGGAACGGTGACGGCAATCGTATGGAAGGGATAGACATGCAGAAGGATATATGGGAACTGACGCCTCTGAGGATCTACGATCTCAGGATCGTGCCGAGGAAGCTGCTGGAACAGGTCAAGGGCCTGGAGTGGAACATCGACAGGGTCTATGCCCTGTCGGAGAATATCTGCTCCAACCCCACGAATCTGATCTATGTGTTCTACGACAATGAGAACATCATTCACGGGGTCCTCTGGGCTCGCATCAACATCCTGGACGAAAACCTGTATGTGTCGATCCTGTCCGTAGACGAGGAGTACCAGGGCGTGAACGGGGCGCCGATAGACGCGGCCTATGCCCTGCTCAACATGGTCAGGAACGATGCGAACCTGAAGAAGATCATCTGGAGCACGACCAGGCCGAAGGCATACGAGAAGCACGGGTTCAAGCGGTCAAAGAAAATCATAATGGAGGGCTGAGACATGGGAGACTTTCTATTCGGATCACCGCCTGACGTCGATATGAAGAACACCCTGACGCCGGAACAGCAGAAGGTGCTGGCGTCGCTCAATACGTCCCTCCTGAATGTGCTGTTCAACCCTGGAGGTGGCGCAGGAACAGGTGGTGCCGTGACGCCAACGACCGGAGCAGCAGGGGCGGGATCGGTGACGCCGACGGCATCTGCCGGCCGAAAGATCGTGGGATACGATCAGGACGGCAGGCCGCTCTGGAGCAACAGCACGTCGAGCGCGGCGGTAGCGGCAGGGGCGACCCCGTGGGCGCAGCCTTCGCCTCTCGCGGACCACGGAACAACCCTGGCAGGGGCCCCGGTCTACGAAGGCGACATGACGGCAGGCCCGTCGAGCATCCAGAACAAGATCTTCAGCCAGATCCCGGGGCTCCTGGGCGGCATCGGAGGCGACAAGACCGTGAACAGCGCCCTTGACTCGTTCCTGAACAAGTACAAGGGAGGGTACAGCGCAAAGTCCTTTGACCCGACGAGCACCCTGAAGATGTTTCAGGAGTCAATTTTTGATCCTGCCATGAAGGGATACAAGGAGGAAACCCTGCCCCAGATCGCGGAGCTGTTCGCCGGGAGAGGCTCGTTCGACAGCGGCGGGACCCTGCACACCATGACCGAATCGGCAGAGGACCTCATGGGCTCACTCATGGGCACCAAGGCGTCCATGCTGGACAGCGCAAAGAACGCCTGGGACAACATGGAGATGAACAAGTTCCTTGGTATCAACAGCATGATCCCCGGTGTGGCCGGCGCGAAGACCAGCAACGTGACGGCAGGGCTCGCGGGACTCCCCTACGCCATGGCGGCAGGCGACACCCAGCAGGAACTCGATCAGTTGGATATCAACGAACTGATGTCCAAATGGACCCAGGGGCAGCCGTACAACAACCCGTACCTGAACATTCTGCAGATGGCGCTCGGGACTCCGGCCATCACGCCTGTGGTGAATGGTGGAAGCACGGGATTCCTGGATGCTCTTGCCCCTGGCATAGGCATGGCCGGCGGGGCAAAGCTCATGTCAATGCTCGCATCATAGGAGGTGACGCATGGCGAACGGCGCAATATATGTTCCACAATGGGACCCCTGGCAGGGACTCAGGCAGGGCATCCTGCAGCTCGCCATGGGATACAGCAGGGGCCTCGAGAAACAGGACATGACCAGCCAGATAGCTGAGCTCATGGCGAATCTTCCCGGGACGAGAGAGAAGCAGACGCTCTTCCCCATGGCCATGAACCAGACAGGAGGGACGCCGGCACCAGGCGAGGGCATTTCACCGTCCGGCGGCGTTGACACCGGGACACCTGCAGCACCCGCCATCGTGGAGCAGGTCCCCGAACCCTTTGACCTGAAGAAGGTCATGGGGGGTATCACAGACCCGAACCTGGCCATGGGTATTCTTCCGACCATGATGAACTACGATTCCGAGAGCAAGCGCATGGCCGCGGCTGAGAAGCTGGCGGCCCAGAAGGAGGCCTTCGAGCAGGCGAAGCTGGACAACGAGCCGGTGAAGATCACGGCATGGAAGAAGGCCGGGAACGAGTATCAGCCATTCACGGTGACTGTGAAAAGAAAGAACGTGCCCGAGGTCGAGGCCAGGTTCCAGGAGAAGGGCTACTATGTGGGCGAGACTCCGAAGGCGATACCGCAGGGGCCCCATAAGGTGATAAGCTACAAGGACCCCATCACTGGCCGGTTTGTTCAGAAAGATACGGTTACGGGACAGATCATGGACTATCCCGGGCAGGGCGAAGGCGAGAAGGCTCCTACTCAGAAAGAGGCAGCAAACAAGATATCGGATATCGACAAGGCCATCTTCTCGCTGGAAACAAAGGGGACTCTCGGTGACCCCATAATGGCCATGCTGGCCGCGAGCAATCCTGGTCTTGTAGATCAACTGAAGGGCGACCCGAAGGAGGCGATCAAGACCCTTGAGGCAGAGCGGGACTATTACCTGCCCTATGCCCCGAAACAGATACAGGACAGGTACAAGCCGAAAACCGACAATGCCCCGAAGGTGCTCAGTGATCCGGCCAAGGCAAAAGCATACCTCGATGCGGCGGGAGGCGACAAGGAGAAGGCCCGGAAACTGGCCAGAAAGGATGGTTGGACATTCTGATGCCCGACATCTTCGACCAGGTGGCAGGCGGGACCACTTCAAAGGGTGACATCTTCGACCAGATAGCACCCACAAAGAAGCCTTCTCCGTTCAGGGATGTTATCGAGAAGGCGTTCAATGCCCTGTACGGCATGAACCTTGGGCAGGGGGAAGAGGCGCTCTATGGAACACCGACCGGCAGGGCTCCATCCGCACCCGGCAAGATGGGCTTCTTCGAGAAGAACGTCATTCCTGAGAGCCCTCCTGTACCGCTCAGTGAACGGGAGGCGTCCCTGCTCCCGGCTCCAAGTGGCGCGCCATCTCGGCCACAGGAATCCATCCGCAGCGGCGAGCCTACCCCTGCCATGGACACCCTGAAGGCCCACGGCAAGAACATCCTCTCGGCGGCAGACCAGGTTCATGCCCACACCATGGACCTCATGGCCGGGCTCGGGAAGATCATCGAAGAGGCCGTGCCCGGATACTCGGGGACATGGCTCAAGCAGAAATACCAGGAGCTTGCCCGGAAGGACCGGGAGCTGGCCGAGGAATTCAAGACCGACCCGCAGGGCGCAGCAGACAAGCTGACGAAAACGGTCCTCCAGGGCGTCGTGAGCCTTGGTGATCCGACCCTTCCGCTCATGGCGAACCCGGCAGCGTTCGGCGCTGTTTCTGCAATAGCGGCTTATGGCCAGGGCAGGCCGGTTGACCAGAGCATCATCGACGGGCTCAAGAGCGGCATCGTGGCCAAGGGGTTCGGAAAGGTCCACGGGCTCAAGCCCACCGAGGCGGCAGGCAAGCTGGGTGCGATCGGAGCGACCGAGGCGGCAACGGGGACACCCGGAGGCCTGGAGGAGAAGGCGCTCGCCGGTCTTGAGGGCGGGGTCACGCAGGGCATCTTTGGCGGCATGGCGGCGTCCCGGCTTGGACCGAAGGGAAGGGAGGCGTACAAGACGAATGCCCCGATTGTAGGCCATGAGAAGGCCCTGGAGATTGCCAGGACCGTCGAGGCGCAGAAGTCACCGAAGGGGGATATCTTTGACAGGGTGGCAGGGGTGAGCACTGAATTACGCACTGAGAAGCCCACCATCAAATACACCGAGGGTGAGACCCCTGCCCCTTCCGGCGAGACGAAACCCGAGAAACCGAAGGTGGTTGAAAATGCCATCGAAGGTGATATAATGCCTCCTGTGACCTCCAAGCAGGGGCCGGGCGAAAAAACCACCGAAGCAACCCCTAAGCCCGAGGGTGGGGAAAAGGTATTTTACAGGGGAACCACTTCGGGAAGCACTGAGCGGATAGAATCGCCCTTCGCAAAGGATAAACTATTTGTAAGTTCTGATAAAAAACTTGCTTCAGCCTACGGTGAGAACATAGAAATCATCACAGCGAAACCAGATGCCAAGATATTGTACGAAGGAACTCCTGAATTTAAAAAGGTATTTGGCAAAAAAGAAGTGATGGGTAATCTCAGGAAAGGCGAGCTCTACCCTGATGGGTTGCAACGCGCCGTGAATGCAGCAGAATCCGCAGGATACGACGCTGTTCATTTTTCGCAGCAGGGCAATGTCGGGACTGTTATACTTAACGAGAAAGCCTTCAACCGAAACCAGCCTTTTGAGCAATCCCGCCCCCCGGAGAAGGGGGGCAAGACAGCCCTTTCCGACATCGGTGAATCACCGAAGGGCATACCTGCAAGAAAGACGCCCCCGATTATTACTACCGAGCAGAAGAAGCGGCAGGCCAAGGCGAAGGCGGTCAAGGAGCAGCAGCTCAAGGTAGAGAGCGCCGAGGACGCAAAGAAGGCCGTCCATTCCATGATCAGGGAGCGCCGGTATCGCCTGAACCTTGCGACCTACGAATCGAACCTGTTTATCAATGAGATCGAGCGATCCACCTCACGGGAACAGCGCGAAGTCATCCCGTTCATCATCGAGAATACCGACGTTCCAAAGGGCCTGAACCGCCCGGACCTGGAGAAGATCCACGCAGCGGAGAAGGCGAACCTTGCTCCGATAGCCCGACAGGTGAAGGACCACTTCGACAAGGGCTGGCAGAAGATGAAGGAGAGCACCCCGGATATGTCCGCGGAGCAGATCGAGGACTATGTTACCCATATCTGGGACATCCCCAAGGGAAAGAAGCGTGAGGTGACAAGCTGGTTCACCACGCAGAACCGATTCCTGAAAAAGAGGTTCATCGAAACGATCAATGAAGGCGTGGAGAAGTTCGGGCTTCAGCCGAAGACCCTGGACATTTCCGAGATCATCCGCATCCATGACAGCGTCATGAACAGGGTCATAGAGAACAACCGTTTCGTCGAAGACCTGAAGAAGCTCAGGAAGGACGGCGTACCCCTTATCGAGAGGGCAGACAAGGCTCCGCAGGATTGGGCCTACTTCGACCATCCAGCACTGAGAAGGGGCCTGATCATCCCCGGTGAGGCCAAGATGGGGGAGAAGGTTTCACCCGAGCTTGCCGACATCTTGGCAGAGATGGGCGTCGCCATCGGCAGGAGAATTTCCCCCGTGACGTTCGGGAAGCCGACATGGAAGGCCGGGGAGTACCGGCCCGGCGATACCCCGGAGGTCAGGTTTCAGCGGTTCATGTCGAACCGTACCATTGCCCATGAGATAGGTCATCACCTGGATGCGACCCTGGGCCTGGGCGACAAGTTCCTCAACAAGTACAAGACCGAGCTTTACGAGGTAAACAGGAAGCGGATTGAATCGTTCGCGGGGACCGACAAGGAAGCCTATGCCAAATCGACCGAGGAGCAGATCGCGGAGTTCTTCGCCATTCTGTTCACCAACCCGGACCTCGCGAGCAAAGTAGCGCCTACCGCGACGGCTGATGCCCTTACCAGGCTGAAGGGTGATGGAATCATGACGAAGCTGGCAGGCTTCGACTTCGAGAAGAACGCCAAGAACCTGATCGAGGAGCGACTCGACACGATGGTCAAGCTCCCGGTCAAGGTTCACCCGGACCTTGAGGCTCCGTTGAAGGTGATATTCGAGAGCCGGATGACGCACCCGGCAATTCAGGCGTATGAGACAATGAACGGCATCCTGAAGAAGACTGAGCTGAGTCTCTCCCTGTTCCATCATGTGGCCCTCGGGGAAACCGGGATCGGCACCATGGGTCTGCCGAAGACCCTGGGTATCTACTTCAACCCGGTCAAGATTTTCAAGGCGATGTGGCGTGGGGAGTATGACATCTACAAGAAGGAGCCCATTGCCAGGGATGCCATAGAGCACGGCCTGCAGGTGGGAGCGACGTCCGACATCCCCGTGAACATGATCCAGACGAAGCTGAACGACATGGCCAGGAAGACCAGGAATGTCCTGGTTATCAACAAGGCGACGGCGTTCCTGAGAACATTCAATGAGCAATGGGATAAGGCCCTCTGGAATTACCTGCATGATACCCTGAAGCTGCAGGGCTATGAGTCCCTGTGCGCGAAGATGGACCCCACCAAGGACATCAAGGCACAGAAGGAGGAGATAGCTCAGTTCGTGAATGACACGTTCGGCGGCCAGAATTGGGATGTCCTCATGGTGAGCCCCAAGTCCCTTCAGCTCATGTCCTGGTTCCTGCTCTCCCCGGACTGGACCCTCTCCACGCTCCGGCAGGCCCTTGCCCCTACCGGCATCGGCACGATTCACAAGGAAGCAGGCAGCGCACTCAGGAAAAAGATGGGCGCCCATTTCTGGATCAAGGCCGGCTTGTACTTCGGTCTGGGCATCAATATGCTCAATTACATGAACAGGAAGAGGGACGAGAAGGAACACCCGGAATACTACGAGGGCGAAGAGCGCGGCTTTTTCGACAGAACCATGGCTGGCAATGCCATCGGCCACAAGACGCACCTGTTCGCAGGAAGGTACGACGACGGCACGGAAAGATACGTCCGATGGGGCAAGCAGTTCAGGGAGCTTCCCGAAATGTTCTTCGATGATACCGGTTTCTCTCCGATCAGCGCGACCATCAAGAAGATCGGCGGCAAGATGGCACCGGCCCTTCAGCTCGCATCATCCATCCTGACCGGCTCGTCCCTGTCCGGGTTCAGGAACGACGACATCAACGGGAAAGAGGGCTGGGATAAGGTCTACGGGATAGCGAAGACCATCCTTAAATCACCGTTCCCGTTCAGTTCAAGGACCATGTTCGATGAGAACAAGGAATTCCATGCAACAGACCTCGCCATGCCAAGTTCTAAGGGCATGACCCGGTATCGCTCCATGGAACTGTTCAAGGTTGCCGTGGCCAAGGGCGACGAGAGGATGCTGAAAGAAGTCTACCAGGATACCCTGAGAAACAATCTCCCGGCATACACCTTGTTCAATGCATCCCTGGCCCAGCTCAAGGCAGAATCGACCAAGGAGTACAACGAGGGCCTGAAAAGCATAGCCGACATTCAGGAGAGGGCGAAGCAGGTAGAGACGCCCCTTGAAGCTGCACGGCTGGCAAGGATCATGAAGCGCATGATTAAGGAGAATGCCGACCGTATGGCCGGGATGAAACTGCTCGATGCGGCGATCCTGAACCTGAGAAAGTACCAGATCCTAAATGAGGCCGAGGCGGGTAGCAAGAAGTAGCCAGATCACGACCAGTGCGACGAGGAGTTTCAGGGCGGTGCGGCCGGTCATGGCTTCCTCGGTGTAGCCTTATAGGCTATGAGCAGCCCGACAGCGAACACCATGAGCACGGCTATTGCGACATCAGCAATCAGCGCCGACCGCGGATAAGCCAGAACCCACTCTATCGACAGCTTCCACAGGTACAGCATGGTTCCTCCTGTTACCACGTTAGGGCTGCATTTGCAAATTCGCGGATTGTTCGCCGGTTGCCCGTGGAATGGCACCTGGCCTTTGCCTGTTATGCGACAAGAACAGGCCCATTTATGGGTGATGAAACGGCTTCCGCATATTTCCTTACTTTTCACCACCTGTTTTCTGTGACAGGTCAGATACAGGCTCCATCTCCTCGAATAACGTACCCTGGTTGAGATCGGACTTCGCCTTTCTGAGATTGCGACATGATTCGTTGAAGTATGCCTCTTTCAATTCGATGCCTATAAACATCCTGTTCAGTTGCAATGAAACGTAACCCTCTGACCCGATTCCAGCGAACGGAGAGAAGACAACATCCCCAGGATTGCTCCACAGGTTAAGGCACCTTTCGATGGTGTCAAGTTGCAGCGGGCAGATATGGCGCTCGTCCTGGTGCTCCCGTGCGGCTCGTTCATTTAATGTGCGCGTTTGCCGAATATCAAACCATACCGGGCTGGCGTATCTTTGCCATACTTCATGGCTGTATTTATTCACCCTGGCATCATCTGACTTCTCGGCGGTAGGCTCTGGTCGCTCTCCCACATAGTATTCAAATCCTCTTCCGTGCGAAATGGGCTCATAATTATCACCGGGCTTTCTCATCGTTACCACATAGTCAGGAAAACCATTCCCGCACCTTGATGAATCCTTGCTGATCTGCTTGTGGGCCAACGTCAAGACCTTTGTTCTGACGGCCTGAAGAAGAGGGTCTTTCCAGATACAAACCTCGGAATGGTATATGAAACCATGCTTTTCAAACATCCTGATTATATCCCCCCTGAAGTCTCGCATGCCGATCACTCCATCCCTTGATATGGTCATTGGCAGGTTCATGCAGTGGATGGATACAAGTCTTCCTGGCATAAGAACCCGCTTGATTTCACCGATCAGGTAATCAAAGTGGGCGGCAAACTCTTTATCATTCTTGCAATTTCCCATGTCGCGGTGACTGCTGGTGTAAGTGAACAGTTGGGCAAAAGGAGGGCTGAATATTGAATACCCAACAGAATCATCATGTATCGTTTTAGTGACTTCTACGCAATCCCCTAGATACATGGTCCACCCATCACCATGCTCGGTGTGCTCGCGGTAGACATCCCTAAATCTATGAACGCTTTTCATTTCCTCGGCCGTAACGGTTGCCATGTGCTGCACCATATTCATGCTCATTTCCTCAGCAGCCTTCTCCTTACGGCGAAGGTTTGATATTACACACCCGTCCAGCTCCGATTCGATGACGTGGACATTCACTGTGTTCGGCTGGCCGAATCTCCAGCATCGACGAACAGCCTGGTAATACTGCTCGTAAGAATCTGACAGGCCAACGAAGATCATATTGTGGCAGTTCTGCCAGTTCATGCCGTACCCGGATATTGATGGCTTGGTTACGAGAACCCGTATATCTCCATTGGCAAAACCGATCATGGACGCCTCTTTATGTTCGGGGGCATCGCTACCCTTGATCTGTACCGAATCGGGAAGACGCTTTGCCAGGGCGTCATTCTCCGCGTTCAGTTCGCACCATACGAGCCATTGCTCATCGCTCCCGTTGATCGTATTGGCTATTTCCTCTACTCGCTGCTCAAGCGTAGACTTACGGGCGGCTCTGCGCTCGGAAAGTGTCAGTTTCTCCACGGCGAACAAATGCCCAACCTGTGATGCGTCGGCTTCTATGGTGTGTTCATGTACTTCCAATGAGGGCAGCACGAACCCGTCATCAGAATAGCCAAGGTCCGACGGTTTCTTGAGCATAACAGCCCATTGGCTCATCCATTCCCAGAACCGTTCTTGGGCATGGCCCTTGAGCCTCCATGTTCCGGTGTCACTCGCATCATTCACAAAGAACATGGCGAGCATTTCTGCACGGGTCATGGCCCCAAGGAATTCAGCATGGTTGCCGAGCTCAATGTAGTCGTTCGGGGCTGGCGTGGCAGTACATGCCAGTTTGAATTGAGTACCCGTGAATGATTCTATGATCTGCGTTCGGACCTTCCCGGTATATGATTTCAGGATGCTCGATTCATCGAGAACGATACCAGAAAAAACCGACGTGTCAAACTTGTGCAGCATCTCATAATTGGTAATATTAATGCCGTTAATGATATCTGTGTTCTCCCTCGCGAGAGAAACGACTATCCCAAACTTCTTGCCCTCCCTGATGGTCTGTCTTGAAACCGCCAGCGGAGCCAATATCAAGATAGGCTTATCGGTTCTTGTATGAACATGCCGCGCCCATTCAAGCTGTATCGGTGTTTTGCCAAGGCCGCAGTCTGCAAATACCGCGAGCCTGCCGCGACGCAATGCATACCGCACAATGTCTTTCTGAAACCCGAACAGCATAGGGTTCATTTCATCCAGCGGAATGTCAAATCCCATTGGCTGAATATTAAACTGCTTATCCTCTAAAAACTTCTGATAGTCCGTGCTCATAGTCGTACATCTCCTCCATTGAATAGAATACCGGGATGTTCAATTCTTTTGCCCTTGCAATTTCATTCTGTACGCCTCGGCTTGTCTCGATCCTGTCCGGTATAACCAGAACACAATCTGAAACATCGAGCCATTGCAAAGAATAATCGTGGAACATGGAGACAGTCAACGACTTCCTTTCCTCATCTGTCATATGAAGAACATATTGATGATCTAGCCATGGGCAGAATGGGGCATGTCCCATGAGAAACAGGCTTTTGCATAACTGGATACCCCTAGCGATATTTCCAAGAACTCCGAGCACATTATCATCGGAGTATTTACCAGCAACATATACCTTCATCCCTCCTCCCTTCTCATTTTTACAACCTCTTCCCTCTTCCTCCTGATATATTCTAGGCTCATTTCTCCTCCATCCTTTTCATTGGCACGACTTCGCCTTTTTTCCTCTCCCGTATCTCCCTGACAACCTCGTAGGCGTCCGTGTTCTCAACCTGGCAGTAGCGGTCGAACGCCTTGTTGGTAAGCCCTGACGCCTTCAATGCCCGGTCTGCCCCTAGCATTTTGGCCGTTTCCGTGGCCGTGGTGTGCTTGGTGCCGGGGTAGAGTGGGACGCCTGAGATGCCTAGCGCCTTACACGCCTTGTTCCACCAGTCGGACAGGTGACGGGGGCCGAAGACGAGGTTGCGCCTGACGGTTCCACGGACCTTGCCGTGATGCCGAAAGAATGGCATGTCAGGCATGGCGGGATACTCTCTCTGTAATCCTTTCCAGGCGGCCACATGATCTTGATGTAGGTGGATATGCTTGAATCTGTTTTTAAGTTTAGTGGGATTACATAAGTGTATCCACTCCCCATCGAAATCTCCTTCCCTTATCCTTCTCAGGTCATCGGGCCTCAGTGCCGTGTAGGTTGCAAGCATGTCGCAGCCAAGCCACACCTTCGGCGGGGCGATCTCCTTGAGCTTATTCAGCACCTTCTCCTGTAACTCCCATGTCAGGATCTTGCGGTATCCCAACTCGTACTTGATGTCAGGGAACGCCGGAAACTCTGCCAGGGTGATCACATCCCCCCTGGACAGGCACCACCGCCAGAAGTTCCGAAGCTGCGCCATGTGGTTGTGGCGGGTCTTCTGGGATATGCCGGGTATGCCCCTGAGATAGTCGGCTATCATCCCACCCGTGATGTCCCGCAGGTTGATTCTGCCGAAGTGGGCAGATGCCGCATTGATCATGAATGACACCTTGCCGATGGATCGTAGCCCGTCCTGCCGCTTGACCTCCAGGTACTTCGGTGCAAGGGCGGCGAATGAGTTTGGGCGCAGACTCCGATAATCGTCAGGGTTGAAGTCCCGCCCACGCTCGGCCTTCTCATGCCTGAGATGGTTAAGCTCCTGCTCGGCCTCGGTCAGATTAACGAATGTCTTGTAGATGCCCCCCGGAAACTTCACTATATACGTCCTGGCGCGATTCGTTGGGTGGTCCGGGCAGGAACACCACCTACCGTTGTACCTCATCACCTTGCCGCAAATAGAGCACTTTTCTCTGGTATATATCCCCCCATCCATGACTACACCTCCTCCCCGAACTCGGGGCCTGGAAGTGTACTCCATCTGGGCGGGGGTTGTCATCATATCTCGCTAAGTCCTGTTAATATCAGGCTGTTCTTCTCGTCCTCGACATCGAAGAGCCTCATCTGGTTGTCGGTGAAGTCTACATCCGCAAGGGGAATGCAGGAAAAATGTAGATACGCCTTACGTTTCTGGCGCGTGTCTCTCCTTATCGCATCATCTACTAGACAAGCATCACTAAATTCCTCAAGGGTGAGCAGTCTCCAATCGTGGTCCGTATGGTAGGGGCATCCAATACAGGATGATTTCGGCGGGACATGGTTGGGGAAGTTTCTGTCTATCCACTGGATGCACTGCTGTCGGTTCATCTGTATCCATTCGATGAGGGGAAATCTCATGTTGGACATACGATCAGGGCGATATGTTTTGGTCCTTCTCAGTTCGTCCATAGAAATTCCAATCCACTGTTCAACGGCCCCCTGTGGCGCTCTCTGGCCCTTGTGAAGACCGAGGAGTTCGCGCAATTTTCTTTTTATGGGTTGAATCTTGAAATCATAGGTGCATTCCCGTCTACCAATGGATTTTCCATTACATCCTACGGAATGAGTTGGCATTTTGACGAACCCATAACTATCTATCGCGCTCTCCCTGAGATTCATCCCGTTTTTTGTTCCCTCCACCCGCACAATCGGTGTCCCATGCTCCTTCCCCATCTGCTCCAGCCATTCAAGGTGCTGGTACGTCTTCATGGTTTCCCATCCCGTATCTGCAAAGATTGCAAGGTGGGGCTTGGGGAGAAGTCCCTTTATGGACATGAGAAAAATAGCGGTAGACTGCACACCAGCACCGAGAGAAAGAATGCGGAGCTTGTATAACTCTGTGGCGGCGGGGGTTGTCATCTACTTCGTCACCTCGGCTATGAGGTCGGCGAGGATGCTCCCTAAGTCAACATGGTCTATTGGCATTGGTATCTTTATGACCATGTTCTCTGATATTATCTTCAGTATCTTGTCCCGGTACTTTCCGACGACATCAGCATCCTTCGGCTTACACTCCTCATTCGCGCAATTCCCGTCCTCGTCCAGCGGCCAGCCGCAGGAGGGGCAGGACTGCGGGTCGGTGTCCGGGCAACCGTCCCACTCGTCATCGGGTATCGCCTTCTTCTCCTTGCCACACTCACAGCAGCGTTCGTATGGCCCCTCCCATTCGCCCTTGGCGTTTATGGTGTAAGAGCGGTCGAACCATGTGTCAGTCTCATGGTCACATGTGCAGTAGTCGGGCTCGTCCGGTATCTCCTTAATCGCCTTCTCGTATGCCTGCCGGTCCCGCTCATCTGCCCACGCTGTCACCATGTCCACGGCCTCCTTGTAGTCCTTGACCGTGCGCTCAAGGGCGGCGAGGCGGTAGGCGAGTGCTAGGATGGCACGATACCCCAGGTGCACACAGTATCCACCTTGATCCAGTATCTTCAACTCATCAATCGGATCGCTCATCGCGCCACCCCCATGAGCCGCAGGAGGGCTGCCTCGGCTTCGGCTATCTCTTCAGTCAGTCCATGCCGTCTGAAAGACTTGCATTGTGTTTTCACAAGCCGCTTCACCTTCTCCACCGCCTTCCTCGCCTCCTCCGGGTCCGGCCTCGGGATGTACTGCTCCTCCATGACCATGAGCAAATCCTTGTACTTCTGCTCAAGGTCTTGATAATCGGCCAGCTTGACGTACTCGCCGTCGTCTTCCTCTTCCATCCATGATTGCGCATCCCCGTCACAGGTTTCACAATATGCATAATGATTATACCGCTTCATCTCTACTCCTTTCAAAATCCGGGGCCTGTGGTAGCGCCCCGGTGGAGGGGTCTACTATCCGAGCTTGTCAACTTCCGTGTTGATCCACTTCCGGGCCTCTTCCATCTTGTCCGCTGGCAGGTCAACGATGTTCTCGATGTCGAAGGCTCGCTTGAATGCGGCCACTGACAGTTGGAATTCAGACAGGCTCTTGTCGATCTCCTGTGCATCGGCCTCGGTGATCTTGCCCTTCCCGTTGCCGTTGGTCTTCGGGGGCTCCTCGGTGGTTTCGGTCTTCCTGGTGCGGGTCTTGGGCTTGTCCTCTTTCTGGTCCGTTTCGATTGGCGGGAAGGCATCGTCTGCCGAGACATCGCCGTTCTGGATCTGCTGGCACAGGTTTCTGATGGTCTGGACATCCTGGGCGGTGAAATCATTCAGGGCTTTCCCGATGACGGACCTCACCCTGTCCTCGGTGATGCCGTACCCGGACAGGAACCCCATGGCCTTGTCCCTCGACTTGACGATACCGTCCCTGCTGATATGGTTCAGGGCTGCCTGCTTTGCTACCTCGATGGCCTCATTCCTGAGCCACTGAGGGACACCGTTGAACACCACGTTCCTGATGGCCTGACTCTGCCCCTTCTGGAACGCCACATCTTCCCACCTGTCCTGCTCGAAATTGCCGGGAGCACTCTTGGGCTTCGTCTTCTTGAATGACCTTGTGACCGTGAATCCCGTTTCAAGGTCCACAAATGACGGCGTGAATATCCAGTACCCGGGGTGCTCCTCGACCTCCATGGTGATCACGCAATTCGTCCAGTTCCGGGCGATGGACAGGGCGCACCCGATGGTTCCACCTTCCACGTTCTTTGTCTTCCCGGTCCTCTTGTCCTTCACGGGCCAGCGGTAATAGAAGTTGTCGGCCGCATACTCCGCTTCCTTCTTCACGGCCTTGACCACATCATCCAGATCCCGGGCCTTCTGTACCCGGACAGCCGTATGGTATCCGGCCTTTGACTGCACCATGGCGCGGCCCCCTGCGATCAGGTCCATAGCCGTGTCTGCAGGTGCTCCCGTGAATACCTTTGCCTCGTTGAAATCAACCATCTCACCTTGTTTTGCTGCTTCCATATTGATTCCCTCCTTATGCGGCTATTTTCGATTTGTAGGGGCAGGTCTGATAGTACCCGCACCATAATTTCGAGCACAAAAAGTGACCAGGATCGGCCGGCCTGAAGATGCCAGCATTCAGGTCACGGAGGAACGCCTCAAGGTAGAGCCTCCACCGTGCCATCGATGCCTTGTCCCTGGTGGTCGGTATCGGGCTGTAGTTCGTCTTTGTCTTGAGCGGGATGATCTCATCATAAACAAACTCGTCAGGGTAGAACCCGAAGTGCGCCCGATAGAGCTCATAGTAGAATGACGGCTGGATGTCTGTGGCGGCTGCCTCGCTGTTCGATGCCTTCCCCCGGATCTTCAGGTCACGGATTCGCCTGTCTTCTGCCAGGTCGATAGTTCCTGCTATGGGCAGATCAAGGCCGATGTATGCCTGTACCATAAGCTCCGATGCAACCGGCTTGATGATCGGGGCCACATCGGAATGATACTTCTCCATGGCGGTCACGGCCTGGTTGAGATTATCGTTCAGGATGGCGTTCTTCTCGCTCAGTTGAGCCTGGGGGATGAATACGCCTTCCTCCTTGACCAATCTCACGAACTCATCCCTGACTGCATCCTGCAGCGAATCAAGGGGCATTATCTGACCATCATGCTCGATCATGTTCCTGGCGTTCAGGTCCGCGCCCTTGTGCCCCGCCGATCCTCTCCGGGCTGCGACGCCAGGGGGGATGATGTCACCAAGAAGATACCGGCGCTCGAACTGCACCCCGCACCTGAGCCATGTATTTATCATTGACTGATGGATTGATCTGATCATCCCTGCAACCCCCTGTACGCCCTCCATAGGCACTCTATCTTTGCCTCGACCTTGGGCAGATCACCGGCCTCGCATATCTCCTTGTACCGTTGGGCGGCGGCTATCTCGCTGCGGATAGCGGCCCGTGCCTTGGCAGGGTTCAGCTTCGATGGGGCCTTGGGGAGAGGGCGGGTGCTATCATAGATCACTTGCACACCCTCCCCACCATAAGCTCGGCCTGCGCCTGCTTGTACCCCGCCTGTTCCCCGTGCCGGTATGCTGCGTAGGAGCAGACACCGAGGGCCACGGTCACGGCCAGGACCAGGGCGATGATGTCAACGGCGAGAGAGAGTCTATTCATTGGATTCCTCCACCTTGGGCCATTCCTGGAACTCGCCGCAGAAATCTGTTGGCCTAACCGCCGGCCACCAGTCGTGAGGAACTTCGTCCGGGGCCCGGAACGATGGCGGGTATCTATGGCATGACATACTCTCCACATGGAAGAACCGGCACTTCTCGCATGTCATTGGTCCGTTCATGCTGATACCTCCGGCATCCTCTCAATGTACTTCGAGGGATTCAACTTCTGATCGAGATTCGTGAATGCCACTTCCCATGTGGGACCCTCAAAGTGGCCGACTTTGCCGATGTATAGGACGCATTTGGTTTCGACACGCTCACTGGATAGGGTGAATCGCTGGTACTCAACGGCATGACAATCGCCCACTTGCGCGGCTATGGCCGCCAACTTCTTCTCTGCCTGTCTGAATGTCATCTCATCCCTCCTCATCCATTTCTGTCTGGATCTTGATTGCCTCGTCCTGAAATCCCTCACACCTGTCCTCCATGTGGCAGGGGCAACTTATCTCTGTGCCATCGCACCCCTCGCACAAGGACTCACGGGCGCACTGGCGGGCCTCGTCTGATGTGTCACGGTAGGTCATACCGCCCTCCTGTCGATGCACGGGCGGGTGCAGACCTGTCGTGCGTACTTCACCATGTCGAACTTCGGATAGTGGTCAACGTCCTCCACCCTCTGCCGTGCGCCTTCCTCCAGGGCCGTCCTGACGAGGTCCTGCAGAACCATTGCGAACTGCTGGTCCTTGTCGTACCGGTCGAAAATGAAGTCATCGAATCCCGTGTCCAGCTCCACGCCGTCCCGGTTGTAATACTGCCGTGTCAGGTGGATTTCCTCGATGTCGATGAGCATGCCGGTTCCGGTTTCCCGTTCCGGCGGTTCGACATAGACATGAACTTCGAGGTCAAGCTCTCCGTAACGGATTGTGACTTTGTGGTTTGACATGGGGCCTCCTTCTCTTGGGGTGCTAGGCTGATTTTTTCGGCCGACCACCGAGGCGGCCATTTGCCCGGCTGGATGTCTGCTTTTTCGGTGTGGAGATGGAGCCGAGGGCGGCGGCAGCAATTTTAGCTGGGGCCATCTCGGATAGTACCTGCTCAACCGTGAGGTTTTCGCCGTAGCGGGATTTGAGATTCCTGGCAATGGTTTTCCATTCATCCTGACCGTGAGCTTCAGCACGATTGATGACATTGTGCCGAGCGGCGTAAACCATATCGGCGGCGAGGGAGAAACCGATTGTTGCATCTGGATTGTCGGACAACATTTTCTGGTAGTGGGTGTGGGCCCTCATGATTACACCTCATCCTGTCCCGCTGTGGATAACCTGGATTTGATCCCAGCGATAATATCGTGCGAATACTGACTGCTCACGCCCTGTGAGTACCATTTATCGGATTTGACGTCGTACCAGATTTTCCCATCAATGGAGTGGAGTATGCGTGTTGCCTCACAATTACTGATTGTCTCGCCATTGAGCAGCGCACGGCTAATGTTTCCGGTGTTGTAAAACGAGAGGACCAATCCCAGCGCGGGGACTGTTACATCGAGGTTGAAATACACCCTGTGCATCTCGTTTTTGATCCATTCGCGCCCACCGATTGCGACCATGTTAGATACCACTAAACTCTGTACCTGAGACTCGATCTGCATAGTGTCCATAACGTCCTCCTGTGATTTATTTTTGATCATGGGTATATAATAATCCTATCGTTAGGTAATGTCAACCCCCAATCGTCATTTTGATAAAAAAATAAAAAGCAATGATATTAGTAATATACATGATCCGCGCGGGATTCAGAAACAAAATCTAAGAGCGTAGTTGGTGAGGGGCCAGAGGATGACACCGGCGAGTCCGGTCCATCCGATGCCCCATAAGAACGTCTTGGACATGGGCCAGTTATCGGGCGATCCTACCGCAACGAACATCAGCAGGACCGCCCACAGGAAACGGAGAGGGGAAGGGGAGGTCATGCCTCCGCCCTCCTCAGTCTCAGCGGGGCCGATCTCGATGTATGTCTTGGTCTTGTGGTTCACGATCCAATAGCCGAGCTTTCCCATGTCACACCTCCTTTTCGGGGTCGTCCACATAGGCACAGGCGCGGGATATGACGGCGGCCTCGTCCTTGAGGACGAAACAGGGGCAGGGGCCGCTCCGATCATTAACAGAGCGCGCCTTCACGATTTCGGGAAATATCTCGTCGCACAACTCGCAGAAGTCGTCCCTGTAGCCAGCTTGATCGGCCGATGCTTCAGACATATATTCCCGGCGATAACAGATCGGGCAGGTGTCGGTTCCGTCGCGCTTCATGATTTCATCCCAATCCTCAAGGATGACGCGCACGGTCTCGCGGTAGAGTCTGGTGTTTTCGATGGTCGCCATGGTTTATCCCTCCCTATTCTCCCGCAAGAATGCGGACATGAATGCTTTGTACTCCGGTGAACTGGTGATCTGTTCGACTATGGGTTTCTTGTTCATAGCGTCCCTCCCTTGCCTTGCGGCATATCATGATACTGCCTATTATAAGAATCTATCGGATAATGTCAAGAGCATTCTTAACATATTTTTGCGAAAAATATAACCCACAATATATTCAATGGTTATAAAAATAATCAACTTGCCTATTGACAAGCCGCATCTTGTTATTTATTTTTATGGCATGATAGCAAAACTCGATGTGGAAATGGTCAATCTGCTCAGAAAACGCCACAAGTTGAAGACCAGGGATCTGGTCAAACTCCTTGGGTACAAGTCCCGGCAGGGCTATGCCTACATGATTTCGTCACAGAGCATAGCCAAGGTTCCTGAACTTGCCAAGATATTTGGCGTAGAGAAAAGAGCATTGGTGATAATTGATTGCTAAGGGCATGATAAAGACAGTCCTCACGGGCGATGCCATATTGCCCTCCTCTTCCCGGTCGGGTACTACGGCCTGGCCGGGACTTTTTGCCTCGCAACTCCGCACCACATGCGGGGACAGTATACGGGCGTCCGAGCGACGCCTCAAACCTCCTTTGGGGGTCGCAAGGCCCCCACTTTTTACAGACCACAAAGGTGCAATGCACTTCGCGGCCCCCGGTCAAAACCAACGCATGGGTACTGCGTGGCCGGGGGATATTTTTTCTGAGAGGTAATCGATGGCATACGACATGAAAGACTGGTGGAGAGACAGCGGCAAAGAAGAACAGCGCATCAACGGCATGAGAAACGGTGCCATGAGAAGGGCCAAGAAGCGCGGCATTAAGTTGAGCCTGGCCGAGATCCGCATCATGACGGAGGAGCAGCTGAGGGAGGCGTTCGGTGGATAGGGTTTTCAAGTGCCAGGATGACGGGGATCGTTGCTTTTCCCATGCGATCTCCCAACCCGTGGTCCTGGCGCTTGGGAGATCATATCATGGGAAAAAATCCGGCATTTCAGTTTTATCCGTCAGACTGGACGAGGGATCTGGACGACCAAGACCTTGAGGTCGAAGGAGCGTGGATTCGCGTGTGCTGTAGACTCTGGTGGACAGAGGGGAAAGCCACAAAATCTATTGGAGAGTGGTCCCGCATTTTGAGAAAAACTCAGAAAAAAACGATGAAAATTTTTCAAATTTTGATCGAAAAAGGCATCGCGAGTGGAAGCCTTTTGGATAACCAAAACATAACCATAATTTCTCGCAGGATGGTTAAGGATATTGAAATATCAAAGATAAGACAAGAAGTTGGGAAGAAAGGCGGCAACCCTCAACTTAAAAAACCCGAAACTCATTTGGATAACCAAACCGACAACCAAAATCCAACCCCTTCTTCTTCATCTTCTACTACAAAGAAAAAGAATATTGCGCCTTCGGCTGGTTTCGATCTCTTCTGGTCACTGTATCCCGTCCATAGGGAGAAGAAAAAAGCGGTCATCGCATGGAATAAACTTCATGCCGAAAACGGAACTGTCGAGATGATCCTATCTGCGCTCAAAAATCAGATCGAGTGGAGAAAGACCGCAAAGGGATTTATCCCTGAATGGCCATATCCTGAACGATGGATAAAAAATGAGCGGTGGACGGATGAGATTGAAAAGACGGAAACAGCCCCATCAATCATCAACAAGGGGTGGCAATCATGACTGTCATCGACCGGAGCAAGGAATATCTCAGGGAGCAGGCAGACAAGGCCATAGCAAAAGCAGAGGCCGAACCGGACACCACAGTCAAAGACCTCTACGGACAGTTCATCAAGATGGCACAGGAATCCATCAGGCTCCACCAGGAGATGCTTGCCCTGGACAGCAAGATCCGGGACCGAGTGAATCAGGCAGACCTCGAAACCCTGGAGCTGATCTGGAACAACATGGCCCTGTCTCAGGAGATAATCAGGCAGGAGATGGAGAACATTGCAGTCTATCGTGAGGAGGTGAAACGTGCAGGCAGCTAAACAGGAAGACTCTCACCCGATAATCTCATCATACGAGCTTTTGAATAAGCTCAAGGAGCAGGGAGAGGCAAGGCCCCTGGTGAACATCCGATCGAAGATGCCATCCCTTGATCGGGCAATCGAGAACTTCAACGATGGGGAGCTTTACGCCGTGTCAGGACCCACCAAGAACGGCAAGACTACCCTGTGCCAAACCCTCACAAGGAATTTCTGTGACCAGCAGTACCATTCCCTGTGGTTCTCCTACGAGGTCACGCCCAGGCAGTTCGTGCATTGCTTCGAGGAAGAGGACTTCCCCCTGTTCTACCTTCCCGATGGACTCAAGGCAAGGTCGATGGATTGGGTAGAGGGCAAGATCATCGAGAGCCTGGACAAGTTCAACACTCGGGTCGTGTTCATCGACCATCTGCACTACCTCTTCGACCTGGTACAGAGAGCGAACATGAGCCTTACCATCGGCAACGTAGTCAGGAGACTCAAGGGCCTTGCCGTGGCAAAGAAGCTGGTCATCTTCCTGCTCTGCCATACGACCAAGCCCGGAGGCGAGGGCTCTGACCTCTCGTATATCAGCATCCGGGACAGCTCATTCGTGGCCCAGGAAGCTGACAGTGTGTTTATGATCCAGAGAACAGGGGACAACGAGGGGCAGCTCAGGGTTGAGTTCCATCGCAGGACGGGGTGTTTCCAGAGGACCGTGAACCTCATCAAACACGGAAAATATTTCTACGAGCAGGGAGAAGTATGATGGGAGCCTACACCTACACCGACCTTATCGCCCTGTTTCAGCCCGTGGCCGACAAGCTGGCCGCCGAGGGCAACCCGCCTGACGTTATCGCCTACAGGTTCGCTCAGTACGCAAAGCAGAAGATGAACCAGCAGAAAACCAAGAAGAGAAAACCCGTGCTGCAGCTCGCAGACAAGCTCGGGATATAGGAGGCTATATGTTCGGACCCAAAGCAATAGCGGAGATCAGGGAGCAGGTTGGGCAGTTGCTTGAGTCCTACCAGTCGGCCATAGACGCAGCTTACGCCAGGACACCCAAGGCGCTCAAGGTCGGGTTCAGCGTGACATTATCCCCAGGCACGGCAGGCGGCATCGACATCAAGACGAGCATGTCCCTGGTGGCCGAGCGGATCAAGGACAGCACCCACGGGACGGCGGACGAGCGCCAGATGCGGATCCAGGAGGCGTGACATGGGGATATTCGCAGAACTGGCAAAGTCAAAGAGGAACCGGGAAGCCTACAAGGCGCAGGTGGTGAAGCAGGCGCGCATCATCCAGGACAAGGACCGCGAGATCGCACGGCTCAAGCGACAGCTCGCAGCGGTCAAGGACTTCGTGGAGAGGGCGCTGGCGTGAAAAACCCTGGTAGTCGTTCCGAGTACGGGGAACAGTGCGCCGTGTTCGAGTGGGCAAACCGCGAGATCCGCTGGGAAACGGCCTACCTCTTCTCAACCCTCAACGGCGTAAAGCTCCCCGTAGGCCTTGCGGTCAAGTGCAAACGAGCCGGCAACCGCAAGGGCGTCCCCGATATCTGGCTGCCCGTCCCCCGCGGCGACCATCACGGCCTGGTCATCGAGCTCAAGATAAAACCCAACAAACCCACCATCGAACAGACCGAGTGGCTCGAGGGGCTCAAGGCAATGGGATACAAGGCCCTCGTCTGCTACGGAGCAGATGAGGCCATAGCGGCAATAAAAGACTATCTCGGACCCAGATAAACCAAACCCAAGGAGGCATTATGAAAAGGCTCATCGGCATTATTCTGGCAAGCATTATCCTGGCGTCTGCAGCACAGGCGGCAGACTGTATCGCCACCTGCAGTTGGGACGGCCTACAGGCCAACGGCCTGCCCGAGGGAAGTTTGCCCGTGCAGATCATCCTCTTCGACGCGGACACCCAGGACACCCTCACCCAGGCCAGCGTCAATGGTCCCGTTACAGGCCTGCAGCTCCCGTCGTTCTCGCTCGTACCCCCGGACAACGAGGTTCTCGTCGTTCACGTTGCGGCGAAAGCGGTGGACTCGGCAGGAAACGTATCGGCGCCCAGCGAGGTACACACCATCACCCTCATCGGCAATGACACCGTGCCCCCGGGCACCGTGATCATCAACATCAACCTAAACTAGGAGGTAACATGAAAAAAGTCGTTATCGCAGTCGGCATCATCCTGGCAATCGTCGTGCTCTACGTCGGATCTTACTACGGCACCCGGGCAGTCACCGTACACTACGGCACCCGGGCAGTCACCGTACCCAAGGACTCACAGCTCATCGACCAGATCATCACCTTGCAGGAGAAACAGCAGGAGATCCTGACCACCGCCCAGCGGAACCTGGCCGAGAACATCGCGCCCACAAACCAGAAGCTCAACTCCTACCTCAAGCGGTTGAACCTGGTGGACCGCACATCATACGAGAAGGTCATGAAGACCTACTTCCCGAACGATAAGCTCCTGCCGGATCCGAACGCAAAGGAGGCCCCCGCAACCATCACCCCAGCCCCTGCAGACATAGCGCCGGAAGCACCAGCGGGGAAATAGCATGGCTGAGATCCTAGACAGTCAGGAAAAGATAGCTGACTTCCTCGGGATCTCCGTCAGTAAGCTCAAGACCATGCGCTGCGAGCTCGACAAGGCAGGCGTCACATTCATCTTGGTCAAGGGCAGGCCACCGCGGCGGCGAGTGTGCGCCGTCAAGAGCACACTCATAAACTGGCTCTCGCTGAAAGCAGAGAAAGGCGAGACAATCTAAGCACTCCTCATCTCCTCCTCACGGCCCCCGGGACCTTACCCACCCCGGGGCCTCTTCTCTATGCAATCCAAATGCCAAGAAAATTCAAAGACATGAATTTTGACCAGCTGAGTCGGCCACCTCAGATGACCTCCTGAGTCGCCCACCTGTTAGCCTTTTGGCGCAATTTTCGTGCCTATGACATACACTGTTCATGCCGGTAGAAGCCTCAGAAGTGAGGGAGCGCAACGTAATGACCGCGCGGGATGCGATGGATAAGCGCGGCATGTCTATCGATGACTTTCTCAGGGTAGTTCAAGACGGGATCAATGCCAAGGTCACCAGGACCCACAAGATCAAGGGCAAGATAGCATCGTACAGGAACGGCCGGAAGAAGCTGGCCAAGGGCGTTCGCATCATGGCCGAAGGCTACAAGCCGGAGATCTCCAAGCAGGGCACGGCCTACGATGACGGCGACACCCTGGTACAGTTCGACGAGATCGATCACAAGATCAGGCTCGAGGCCGCGGATATGGGCTTCAGGCTCCTCGGATCATTCGCCCCAACCAAGCATGAGCACACCTTGCCGGAAGGAACCGAGCTCGAGAAGGCCGCCATTGATGCCTTGAAGGACATGGCGGCGAAGCACCGGGAGGCAGGCAATGATTGATTCGATCACGGCAGGCCTGACCCGGAAGCAATGCAATAACCTGTACGATGAAGTGGCAGCACTCGCGCAGCCCCGCGACATTCATAGGGTCCTCTGCCAGCAGGATCTGTTCTTCCTTCTGAGCCGCGTATGCCGGCGCATGGACATAAACCGCGATTGGCTCTTCGAGCGCTGCAGGGAGGTGGAGGCCAACCCGAACGGGTACCTGGACCTCTGGGCCCGGGAGCATTACAAGTCGACGATCATCACCTTCGGCCTGACCATCCAGGACATCATCAGGGATCCCGAGCTCTGCATTGCCATCTTCTCGCTTAACAGGCCCATAGCCAAGAAGTTCATGAGCCAGATCAAGCAGGAGCTCACCGAGAACGTGGTCCTGAAGGGCTTATTCCCGTCTGTCCTCTGGGCAAATCCCGAGAAGGAAGCGCCTACCTGGTCACTCGATGACGGCCTTATCGTGAAGCGCCAGGGCAACCCCAAGGAGCCTACCCTTTCGGCATGGGGGCTCATCGAAGGCATGCCCACATCGGCTCACTACAACATCAGGATTTACGACGACATCATTGACGAGCGGCATGTAGGCAACCCCGAGATGATCGCCAAGGCGACCAAGGCCTGGGAGCTCTCGCTCAACCTGGGCAGCGCAAACCCCACAAAATACCACGGCGCCAACGTGGAGCGATATGTAGGAACCCGCTACCACTTCAACGACCCGTACCGCGAGATCAAGAAGCGCGAGGCAGCCATCGAGCGCAAGTATCCCGGGACCATCGACGGGAAGCCGGACGGGTATCCTGTCCTCTGGACCAGGGAGTTCATGGACGCGAAGCGGAAGAAGATGGGATCCTACGTCTTCTCCTGCCAGATACTCCAGGATCCCGTTGCCGACGAGGCCCAGAACTTCAAGGAGGATTGGTTGAGCTTCTGGGGCGGCGTCAACCACCAGGGCATGAACAAGTACCTGCTCTGTGACCCAGCAGGCGAGAAGAAGAAAGACAACGACTACACCGTTATGCTCGTCATAGGCCTGGGCCCAGACCAGAACTACTACCTGATCGACGGCATCAGGGATCGTCTGAACCTCACCGAGCGCACCAGCCGCCTTATGGCCTTCCATCGCAAGTACCGGCCCAAGGCCACGGGATACGAGAAGTATGGCAAAGATTCTGACATAGAGCACATCGAGGACACCCAGAAGCTCGAGGAATACCGCTTCACCATTACTCCCCTCGGCGGCCCCATGCCTAAGAATGACCGAATCCGCAAGCTGATACCGCTCTTCGAGAACCATCGGTTCTTCCTGCCGCCACGGCTCATCTTCACGGATTACCAAGGCAAGGAGCAGGACCTCGTCAAGCTGTTCATAGATGAAGAGTTCAGCATGTTCCCCTTTGCGCAGCATGACGACATCCTCGACGACATGGCTCGCATCGTAGACCAGGACCTCAAGGCCGTATTCCCCGACTCGGGCACCCTGACAGAGGCGGCAGTCAAGGACCTCTGGCTCAAGAACGCACCGCCGTCAGTGAGGAGCGCCTATGGCCGCTAAGAAATCTCAGGCAGGATACCGGGACCTCGGGGTCCAGAACGGGGCGAACTACGTCAAGGACTTCAACGAGGCCTACAACAATGCGTACCCTGCATGGTCCCAGGCCTGGACCGAGATGAAGAGGGACATCGAGTTCGTCCTCGGCAAACAGTGGAGCGCAGAGGAAGAAGCCTACCTGCTCAAGCAGGGAAGGGCAGCCCTGCACTTCAACAAGATGATGCGGATTGTCAAGCTCATCAGCGGCTACCAGCGTAAGAACCGGCTGTCCCTGAAGGCAGACCCCGTGGAAGGCTCCGACGTACAGACCGCGGAGCAGCTCACCGCCATCCTCCTGTGGCTGTTCTCGAGCAACCAGATGTACCTGACCATGTCCGAGGGCTTCGAGGCCGGGGCACTCATGAGCGGTATCAACCTCCTGCACATCGGCATGGACTACATGCAGGACATCGTCAACGGCGACCCGCAGGTCTTCAGGCACCCGCACAACCAGTTCCTCCTGGACCCGACCTTCACCAGGCGCAACCTGGACGACTGCGATTACGCCATGATCAGGATGGCCCCGAACAAGGACCAGGCGAAGATCCTGCTCCCGTTCATGGACCCTGACGACATCGACGGCCTGAGGCTGTCCGGCATGGACAACAAGTTCCCTCTCATGACGAGCCACCGGGACACGCTCAACAGGCCGCGGCTGAACCTGTACTACTTCTGGCGACGCACCACGAAGACCGCGTGGCTGATCCTGGACCGTCAGACCGGTGCCACCCGGGAAGTGGATATGCCCACCGCCAAGGTCAACCAGGCCCTTGAAATAGCCTACGCCATGCACGGCGAGCGGTTCGAGAAGATCAAGAAGAGCAAGGGAGTCGTTGAGCTCGACATCATCCTGCAGAACCTGTGCGTGTACCACGGGCCCGACCCTACGGGCATCGAGTCCCACTTCCCCCTGGTCCCGGTCATGGGCACCTACGTCCCCGAGTACGAGGATTGGGCCTACAAGATCCAGGGGCTCTCGAGGCAGCTCCGCGACCCGCAGACCGAGAAGAACAAGCGCATGAGCCAGATGCTCGACATCATCGAGAGCCAGATCAACTCGGGATGGAAGGCCAAGGGCAAGGCTGTGCTCAACAAGGACGACCTCTACCGCTCCGGCCAGG
>Ga0209507_1000487_pt1 | contig 44120 bp, 33 predicted proteins | sample AD_UKC028_MetaG_FD_184414 | JGI IMG/M metagenome (GOLD analysis project Ga0209507, IMG submission 184414) | Active sludge microbial communities of municipal wastewater-treating anaerobic digesters from USA - AD_UKC028_MetaG (SPAdes) (version 2) | ecosystem: Engineered > Bioreactor > Anaerobic >...
CGTAGTTGTAGAGGTTGTTGGCGTAGCCAATATCGAACCCGAGCGTCGGGGTGAAATCGCCCGTCAGGACGATGTTGCCCAGGTTGCGGATGTTATTGCCGTTGATGCGAATCCTCTGCCCGCCGCCTTGGATGGCCGGCTCCTGAGAGATGACGAACGAGTCGCTCACATCGAGCCGGTAGCTGTCCGAGAACGCGTGGTTCAACCTGGCGTCGATCTGGTGGGTGTGGTCGGCCGAGTTGCTGTCGCGATCCTCGTACCAGTACATTCCGTAGGTGTAGCCCAGGGACGCCATGGTGGCATCGGCGACGTAGCGGGCTTCAACCGAAGGGCTTACCACCACGCCAAAGCTGTCTCGCTTCCCCAGGTTGGAGGGCAGAGTGGTGTAATTGTCGTCGTAAAATCCCCGGAGAGCCAGCGAGACACTCCACCACTTGCTGCTTTCCTGCGACGTCAGGCCTGGCGCGTACGCCGCTTGCAGACCAACCGCGCCCAACGCGGCAATACTGGCAGTGGTAATGATTCTTTTCATAACTTTTTTCAATTCACTGGTTTCGCCCTAAGTCAGCATTCAGAAATTATGGTCACTTCTACGGTTCCTGCAAGGAATTGTCAAACATAAATCACCGCTTTTCCGCCGGGCACGGATCCGACCAATTCCTATTGACGGTCCAGACCGCTCCAGCGTTCGAAATCCGCCAAAAACAAATAATCGGGCAGCAGCTTGGTCCAGACGTGGCGCAGAGGGAATCCGGGGGGGATTCGGCCCTGGACGGCGGTGCGCAGGATGAACTGCCCCCAGGCCCGCTCGTCCCCCTTGATCAACTGCGACAGGAACGGCTGCTCGAGGATCACCGGCCCGAGCATCAGGCCTTTGACCGGCTTTTGGAAGTCGTTGATGGCGTAAAAGTCCTGATCGGGATTGACGGTCAGCCAGAGGCATTGGCGGTTGCCGTACCAGGCGGTCGCCCACGGCATGTCGCTCATCATGAGCTCATCGGGGCGCATCAGCCCCGTCATCTGCTGGATCAGCCATGGGTAATAGGGCGGATACGCCATGTGCGATTGCCGGGGAGGCAGGAGCGTCAGCCAGAGCGGCGCGCAGAACACCAGGCCCGCGCCCACAACCACCCACCGGCGCAGCGGCGGGAACGGCATCTGCAGCCGCTCCAGCAGCCAGTGAAACATCCCCGCCCCCAGCACGAAAACCACCGGCGCGGCGATCACCAGGAAATTCTCGGAGTTGATGTCCGGCGTCCATTGGCTCAGGTAGGTTCTTCCCATGGCCTGGACCAGCGCCATCAGCGGCAGACAGCAGACCACGAACAGCCGGATTCGAGACGCGGCAACCTGGCGGAAAGGCACCAGCAGCCCCGCCAGGAAGAAGGCGGTGATCCAGTTGCCGCCGAGCCGCGGCAGGCTGTCCTGGATGACTCGCTGGCCGTTGGTGGTCAGCTTCCGGAGCTGGTCGTCGATCGAGAAGAGGTTGATCTTGGCCGGATCGGGGTGGACGGACCGTTCGAGAGTGGTGCCGGGATAGCTCGCGGTGTCCATGTAGAGGGCGTATCCGGCGGTGCCGAACAGCGCGCCGCTCAAGCGGTAATTTCGGTAGAGCCAGGGAGTCCAAAGGAGCCCCATCACCAGCAGAGCCACCGGGATGAGCAGCCCCCGCCGCCGGGGCGCGAACCAGAAGAAGAAGAGGGCGACCGGCGCCGCCAGCCAGGCGAACGAATAGCGGGTCAGCGCCCCCAGGCCCAGGAGCAGGCCCACCCAGATCGCCCGGCAGAAGAACCAGCCTGCGCCGCGGTCCTCCTCGCGCTCGGCCCGCTCGACCCGCACCAGCGCCAGCGCCAGCACCAGAAACAGCGCCACCAGGAAGGAGGTGGACAGCCCCGACACGCTGAACCGCCAAAAGACGTCCGATCCCAGCATCAGCCCCGCCGCCAGCCACGCGACGGACGGGTTGAACAGCTTCCGGCCCAGCCGGAACACGAGCGCGACCCCGGCCAGGAACCAGAACTGGTTGAACCAGGCGATCCGGAAATCGCCCGGGTATCGATCGAACTTGCGGTCGGGCGGGACCGCGGCGGGCATCGGGGCCGCTTTCATGAGGGCGGCCAGCATGAGCGGATACAGGGGTGGATGGGCCAGGTCGGGGTGGCCGTCCCGCAACAAAGCGTCGGGCCGCTGGAGATGGGACTGCACCAGGTGCAGGCTCAGCGGGCGCACGAACAGCGTCGTGAACCCGCGCCCCTCGGCCAGGTTCCGCGCCAGCTGCGCTGTGTCCATGGCCTCGGGCGCCGTGAATTGGCGGTATTCGCGCAGGTCGTAGAAGACGACGCCGCCGAGGATCGCCAGGAACAAGGTGATCCGCTTGATCCAGCGGACGCTGGCGCCCTCCTCGAGCTTGTAGATCCAGTTTTGAATGCCAGGCAGCATCAATTACCCTCCAGTTGAAGCCCATGCAGTTTGCGGTGCAATGTCCGCCGGCTGATCCCCAGCTGCCGCGCCGCCTCGGTCCGGCTGCCGCCGGCCGCCTCGAGCGCCTGGATGATCATCCGCTTCTCCGCCTCGCGCAAGTTCAGAGTTCCCGTCCCGGCGGGCGCCGTCGCTTGGATCGCCTTGGGCCCTCCCTCTCCGGCGCCGGGCGCCGCGCGGAGCGCCGGGGGCAGGTCCCGGACGGCGATCCGGTCGCCGCGCCCCATGACCACCGCGTGTTCGAGCGCTGTGCGCAGCTCGCGGACATTGCCCGGCCAGCGGTAGGCGAGGAGGGCCTCCAGGGCCTCGGGGGTCCACTCCCGGACGGGCTTGCCGTTCTCGCGCGCGAACTCGCGCAGGAACTGGCGCGCCAGCAAGGGCAGGTCCTCGAGCCGCTCTCGCAGCGGCGGCAGGACGATCTCGACCACCGCCAGGCGGAAGAAGAGGTCCTCGCGGAACGCGCCCGTCTCGACCAGCCGGCGCAGGTTCTTGTTGGTCGCCGCGACCAGCCGGACGTCGGCCGTCAGCGTCCGGTTGGATCCCACTCGCTCGAAGGTCCGCTCGCCCAGGAACCGGAGCAGCTTGACCTGCAAGGCCGCGTCGATCTCCCCGATCTCGTCCAGGAACAGCGTCCCGCCCTGGGCCTGCTCGAACCGGCCGATCCGGCGCTCGTGGGCGCCGGTGAACGCCCCTTTCTCGTGCCCGAACAGCTCGCTTTCGAGCAGCGTGGGGGAGAGCGCTGCGCAGTGCACCGCCACCAGCGGCATGCGGGCCCGGGGGCTGAGCTGGTGCAGCGCCCGCGCCACCAGCTCCTTGCCCGTCCCGCTCTCGCCCTCGATCAGAACCGTCGCCCGCGTGGGCGCCACCTGCCGGACGATCTCGATCACCTCGCGCATCGGGGCCGATTGCCCGATGATCTGCTCGAGGCCGTAGTGGGTGTCGAGCTGCTGGCGGAGCTCGACGTTCTCCGCCTCGAGCTTCTGATGCCGCAAGGCGCGCGCGATCCGCATCTCGAGCTCCTCGATCTGGAGGCGCCCCTTGGCCACGTAATCATCCGCTCCCTGCCTCATGGCCTCGGCCGCGATCTCCTCCGATCCGTAGGCGGTCATCAGGATGCAGACCGGCGGGCGCGGCAGCGATTTGGCGCGCCCGATCAGCTTCAGGCCGTCCTCGCGCGGCAGGCGCAGGTCGGTCAGCAGGACGGTGAAGGTCTCCCGCTCGAGCAGGTCCATCGCGGCGGCGGCGTCCTCGGCCACATAGATGTCGTAGCGGTCCTCGAGCGCGGCCCGCAGCCCGTCCCGCGTCGGCTTCTCGTCATCCACGATCAGGAGCATCGGTTTGGTGTCAGCCATCGAGACGCTCCTCGAGCAGGGGCGGGCCGGGCTCGCGCGCCGGCAGCCAGACCCGGAAGGCCGTGCCGTGGCCGACCCGGCTCTGGATGTCGATCCGCCCGTGGTGCTCCCGGACAATGCGCTGCACGATCATCAGCCCCAGGCCGGTCCCCCGCTGCTTGGTGGTGTAGTAGGGCTCGAAGATCCGGTGGATCATCTCGGGCGCGATCCCCCCGCCGGTGTCCTCGACGCTGACCCAGACGCCGTCGCCCGCCGTCCCGGTCTGGAGGGTCAGCACCCCGCCCCGGGTCATCGATTGCATCGCGTTCTTGATCAGGTTGACCAGGACCTGCTGGATCTGCGCGGGATCGAGCGGCGCCATGGGCAGAGAGTCGGCCAGGCGCTGGCTCACGGTCAGGCCGCGATTCTCCAGCTCGGGCCCCAGCAGCTCGAGCGTCGAGGCGGCCACCGTGTTGATCGAGCACGGCTGGAAGCGCGGCGGCACGGGCCGGATCGCCTGCAGGAACTGGGTCACGATGTAGTCCAGCCGCGCGATCTCGCCCTTCGCCACGCCCAGGAATTGCTGCAGCCGGTCCAGATGAGCCTGCGCTTCGGCTCCCTCGAGCCCGGCGGGCCGCCGGCCCCGCCCGCGCCCGGGCGCCGGGCCCTCGGCCGCCCAGGCCCGCAGGCGGCGCAGCTCCCGCTCCATGAGCTGGGTGTGGATGTTCAATGCGTTGAGCGGGTTGCCGATCTCATGGGCGACGCTGGCCGCCAGGAGCGTGAGCGCCTGGATCCGCTCGCTTTCGATCGCCTCGAACGTCTTCTGCCGCGCCTCGGTCGCGTCGTGCAGGATCAGGACCAGGACCTCCTTCCCGGCCGACCCGCCTTCGAGTGGAGCGCCGTAGAGCCGCAGGTACCGGGACCGGGGATACGACACCTCGAATTCCTGGCGCCAGACGCTCTCCTCCCCGGCCATCCCCCGCGCCCGCACCTTGTCCCAATCAAGCCCCGGCAGGAACCGGATCAGCCCATGGCTCTCGGCGGTCTCTCGAGTGACGCCCACCAGCCGTGTGGCCGCGCGGTTGAAATAGGCGATGCGCCCCTCCGAATCCGCCACCAGGACGCCGTCTTCGATCGCGTCGAAAAGCATCTCCAGGAACCGGCGCTCGCGGGCCAGGCGCTGGACCACGGCCTGCAGGCCCTCGCCGTGCAGGCGGTCGATCCGGCCGAGGACCTTGTCCAGAAAGCCCGACTTGGCGCCCGCAGCCGGGGCGGCCGGCGGGGGGGCGGCGGAGCTGTTGTTTCCGGTCAAAGCCATCCTCGGCGGCGAAAATAGAGGATTACCCCCAGCGTGCTGGCGAGCGTGATGCCGGCGATCGACGCGTAGCCCCACGGCCAGCCGAGCTCGGGCATGTGCTTGAAATTCATCCCGTACCACGTGCCCACCAGCAGGGCCGGGGTGGTGATGATCGTGATGAGGGTGAGGAGCTTGATGATCTCGCCGGTCCGGTTGGAGGACATGCTGAGGTAGACCTGGAGGATCCCGGTGAGCGAGTCGGTGTAGCCCTGGGCCTGCTCGCTGATGTGGAACAGCCCGTCGTAGACGTCCCGGTAGTACGGCACCAGGTGCGCCCGGATCAGCTTGAACTCGCCCTGGGCGAACCGGGCGAGGACCTCGCGCTGCGGGCCGATGATCTGGCGCAGGTGGAGCACCTCTTTCTTGATCTGGATGATCTTGTTGAGCGTCTGGTGGGTTGGATTCCGCAGCACGTGCGCCTCCAGCTCCGCAATCTCGATCGACAGCTCCTCGAGCGCCGGCTTGTAGTTGTCCACGATGCTGTCCAGGAGCGAGTGCGCGACGCGGTCCGGCGCCCGCGCGATGTGCACGTTGCTCCGCAGGCACCGCTCCTCGACCGCCTGGATGCTCTTGAGCGGCGTCATGTGATAGGTCACCAGAAAGTGCTTCCCGAGGAAGAAGTCCAGCTCCCGCGTCGCGAACACGCCGTCCTTGCGGCTGTAGTCGACCGCGTGGACCACGATGAACAGATAGGGCGTGAACCGGTCGTCCTCCTTGGGGAGGTACTCCTCGACTTTCGGCGCCGAGCTCTCGGCGACGCAGTCCTCGATCGACAGGGGGTGGAAGTGGAACACGTCCTCGAGGAAATACTTCGCCTCTTCGGCGGTCGGATTCTCCAGGTCGACCCAGAGGAACAGGTTGGTGTCCGCCAGCAGGGTCGGCATCAGAAAGACCTCGAGGTCCTTGCTGTGCAGGCGTCCCTGGGTGGTGAAGGCGAAGGACCGGACCATGATCGGGGCCTGGGAGATTTGATTCAGGGCCGCGTGGGCGGGAGCCGCTGGAACTTCAGCCACCGGGGCAGCTTCTCGGCCTCCCAGATGCGGGGCAGGTATTGGCGGAACCGGGCCACCGCCGCCAGCCGGCCGTGCACCAGCACCTCGGCGGGCAGCGGCCGCGTGTTGTAGTTCGAGGCCATCGAGAACCCGTAGGCACCGGCGCTCATCACCGCCAGGAGATCCCCCTCCTGGACCCGGGGCAGCCTCCGGTTCCTGGCGAAGTAATCGCTCGATTCGCAGACCGGCCCCACCACGTCGCAGGCCACCATCGCGCCATTGCGCGCCGCCACCGGCACGATCTCGTGATAGGCGTCGTAGAACGCCGGCCGCACCAGGTCGTTCATCGCGGCATCCACAATCACGAACGTCTTCGACCCCATCCGCTTCACGTACTCGACCCGGGTGACGAGGATGCCGGCGTTGCCCGCGATGAACCGGCCCGGCTCGAGCAGGATCCGCAGGCCCAGCGGCTCGAGCATCGGCACGAGGTCCGCCGCGTGATCGACCGCTGTCAGCTGCTGCCGGGCGGCCGGGGACTCCCACCAGGCCTCGGCCCCGCTCTCGAGGGCGGCCTCGTAGACGATGCCCAGCCCGCCCCCGGCGCTGAAAAACTCCAGCGGATGATCCTTCTTGAGCTCCTGGATGAGCGGGACCACCTTGCGCGCCGCCACGGCGAACGGCTTGGCCTCCGAGATCTGGGATCCGATGTGCATCTGCAGGCCGCGGATCCGCACGTGCTTGAGCCTGCGCGCCCGGGCCGCCAGGCCGCGGATCTCCTCGAGCGGGATGCCGAACTTGTTGAGGTAGGTCCCCGTGGTGATCTTCGCGTGGGTCAGCGCATCCACGTTCGGGTTCACCCGCAGCGCGACCGGGGCGGCCTTCCCGCGGCGCGCCGCCAGCCGGTCGATCCGCTCCAGCTCCGCCTCGCTCTCCACGTTGAACGCGTAGATCTCCTGCTGCAGGGCGTAATCGATCTCTGCCTGCGTCTTGCCGACTCCGGCGAAAATGCAGGTGCCGGGGTTCCCGCCCGCGGCGCAGACCCGCCGCAGCTCGCCCTCGCTCACGACGTCGAAGCCGCTGCCGAGATTCGCCAGCACCCGGAGCACGGCCAGGTTCGAGTTGGATTTCACCGCGAAGCAGATGCCGTGCGGCACGGCCGCCCAGGCGGCGTCCAGCCGCTGGAAATGCCGGGCGAGCGTCCCTTGCGAGTAGACGTAGAGCGGCGTCCCGTGGGCGCGCGCCAGGGCGTCCACCGACACGTTCTCGCAGGCCAGCTTGCCGTTGACGTACTTGAACTCGTGCATATCAATCCACTCCCAGCATCCTGCCTCCGCTCCACCCCGGAGCCGCCTGGCCCGGGCCGGCTGCGCCGGCGGGGCCGCCGCCCTGCCGGAACGCAGCCATTGCCTAATGCAGCCCGAAGAAGAAAGCAATGTCTTTTAATCGGTGGATTCCGGGGCGTCCCCGGCCGCCGGGGGCGGGCCCGGGGCGGCGGGGGATGCGCCGGGCTGGCGGTAGCTGGCCACCACCCAGTCGCTGAGCACCCGGTCCGGGCGCTCGACGGCGTCCGCGTCCACCTCGAACCGCTGCTGGCCGGTGTTGCGCGCGATCAAGCGGAGCCCGAACTGGTAATCCCGAAACCGCTCGGCGCAGAGGTCGCGCACGGAGACGCCCTGCTCGTCGGCCCGGGCGATGAGCCGCTCGATGGCGGCGGGTGTGAAGGCCAGGCGCAGGCCATGGCTGCGCTCGAACCGGTCGGCGAACTCCTCGACCACCTGCCGGGCGAGCTGCTGCTCCTGGACCTGCTGGCTGGCCAGCAGCGCCGGCAGCGCCCGCTCCGGCTCGTCCACCAGCTCGCGCGTGACCGAGAACCGCCGGATGCCCGTCGAGGGCAGCTCGAACTTGAAATCGCGAAAAACCCGCTCACACACCGTCATCAGCCCCCGGGCGCCGGTCTGCTCGCCGGCGGCCCGCTCGGCGATCCGCCGCAGACCCTCCTCCTGGAAGAGCACCTCGATCCCGTAGGCCCCGAACGTCTGCTCGTATTGCCGGATGATGCTGCCTTCGGACGATTGCAGGATCTGGAACAGGTCGTCCGTCGTCAGCGGGTGGCAGTAGACACGCACCGGCAGCCGCCCGATGAACTCGGGCTCGAATCCATACTCGATGAAATCCCGGGTCCGCGCCTGGCCCAGCACCTGCTCGGAGGTGAGCGACGCGGGCCCCCGGGCGGCGAAGCCGACGACCGCCTCGCGCAGCCGGCGGCGCACCAGGGCTTCGAGGCCGTCGAACGCCCCGCTCACCACGAACAGGATGTGCCGCGTGTTGATCGTGGCCGGCGGGCGCCGCCCTCCCCGCTGCGTCATCTCCATCATCGCCTGCAGCTGCCCCGCCAGATCGTTCGGCGCCCGCGACGGCACCTCGGTCTCCTCCATCAGCTTGAGCAGGTTGATCTGCACCCCGCGCCCGCTCACGTCCCGCCCCGTCATCCCCGCCGCCGCCGCGATCTTGTCGATCTCGTCGATGTAGATGATCCCGTGCTGCGCCCGGGTCACGTCGCCGTCCGCCCGCCGGAGCAGGTCGCGCACCAGATCCTCGACGTCCCCCCCCACATACCCCGTCTCCGAGAACTTGGTGGCGTCGGCCTTCACGAATGGCACGCCGATCAGGTCCGCCAGGCTGCGGATGAGGTAGGTCTTGCCGACGCCGGTCGGGCCGATCAGCAGGATGTTCTGCTTGGCGTATTGGGCCTGCTCCTGGCCGGCCAGGGCCAGCCGGACCTGATGGTAGTGATCGCAGAGGGCGACGCTCAGCACCCGCTTGGCCTCCTCCTGGCGAATCACGAACCGGTCCAGGTGCGCCTTGACCTCCTTGGGCCGGTAATCGAACTGGAACGCCGCCGCCTTGGGCTCCTCGGCCGGATCCGCCCCCTCGCCAGCCGGCTCGGCTGCCGCCGGCCGGGCTCCCAGCCCCATCCCGGGCCACTGCCGCATCCATTCCTGCATCCGCCGCTGGAGATCCTCGGGCGTCAGCGGCCCCATTTGCATGCCTGGTCGCATCGTCTCCCACTATAGTGCCACCCGGCAGCCCGGCGCAACGAGTCATTGGATTCCAGGCTTGTGGCCTGCGGGGCGTCTGCGTTAAGAGCAACGGGACGAAAGGCAATATGCTGGATTTTCTCGTAGCGGGCGGGCCGTTCATGGTGCTGCTGGTGCTGACATCGGTGGTGGCGCTGGCCTTCATCATCGAGCGGGGCTTTGCGCTGCGCTGGCGGCGGGTCATCCCCGGGCCGCTGAGCGCGGCCGTCGAAACCACTTACACCACCGGGGACGCCGAGCCGCTCAAGCAGGCATGCCAGGCGCATCCGTCCCCCCTGAGCCGCCTGCTCCTGCTGGCCGCCGAGCACCTGGCCTGGACCAAGCCCGAAAACCAGGACGCCCTCCAAACCCAGGCCCGGCACGAGGTCCTCAAGCTCGAACGCGGCCTGGTCGTGCTCGAGGTCATCGTCGGCATCTCTCCGCTGCTGGGCCTGGTCGGCACGATCCACGGCCTCATCACCCTGTTCGGCGACATCGGCCGGGCCGGGCTCGGGGATAGCAGCGTGGTGGCCCGCGGCATCGGGATCGCCCTCAACACCACCCTGGCTGGACTGCTGATTGCGGTCCCTTCCCTGGTCGCCTGGAGCTATTTCACCAAGAAGGTCGAGGTCCTCACCGCCGAGATGGAGCTCATCTGCGACGAGTTCCTCCGATTCCACTACCGGCGCCGCAAGAAGGCCTGATCCATGCGCTTCAGCGTCCGCAAAAAACGCCAGCCGCCCGCCGTCATCATCGTGTCGCTGATCGACATCCTGATCGTGCTCCTGATTTTCCTGATGGTGACCACGACGTTCAAGCAGCAGCCGGCGCTTCAGCTCACCCTACCCGAGTCCGCGCACGCCCGGGCGGGCGCGTCGGAGAGCCATGTGGTCGTCACCATCGCCAAACAGGCGCCCTACCTCTACCTCGGCCCCGAACCGGTCACGTCCGCCGACCTCGAGCGCCAGCTTCTGGCCCGCGCCGCCCAGCAGCCCGATCTGCGCCTCTCGATCCAGGCCGATGCCGAGGCCCCCTTCGGCCAGATCGTCCGGGTCATGGACATCGCCAAAACCGCCCGCATCAAGACGGTCAGCGCCGTCACCAAAACCGTCCGCCCCCCTTCCCCGGCGCCCTCGAATCCTTGAACACGCCCCTGCCGCCAGGGCGCCCGCCGTCAATTCCACTTGCATTGGGCGGGAAAGGGGACATAATTTCGGGCGTGGTCGCTGGGCGGCCCCGGAACGATCCGGCGGCCATCCGTGCGCAGGTCTTGTGGGGTCGTAGCTCAGTTGGTAGAGCGCCTCGTTCGCAACGAGGAGGTCGGCGGTTCGAACCCGCTCGGCTCCACCATCCGCAAACCTCCCGCAGCCGGCTCTTTTCCCGGCTCCCCCCCACACCTTCCTGCGGGGTGTCCAGGCCGCCCGAATCGAGCCGGACATCGGCTCGGCGATCAAAATCCCGCGGGCAGCTCGGACAGGTTCGAGTAATACTGGATCCAGAAGCTCACGATGGCATAGCCCAGGATGGCCGCAATCGCGAGGTAGATGATCCGCGGCAGCCACTCGGCAAAGGCGGTGATCTTGCGCGCGGCGTCGTCCTCGAAAAGCTGCCGCAATTGGGCCAGGCTCTGATCGAGCTTGCCGCTGAGCTCGCCTGTCCGAAACACGCTGACGAACGCCGGAGGAAACACCGGGAGGCCGGCCATGACCTCGCCGGGGGGCATGCCCCCGCTGATGCGCGGGATGGCCTGGGCGACGGCCCGGCGCAGCCGGGGCGAGCCGCTGACCCCGCCCGCCTGCTCCCAGGCCTGGGTCACGGACATGCCGGCCATGATCGATGCTTCGAGCGCGCCCGCGAACCGCGCCAGCGCCAGCGAATGCCGCGCTTTCCCCAGCATCGGCACCGGCCTCAGAAGCCGATCGAAGGCGGCTCGGACGCGCTCTCCCCGCCGCGCCTGGCTGAGCAGGATCAGGACGAGCCCCGCCAGGTAGAGCGGGACCAGGATCATGAGCTTGGCGGCGATGTACTCGCGATACGCACCCTGCCAAAACATCCGGGTGATCATCCCCGGCGGAAAGATCAGGATCGCCATGTGCACCAGGAACACGGGGTAAGCCAGGCTGGCCATCGCGGCTTGGATCAGCCGCGCGTGTTGGATGTAGTGATTCCCCAGCTGCCGCAGCGAGGCGTCGAGCCGGCCGGTCTGCTCGCCCGCCTGGATGAGGGCGACGTCAAAGGCGGGAAGCCAGTTTCCTTGCCGCTGGACGGCCTCGCCCAGGGTGTATCCCGTCTGCAAGTCCGCGCCGATCCGCTGGAGCGGCCGCACGAGCGACCGGTGGGGCGGCGACTGCTGGACGACGCGCAGCGCCTCGATCAGCGTCACCCCGGCATTGAGCAGGCTCGATAGCTGGCAGTAAAACTCGCCGAACCGCCGCATCCCGCCCGGAGTCAGCATCAGTCCCATAGGCTTGGTGGTTTGGATCCGGTCGAGCCGGATTCCTCACTCGGGATAGCAGGCCTCGATGAAATCCCGGATGATGCCGATCTCCTGCTGTCCGGCGATGGTGTGCTCCTTGGCCAGCTCATGCCACTGGATGTTGAGGCCGGCGGACTGGAGCTGGCGGATCTGGGGGCGCACCAGGTCGATGGACAGCAGTGGATCGTAGAGGCCGTGCGTGATCAGGATGGTTTGCCGGGCGGCGGCGGGCGACAGCTCACGGATCAGCCCCTCCGGATGAAGCAGGAAGCCGCTGATCCCGACCAGCGCGGCCAGGCGATGAGGATAGCGCAGGCCCGTTTCCAGGATCATGAGGCAGCCCTGCGAAAAACCCAGGAGCGAGATCTGATCGGCCGGCCAGCCCTGCCCGGTCAACTCGTCCAGCCGCTCGGTCAGCAGCCGCCGGCTGCGGCCCACCCCTCCGAGCGCATCCCCTTCGAAATCGAACCACGAATAGCCGCCATGATAGGGATCGGGGGCGTCCACCAGGAGGTAGTTCATCCATGGGAGCTGGAGGGCCGAAGGCAGCCAGCGATAGCCTTCGCGGCTGTCTCCCAGGCCGTGCAGCACCACCATCAGCCGCCGGCTGCCAGCCGTCCGTGCCGGTATCAGTTCCGTTCTTAACATGCGATGTTCATGGCGTTTGGCGCCGCCCGCTTCACAGGTCCCAGTGTTTGACCAGGCATTCCCGCACCTCTTCGATCGTCCGGATGTTCGCCCGACGGACCTGCCGGAGCATGCGATCCGCCCGGGCGCAGGCGGCGGCATCCGCCAGCCGCCCGTTCCGCGCATTGAACAGATCTTCGCCGTAGATCTCCCGATGCGGATCGGACCCGTCGGATTCCCAGACCGACACGATCCGCCGGCGGGTTGGCCAGCCGCCGGCAACCTGCAGGAACAGCAGCAGGTTCATTTTCCGAAATGCCTCCTCGGAGACCCCGTTCTGACCGCAGATCTGCCCGCGCGCGTCCTCGAGGGTGTCGGCATGCAGGTTGGCCGCCAGCTGGTGGCCCAGGGCGGCCAGCTTGAAATACGACCGGAGGGCGGCGCCCCACAGATACGCGTAGTGATGGCCCGGCCCGATCTCGTGCGCGATCAAACAGTGGGAGAGCGTGGATTGCCGGAATCGGCCGATGGATTCGAGGTCGGGCACCGCCGCCAGGGCCCGGGCGGGCGCCGTGAAATTGAGCAGGGCGCCCATAACGGTGGTCTTGCCCGCCCCGCCCGGGACGGCCCCCACCAGGAACGATGCGCCCCGGCCAATGGCCGCCAGCAGATAGACCGCCAGCTCCGGCGCCAGCGTCCTGGCCTCCATGAGGTCCACCACGGACAGCATCCGCCCTCCGCGCTGGTTGCAGCGCTCGATCTCGACGCAATGTGCGATCAACGCATCCACGGAAGCACGAACGCTCCGCCTTCTCCAGGCGCCCGGTCAACGCGATCCCGCCAATCGCTCCCCCCTCACCCTCGGGCCAGTCGCTTCAGGGCTTCGATCTCCCGGCGCAGCAGCCCGGCTTGCTCGCCCGCAGGGAATCGCCCGACACATTCGTTCTCGAGGCACAGGTCGCCCCGGTAACCCGCCTCCCGCAGCAGCCGGACCACCCGCCCGAAATCGATGTCCCCCTCCGGAACCGGGGCCGAGCACTTCCCGTATTCCCACCCCATCGGACGCCGTGTCTGCCGCCGGTCCTCCGGATACGCGATGTTCTTGCAGTGGGTGTGGAACGCCCGCGGCGCGAACTTCTCGATGATCCGGTAGACTTCATCCAGGGGATGGCCGAACCAGTAAAAGTTGGCGGCATCGAGCGTCAGCCCCAGCCGGCTGGATCCCACCCCGTCGAAAAGCCGGTCGAGAAACGCCGGGTCGTTCGTGATCCGCCCGTGGTTTTCGAGGCCGAGGCGCACGCCTGTCGCCTCGACCGCCTCGCACAGCTTCCGGCATGTCTGGATCGCAAACGGCAAAAACTCGTCGACCGCCACCTTGCGCGGCACCACGTCGATCCGGATCACATCGATGCCCAGCTGCTGCGACGCCTCGGCTACGCGCCGTGTCCACGCGATCTCCTGCTCAAGGCGCTCATCCAGCCGGTTGTGGAGGCAAAAGGCCGTGATGCCCACCCCCCTCTCCTTCAGATCCGCTTGCAGCCGGCGGACGGCGTCGTCGGTGTCCAGCCGGTGCGGGCCGGCCGGAGTCGCCAGGGCGGGGCATTCGAGCTTCTCGTTCACGTCGACCTCGAGCGCGCGCACCCCCAGCGCCGCCATCGCCTCCGCCCACCCCCCCTGGCCCGCGATCTTCAGCAGCGGGTCGCGGCAGGAGACCGGCCACCGCCTCGCCGACGCCCCCTGCGCCATCGGAAACGCAGGCCCCACCAGCGCCGCCCCCCCGATCATCGCCGAGGCGCCGATGAAACGCCGCCGGCTCAATATCCGGATCTTCATGCCGGGCATCGTGGACGGTGCCTGCCGCCCTGGCAAGCGTGAAAGCAGCCCGCATCACCCGGGTCCCTCCCGGCCGCTGCAGCCGCGGGTTTCCCCGTTGAATTCGGCGGGTTCGCATGCTTAACTGGGCGGCATCAACCAATGGATAGGAACATTATGAACAACTCGATGTTTGGACTCGAAGCCCTGCGGGCCGGGTTTGCGGGAATGGTGGGCGCCGCCTGCTGGCTCGCGCCGCTGGGCGCCCTGGCTCAGCCCGACCCCCAGTGGCTCGGACACGATCGCAGCCGCCCGGCGCCGGCGGTCGTCGATCCCGGCACCGCCAGCACGCCCGACCGGGCCGGGCGCGCCCCGTCGGACGCCGTGGTGCTGTTTGACGGCAAGGATCTCTCGGCATGGGCCAGCATGGATGGCAGCCCGACCCGATGGATCGCGCGCGACGGCTACATGGAATGCGTGCAGGGCAGCGGATACGTCCGGACGCTCGAGTGTTTTGGCGACTGCCAGCTCCACGTCGAATACGCATCCCCCGTGCCCGCATCGGGCGATGGCCAGGGACGCGGCAACAGCGGCGTGTTCTTCGGGCTGGACCGGTACGAAGTGCAGGTGCTCGATTCCTTCGGGAACCGCACCTACTCGGACGGCTCGGCCGGCTCGGTTTACGGCCAGTACCCGCCCCTGGTCAACGCCTCGCGGCCGCCCGGCCAATGGCAGAGCTTCGACATCCTCTACACCGCGCCGCGCTTCCAGGCGGGCGGCCAGCTGGTTTCGCCGGCCCGCATGACGGTGTTCCACAACGGTGTGCTGGTGCAGAACAACGTCGAGCTGACCGGCCCGACGAGCTGGCTCGAGCGCGCTCCCTACTCGCCGCACTCCGAGAAGACCCCCATCTCGCTCCAGGACCATGGCAACCCGGTCCGCTATCGCAACATCTGGGTGCGCGAGCTCGGCAAGCCCGCCCGGAGGGAGCTCATGCTCGCCCGCTCGCTCCTCGACAGCTACGTCGGAACTTACGAGGTGACCCGCAACAACCAGATCGAGGTCGCCCGCGCCGGGGATCAGCTCCAGATGCGATTCCATGGGGTCTCGTTCCTCCTTTTCGCCGAATCGCCCACCCATTTCTTCGCCAAAACCACTGACGTCCAGTGCGACTTCCAGAAGAGCGCCGCCGGCCAGACGATCAGCGTCTCCGTCGGCGAAGGCGCCCATGTCGGCCGCAAGGTGCGCTGAGCCGCCAGCGTTCGAGGTGGCTCGGGTGCGCCGGATCGATCTGACCCTGCCCACGCCGGAGGAGAACCTCGCGCTCGAGGATGCCCTTCTGGACGAGTGCGACTCTGGCGGGCAGGATCCGATCCTCCGGTTCTGGGAATCGCCGGCGCCCTTTGTCGTGCTGGGCTACGCGGGGCGGGCGGCCGTCGAGGTCGACCTCGAGGCCGCCGCGGCCCTCCATGTTCCCGTGCTGCGCCGGATCAGCGGGGGAGGCGCGGTGGTGCAGGGGCCGGGCTGTGTCAGCTACGCCCTGCTGCTGCCCATCGATCCTTGCGGCCCGACAACCAGCATCCACGCCACGAACCAATGGGTGATGGAACGTCACCGACAGGCGCTCGAGCCGCGCTTTCCCGGCCGCATCGCCGTCCAGGGTGTCACCGACCTGACCGTTGACGGCCGGAAATGCTCCGGCAACGCCCAGCGCCGGCGCCGCCGCTGGCTGCTGTTTCACGGAACGTTTCTGGTGTCGGCCAGCCTCGAGCTCATCGGGCGGGTTCTCCGGCCGCCTCCGCAGGCCCCCGGCTATCGCCAGGGCCGCTCGCACCTCGATTTCCTGGCGAACCTCGAGGTGCCCGTCCCGTGGCTCACGTCGCGCCTCTCGGCTTGCTGGGCCGCCCAGCCCCGCGATGTTCCCATCCCCGCGCAGCGCATCAACGCCCTCGTCCAGAACAGATACCTTCGCCCTGAATGGAACCGGATCGAAGCCGGGCCCGCACGGATGGCTACAGGTCCGTGAGATAGATCTGCCGGTTCCGCCACAGGTAGAGGCCGCCCGAGACAATGGTCAGGATCACCGCCACCCATTTCGCGGCCTCGGTGAACCACGGCACCCAGGAATCAAACACCGCGATCGCCCATCCGCCCCACTCCGGATAGCTCACCAGGGTGAGCACGGAGATGATCGCGACGATCTGCGATGTGGTCTTGTGCTTGCCATAGCCTTCCGCGGCCAACACCACCTGTTTCGACGCTGCCAGCAGACGCAGGCCCGTGATGGCCAGCTCGCGCGCCACGATCACGATCGTCATCCAAGCCGGAAACAGATCCCGCCCCACAAACACGATGAACGCCGAGCAGACCAGGATCTTGTCCGCCAGCGGATCCATGAGGATGCCGAAGTTGGTGATGATCTTCCGCCGGCGCGCGATCCGCCCGTCATACAGATCCGTCAGGCTCGCCACGATGAACAGCGCCAGTGCAACGGTCTCGGCCAGCGGCAGCCCCGAAAACATCACCGCCACAAACGCCACCGTCAGCGCCATCCGCGACAAGGTCAGTTGATTCGGCAGATTCATGGTTAACAGGTTACGGCGAACAGATCGTATTCTGCGTGATCCACCACGCGGACCCGGACGAACTCGCCCACGGGCAGATCGCCTTCGATAAAGACCCGGCCGTCGATCTCGGGCGCGTCGCCCTCGCTCCGAGCCACGGAGATCCTCTTGCCTCCCCAGGCGGCCAGGCCCCGGCGCCGCACCGGGCCGGCTTCGGGCGGCCCGAGAGCCTCGGCTCGAGCCTCCGCCCCGCTCCGATACCCCTCGACCAGCACACGCAAGGTTCGGCCGACCTGCGCCGCACTGATCTCCCGAGCGACCTCACGCTGCACCGCCATCGCCTCGCGCAGCCGCCGCTGCCTCTCCCCTTCCGGGACCTGAGGCCGCATCCGAGCCGCCCGCGTCCCCTCCTCCCGCGAATACGCAAACACACCCAGCCGCTCGAATCGGGTCGCCCGAATGAACTCGAGCAAAGCCGCGAAATGCTCGCGAGTCTCCCCGGGAAACCCGACCAGGAACGTCGTCCGCAAGGTCAGCCCGGGGCACCCCGCCCGCAGCCGCGCGATCAGGTCCACCAGGTGCTCGCGCGACGTCTCGCGCCGCATCCGGTCGAGCATGGCCGGGTGAATATGCTGGAGAGGCATGTCGACGTAGCGCGCCACCTTGCGGCATTCGGCCACGCACCGGATGAGATCGTCCGTCCAGTGCGCCGGATGCGTGTAAAGAAGGCGGATCCAGAAGTCCCCGGGCATCGCGTTCAGTGCCCGCAGGAGGCTGGCCAGCGCGGGGGCGCCGGCCTTCCGCGATGACGCCGCCCCGCGCCCGGCCGGGCCCGGATCCAGCCCGTAAGAGGTCGTGTCCTGGGATATCAAGTTGAGCTCCTTGACCCCCTGGGCCACGAGATCCCGCGCCTCCTGCACAACGTCGTCCAAAGCCCGGCTCCGATGCGTTCCGCGGACGCGCGGGATGACGCAGAAGCTGCAGGGATGATTGCAGCCCTCGGCGATCTTCACGTAGGCGAAATGGGCCGGCGTCAGCCGGAACCGCGGGGTCCGGCAGTTGGCGATGTGGACCGGTCTGCGGTGGACGGCGACTGTTGGCGCGGCGCTGCGGGGCCGCAACGACCGCCGCCGGATCGCCTGCCGCACGATCCGCTCGATGTCCGGCACCTGGTCGATCCCCATGAAGGCATCCACCTCCGGCAGCAGCCCGGGGAGGGCGTCCCGGAACCGCTGCGGCAGGCAGCCGGCCACGACCAGCGCCTGCCCCCGCCGATGCCCATCGCGGTAGGCATCCGACTCGAGGATCGCATCGATGCTCTCCTCCTTCGCCGGGTCGATGAATGCGCACGTGTTCACGACCACCACGTCCGCCAGCGATATGTCCCCCGTGATCTCGATTCCCGCCCGCGCCAGGATCCCCAGCATGTGCTCCGCATCCACCAGGTTCTTCGCGCAACCCAACGAGATCAATCCCGCGCGGATCGGTCGTGGGTGAATGTCGGGCTCGTGCGTCACCTCACCGAACCTAGCCCGATCGATGGCCGATGGCAATCCCGCAAGCTGCGTTTGACGGCGCGTCGGTGAATCGGTCCGTCGGCACGCCAGAAGACGGAGGACGGCATGTCGGCAGCCTCGAGGTAGGGCGGGCACTCCGTTGCACGCCGAGCTGTAAGCTTGCATCCCTTTGATGGCAAAGAACTTTTTTCGCCGCAATAAACGCAAAAACACGCAAAGGGAAGTGATTTGCAGCCCCTCTCTGGCCCTCCCCGCTCGTGCCTCGCGGGGCGAAGGGAGCAATTGGCGGCACGTCTGTGCGTCGAGGTAGGGACGCGTCGCTGACGCGTCCGCTTCTCGGCCGACACTTGCATGCCCTCGATCGCGTAGCCGCAGCTTGCACGCTGCGATTATCTCACCACCGACACCGAGCACACGGAGGGAGGAAGGGGATTGGAGCCGGTTGGGTTCAGGCATTCATCCTCAGTGCTCTCGGTGCTCTCGGTGGTGAAAAGAGTGGGGAGCATTTTTTACCACGAAGGTCAGGTAACTCTTTTTGCGTCTTTTTGCGTTTTTTGTGGCGATCAAAAGTCCGTTTTTCAACCGATTTCAACATCCCCCTTTTACGGCGCGGCCGTTTGGCGCTATGATGGATGCATGTCTATGAAATGGACCCGAAAACAGCTCTGGCAGCGATTCAAGAAACACTACACGGCGTATCCCGACCTCGGGCTGGCTCTTGACCTGAGCCGGATGGAATTTGGCGACGATTTCTTCGATCGGATGGAGCCGGCGATGCAGCGGGCCTTCCGCGCCATGGACGTACTCGAAGGCGGCGCGATCGCCAATCCGGACGAAGGACGCCAGGTCGGCCATTACTGGCTCAGAAATGCGACCGCCGTCAAAGATGAGACGATCCAAAAGGAAATCCTCGAGGTCCGGCAGAAGATCGATTCCTTCGCCGACAAGATCGCCAAGGAACGGCTCCCGAACGGCCAATCCAAATATGCCTACCTGTTGTTGATTGGGATTGGCGGGTCCGCCCTCGGTCCCCAATTCGTCAGCCAAGCCCTGGGCGGGACACCCGGCGACCTCCTCAAGCCGTTCTTCTTCGATAACACCGATCCCGACGGCTTCGATAAGGTCTTGCGGTCGATTCCCGACCTCGACCGCACCCTCTGCCTGGTGATCTCGAAGTCGGGAACCACACCCGAAACCCATAACGGTATGATCGAGGCTAAGGCAGCCTTTGAAAAGGCCGGCCTCCGATTTGAAGAGCATGCCGTTGCCATAACGATGAATGGCAGCAAGTTGGGCACACGCGCAACCGATGATAAGTGGAAAGAAATATTTCCAATGTGGGAATGGGTGGGCGGACGGACAAGCGAGCTCTCGGTTGTCGGGCTGTTACCAGCTAAGCTGCAAGGGATTAACATCGATAAAATGCTGGAAGGCGCTCGGCTTTGCGATGAAGCGACACGAAAACACGATGTCAGATGCAATCCAGCGGCACGCCTGGCCCTGATGTGGTATTACGCCGGTAACGGTAAAGGCGACAAGGACATGGTCATATTGCCTTACAAAGATCGCCTGGAACTGTTTTCTCGATACCTCCAGCAGCTCGTCATGGAATCGCTCGGAAAAGAGGTTTACATCGATGGAAAGCTCCAGAATCAAGGGATTGTTGTGTATGGCAATAAGGGGTCAACTGACCAACATGCTTATGTACAACAACTTAGAGAAGGAATTAACAACTTCTTCGTGACGTTCATCGAGGTCTTGAAGGATCGGAACGGACCTTCGGTCGAGATTGAATCATCAACCACTGCCGGCGATTGCCTCGAGGGTCTGTTCCTTGGAACACGAGAGGCATTGTTTGAAAACGGTCGGGAATCGATAACGATAACTATCGACGAAGTTTCGTCGTTTCATGTTGGGGTCCTGATCGCTCTTTATGAGCGCGCAGTTGGGTATTACGCATCGCTGATCCATATCAATGCGTATCACCAGCCCGGAGTCGAGGCAGGCAAGAAGGCTGCAAAGTCAATGCTCGAACTCAATCAGAAGATCATCGATTTTCTTAAACGGAATCGCGGACAATTCTTTAGTGTCGAATCGATTGCGAATGGGATCGAACGGCCGGATGAACCAGAGTCAATCTTCAAGGTCTGCGAGCATTTGGCTGCGAATAAAGATCGCGGGATCAACAAGGAGACAAATGTGATGCCAGTCGCATCCAGATACGGATTTGTCGGCAAGGGTTGATGTTCACCTATCCCAAGGAATACGAGGTTATTGTCGTCGGCGGTGGTCACGCCGGCATCGAGGCTGCATTGGCATCCGCTCGGATGGGATGCCAAACCTTATTGTTGACGGCGAATCCGGACACCATCGGTCAGATGTCGTGTAATCCGGCGATAGGCGGGCTTGCTAAGGGGCATTTAGCTCGAGAGATCGACGCCTTGGGCGGCGAGATGGGGAAGACGACCGACATGACCGGTCTCCAATTCCGGATGCTCAACACGAAGAAAGGGCCTTCGGTGTGGGCGCCAAGGGCTCAATGCGACAAGAAGGCATACCAGTTTCGAATGAAATGGGTTTGTGAACGCCAGGCCAATCTCGATCTCAAACAAGCCCAGGTGACTCGCCTGTTGGTCAAAGACAATGTCGCGCATGGAGTTGAAACCGAACTTGGGATCCAATTCAGGGGGCAAACAGTCCTATTGACCACCGGCACATTTCTGCGCGGCCTCATGCATATCGGATCAGTCCAGATCCCTGGCGGCAGGGGGGGAGAGGCAACTGCGGATGGATTATCAGAGTCGCTCAAGGAGATAGGACTGGAGCTGGGTCGGCTGAAAACGGGCACGCCACCGCGAGTTCTCCGGAAATCGATCGATTTTTCGAAGACCGAGGTGCAGCCCGGCGATGAACCAGTGCCCTACTTCACCTATTGGCCAGAGGATTTGTTCCACGTGGAACATTTCGACAGACGACCCGGAGTTACCATCAACCCGTCCAGAAAATATCCGCTTGGCTCTGTCCTTGATCAAATCGGCGGTCAATTGCCTTGCCACGTCACTTATACAACAGATCGCACCGCAAGCTTGATCCGAGAGAACCTGCATCTGTCACCGCTATACGGCGGATCCATCAAAGGCATCGGCCCGCGCTATTGCCCATCCATCGAAGACAAGATCGTCAAGTTCCCCGAGAAAGAACGGCATCAGATCTTCCTCGAGCCCGAAGGCGCCCAAACTGAGGAGATTTATGTCAATGGATGCTCGACCAGCCTGCCCATCGATGTCCAATACTCGCTGGTTCGAACGATCATCGGGTGCGAAAATGCCGAGATCCTGCGGCCTGCGTATGCCGTCGAATACGATTTCGCCCCCCCCACGCAGTTGCATCCATGGCTCGAAACCAAGATCTGTCACAACCTTTTCCACGCCGGTCAGATCAATGGGACCTCAGGTTATGAGGAGGCCGCTGCCCAAGGACTCATGGCCGGTATCAATGCCGTCCTCAAGATCCGCGGGCTTCAGCCGTTCGTTCTGGGTCGCGACCAGGCTTATACCGGCGTTCTTATCGACGATCTCGTCACCAAAGGCACCACGGAACCGTATCGGATGTTCACTTCCCGAGCCGAGTTCCGACTCCTCCTGCGTCACGACAACGCCGATATGCGGTTGTGCGATTATGCGTTTCAATACGGCTTGCTGCCGGCCGTCCACTATGAACGGTTCAAGATCAAGCGCCAGGCGATCCAGGATGAGATTCATCGGCTTGAATCTTCGCGACATGGCTCGTCCACCCTCGCTCAAATCCTGCGAAGACCAGAGCACGCCTATCGCGACCTCCCATCACGCAACGATCAACTGCCGGCCGAGGTCATCCGCCAGGTCGAGATCGAGGTGAAATATGCCGGCTACATCGAGCGCCAGATCGCGGAGGTCAACAGTTATAAGTCGTTGGAAACCAAGATGATACCTGATTGGATCGATTACGATTCCATCCGCGGTCTCCGGATCGAGGCGCGCCATAAATTGCGCCAGATCCATCCTCGCACCATCGGCCAGGCTTCCCGCATCTCCGGTGTCTCGCCCGCCGACCTCAGCCTCGTCATGGTCTGGATCAAACGCGGGCTGGGGAATCTTTGTCGTTGACCACCCCCAGCCATCTCCTGGTTGCTTTCATACGCAGCCTATCTCCCCTCGATGCCTTTTCTGCCAGTATCTTCTCGCCCTCGGTGGTGACCATGCTCACTTGTCCACTACCGAGAGCGCCAACGTGGGAACCACTCGGAATCCACGGCTTCGCATTCTTGCCGGGAGCAAGTTCCGTTCCATTGGCTACGACGGCCAATTCCGCGAGCGGGGTATCCATATGGCGCAAGTAACCCCTACAGCTTGGGGTCGTGTCCGACGATCTGGCGGCAAGAGGACGGACCGGTCGCCACGGCTTGCTGCATCAGGCGATAGAACAACAGGCCTCGTGAACGGGATGCGCGACGGTTGAAACGGAACGTGTACTCATCGAGGTAGTAGTCAAGATGCTTGCTGCTCACCGATCCTTGATGGGTGCTCAGAAGCCAGCGTTTGAGCAAGGCCGCCAAGCGATGGATGCCGGGCAGGCTGACGTGCGCCGGGTCCCCTGTGTCTGACACGACGACCCGCTTGTGGACGTAGCCATAGTCCTCCAGTCCGTTGTATCCGCGCCATCCGTCGGTCAGAATCTGGGAGCCTTTCTGGGCCACCTCACAGATGAAGGGGACCAGGCTGCTCCCCGCGACGTCCGGCACCCGCCGCATCCGCACTCGCCCAAAACCCTTAGGCCAATGAAGTTCCAGGGCAATGAGCACGATTTGCCTCCTCTCGGCGCCACGCTCTCGTTGGCCTGCCTTCTGGCTACCGCCCACGTAAGTTTCGTCCACTTCAATCCGTCCACCGAGACGATCCCGACCCGGCCGAACCATGGCACGGCGCAGCTTATGCAGCCACGCCCAAGCGGTCTGATAGCTCCCCAGTCCCAGAACCCGCTTCAATCCCAAGGCGCTGGCGCCATCTTTCTGACTGGTCACCAACCAGATCGTGCTGAACCAAGTGCGCAAAGAAATGCGCGTCCCCTCGAAGATCGTGCCTGCGGTGGCCGAAACCTCCCCCCCGCAAAGTCGGCAATGCAGGTAACCGCGTGCCGTCGTCCAAGGCTCCGTCTTCTTTCCGCAGCGGGGGCAGGCGAAACCGTCCGGCCAACGACACTGCAACAAATACCTGCGGCAGGCCGCCTCTTCGCCAAACCACTGGAGAAACTGTTGATACGTCCCCGGGTAGTCCTGCCCTGCAACCGGCGGAGCTCCCGTGCGCATATCGCCCCACACTACCTGTTGGGGTCGCTTGCGTCAAATGGATACCCCGCTTTCCGCGAGATCTGAACAGAAATGGTAGATGCATCGAGGCTGAGAATGCAGGCAATCCCCCGCATCAGTCGCAAACGCCATAGAGGATCGGCCGCGGTGGCCGCCTGTCGAGCTTGCGCTCGCGACGAGGGGTCGGTCAGGAGGTTTGGCCGGAGGACGTCAATTGGCGGGCGAGCCGGATGGCAGCGATTGTGCTCGAAGGATTGGCCAGCCCGCGTCCCGCCAGGTCATACGCCGTGCCGTGATCCGGCGATGTCCGCACGAACGGCAAGCCCAGGGTCCAGTTCACCCCTGAGTCGAATGCCACCATTTTGAGGGGGGCCAGTCCCTGGTCGTGATACATGGCGACCACGGCGTCGAATTCGCCGCGGCAGGCGGGGCCGAACAGGCTGTCGGCCGGCCATGGCCCGCTCGCCTCGAGGCCCTTTTTGCAGGCGGCCCGGATGGCAGGCGCGATGACTCGGATCTCCTCGTCGCCGAGCTTGCCGCCTTCGCCGGCGTGGGGATTGAGCCCGCAGACCCCCACGCGCTGCCGGGGCAGCCCCAGCCGGCTGCAGGCCGCGGCTGCGGCCTCGATCGCGCGCTGGACCTTCGGCGCCGTCACGTGCGCCGCAACGTCGCGCAGCGCTAGATGCGTAGTGGCCAGCGCCACCCGCAGCCACCGGCCGCGGTCGTCCTGGCCCAGCAGCATCATCACTGGGTCGGGGATCCCCGCCAGCTCGGCCAGGTGCTCGGTCTGGCCAACGAACCTCTGGCCAGTGCGCATGATGGATTGTTTGCTGACCGGCCCCGTGATCAGGCCCGCCAATTCGCCCCGGAGACAGGCCTGGGCGGCGGCGGTGAGCCAGGCCAGCGAGGCGCGCGCCGCCGATGGGCTGGCCGATCCCGCCGCGAAATCCGCCGGCGCCCGCGGATCGCCCTGCGGACTCGGTTGCGCAGCGTCTGCGGATGGCGCCGTGATGATCCAGCGGGCGGCTGCACCAGCCTCAGATTGGATGGCCAGAGGCAGGGATAATCCCAGCTCCCGATTCAAGGCCAGGAGCTGGCCGGCGTGCCCGAAGATCAGGAAGGAATCATCCGTCGAATCTGCAAGCCGGGCGAGCGCCTTGAGGGTGACCTCCGGTCCGATGCCGGCCGGATCGCCGGTGGTGATGCCCATGCGGCAGTTCGAGGGGGTCGCGGGCCCGCGCGCGCTCATGGTCCGGGGCGTTTCCGCCTAATAATAGTATCGGACGAACGACTTGGCTTTCAGGCGGTCGATCCACTGCTGATAAAGCCGCTGCCGCTCCTGGGCCAGCAGGGCTTTGTCGATCTCCTCGCGCACCTCGGCCACCGGTTTGACATGCTTCAGCCGCGCCTCTTCGATCAACATGATGAAGCACGCCTCGGGGGTTTCGATGATCTCGCTCCGGGCGCCGGGCTTGAGCCCAAAGGCGACATCGGCGAGCTCCTTCTTGAGGACGGAGCGCTCGACCCAGCCCCAATCGCCGCCCTGCGCCCGCTGGGAGCCGTCCGAGTAGACGCCGGCCATCTCGGCGAACGTCGCGCCGTTGTCGAGCTTCTTCACCACCTCCTCCGCGATCGGCCGCGCAAGAGACGAATTCTCGGCGGTCTTTGCGATCACGATCATCCGGAGCTTTACTTGGTCTTGAACCTGGTATTTGTCCTTGTTGTCAAGATAATATTTCTCGATCTTGTAGGGCGAGATCATCAGCTCGCGCGAGACATGCTGCTCCTGGAGATAGCCGACGATGATGCCTTCGCGGAGGTTCCGGCGGAAGGTCTCGTAGGTGATCCCCTGGCCCTGGAGGGTTTTGGTGAGCGTCACCCGGTCGCCGAAATCGTCCCGAATCCGCTGCTGGACCTGGTCTTCGATGATGCTTTCGGGGATCCGGAACCCGGCGTTGGTGAAATCGTGGAGGATGAGCTGGCGGGCGACCAGCTCCTCGATCCGCTCTTTCTGGAGGGCGATGACTTTCTGGTCGAGGGTGGCGGGATCGTCGGCCCATTGGCGCTGCAGCAGCTCGACTGCGGGGCCGAGGTGGTTGGTGACCTCGTTCCACGTGATCACGACGTCGTTGACCACCGCGACAATCCCGTTGGCGAACCTCGATTGGGCCTGGAGGCTCGCCACGCTCACCAGGAGCAGCCACGCCAATCCCCAGCGTAATCTCATCGGTTTCTGCACTCTGGCCGGACTGTAGGCCAGCGCTGCGGACGGGTCAAGCCGACTCCAGACCCTGCGCGGACAGGGACGCGTCGCTGACGCGTCCGCCGTTGGCGCTATCGAACGGACCCACGGGCGCGCCGGCTTGTCGGCTGAAGACTCCATACAGAGCGTCAGAAGTCCACAACGCCGGGTCAGGTGACCCGGCCTACATGGAGGCGGACGCTCGCGATGTAGGCCGCGTGCCCTCACGCGGCGGGGTTAATGGCATGGCTTCGAACGCCGGGTCAGGTGACCCGGCCTACATGGGGGCGGACGCTCGCGATGCAGGCCGCGTGCCCTCACACGGCGGGGTTAATGGCATGGCTTCGAACGCCGGGTCAGGTGACCCGGCCTACATGGAGGCGGACGCTCGCGATGTAGGCCGCGTGACCTCACGCGGCGTGACTTATGACGCTGTGAACAGGCTTGCCTTTCCGGCTCTCTTTGAGCAGCGTCTTGAGCGCTATGATCCGCTATTTTCGCCGGCACTTTTTCACCGCTTTTATCCTTGCCGCCGTTTCCGCCTCCTCCGCGCCCGGACCGCGACAGACGATCAGTTTGGACGGCGTCTGGCGGATCGCCGAGGGGAGCCTCGATCTTGTGCCGGATGCGTTCGACCGGACGGTGCCGGTTCCGGGGCTGGTGGATCTGGCGCGGCCGCCGTTTGTCGAGCCCGGCCCCAAGGTGTCCGACCGCAAGCAGTTCCCCCAGAAAGACCCGCGGCGGGATGCGTTCTGGTACCGGCGGACGTTCCAGGTGCCCGGCCCGGTCCCGCCCGTGGCCGTCCTGAAGATCGGCAAGGCCATGTTCGGCGCCCGCGTCATCCTCAACGGGATCGCCGTGGGGGATCATGCGCCCTGCTTCACGCCCGGCTACTTCGACGTCAAAGCCGCGCTCCGCAGCGGGGAGAACGACCTGATCGTGCGCGTGGGCGCCGACCGCGACGCCGTCACCGCCGCTGTCCCGTCCGGATTCGACTACGAGAAGGATCGATACATCCCTGGCATCTTCGACTCGGTCGAGCTGATCCTGGCGGGGACGCCGTATATCGAGAACGTCCAGGTGGCGCCGGACCTGGCGAGCCGCCGGGCTCGAGTGCGTGTCTGGCTGGAGGCGGCTTCGGCGGGCGCCTTGACGGCCGAGGTCCGCGAGGCCAAGTCCGGCCGCGTCGCCGGCCGTGCATCCGCAACCGTCGCGGCGGCGCCCCGGCAGACGCTCGATCTGGCCGTGCCGCTCCCCGGCTTCCGGCCATGGTCCCCCGAGGATCCGTTCCTGTATGAGCTGATCGTCCGGACGGACGGCGACGAGTTCGCGACCCGGTTCGGCATGCGCGAGTTCCGATTCGATCCGGCGACGGGCCGGGCGATGCTCAACGGCAAGCCCTACATCATGCGGGGCAGCAACATGACGGTCTACCGGTTCTTCGAGGACCCGGAACGCGGCGATCTGCCATGGAACGAGGCGTGGGTTCGGCTGCTGCACCAGCGGGTCAAGGAGATGCGCTGGAACAGCCTCCGATACTGCATCGGGTTCCCGCCCGAGATCTGGTATCGCGTGGCGGACGAGGCAGGCATCCTGATCCAGGACGAGTTCCCGCTCTGGCACGGAGGGAAAGGCTGGAGCACATGGCCGAAGGAGCTGAAGGCGGACCAGCTCGCCAAGGAATACGCCGAGTGGATGCGCGAGCGGTGGAACCATCCCTGCGTGGTGGTCTGGGACGCCAACAACGAGACGCTCTCGGACGAGACGGCGCCCGCCATCCGCCAGGTCCGCGCCCTCGACCTCTCGAGCCGCCCCTGGGACAACAGCTATATGCCCCCCGCCGAGCCGGGGGACGTCCTCGAGGTGCACCCCTATCATTTCTCGAAGCCCGAGTTCAAATTGAGCCAGCTCGCCAACGCCGATCCCGCCCGGTGGGGCGAGCGGGGCAAGTCCGGCGTGATCATCAACGAATACGGTTGGCTCTGGCTCAATCGCGATGGCACGCCCACAACGCTCACGGAGAAGCTCTATGCGAACCTGCTGGGCCCGAGCTCGACCACCGAGCAGCGCCGCCGGCTCTATGCCCGGTATCTGGCGGCCGAGACCGAGTTCTGGCGGGCCCATCGCACCGCAGCCGCCGTTCTCCACTTCACCGCCCTCGGCTACTCGCGCCCCGACGGCCAAACCAGCGATCATTGGCTCGATGTCCGGACCCTGACCTGGGAGCCGGAGTTCTACCGCCATGTGCGCGACGCCTTCGCCCCTGTGGGCGTCATGCTCGAAGCCTGGGCGGAGGATTACCCGGCTGGCCGGAGGCAGGATTTTCCCGTCGTCGTGGTCAACGACCGGCCCGATGCCTGGAGAGGCGTGGTGCGGTTTCGGATCTTGAAGGATGAGGCGGTGGTTGCGGAGCAGATGCGTCCGGCCGATGTCGCGGCTCTGGGCGTGGCGCGGCTGGTGTTTGCCGCGGAGATTCCGGCGCAGCCGGGCCTGCATCAGGCCGAGGCCGCCCTCCTGGACACGCCGGCCGGCCCCGTTCGCAGCTTGCGCGATTTCCAGGTTCGAGCAGCCCCCGCGGCGTCCGGCCAGGAGATCCACGTCGCCATCACCGGCAACGACAGCGGCACAGGCGCGGCCTCGTCGCCGCTTCGAACGATCCAGCGGGCCGCCGATCGGGCGCAGCCCGGCGATGTCATCACTGTCCACGCCGGCGTCTACCGCGAAAGCATCCGCCCGCCCCGGGGCGGCGAGTCCGATGCCCGGCGCATCGTCTACCGGGCCGCTCCCGGCGAGAAGGCCGAGATCAAGGGATCCGAAGTCGTGACGAATTGGACGCGGATCCAGGGTGACGTCTGGAAGACCGAGATCCCCAACTCGATATTCGGCTCGTTCAATCCCTACAGCGATCTGATCCGCGGCGACTGGTTCAATGCGAGGGGCCGCGAGCATCACACCGGGGCCGTCTATCTCGATGGCGAGTGGCTGGACGAGGCCGCGACGCTGGATGAGGTGCTGAATCCGGCGGCGCCGGCGCCGCTCTGGTTCGGGCGGGCGGGCGCGGACGCCACCGCGATCTGGGCCCGGTTCCCGGGCGCCGATCCCACGCGCCGGCTCGTCGAGATCAACGTGCGCCGGACGGTGTTCTATCCGGACAAGCCCGGCCGGAACTACATCACCGTGCGCGGCTTCGCGATGCGGCACGCGGCGACGCCGTGGGCGCCTCCGACCGCCGAGCAGCCCGGCCTGATCGGCACGCATTGGAGCAAGGGATGGATCATCGAGAGCAATATCGTCTCGCATTCGAGGTGCGTGGGGATCTCTCTCGGCAAGCACGGAGACCAGTGGGACAATACGTCCGCCAACTCGGCCGAAGGCTACGTCAAGACGATCGAGCGGGGCCTGTCCAATGGATGGAGCCGCGCGACGATCGGCCATCACGTCGTCCGCAATAACTCGATCTCCCACTGCGAACAGGCCGGCATCGTCGGCAGCCTCGGCGCCGTGTTCAGCCGGATCACCGGCAATGTCATCCACGACATCCATGTGCGCCGGCTCTTCTCCGGGGCCGAGATGGCCGGCATCAAGATCCATGCCGCCATCGACTGCGAGATCAGCGGGAACCGGATCTTCCGGACCTGCCGGGGCCTGTGGATGGACTGGATGGCCCAGGGCACGCGGATCACGCGGAATCTCTGTTACGACAACGCCAGCGAGGATCTCTTCGTCGAGGTGAATCACGGGCCGTATCTCGTGGACAACAACCTGTTCCTGTCCGGCGTGAGCCTGCTCGATATGTCGCAGGGGGGCGCCTTCGCCCACAATCTCTGGACCGGCCGGATCGTCAGCACCGAGGAGCCGGGCCGTCTGACGCCTTACCACCCGCCGCACGAGACGGCGATGGCCGGCCTGAGGTCGATCCAGGGCGGCGATAACCGATACTACAACAATATCTTCGTCGGAATCGGCGATGTCCCGATCCAGCCCCCCGGCGCCAACGACCCGCACCGCCGGGTTTCGGGCTGCGGGCTTGCCGTCTACGATTCGCGTGCCCTCCCGACGCAAGCCGCCGGCAACATCTATCTCCACGGCGCCAAGCCCCATGCCCAGGAGACGAACGCGCTCGTGCTCGATCGCACGAATCCCGGCGTCCAGGTTGTGGACGAGGGCGACCGCGTGTTCCTCCGGCTCACGGCGATCCCGGAGGTGCGGGCCGCCTCGGCCGGGCTCGTGACGACCGAGCGCCTCGGGAAAGCCCTGGTCTCCGGCGCGCGCTACGAGAATGCCGACGGATCCCCCCTGGCCGTGGATGTGGATTACCGCGGCGCCCGGCGGGATCGCGCGCGGCCGGCGCCCGGCCCGTTCGAGAGCCTTGGCACGGGCAGCCTCGATATCCGAGTCTGGTGACGATCCATCGCTCCGCCCTATCCATTGCCCGATGAACGCCTCCGTGGAAGCCGGGACCACCGCCGAGGTCCGATGGTCCTATCTCCTGCCAATCTGCCTGGTCGCCACCCTGGGCGGGCTTCTGTTCGGATACGACACCGCCGTCATCTCGGGCGCGATCGAGTTCCTGACCGCGCGCTTCGGTCTGACGGCGGCGATGAAAGGATGGGCATCGGGCTGCGTCCTGATCGGCTGCGCGGCGGGGGTCCTGATCGTCGGGCCGCTATCCGACCGCTTCGGGCGTCGCCGGGCGCTGTTCCTGTCGGCCCTGATGTTTCTGGTGTCGTCGATCGGGACGAGCTTGCCGCGGGATGTCTCGATGTTCATCGCGTTCCGGTTCGTCGGGGGCGTGGGCATCGGGATCGCATCGATGTCGACCCCGATGTATATCGCCGAGATCGCCCCGGCGCACCTGCGGGGGCGGCTGGTGTCGGTTAACCAGCTCGCGATCGTCACCGGCATTTTCATCGTCTATTTCGTGAATTACTTCATCGCGCGCGGCGGCGATCTCGCATGGAACGAGGCCGTCGGATGGCGCTGGATGTTCGCCGCAGGCGCGGTCCCGGCGATCGTTTTCCTGGCGCTGCTGGTCCGGATACCGGAGAGCCCCCGGTGGCTGGTCGAGATGAAGCGCGAGGCCGAGGCGCGGAGCGTGCTCGAGCGCGTGTCCGGCCCCGCGTTCGCCGGGGCCGAGATCGCCTCGATCCGGGATTCGCTGGCGCGCGAAAAGGGCGGGTGGCGGGATCTGTTCTCGGCGGCGCTCGTGGCGCCGCTGGCGCTGGGCATCCTGCTGGCGGTCCTCCAGCAGGTCACGGGCATCAACGTGTTCCTCTACTTCGGCGCCACGATCTTCAAGAGCCTGGGCTCGTCGGCCGGCGTCGATGCCGGCATGCTGCAGCAGATCGTCATCGGCGCCGCCAACGCGCTCTTCACGCTGATCGCCATCGCCGTGGTCGATCGCTGGGGCCGCAGGCCGCTCATGTTCGTCGGCGCGGCCGGCATGGGGCTGAGCCTGATCGTCATGGGCGTGGCAGCGCAGTCGGGCACAGCCGAGAGCATGTGGATGCTCCTCTTCATCCTGTCGTATATCGCCTGCTTCGCCCTGTCGGTCGGGCCGGTGACGTGGGTCATCCTGTCCGAGATCTACCCCACCGCGGTTCGGGGCCGTGCGCTGGGCCTCGCCACGTTCTGCCTCTGGATGGCCGATTTCGCCGTCACGTTCACGTTCCCCATCATGGACGACAAGGATTCGTGGTTCGTCCAGCAGTATCATCATGCGTTCCCGTTCTATATCTATGCGTTCTTCTGCCTGGTGCTGCTCGTCGTGATGCGGTTCGTGCCCGAGACCAAAGGCCGGACGCTCGAGGAAATCGAGCGCGGCTGGCGAAGGATTTAGGGTCTGTGCAAAAATTAATTCCGATTTTGCTGGAGGGGATTGGGCGGGCTGGCAAGGCGCGACGAGCGAGCATACCCGCGCGGTCTGTGAGCGAGGAGCAACACAGCCAGCGCGCCCAAGACCCCCAGCCCGCAGGGGCGGGGCGGCGCCGGGCCATCTGCTTCGTGGCTCGGTCGGTCGAGTATCGCAGGGGGATACACTCCCTCCCTTGCGCCTCGCATCGGGCCCGGCGGCGCTCGCGCCAAAATCGGAAGTAATTTTTGCACAGACCCTAAGGAGACATGCCGGGTCGGTTCCTTCGGCCCCCACATCTCGATCGTTTCGCCCCCGGGCGCGTCCCAGGCCTCGCAATTCGGGCAGAGGCAGTGCGTCACCGCCGCGCCGTCGTTGGGCGAGAGCGAGACGCAGTCGGCGGCGGGATTGCGCCGCAGCGACTCGATGGCGTCGCGCGACACTTGCTCGATCAATCCGCGGTTTGAAACGCACAGCTGCGCGCGCGCGCCGTTTTGCGCCTTGCGTTGGTCGCGCGTCCCGTCGGGCTGGAGGGCAAACCACTCGGGATGCTGCGCGGAGAACCGGTCCCAGTATGTTCCGTAGGCATGGCCGTAACCGCCAACGAAGCTGCCGCCGATGCGATGGAAGCGAAACCACAGCTCGGATTCGCTGGCGTGGCGTTTGAACACGTCGGCGTTCCAGCCCGGCCGGTCCAATCCTGTCTGGATGCGTTCGTTATAGCCGATGTTGCGGATGCTGCGCTTCCGGAGAACGGGTGTGAACCGATCGTCAATGGCGTCGAGCTCGATCGCGGCCGTTTTCGGAACCGCGAGGACCAGCTCGCCCGGCCACAGAACGCGCACGCCCAGGCGCTGTTCCGCAAACGTCTCGGCCGCCCACAACGTTCCCTTCAACGGGACGCCATCGGGCCGCTCGTCGTCGCCGATGATCACCAAGGCGCCGCCTCGAGTGCCAGCACCCAGTCACGCTGCCCGGCGCGGTTGTTCCCGGGCGCCTTGAAGAGGCGGATCCCGCGGTTGGGGATCCGTTCGGCGGATTCTTTGAAAGCCCCCGAAGTCGGATCGAACCACCGAAGACGCGCGGGGGCGCGCAAAGCATCCATGCGGAGGGCGACCTCGGCGATCCCGGGCTGTTGAGGCAAATAGGCCAGTGCCCAGGAGCGGTCCTTGGCAACCAATGCCGCCGTATAAGCGGTGCCTTGCCCGCGATGTTGCACCAGCGGCTGGTTCAACGCGAAGTCGGGCGCAGCCAGGTGGAACGGATAGGCCTGGTTGAGAGCGGCGAAGTGCCTCACCTGGCTCGCGACCGGTTGATCCTCGAGATGCGCCTTCCACCAGTCGCGGCTGTGGCCGGGCCGGGTCGGACGCGCGGGCACATCGGCGCCGATGCCCCAGAAACCGTGGCCGCCGTAGCCGACTGCGCACGCGCCTGAAAACACCGAGACCCAATGCGCCCAGCGGACCTCGGCGTTTTCCAGGCCCGGGTTGTGGGCCTCGTAGAGCGGCTCGCCGTTAAACACCGGCGCGGCCGGGCTGGCCTCATAGGCCTGCCGCACCCAGTCGGGCACGTCCTGCGTCGGAGCGCGATGCCCGGATTGAACGACCAGGATGTCCGACCATCCCGCGCGTTCTTCCGGCGCGTAATTGATGATGGTCGAGCCGCGGCCGGGGTGATCCGAGAGCAACCGCCGGTCGCCGCGCGCGTTCATCAACTGGCGCAGATGCCGGCCGGCCTCGATCTGCATCGGCTTGTCGAGATTCTTTTGCCTGAGCATCCCCTTGTCGCCGCCTAAACAGAAAACCACGTGCGCAAATTCGTCTGCTGGATATGCACCGAGCACAAACTCGACGTAGCGGCGGTAGGATTCCCGAGAGAATGATTCCTGCCAGGCCGACGCCCAGCCCAGAACCAGAAATACCGTCATGTTCTTCTCGCGCAGCTTGCGCAGCGTTGCTTTGAAATCGTCGAAGAAGGCTGGATTGGGGCGCCGCGTATCCGGCGCGCCCACGCTGCCAGCGAAGGGCATGTGGCCGTTATCGTTTGTCGAGTTGCGTCCGTGCGGCAGGTTCTCGACGCCGAGAAGGGAAACGAACACGGCGTTGAAGCCTTGCGCGGGCCGCCGGCTCAGATACAGGTCCACGTCCGGCTGGTTGAGATAGCTGAGCTGCCACACCGTATCGATGATGGGGAAATGCGGCGCGCCATCCCGCTCCTCGAGAGATCGCCCGTCGGCACTGATTTGCAGAGGCCACTGCGTCGCCGCCGCAACCGACAAGGCGTAAATCAGTGTCAGAGCCAACAGGATGAGCCAGGTCCGTTGCGTGTCGGATTGCAGGCGTGCAGCCATCCGTCGGCGCTCACAGGGCGGCGGCCCTGCCATTCGGCTTTCCGCGTGCACGGGCAGGGCGGCGGCGGGGATATATGGAGCTTCAGGTCTCATCGGGTAGGATGATACTCCTTGGGCCCGATGGCAGACAAGATCATGAAAGAAATCCGCTTGTGTCTCGCGCTCATATGCTGGCTGGCCTGGGCGGGCCAGGCCCAGGAGGCTGCGCCACCCTGCCCGCCCAGCCCTGTGATCGCCGCCTTCGAATGGGCGCCCGCCGATCGAATCATCCGCGCGGCGCGCGACGGCGACAATTGGCCGCTGACGTGGGCTGACGACGATGCGCTCTACACGGTCTGGGGCGACGGGACCGGCTTCGAGCCGAAGGTGGAGCGGAAGCTGAGCCTGGGCTTTGCGCGCGTGACCGGAATGCCGGACTCATTCGCGGGCTTCAATGTCCGCTCGCACGCCGAGCAGCTCGGCCAGGGCCGGGCAGGCAAGAAAGGCTGGGGAATTCTCTGTGTCGAGGGCGTCCTCTACCTCTGGCTTGGCCACGCCAATCGCCAGGGCGCAACCGCCCAGCTCGCCTGGTCCCGCGATCACGCCAGGACGTGGACCTTTGCCGGATGGACATTCGCCGAGTTCGGCCTGATGGGCTTCGTGAACTTCGGCAAAGACTACATGGGCGCGCGCGACGATTACGTCTATGCCTACTCGCCTGACGATCCTCGGGCCGACACGCCTGCCGACCGCTTCATCCTGATGCGGGCCCCCAAGGACGAGCTCACATCGCGGCAGGCGTGGGAGTATTTTGAAACGCTGGATGCCGCCGGCCAGCCGGTGTGGACGCGAGACATCCGCCGGCGCGGCGGCGTGTTCGAGCATGCCGGCGCGTGCTTGCGCTCGGCGATGACGCACTGCGCGCCCCTCGAGCGCTACCTCTGGTGGCAGCAGATCCCGCAGCCGGCCGGCACCCAAGACCGCGGCGACACCCGTTTCGCGGGCGGCTTCGGCATCTACGACGCGCCGGAGCCATGGGGCCCATGGACGGCGGCGTTCTTCACCGATCGATGGGACGTTGGTCCCGGGGAGCATGGCGATTTTCCCGCGAAATGGATGAGCAGCGATGGCCGGACGCTGCACCTCGTCTTTTCGGGAGACGATTGCTTCTCGGTGCGGCAGGCCACCATCCGCCTCGTTCGTTGAACGCATCTCGCTTGAGTATGCTCGCTCGTCGCGCCTTGCCAGCCCGCCCAATCCCACCCAGCAAAATCGGAATTAATTTCTGCACAGACCCTAAGCTGATTGCACATGGAATTGGCCGAGTTTATCCAATTGGGACAGCGGCCGCCTCTTCTGCCGTTTCTAATTATCGGCGGTTACGCCGAGGATGTCGAACTGCTGATCCGGCGCAACGGTTTGAACTTGCGCGATCCGCGTTACGAGCAGCTCTTCCTGAAATATGGGTCCCGAGAACTCTACGAAACCTTTGTCCGGCTCCTGCGGAGTCCATGACTCCGCGGCGCCAGACCTCGATCTCGACCTGCCCGAGGGCGAAGGATTCCGCTCCTTGCCGCCGCTGATCTCGCTGGCGAAAATGGTCGAGCGCAGCCGGCAGCTCCGCCAGTGGTTCCCGTCCGGGCTGCCCACCGCCGCCGAGCGGCTCCAGGCCAAGACCGCCGAGGAGTTCCGCCTGTAGCCGCCCTATCTCTTCGAGCTTGATCGGGGTGGCGGCGGCCATATGATGGGAAAGAAATCAAAACAACCCCATGAGCAGCGGCACGAGCATCCCACTGACGCGGCGCCAATTCCTCGCGCAAACAATGCAGGCGGCCGGCGCCCTGGCTCTGCCTTGCTGTGTTCCCGCGTCCGCCCTCGGGCGCGACGGGACCGTGGCGCCCAGCGAGCGCATCCTCATGGGCGGCATCGGAATGGGCGGGCGCGGCTCCTACGATTTGACCTGGATGCTGAACGAGCCGGACGTGCAGTGGGTTGCCGTCTGCGATGTCGTCAAAAGCAAGCGCGAAGCGGCCAAGAATGTCGTGGATGGCAAGTATGGCAACAAGGATTGCGCCGCTTACGGCGATCTGCGGCAGCTTCTGGCCGAGCGGGCGGATGTGGATGCGGTGCTGATCGCGACGGGAGACCGCTGGCACGCGCTGGCTTCGGTGCTGGCGATGCGGGCGGGCAAGGATGTCTATTGCGAGAAGCCGGCCTGTCTGACGATGGCGCAGGGGCAGATGGTCGTCGAGACCGCCCGCCGGTATGGCCGGGTCTATCAGACCGGCGCGCAGCGGCTCAGCGAGCCGCATCACGTATTCGCAATCGAGCTGGCCCGATCCGGCCGATTGGGCCCGATCCACACGGTCTACGCCGACATTCGGTGGCGGGATGGGATGCGCCTGGACTGGCTGCCCGAGGAGCCGGAGCCGCCCAAGGACGAGCTGGACTGGGATGCGTGGCTCGGCCCGTGTCCCTGGCGGCCCTACAGCAGCGGCTACGTCAATGGCGCAGGGTGGTATCACTATTTCGATTTCGCTACCGATGTCGCCATGTGGGGCGCGCACACGGTCGCCCAGGCCCTGGCCGGGCTCGATATGTCCAGCGTCTCCTCGATCGAGTTCGAATATGCAGGGCCGGACGCGACGATGGTAACGCGCTTGTCCAACGGGGTGAAGCTGGTTCTCTACCGGGTGGGCGGATCGGTTTGGGAGCCGTGCGAGTTCTGGCATGGCGCCTGCGGCGAGCGGTTCGATGGCACGGAAGGATGGGCCGCAGCCGCGGACGGCTACTCGCGGACCGACGTCTCCTCGCCGGCGCTGCTGCTTGATTATCATAAGGTGCTGGCCGAATACGCGGGCCGGACCCAGCGGCAGTTAAACCACGCGCGGGATTTCTTCGACTGCGTCCGCTCGCGCCGGCCGGCGGCGGCGAATCCCGATGTCATGTGCCAATCCATGAACATCTGCCTGGCCGCCGACATCTGCGGGCAACTGAAGCGGAACCTGAAGCTCGACCTGCACCGGGCCGAGTTCGCTGGCGATCCCGAGGCCAACCGGCTGCGCTCGCGTGCGATGCGCACGCCCTTTACGTTCTGAGCGCGGCGAAGGATCCCTGGTGCGATTTTACGATCCGGACGGAAGAGGTTTCATAGGGAACTGGTCCGAATCCCACAGGACAAACGGGCGTTCCGCGTCCCACCCGATCTCGTAGCAGGACAAGAACCAGGTGCGGCCCCGGTCCCGGTTGCCTTGCACAAACAGAAACGTCCGGCCGTCCCTTGTCTCGAACACGCCGGGGTGTCCGGTCTCGCTCGCATTCCAGTCGCCCGGCGCGCCGTTCGGGATGAGCGGATCGGCAAACAGCCGCCTCCAGCGGATGCCGTCCTCGCTAACAGCGCAGCCGATCTGCTGGGGTTCGTTGTTGTAGCCGCCGGCGTAGAACATGTAGAGCATGCCGCCCCGCCGGATCAGCGAGGGCGCCTCAACGCATCTCCTCTCCCACGGCAGCTCCGGCTTCAGGATTGGACCCGAGCAGCGCTGTCTCCAGGCCGCGCGGCTGAAATCCGATCGCAGCTCCGCGCTGGCCACTCCCAGCATCTGGGTCTTCATCTCCGGATCGCGGGTTGCGAAGTAGAGCAGCAGCTCGCCCCCCAGCGGAAACACCTCCGCATCGATCGCGCGGCCGCTGGTCCAATCGCCGGCCGGGCGAAACACCGGATTCGACGCATCGCGAGTGAATTGCAGCCCGTCATCCGACACGGCGTGGCAGATGGCGTCCAGCGCGCCGCCGCCGTAGGTCTGATAGAAGAGATGGACCTTCCCCTCGATCACGATCGCCTCGGGCGCGCACAAGCCGCGGCGATCGCACTCCTGGGCCGGCAGCAGCTCCCCTGCCTTGGTCCAGCTCAACAGATCGGGGCTCTCGGCGATGCCGATGGCCCAGCCGGCGGGCAGCGCCTGGTTCGTCGATGGCGGCATCGAATAGTAGAGCAGGTAGCGCCCCCCCAACTCGATCACCGCCGGATCCTTCGAAAACGGGCGGCCGTTCCGGCTCGAATCGGCCCATAGCATCCGGGGGCTCGACGCTGCGGGTGAAGCCTCGCCCGCGAATCCGGCGGGCCTGACAACGCTCAATCCAAGGGCCAGGATGGCGGCGATGCGTGTGCGGTTCATCGGGCAGAGAATAGGTCCCCGCCTTCCCAAGGGAAGCCCAATTGGTCAGTCTTTCGCCTCCCACAGTATCCGAGCCGGCTTCTGGGATTCCTGGCGCAGGCAGAGGAGCTTGGACTGCGTCTCCACGCCCTCGACGGTGCGCCTGTTGCCCGTTGGATCGCAGGCGAAGAGCTCCTGGGCGCCGTTGCTCAGGCGCACGCGAATGACGTAACCGCTCGTCTCATGGGGCTGGATTTCGATCTCGTCGACCTCATCAGCCTGGCCTTTCGTTGCAGGGTCGATGACGGCGGCGAAGCATGCGCTCTGGCCTCGGCGCGTGGCGGCAAGCATCGGCACACGGTCGAGCACTGACTCGCCCACCCCCGTCCCGACCAGCACATCCGTTCCAGCCTCGCCGTTCAACAGGATGTGGACCCGGCCAGCGTCCATGGCCACCGCCGCCCGAATCGGCTCGCCGCTCGTTCCGCACCGGATGTCGCTGACATACTCGAATCCTTGTCCTTCCGGCGCCGGGGCTTCCCGGGTCGCGGCTGGACAGTCGATGGCTTCCCCGCGGTTGTGATAGAGCCAATCGAAGGTGTGCGGCTTGCCATCGGTCGAGGTCAGCACGTCAGCCACGACCAGAAAGCCCGGCCGCAAGACGAGCAGCCGCCGGTGGATGATTGCCGGGTAAGCGCGATCGATGCGGGCGGCAGCCGCGGCGAGATCCGGCCCGCTCGTGAACAGCTCGGATTGGCCTTCGGCACCTTCCTGCGAGGCCCGGTCAACGACGACCGTGTTGTGGCTGATCGTCGCCCGGTACCAGTTCCTGTGCACCGGGAGCCGGTAGGCCTGGCTGCGCGCGCGCCCGGGATCGCAGCCCAGCTCGATGCCGTCGCTGAAATAGACGAAAGAGAGCTTGTCAAAATGGCCGTGAAACCCGCCGAATGGCCCGAAGGTGAAGGCCGCGGTGGCTGTCCCGGAACGCAGGATGGCATGGCCGGCGGCGGTTTTGAGGGCGCTTCGGAGATGGCCCGGTTCCTGGACCGGTCTTTCGGCGCGCCCGTAAAGCACGGAATCCCAGGTGGGGCCTTCGGGCAAGAGAGCCAGGAATGCGGGCTCCCGCCATCGGTGATAGGCCGCCTCGAAGCGCTCGCCGGGGATCCGGGGTGTGGTGGCATCTCCGAACCGCGGCAGGGCGCCGTCCGCCATTCGATAATCCAGCGCCACCGCGAACATCTCTCGAACCTGAGGCGCCGAATCCAGCTCGATCCCGAGCCTCCGAGCGGTCTCGACGATCCGATCGACTGCCGCGAGCGTGTAGAAATGATAAGACCATGAGTTCTCGTACCACATGCCCCCGGGCAACACCGAGGCCCGCATCTGGTAGTCGAAGCCGTTTTTCGGATCTTCGATCGCTTGCCGGACGAGATCCGCTCGATCGAGCACCCCTCCGATCATCATGAAGGCCGCGTTGTGGTATGTCTGCCAGTTGCTTTTGCCCGCTTTGTGCTTGGCGATGTTCTCGGCGACCTTCAGGAGGAGATCCTCCCGGATCGCCCGGTGATCCTCGGCGGAGAACACGCGCGATTCCCGGACCAGGTCATACGCCTCGCAGACATCCAGGATCCAGCTCGCCTCGTTGAGCGTTTGCTCGAACACATGGCCGCCCGACCGGCTGGCCGGGTCGGTCGCCTTCCCCATGTTCGCGCTGTGATAAGGGTATTCGCTATAACGCCGCGCGTATCCGGTCAGAATCTCGCGTGCCCGGCGGGCGTGCCGTTCGTCCCCGGCCAGCGCATAGGCCCAGGCGCAGGACCATAAATCCTGCGTCAAACGGTGGTGCACTCTGCTGTAAACCACGTTGTCGTAGGGGAACCCGGTGTAGATCCGCTTGCACTTCGGGCAGCGATGGTGTTTGGCATCGACAGTGTGCAGCGCGAGCTGGCAGGACTCGCACTGGTACCACTGATTGTGGTGGCCGCCCTCGGGGGGGAACACCACCTTCGTCTGGAGCGCGCTGTTGGCCTCGGAGACCCGCCGCGCCACGGCCGCATGCGCCGGTCCCGCGCCTTGCCAGGCCGCGCGGAGCCGCGCCAATTCCTCGGGCGTGGCCGCCACGGAAGGGAACGGCTGCGGGCTGGGCAAGACGATGGGCTGCCGTGCCGGCAGCGGTTGTGCCCAGCACATCGTGGCGATGACTGCGAGAACGAGCATGTCGATGCAGCGGTTATGCGCAGCGTCATAAGTCCCGCCGCGTGAGGGCACGCGACCTGCAACACGATTCTGTAGGCCGGGTCCCCTGACCCGGCGTTGTGGACTTATGACGCTCTGTATAGCCATGGAAGATTCAAGCCATGACCGGATCGATCTGTCGAACCGATTCGCGGGCAACACGGGCGCATCTCCGTTTGTTGCAGCACACTCTGAAAAATGGGCATGGCCTCCCGACGGGCGGGATGATAGGCTGCATCGCATGAAACAGCCATCCATGTTGAGCCGGCGCCAGTTCCTCGAATCCGCCGCGGCTGCCATGGCCTCGGCCCCGTTCCTGGCCCGCGCGGCCGAGCCCGCCCCGGGTCGTCCAGGGAAAATCCAGCTCGGGTGCGTCAGCTGGTGCTTCCATAATCTGGGCCCGGCGGCCGATCCGGAGGCGGCCATCGACATCATCGGCGGACTGGGGTTTGACGGGATCGAGCTGATCGCCACGTCGGGCGGGGACTTCAAGACCTTTTGGACGGATGATCGAGTGGGCCGGCTGAAGCGGAAGCTCGAGAGCCACAAGCTGCGTGTTCCGCAATTCGCTCTGTTCCAGCCGGCAGTCGAAAACCTCTCGAGCCCGCGGCGCGATGAGCGCGAGGAGGCGCTGGACCATTTCGAGTCCGGATGCCGGCTTGCCGCCCGGTTCGAGGCGCCGATCGTCAACATCGTGGCCCCCTGGGCTCGGGAACTCAAGGGACCGACATCCTATCTGCCGCGGTATTATGAAGTCACCCGCGGCGCCCCCCAGACCAAGTTCCATATCGACATCGCCGACGGGTTCGACTGGGATCGGATCTGGACCGGTTTTGTGGAGACGGTCAAAGAGTGCGTGTCCAGGGCCAAAGCCCACGGCCTGAAGTTCTCCATCGAAAACCATACCCACACGCTCACGCCCGACTCGGACTCCCTGCTGCGTCTCTGGGACGCGATTCGCGATCCCGCCCTGGGTTTCAACCTCGATGCGGGCTGGATCCAGTTGGGGCGCGAGTACCCGCCGGTGGCCATCCACAAGCTCAAGGGGCATCTCGTGAACCTCCATCTGCGCGACATCGATGGCCTGATGCGCAGCTTTTCGCCGATCGGCCAGGGAGTGATGGATTTCCAGGCCATCGTTCGCGCCCTGAGGCAAACCGATTTCCAGGGCTTCCTCTCCCTCGAACAAGACCGGCACTCCGGCGACCCGGACATGAGGGACATCTGCCGCCAATACCTTCAGACGCTGCGGCAGTGTCTGGGCTAACCCACAACACCGGGCCAACTGACCGGGCCCACAGGGGAGCAGACGTTCGCGATGCAGGCCGCGCCTTTGCGCGGGAAGACAGACGACGCAGCGCATGAAACAGTCGAAAAGCGAATCGTGTCTTGAGCATATGAATAAGCCATCCAGGATGAATCGACGCCAGTTCTCGAAAGGAATTTTCGCGGCAGGCATGGGTGCCGGGCTGGCCCGTGGCGGCTCCGCAGAACCAGGGGGTGGCCGAGATTATTACGAGGAGCCCGCCCGGCGGTTGCCGATCCGGAAATTCGACGTCGTGGTGGCCGGAGCGGGTACGGCGGGTGTTGTGGCGGCCATCGCCGCGGCCCGGCAGGGAGCCAGCACGGTCCTGATCGAGGCCAAGGGCTACCCGGGCGGGACCGTGACGGAGGGCGGCACCGCATTGCACAGCTTTTACAATCTGTGGAAGGCCTTTCCCGGCGTCGCCAGGCGCCAGGTGGTCCGAGGAATCCCGCAGGAAATCATCGATCGGCTCATGCGGGTGGGAGGCTGTTCCGGCCATGCGGAAATGGTCCGGGGATTCAATTACGACTCCGTCTGCACGGCGATCGACACGGAGCTGTACAAGCTTGTCACGTTCGAGATGCTGGTCGAGGCGGGCGTGTTCGTCTGTGTCAACACCCTGCTGGCGGGGGTCATCATGGACGGCGCGCGCATCCAAGGCGTGATCGTCGAGAGCCGGTCCGGACGCGAGGCCTTTGAGGGGAAATCGTTTGTGGATGGCACGGCCTACGGCGATCTGGCCGCTGGCGCCGGCGCCCAATACCAGGAGCCGAACGACTATGCGGTTTGCAACAGCGTGGGGATCGGCAATGTGGACATCGACAAGTACCATGCGTTTCTCGAGGCCAATCGGGCGTCCGGCCAGCTGGCCCGAGGCATGCGCAGCGGCCAGCCCGATCAGATCGTCCGCGCCGGCGCCGAGTCAGTGAATGTGCCGGGCATGGCCGAAGCAGCCCGCGCCATCGGCATGGGCATGATCACCACGACCGTCCACGACAACTATCTGATGTTCATCAAGTGCAATCTCAAGATGCCGGTGAGCCCGACGAACCGGGACGAGGTTGCCAAAGCCGAGCTCGAGATCCGACGGCGGATGGCGCAGGCGGTCGAGCTGTTCCGCAAGTTCGTCCCTGGCTGCGAGAAGGCATTCATGGCCCGAACCAGCCCGCGGCTCTGCATCCGGCGAGGCCGGCGGATCGAGTGCGACTACGACATCACGCTGCCGGACGTGCTCGAAGGCAGGCATTTTGACGACGAGGTCATGGTATACGGGTTCCATGACTCCGCCCCTCGATACCAAGTCAAGAACGGCGGCACCTATGGGATCCCTTACCGGGCCCTGTGCGTCCAGGGCATCGAGAACCTCTATGCCTGCGGCATGATGATCACCTCGAACCACGACGCCCACATGTCCACGCGCAACACGGTCTGCTGCATGGGCCAGGGCCAGGGCGCCGGCACCGCCGCCGCCCTCTGCGCCGCCCGGAACCTCGGCTCGCGCGACCTGAAATATCCAGCCCTGCGCCAAGCCCTCACGCGGGCTGGAGTCTTTTTCGAGGGCTGAGCTCCCGCTCGCGGCCCGTCCGCTGGCTGGCCGGCTTCGTCATTCGACGGCTGCCCGGATGAACCGCACCGGATCGTCCAGAGCCGCTGGCGCAAAGATGCGGAATGAATTCGTCATGTCCGGCACCGTCTGCCACACGCTCCAGCTCGCCGGCGGCGCGTCGAGGCGGCCGGCGGTTTCCAGGCGGAGGACTTGGTTCGTCCTGGCATAGAGCACGACCTGCCCGGTTTGCGGGCCGATCCGCAGCAGGTCCACCACGGGCGGCTCCGCCACGAACGGACTCACGCGAAATGCCTGCCACGACTCCGGGGGGCCGCTGATGACCTGCCAGTCATTCGTCTGGGCAACCCGGGCGAAGAGCTGCCAGGGGCTGTCCGCCTGGCGCGTGTCCCGCCACTCCACCCAATAGCTGTTCCCCGTCTCGGCATAGAGCGATATTGACGCTCCGGCGGTTGAGCCGGGCGGCAACACCGTGTTTCCTTCAATATTCACCGCCACGTTGACCAGCAGAAAGACTTCTCCGGGCAGCAGAACCGCGCCGCCATTGATCGCCTTGAGTTCCGACGCTCCCAGCGGCGTTGAAAAACCGGACAACCGTGACAGATCAATCACACTGCCGGCGCCGTCGGCGGCAATCAGACAGCTGCTGCCGGAGATGCTCTCGACTCGGTGCAAGTCCATGAGCCCGCCTTGCTGAGCGGCGATCGATAGCACGCCGGATCCTCCAACATGCAGCGTCTCGAACCCCGTCATATTCACCACGCTGTTGCTGCCGGCGGCCGAGAGCCGGATCTGACCGTCGAGGATCGTCTGCAGCGATCCCAGCTCGATCCGCCCCCCGTTGACCGCCCCCACGTTCAG